>Ga0207649_10000826_pt1 | contig 19904 bp, 16 predicted proteins | sample KBSC43metaG_FD_184317 | JGI IMG/M metagenome (GOLD analysis project Ga0207649, IMG submission 184317) | Corn rhizosphere microbial communities from Kellogg Biological Station, Michigan, USA - KBS C4-3 metaG (SPAdes) (version 2) | ecosystem: Host-associated > Plants > Roots > Rhizosphere > Soil ... | reverse complement strand
CCAAGATCCTGGCCTGCGCAAAAGCCGCGTCCGGCGCCGGTGAGCACGATCACGCGCGCGTTATGCTCGACTGAGCGGAGCGCGCTCCGCACTTCCTGATGCATCGCCGTATTGAAGCTGTTGAGCTTGTCGGGACGGTTGAGGGTGATCCGGGCGATGGGGCCCGACTGTTCGAGGAGGACGGTTTCGTAGGCCATCGGAGCGCAATAACCGATCGCCACCCGGTGGAGAAGGATCAGGCGGCGGCTCTGGTTCCCGGAAGCAAAGCCGGGATGGCCTCGGCCTCGATCGCCGGGCTAAGCAAGTGGCCCTGGGCCATGTGACAGCCCATCGCCCGAAGCACCTCCAGCTGCGCCGGAGTTTCCACTCCTTCGGCGACAACCTGGATTGAAAGGCTTCGAGCAAGGCTTACCACCGCCGCCACGATTGCCGCGATCTCCTCGTTTTCGCTCATCTTCTGCACGAACGACATGTCGATCTTCACCAGGTCGACCGGAAAATCGCGAAGGTGCGAGAGCGATGAGTAGCCGGTGCCGAAATCGTCGAGCGAAATGGTGACATTCGCGGCCTTGAGGACTGACAGTGCTCGAGCGACATATTCGGTCGCCCGGCCGAGGAAGGCGTGCTCGGTGATCTCGATCTCGACCAGCTCCGGCGGAACCTGCTGCTCGAACAGGATGGCGAGAATGCGCTCGGCATAATCGTCGCGGAGGAATTCGGCCGGCGCGGCGTTGATCGCCACCCGCCCGAAATCGAGCTTCGACTCCATCCAGCGGCGCATGTCGGCGGCAACCTTCTTTTGCATGAGCTCGCCGATCTTGGCGGCAAGCTCGTAATCGTTGAACGCCTCCTCCAGGGTTCCAGGGAGCTGCAGTCCGTCGCGAGGATCGCGCCATCGAAGCAGAGCCTCGAAACCGGCGATGGTGCCGCTGTCGAGATTGAACTTCGGCTGATAGGCCGGGACCACCGACATCTCGCTCACTGCGCCGCGCGCGACCCGGAGCTGAGTCGCGGTTTTTTCCGCCTCCACCAGCATGTAGGAATCGAACATTCGCGTTCCGCCGCGGCCGCTCTGCTTCAGGGCATAAAGCGCGGTGTCGGCATGCTTGAACAGGTCGTTGGCGGTCGCGGCGTCCTGCGGGAAGAGGGCGCCCCCGATGCTGGCCCCGGCCGTCACGACCCGATCACCCGCCTTGAGCGGCTCCTGGATCAAGGACACGACCAGATCGCCGACACTGGTCAGGGTTTTCTCGGAGACGACATGTTCGAGGATGACCGCGAATTCGTCGCCGCCGATCCTGGCGACAAAATCGTCGTTACGAACGCCTTCGCGAAGCCTTGAAGCAACATTCCGGAGCAGCTCGTCGCCCGCGCTGTGGCCGAGCGCGTCGTTCACATGTTTGAAGTGATCGAGGTCGATCAGGAGAAGGCCGATCTGTTCGCCGGTTTCCATTGCCCGCAGGGTTGCCGCCTGCAGACGCGCCTGGAAGGCCCGGCGGTTCGGAAGATGGGTGAGGGAGTCGTGTTCGCTCGCCCACTTGAGCTGGTTCGTATGCTCGAGCTCGGCGGTAATGTCGCGCGAGATCGAAAGCATCCCGCGAATGCTTCCGTCGTCTTCGAGCATAGGGGTGACAACCACGTCCCACCACTTCGGCGGACTGACGGATCCCTGATAGCGCATCCGCACGGTCTCGCCCGAAGCTGCCCGGGTCAGAGTGTCTTTGGCTAGATCCCAGTTCGGGCTGCGCCAGATCTCGCTCCAATGCTTGCCGCGAATTTCCTCGAGCGAGCCGATCCTGAAGGAGCGCAGCGCCCGCCGGTTTGCAAACTCGACCCGTCCATCCTGCGTGAAGAGAATGATGCAATCGGTGCTGGTCTCGAGAATGTTGCGATGCAGGCGTTCGCTTTTTCGGAGCGCGCGCTCCGCCTCGGCCCTGATCTGCCTAATCTGATGGCGGCGAAAGGCCAGCAGGGAAGTCACGAGAACCATCCAGGACAGCGCGATTCCGCCGAACCATGCGGCGGGGCTGATCCAGTGGCGCACAAACACCACACTTTGCAGTTGTATCTGCTGCGCCCCGAGGGTGCCCCCCTGTGTCACCAGCTCCATGGAGACGATGTTTCGGAACGAAGGCTGGGCCAGCTCTGCGGGAGCCTGCGTCTGATCCTTCCACCAGCCTGCTACCCCGAAATCCGCTAACGTCAGCGGGATCGACTGAACCCCGTTTACGACCGGGAAGCTCGCCTGGTTGACCTTGTCGAGCGGCTTGGCGAGCGACTGGTAACGCGGGTCATGATCCTTGAGCGTCACATTGAGCAGCTTCACCCTTCCGCGAAAGGCGAGCTTCAGCTCAATCCGCTCGTAGTCGCGAAGGTCGAGCCCATGACCAGTGTTCGATATGTCGAACAACAGGCCATAGCCGCAATAGGGCCACTGGTATCCCGCGCGAAGCGTGCAGGTCCAATGGGACGGATTGGTTTTGTCGTATGAGCTGATTGACGAGCCGCCGTTGTTGGCGTCGTTGTAGGCGTAGGCGTAGACGGAAGTGTTCAAGGAAAGGGGCGTGAACTCGAGCTTCTGAGTCGTCAGGGGCTCACGGTAGGCGACGGCGATCACTGTCAGCGCGATTGCAAGCGCGATGATGGATTCGATCGACAACGCCTGGACAATGGCGTTTCGGAAGCTGCGACGAGGCGAAGCGGAAGTGACGGCGTTCACGAATCGACAGCCCTTACGCGCGCGTGAACGCGCGCGGCGCGGATCGATTTGTGAAGCTCTGACGCGGGTAGAATGGCACGAATTCAGTCCCCCAATGGGCCATCATCATGCGGAAGGCGTTAAGAGCCTATTACCATTCACGTTAAAACGAGTCGTTAACGACGATTTTTCAATCTACTCCGGCGAGAAGAAGATCCTCATTTGAACGCCGGGGTGTCAGTCGCTAGATCGATGTCATGTACACGACCGAGCTCCAGAAGACCGCCAACATCGAAACCCTTGACGATCCCAGGCTGATCGAAGCGTTCGAAGCTCGCGTCGCGGCCGACGAGTTCATCGAACCGAAGGACTGGATGCCGGAGGCGTATCGGCGAACGTTGACCCGGCAGATTTCGCAGCACGCGCACAGCGAAATCGTTGGAATGCTGCCCGAAGGCAATTGGATCACCCGCGCGCCGACGCTTCGCCGAAAGGCGATCCTGCTCGCCAAGGTGCAGGACGAAGGCGGCCACGGCCTCTACCTTTACTGCGCGGCGGAAACCCTCGGCACCAGCCGCGAGGAGATGATCGAGGCGCTGCACTCGGGGAAGGCCAAATATTCGACCATCTTCAATTATCCGACGCTGACGTGGGCCGACATCGGGGCGATCGGGTGGCTGGTCGATGGCGCCGCGATCATGAACCAGGTGCCGCTCCAGCGGACGTCATATGGGCCCTACGCCCGCGCAATGGTGCGAATCTGCAAGGAGGAGAGCTTCCATCAGCGCCAAGGCTACGAAATCATGATCGCTATGGCGAAGGGCACGCCGGAGCAGAAGCGCATGGCGCAGGACGCGCTCGACCGCTGGTGGTGGCCGAGCCTGATGATGTTCGGCCCGCCAGACGACAATTCGCCCAATACGGCGCAGTCGATGCGCTGGCGCATCAAACGCGAGACCAATGACGAGCTTCGCCAGAAGTTCGTCGACATCAGCGTCCCGCAGGCGGAATATCTGGGGCTTGTGGTGCCCGATCCCGACCTCAAGTGGAACGAGGAGAAGGGCGGCTACGACTTCGGAGAGATCGACTGGGAGGAATTCTACGCGGTCGTTCGCGGCGAAGGCCCGGTGGCGAAGGAGCGGATGGAGGCTCGGCGCAAGGCCTGGGACGACGGCGCCTGGGTTCGCGAGGCAGCCGCCGCGCACGAGGCGAAGCGGAAGCAAAGGATGGCGGCTTGATTTCCCGGTTTCGTCATCCCGGCCCTGAGCCGGGATCCGCCTTCTTCATTATTACGGCGAAAAGAAAAGGCGGACCCCAGGTCGAGCCCGGGGTGACGGGTTGATGTCTGGTGACTGGCCGCTTTGGGAAGTGTTCGTTCGGACCAAGGGCGGGCTTTCGCATCGCCACGTCGGCAGCGTTCATGCCCCCGACGCCGAGCTCGCGCTTGCCCACGCGCGCGACACCTATACCCGGCGGCAGGAGGGGGTGAGCCTATGGGTCGTCCCGTCGGGCGAAATTGTCGCCAGCGATCCTGACAAGGCAGGCGAGCTGTTCGACCCCGCTGACAGCAAGATCTACCGCCATCCGACCTTCTACGACATCCCCGACGAGGTGAAGCATATATGAGCAACGGCTGGCATCTCGCGCAGGTGAATATCGGCAGACTTGTCGCCCCCAAGGGCGATCCCCGAGTGCAGCCATTCTTCGATGCGCTCGATGAGGTGAACGCGTTGGCCGAAAGCAGCCCGGGGTTCGTCTGGCGGCTGAAAGGCGAGGGCAACAACGCGACGGATATTCAGGCCACCGCCGATTCGCTCCTAATCCCGAATATGTCGGTGTGGGAGGACGCGGAGTCGCTGTTTCAGTTCGTCTATCGAAGCGCGCATACGCCGTTCATGGTGCGCAGGCGCGAGTTTTTCGAGAAGTTCGAAAGCTCTTATCAGGCGCTGTGGTGGATCGAAGCGGGGACCATCCCGACGATTAATGACGCGCTTTCGCGGCTCTGGCATCTCGACCGCTTCGGGCCGACTGCTCACGCCTTCACCTTCAAGAAGCGGTTCCCGCCGCCTGGCGCCAGCGATGACCCTGTGGATATGAAGCCGGAGCCCTATTGCGTCGGTTGGGCGTGAGCGACGCCCGCGCCGATTATTTGCTGCGCCTTGGCGACGATGCGTTGATCCTTGGGCAGCGCCTAAGCGAATGGTGTGGCCACGCGCCCGCGCTGGAGGTCGATCTCAGCCTGGCGAACATCGCGCTCGACCTGATCGGGCAGGCGACCTTGCTTTTGGGCGAGGTTGGTGATGCCGACGAGCTCGCGTTCAGGCGCGATGTTCTCGATCTCAAAAATTGCCTCCTGGTGGAGCAACCAAATGGCGATTTCGCGCGGACCATCGCGCGGCAGCTGCTCTATTCGACCTGGCAGCACATGCTCCTGCAGCGGCTGACCGGCTCCTCTGATCAGTTCCTGCGCGAATTCGCCGCCAAGGCAGTCAAAGAGGTCGCCTATCACCGTGAGCTGGCGTCGGAATGGACGGTTCGGCTCGGTGACGGCACCGACGAGAGCGCCCAGCGAATGGCGGATGGCCTCGACTGGTGCTGGCGCTTCATTCCCGAGCTGTTCGAGGTGGACGAGACGGTCCATCAGCTGGTTGCGGCTGGTGTCGCTCCCGATCCGCGCGAATTCGAGGCGGAGTATCGCGAAGCGCTGGCCGCAGTTCTTGAACAGGCGAGGCTCGAAGCGCCCGCCGACCAGCGCCCGATCCTCGGCGGCCGCCGCGGCCATCACAGCGAGCATCTCGGCCACATCCTCGCCCCGATGCAGTATCTGCAGCGCACCTACCCGGACGCGCTCTGGTGAAGCATTCCCGTTTGCCCCCAGGGTAGTCGAGAGACGGTGTCTCGACTTCGCTCGTCACGAACGGCACTCTGAGCACATGAGTGCGCGTTTCTATCCCCTTCGCATTGCCGAAATCGTGCCCGAAACGGCGGAGGCGAATTCGATCCGCTTCGAGATTCCGCCCGAGCTTCGCGATGCTTTCGCCTTTCGCGCGGGCCAGCACCTGACGCTAAAGGTGGACATCGGCGGAGAGGACGTGCGCCGCAATTATTCGCTCTGCACCGCGCCCCACGAGCAGGACTGGATGGTGACGGTCAAGCGGATCGGAGGCGGCATCTTCTCAAATTGGGTCGGCGAGAAGCTCAAGCCCGGCGACATGATCGACGTCATGCCGCCGCATGGGTCGTTCACCACCGATTTCGATCCGGGTCGCAAGCGGCATTTGGTCGGAATCGCGGGGGGATCGGGGATTACGCCGGTAATGTCGCTGGTTCGGAGTGCGCTCAAATGTGAGCCGGAAAGCCGGTTCACTTTGCTCTACGGCAATCGCGATTCCAGCTCGATCATCTTCCTCGACGCGCTCGCCGCACTGAAAGACAAGTATATGAGCCGCTTCGATCTTTATCATTTCCTCGACGCGGAAGAGGGCGATGTCGAGCTGTTCAACGGAATGCTCGACCGCGCCCGCTGCGAACAGGCGATCGCTCGGCTGATCCCCGATGCGGAGGAGGTGGACGGCTGGTTCATCTGCGGGCCGGGTCCGATGATGGACGCAGCCGAGGGAGCGCTGCTGGATCGCGGAATCGCCAGGGAACGACTCCACATCGAGCGCTTCACGGCCGACCGCCCGGCGGGCGCCGTGGTCAAGGAAATGTCCGAGCTTCAGACAAAGGCTGCGGGGGTCACCGTCTCCGTCACCCTCGACGGACGCACCCGCAAAGTGCCGTTCAGCGAGGGCAACATCCTTGACAGTGCCCGCGCCGCCGGGCTTCCGGCGCCGTTCGCCTGCAAGGCCGGGGTGTGCGCCACCTGCCGCGCCAAGGTGACCCGCGGCAAGGTCGAAATGGCGGCGCGTTACGGACTCACCGATGAGGAAGTAGCCGACGGTTATGTGCTTACCTGCCAGTCGGTGCCGATCGGTGGCGACGTGGCGGTGGATTATGATGCGTGATCCAATTCGTCACTCCCGCGGAAGCGGGAGCCCAGCAAAAGAAAAACTGGGTCCTCGCTTGCGCGGGGATGACGATTCAACGTTCTCGCGCTAGAGGCGCCGCCATGCTCACCGAAACAACCACTCAGCCCCGGGCGAAGGGGCTCGCCGACCTTCCTCCCGTCCAGACGGATTCGCTGCTGCAGCTGATCGCGCTGTGCAATGCGGACCCGCGCCAGCACAAGATCGACGTCGGCGTAGGCGTCTATCGCGATGCCGTCGGTCGCACGCCCGTGCTTCAGGTGATCAAGGAAGCCGAAGCGATCCTGCTGAAGACGCAGGAGACGAAGGGCTATCTCGGGATGACCGGCGACAAGCGGTACACCGAGCTGCTGCGCCCGATCGTTCTCGGCCGGCATGCGAACGACGAGCGGATCGCCGGTGTGCAGACGCCGGGCGGCTGCGGTGCGCTCTGCCTCGGATTCGACCTGATCGCGCGGGCGAATGCCGATGCCCGCGTGCTGATCGGAGGGCCGACCTGGCCGAACCATCCGCCGATCGTGCGGAGCGTCGGGCTACAAATCGTCGATTATCCCTATTACGAGCGGGGTCAGGCGACGATCCGGTTCGAGGACATGATCGAGGCGCTTGGCAACGGGCGACCGGGCGATATCGCGCTGCTGCACGGCTGCTGCCACAATCCGACCGGCGCCGATCTTGACGACGAGCAGTGGGGGAAGGTGACCGAGGTTGTCGCGGACCGGGGCCTGATCCCGTTCGTTGACCTCGCCTACCAGGGCTTCGGGCGCGGCCTGGAGGAAGACGCCTCCGGCCTGTGGCGACTGCTCGACGTATGCGACGAAGTGCTGGTCTCGCAAAGCTGCGACAAGAATTTCGCCGTTTATCGCGATCGCGTCGGCAACCTGTTCGTGAAGACCGGCTCGAAGGAGGCGACGGCAACGGCCATGGCGCATGTGATGCAGAGCGCGCGCGAAATGTGGTCGATGCCGCCGGATCATGGTGCTGCGGCGGTCCGGATCGTTCTCGACACGCCGGAGCTGGCGGAGCGCTGGCATGTGGAGCTCGCAGGGATGCGCGACCGGATCAATTCGGTCCGGCAGCGGATCGCCTCAGCCGACCCGCGCCTCAGCTTCATCGGCCGGCAGTTCGGGATGTTCTCGATGCTTCCGCTGTCGAAGGAGCAGGTGGTGGAGCTTCGGGAAAAGCATGCGATCTACATGGCGGAATCCGGGCGATTCAACGTCGTCGGCCTCTCCGACGAGCAGGTCGATCCGTTTGTGGAGGCCGTGCTACACGTGATGAATGGCTGACGCCGACACGAGTCGTATTGCCGCTGCCGGCGTAGATTGGCGGCGGGTTGCAAGGCTGGTTCTCACCTCGCGCGAGATGGACCGGATAGAGGAAGAAGAGCTCGTTCCGGCCAGGAAGGTGCTCTACCAATTCTCGGCGCGCGGCCATGACATGGCGCAGGTGCTGCTCGGGCTTCAGCTCAAGGATGGCGACGGGGCTTTCGGTTACTACCGGTCGAGGCCGCTACTGCTGGCGCTGGGGGTGCCGCCTGCGGATGCGCTGGCTTCCGGCATGGGTCACGCCGGCGGTTACTCGGACGGGCGCGATATCGGCGTCGTCTTCAATTACCCGAACCCCGGCGGAGCGCACGCGCTGCCGATGTGCGGCGGCGTCGGCGCGCAATATACGCCAGCTGCGGGCTGGGCGCAGGCGATCCGCTACAAGCAGCATGTGCAGAAAGAGGGGGAGCTCGACTCGATCGCGCTGGTGTTGGGTGGCGATGCGAGCGTCGCTACGGGCGGTTTCTGGTCGGCGCTCACCATCGCGACAACGCAGCAGCTGCCTTTGCTCTTCTACATCGAGGACAATGGCTACGGCATCTCCGTTCCCTCGCATTATCAGACGCCGGGTGGCGATATCGCGGCAAACCTCGCCAGCTTCTCGGGCCTCAGCATTTTGGACGGCGACGGGACCGATCCGGCAATGGCGGCGCTGCTGGTCGATCAGGCCGTGTCGCATGTTCGGCGGCATCGAACCCCGGCGCTGCTTCGGCTGACCGTGCCGCGGCTCGAAGGGCATAGCGCGCAAGATACCGAAGCTTACCGAACCGAGGAGGAGGTGGAGGCGGAACGCGCTCGCGACCCGCTGCCCCGGCTTAAGGCGCATTGTGCGCTTTCGGAGAGCGAGTGGGAGAGAATCGAGCGTGAGGTGGCCGCAGAGATTGCCGCCGACGTGGCCGAAGCCGAGGCGAGGGGGGTTACCGCCGCCGCAAGCGTCACCGAGGGCGTCTACTTCGAAGGCAAGATGCAGAAGGTCGGCGGCCTGTGGAACAGCGGCTACACGCCGCCGCCTTCGACCGACGAGCCGAAGCCTGAAGGCCAGCGGATCAACATGGTGACCGCCATCCGCCGCACATTGGAGCAGGAGCTTGCATCCAACCCGCGCGTGCTCCTGTTCGGCGAGGACATAGGGCCGAAGGGCGGGGTCCACGCGGTCACGCTCGGGCTTCAGGAGAAATTCGGGCACGAGCGCGTATTCGATACCTCGCTGAACGAAGAAGGGATTATCGGCCGAGCGGTCGGGATGGCGCTCGCCGGGCTGATGCCGGTGCCGGAAATCCAGTTCCGCAAATATGCCGAGCCTGCGACCGAGCAGATCCACGACTGCGGGACGATGCGCTGGCGGACGCACAACCGGTTCGCGGCGCCTGTGGTGCTGAGAATTCCCGGCGGTTTCCTGCGCAGCGGCGATCCCTGGCACAGCATGACCAACGAGATCGAGTTCGTTCACAATCCGGGGTGGCGAGTGGCCGTCCCGTCCAACGCCGAGGATGCGGTGGGGCTTCTGCGCGCAAGCCTGCGCGGCAACGATCCGGTGATCTTCTTCGAGCATCGGGCGATGTATGACGACGCATGGGCGCGGCGTCCCTGGCCGGGCGACGACTATGTTCTGCCGTTCGGTCGCGCGAAGAAGACTCGGCAGGGGGACAAGATCAGCATCGTCACCTGGGGCGCGATGGTCCCGCGCTGCGAGGCTGCGGCCGAGGGGGTGAGTGCCGACGTGATCGATTTGCGCACCTTGCAGCCGTGGGATCGGGAGACCGTGCTTGAGAGCGTCCGCCGCACTCGCCGCTGCCTGATCGTCCACGAGGATCTGCGGACCGGCGGGTTCGGTGCGGAGATCGCGGCGGTGGTCGCCGATGAAGCCTTCCTCAATTTGGATGCTCCGGTTGCTCGAGTCACCATGCCCGACATCCCGAGCCCGCATCACCCGAAGCTGCTGGAAATTGCGGTTCCTTCGGTCGAGCGGATCAGGGCTGAGATCGACCGGTTGGTGGGGTTCTGACGTGATCGACATTGTCGTTCCAGATGAGCAGGAAGGCACGAAGGCCGTCGTTCGCGCCTGGCTGAAGAGAGTCGGCGATGCTGTCGCCGAGCACGATCCGCTGGTCGAGATCGAGACCGACAAGGTCACGCAGGAGGTCGCTGCGCCCGCAGCCGGCGTGCTGGCCGAGATTTTGCTCGACACGGATTCCGAGGCGGAGCCGGGCGCGGTGCTTGGGCGGATCGATGACTGTGCTCCTGCGGAGGCAGGAGCCCAGACCGAGCGCGGAGCGCGAGTTGATGGTGGCGAGCATGAAGCGCTGCGCCCGACTGGACCCCTATCTGGGTCCCACCAAAGTACTACTTTGATGGGCACCCTTTCGCAGGGGGACGATCAGACAGAAACTCGCCTCTCCCCGGCAGTTCGTCAGGCGCTCCAGCAATACGGATTGGACACTTTGAACCTGACGGGCACCGGGCGCGACGGGCGGATTACGCGCGAGGATGTCGATCGGGCGATCGCCGGAACGTCCTCGACGAACGAACTGCCGGCCGACCGCATGCGGCGAACAATCGCGGAAAATATGGTGCGCGCGGTCACTGAAACACCGCATGTCACCGCAGTGTTCGAAGCCGATTTTTCCGCGGTTACCTCCCACAAGGCGACGATGGCCGAGCGCGGGGTGAAGCTCAGCTACACCGCCTACATCGTCAAAGCGTCGGCGAAGGCGATGGCCGCAGCGCCGCAGATCAACGGCCGCTGGGAGAAGGGTGGAGTAATTGTGTCTCCGACGATCGACATCGGCGTCGGCACCGCCCTGGGTGAAAAGGGATTGGTAGTTCCGGTTATCCGCGACGCCGGCTCACTGTCGCTCGACGAGATCGGACAGAAACTCGACGAGCTCACCGCCAAAGCGCGCGAAGGCAGGCTCGACCGCTCTGAAGTCTCCGGCGGAAGCTTCACCATCTCCAATCACGGGGTCTCCGGATCGCTGCTCGCCGCGCCGATCATCCTCCACAACGGGCAGGCAGCGATCCTTGGAATCGGCAAACTTCAGAAGCGAGTCGTAGTGCGCCAAGTTGGCGGCGAAGACACCGTCGTCATCCGCCCGATGGCCTATGTGACACTGACCATCGATCACCGCGTCGTCGATGCACATCAAACCAATGCGTGGCTGACGCGTTTCGTCGAGATACTGGAGAGCTGGCCGCCTGCATGACGACGCCAGCTCCCGCTTCGACGGAAGGGGAGAATGGCGGAACAGCAGAACGGAAACAGCGACGAATCGACGTTCATCCGGCGCGTGCTGATCGTCATCGCGCTCGTCGCCGGTGCGTTGATCCTCTGGCAGCTGCGGTACGTGCTCGTCCTGCTGTTCGGAACGGTGCTGATCGCCACCATCATCCGCGCGATCGCCGATCCCGTGTCGAAGCATTTGCGCTTGCCGGAAGGCATCTCGGTTGCGCTCTCGGTTTTGGGGATCGTCGGCCTGGTCGGCGGCACGATCTGGCTGGTGAACGCCCAGATTAGCGCGCAATCGCAGCACCTTGCCGACGCGATTCCACGAGCGGTGACGATGGTCGACAACTGGCTATCCGGTTTTGGACTGAATCACCCGCTCCAAAACTGGTTCAGCAAGATTCAATCGGGCAGCGGCGCGATCATCTCCGATTTTGGAGGCTGGCTGTCGTCGCTGACCTTCGGGATCACCAGTATCCTGATCCTCGTCTTCGGCGGGATATTCCTTGCATCGCAGCCGCGCTTCTACGGGATCGGCGCGATTAAGCTCGTTCCCACCGAAAAGCGCAGCCTGATCGCTGAAGCGATGATGGATTCCGAAAATGCGCTTCGGCTGTGGCTGAAAGGCCAAATCATCGCAATGATCGCGATTGGAATCCTCACGTGGATCGGTTTTTTGATCGTCGGCGTGCAATCGGCGCTGGTGCTCGCGATTATCGCGGGTGTTCTTGAGTTCATTCCCTATGCGGGCCCGATCGCCTCTGCCGTGCCGGCGGTTCTCGTCGCGCTGGTCCAGTCGCCTGAGCTCGCGGCGTGGACGGTGGTGATGTACGTGGTGGTCCACCACGTGGAAGCCTATGTGCTCCAGCCGCTGGTCCAGCAATTTGCGGTGGATGTGCCGGCGGTGGTGATGCTGTTTTCGCTGCTGGCCTTCGGGATGCTGTTCGGCCTCATCGGCGTGCTGTTTGCAGCGCCGATGGCCGTCGTCGCCTATGTGATGGTCAAGCGCCTGTACGTGGTTGAGGCGCTGCAGACTCCGACGCCGATTCCCGGTGAGAAGAAGGCTTAAGTCTGCGCCTTGTCCTGCGCCGCAAAGGCGATCCGAAGCGCTTCCGACAGGCTTTTGACACCGAGCTTCGTCATCAGGTTCGCGCGATGAATTTCGACCGTCCGGGGACTGATCCCGAGATCGTACGCAATCGTCTTGTTGGGTAACCCCTGAGCAAGGCCATCGAGCACTTCGCGCTCACGAGCAGTCAGTCCGTTCAGCTGAACCTCCGCCTCCTTTGCTCGCTCACGAGCTTCGGACGACCGGTCGAGCCTGCTGAAGGCCTGGTCGATCGCGCCGAGCAGCACGGCCTTTTCGAACGGCTTTTCGATGAAATCGACAGCGCCTGCCTTCATCGCCTGGACGGCGAGCGTGACATCGCCGTGGCCGGTCATGATGACGACTGGCAGCCCGACTCCTCTCTCCTTCAACGCCTGCTGCACTTCCAGCCCGTCCATTCCCGGCATTCTGATGTCGAGGAGGATGCAGCCGGGCTCCAGCGAAGCCGCGCTCTTGAGCAGATGATCGCCGGATTCGTAACTTTGTACGCGAAACCCCGATGTCTTCAGCATGAATCCGGCGGACCGGCGGATCGCCTCGTCGTCGTCGACGAGATGAATGAGGCGCGGTTCGGTCATTCTTCAGCTCCGCTGGTTGGAAGAGTGAATCGGAATATCGTTCCGCCGCCTTCGCGGCGCTCGAACCAGATGCGGCCGCCATGTGCTTCGATAATGCTCCGGCAGATCGAAAGGCCGATCCCCATCCCGCCTTCCTTGGAGGTGACGAAAGGTTGGAACAGCTGCTCCGCGACGCTGTCGCTGATCCCGCTTCCGGTGTCCTCGATCGTGACCATCACCATCTCGTCGTCAGCATCGGCGGTTCGGATCGTAAGGCGGCGCTCGTATGCGCCCATCATCGCATCGATTGCGTTGCGGATCAGATTCACCATCACCTGCTGGATCTCGATCCGGTCAATGAAGACTTCCCTCGCACGCGCGCGGAGCTCGACCCGGACATCGATGTCATGTTCGCGCGAGCCGACCAGCGCCAGCGCGTTCGCCTCGGTGATGAGCTTGGAGAGGTTCTCCAGATGCCGTTCGACGTGGCCATGGGACATGAAATCACGAAGCCGCCGGACGATCTGGCCCGCCCGCACCGCCTGCTGAGCGGCATCATTCAATGCGTCGAGCACCATGTCGAGGGTTTCAGCGTTGCTCGTCAGCGTGTTGCGTTCGGGGCCTTCGCCCAGCACGCCGATGAGATCCCGAAGCGACCGCGCATTGCCGGCGAGGAGGTCGCGAGCGCTTTCGCAGTAGTTCGCCACCGCAGTGAGCGGCTGATTCAGCTCGTGCGCGAGCGCGGACGCCAGCGTCCCCATTTCGCTTATGCGCCCGACATGGGCGAGCTCCGACTGCAGCTCGTGCAGCCTTAGCTGAGCCTCCTGCCGCTCGGTTACGTCGCGGATGAAGCCGGTGAAGATCCGCTGTCCTTCGACAAACGCCTCGCCGACCGCGAGCTCGATCGGGAAGGTGGATCCGTCTGACCGCATCGCCGTCGTGATCCGGCCGATTCCAATGATTTTGCGTCGCCCGGTTTCCAGATAGTTCCGGAGATAGCCGTCATGCTCCTCGCGAAGTGGAGAGGGCATAAGCATCCTGACGTTCTGGCCCAGGACTTCGTCTTCCGTGTAGCCGAACATCGCCTCCGCGGCGGCGCTGAAAGAGAGGATGGTGCCGACCTCGTCGATAACGATCATCGCGTCGGGTACAGTCGCCAGGATCGAGCGCAAATGGGCTTCGTTCACCGGAGGGCTGGTCAAGGCTGAAGCTGAGCCGTCCATGGCCGACGGTACTAGCGGAAGGCGCATCGAAAGCTAAGCTAGGGCAAGCAGGTTTCGGGGGCGATCAGGGAAGTTACTTATCCAAGCTGCGCAGGCGCGCGACTAGATGGTTATGATGATGGAGAGAGTGCCGAAACCGCCGACCGATTCTCGTGAGGACGATCTCGCCGAGCGGCTATCCAATTATCGCTCGCGGGCGGCCCGAGAAGGTCGGAAAGTGGCCGTCGAGAAGATCGATCGCGCGATAGAGGAGGCACGCCGGCCGAAACAGGCGAAGCGCTAAATCTCCATTACAATATAAGGCTTTCCGAACGTGTCGCGGAGCACGAACTGCGCGACATTGTAGACCGGCGTTCCGCGCATGGTTTTTCCTTCATAGCTGCCGTGGTGAGCGTGGCCGTGAAAGACGGCCGCGATATTGTCGAAACGGTCGAGTGCGTCGGCGAGCCGCGCGGAGCCGAGATATTGGAAGATCTCGATCGGCTCGCCCTCCAGAGTTTCGACGACCGGCGAGTAGTGTAGGACCGCGACAATCTTCTCGGTCCTGAGCGACCGGAGCGCGTTTTCGAGCTTTCGGGCTTCGTTGTTGGTTTCGTTAACGAAAGCCTTGATCATGGGTTCGCCGAAGGGCGCAAGCTCACCGCGGCCGAAGCCGCCGAGGAAGCCTTTCACACCCGCGAAGCCCACGCCGTCGATCTCATGCGCCTGCTCGTCGAGGAGGATCATGCCGCCGTCATGCAGGATCCGGCAGACTTCCTCCGGTTGCCCGCATTCGTAATCGTGGTTGCCGAGCACTCCGAGCACCGGGACGGTACACAGGCGGATATCCTCGGCCAAGATCTCCGCCTCCTTCGTCTTGCCGAAATTGGTGAGGTCCCCGCACAGCAGGATGACATCGGCCTCGGCCGACATTTCGGCGAACAGGCGCCGGTAGGGCGCGTTCGAATCTTCGGTGACGTGCAGGTCGCCGATCGCTGCGATCTTCACTCTTTTGCCTCGCTGTGTTCGGGATATTGTTCTTCGAGATTGCCGGTGGGCTCGGAAAAGCCCCACTCGCTGACATCGGTACAATAATCTCGCGGGCTGAAGATCCGGCCTCGGCAGACCTTCATTCCGGGCGCCGGGATGCTGTTCTGCACCTCGATCCGGTTCAGAAGCTCGTCGAGCAGCCACTGCGGCACGGAATCCCGTTCGCTGGGGTAGATGTAGCGGAAGTTGAGGAGGTGGATGAGGAGGACTTCCCAATGCAACTCCATGTGGTTGAGAAGCCGCCGCCAGTCGATCTCCTCGTGCCGCTTGAGGATCATGTGGGCGACGTCGGCGCCGTCGTAACGGTGCCGGTCCTGCACAAACATCTTCGACCAGACGAATTCCGTCGGAGGGACCAAGTGGACTTCGCTTCCGAAAATCTCGCTTCGTGGTGCGTTGGCGAACCAGTCCTCGGTCACGTGCGTGGAGACCGTCGGCATGTTGAAGATTACGTCGACGAAGATCTCGCCGCGCGTGATCCGTGCCAGCCAGCGATCGTCGACGATCTCGACGTCGTAGTCATGCTCCTTGAAATAGGAGAGGATCTTCAGGCAGTCGCCCGCCGTCGAGAACACATCGACGTCCTTGGTCGGGCGGACGATGCCCGTGTACGCGGCAAGCGCGTAGCTGCCGGAAAGAAGGAACGGGATTTCCGACTTCGCCAAGAGCTCGACCACCTCCGTATAGAATTCCTCGCGCTCGGGCGGCGGCTGGTAGAGCGATTTTTCAAGCGTCGTCCGGTGTTTCATTCGGGGCGGTGAACGGCGGGCGAGACCGGGGGGTTCCAGCGGAGTGCGCTTCCCCTTGCCGCAGCCGGAGAATCCCGCAATTGTCGGACAATAGTATCGGGCGGAGGGGTAATGAAGCGGCGAACATTTCTTGGGACGAGTGCGGGCGCAGGCGTAGCGGCGGCGATTGCCGATGCCGGGTTCCCGCTTTCCTTCGCCAAAGCAGCCGAGATGTCGCCGGAGACTCCGCACGTTGCGCCAGTTGCCTCGAGCGCAACAGGAGTCGGCGATCGACTGTCGATGGACTGGGGCTGGAAGTTTCATCGCGGCGACATCGAGATTCCGCTTCCGAAGACGGGGGAGACCTACGGCTGGACCAAGGCCGGCGCGGCGTCTGGACCGGCAGGGATGAAATATGACGACAGCGGCTGGCGCATTGTCGACCTGCCGCACGATTTCGTGGTCGAAACCCCGTTCGATCCGAATGCCAACGGCGATCAAGGGTATCACCCGAAAGACATCGCCTGGTATCGCAAGAGCTTCACCCTGCCGCAGAGCGACCACGGCAAATATCTCGAGCTCCAGCTCGACGGGATGGCTACGCTCGCAACCGTCTGGTTCAACGGCAACGTGGTTCGCCACAACTGGAGCGGGTATGACAGCGCCTATATCGACCTGACTCCGTTCGCCCACTTCGGCGACGAGCCCAACGTGATCGCGATTCGGGTCGATTCCAGTGTGCCTCAGGGCTGGTGGTATGAAGGCGGCGGTCTCTACCGGCACACCTGGCTGGTGAAGCGCAATCCGGTGCATCTCATCACTGACGGGGTTTACGCTCACCCGCGCAAGCAGGCCGACGGGCGTTGGCTGATTCCGGTCGAGGCGACTCTCAACAACATTGGCGAGAAGCCGGTGACGGTGCAGGTCCGCTCGTCGGTAATCGGACCGAGCGGGCATTCGATCGGCGAGGGCGGCGGGCCGGTGACGGTGAACCCGCTCGAGAATGCAGTCGCGAGCTTTCCGATCACAGTGGACCATCCGCGCCTTTGGTCGCTGGAGGACCCGACGCTCTACGAGGTTCGGACATCGGTGCTGATCGATGGGCAGGAGGTGGACCGGCTTTCCACCTCGGCGGGTTTCCGCACCATCCGCTTCGACAAGGACCAGGGGTTCTTCCTCAACGACAAACATGTGAAGATCCAGGGGACCTGCAATCACCAGGATCATGCCGGGATCGGAACCGCGCTTCCGACCTCGATCATCGAATATCGCCTGCGCAAGCTGAAGGAACTCGGCTGCAACGCGCTCCGGATGTCGCACAATGCGCCGACGCGCGAGCTGCTCGACATCGCCGACCGGCTCGGAATGATGGTGATGGACGAGAACCGGCTGTTCGACCCGGCGCCAGACTATCTCCGGATGCTGCAGTGGATGGTTCGCCGCGACCGCAATCACCCCAGCATCATTTTGTGGTCGATCTTCAACGAAGAGCCGATGCAGAGCACGCCCGAGGGCTATGAGATGGCTCGGCGGATGGTCGAGGCGGTGAAGGAGCTGGACGATACGCGCCCGGTCACCGCGGCGATGAACGGCGGCATGGATGTGCCGGTGAGCGTTGCCGATGCGGTGGATGTCGTCGGCTTCAACTACAGCATCCCGCTCTATGACAAATATCACGCGGCCCATCCGGACAAGCCGCTGACCAGCAGCGAGGACAGTTCGTCGGTGATGACCCGGGGCGAATATGTTCGGGACGACGCTCGCCACGTGCTCGACGAATATGACGACAATCCGCCGCCCTGGGCGAACACCAACCGCGACGCATGGAAGGCGATCGCGACGCGCCCGTTCATGGCCGGCTGCTTCGTGTGGACCGGGTTCGATTACCGCGGCGAGCCGACTCCGTTCCGCTGGCCGACGATCAGCTCCAATTTCGGGATCATGGATACCTGCGGCTTCCCCAAGAGCGCCTATTACATCCGCCAGTCGCAATGGATTCAGGACCGGCCGATCCTGTGGTTCGTCCCGCACTGGAACTGGACGGGCAAGGAGGGCCAGCCGATCAAGGTGATGGCGATGACCAATGCCGACACGATCGAGCTGCGGCTCAACGGCCGCTCGCTGGGCGAGCAGAAAGCCGATCATTTCGAGATGAATTTCTGGCAGGTGCCCTACCAGCCTGGGCGGCTGGAAGCGGTGGCGCGGACCGGCGGACGGGTGGTGGCGACTTACGCGGCCGAGACGACCGGCGCGCCGGTTGCGCTACGGCTGACTCCGGATCGCGCTGCACTCGATGGCGACGGCTGGGATGCGGTTCCTGTGACGGTCGAGGCGCTGGACTCGAAAGGGCGGCACGTTCCTACCGCCAACCTGCCGGTGCAGTTCCAGATCGCTGGGGGAAAGATCATCGGCGTCGGCAACGGCGATCCCAATTGCCACGAGCCGGACAAGGCGATGAGCCGAAGCCTCTACAATGGCTATGCGCAGGTGATCGTGCAGTCCCAGCGTGGCTCGGCGGGGACTCTGCTGCTCAAGGCTACATCGCAGGGGCTAAGAGCGGCTGCGACGACATTGAAGGTGCGACCTGTTGCACCGGTGCCGAGCGTCTGAAGAGCCTTGTCTCCCCGCAAGCTCGCAGCTTAGGCGTAACGGGCAAACAGATTACGCGCCCGTTCTGACTCACCCAAGGAGCCGATTATGCCTCTCGTCCGGATTTCGCTGTTGAAGGGCAAATCCAGGGAACACATCCGCGCCATTTCGGAAGGCGTCCATCAGGCGCTTGTCGAGGCTTTCGAGATTCCGCCCGATGACCGTTTTCACATGGTTCACCAGCATGAGCCTGAGGAGTTCATCTACGATCAGGGTTATATGGGCATCCGGCGCACGGACGATGTGGTCTTCATCAATATTGTCGCCAGCAACTGGCGCGATACCGCCGCCAAGAAAGCACTCTACAAGTCGATCGCCGACCGGCTGGCGGAAAAACCCGGCCTGAGACGTGAAGATGTGCAAGTGGTGCTGTCGCCGAATGGTCGAGAAGACTGGTCGTTCGGCAACGGCATGGCCTCTTACGTCAATGACTCCGAGGGCGTCTAAGTCGGTCACACCATCCACGAAGGGGGTCGTTGATGCTTTTTCCACTCCTGCTGATCCTGCATTTCCTCGGCCTCGTAGCCGGATTCGGCGGAGGGATCGGGCTGTCGCAGGTTGGCCCGCGACTGGCGAATGCTGAGCAGGTTGAGCTTCCGCTCCTGCTGAAGCTGCAGGGTACCTTCAACGCGATCTCGTTGGTGGGACTGCTACTCCTGCTGATCACCGGGCCGTTGATGCTCTGGCAGCGCTTCGGCGGTACGCGGTACCGCCGGCCTGCCGGTCTGGTTTTCGTTCAAGATGGCGTTCGTGGCTGTTGCAGTGCTTGCAGTGATCGTGAATCAGGTCGCCAAGCGGCAATACCGATCGGGCCGGAGCGGGGCGCTCAAGTTGATCCTCGTCACCGGGCCTATCACCGGCATTTCGATGCTGTTTGCGGTGATCTTCGCGGTGTTGGCGTTTCAGTAGACTGGGTGGCTCAGACGATCTGCGAATAGACCGAATAGCGCTGCCAACTGTCGTTGATCGGCCGGAAATTGACCGTGTTGCCGTTGACGGACGCTGCGAATTGCAGCGGCTTCCCGCTCACCGGCGTCAATTGCTCGGGAAGTGTTCGCGGGAGCGGCGGCGGAAGTGGCGGAACGCTGGCGAGCTTCTCCGGCATGGGCCCATGTTCGTGCATCAGATCTTCCGGGATCGGGATCATCGGCAACTGCTGGGCGAGCACGACCGGTCCATAGACGAGCGCTGCGACGTTCGGCCGGTCCGCGAACGGCTCCCAATGCGCCTGCATCGGCATGCTGAGCTCGACCTTGTCGCCGGCGCGCCAGGCACGGCGGATGTCGAGATAATTGCCCGGCTCCGCCATCGCGTCGACCGGTTGGCCGTTGAC
>Ga0207649_10000812_pt1 | contig 20065 bp, 16 predicted proteins | sample KBSC43metaG_FD_184317 | JGI IMG/M metagenome (GOLD analysis project Ga0207649, IMG submission 184317) | Corn rhizosphere microbial communities from Kellogg Biological Station, Michigan, USA - KBS C4-3 metaG (SPAdes) (version 2) | ecosystem: Host-associated > Plants > Roots > Rhizosphere > Soil ... | reverse complement strand
AAAGGATCCGCGTCTGGTGATCTTCAACCAGGTTGCATCGAAGGGACAGACGCCGCTGGCCAAGAATTTCGGCCAGTCGTTCAACGACCCGCAGGGCCCCTGGACGACGTTACTGCATGACGCGATCTTCGGTGACGCCAGCAAGATCGACGCCGACAACGACGCCGTCAGCGAGTCGCTCGGCCAGTAACTCCCGACATCGGCGCGGTCGCTCCAGATAGGATCCGACCGCGCCGGTTTCGCTTGCACTCGGAAACAGGTCCGTGACTACTGCCGCTATGCAACAGGAGCTGCAACACAGCCGCTCGAATTCGCGCCGCTGGAGCTGGCACGCGCAACGCGCGCTTGTTGGCTTCGTCTACACCATCCCGACCATCGCCTTCATCGGCACCTTGTTTGTCACACCCCTGATCCTCGTCGCCCGCATGTCGCTCAGCAATTGGCAGTTGCTTGGCGGCGGCGGCAATCTCAATTTCCCCAAGAACTACGTTTCGATCTGGAACAACCGCCTGTTCTGGCCGGCGGTAAGTTTCACGCTCGAGTACACGATCCTTGCGACCATCCTGCTGATCGGCCTGGGCCTTGGACTCGCCATGCTCCTGCAGGCAACGAGCCGGTGGATCTCGGCCCTGCGCACAGTGTTCCTGCTTCCCGTCTCGCTCGGCCTCGCAGCGGCGTCGCTGCTTGCCTTCGGTTTCTTCTCGCGCGAGATCGGCCCCATCGGGCCATTTCTGCAGTCCACCGGTCTCGCGCCGGGCGGCATCGCGTTCCTGAGCACGCCGATCGCCGCCTTGCTCTCGACCACCTTCCTCATCGTCTGGAAGTTCGCCGGCTTCTATATGCTCATTCTACTGGTAGGCCTGCAGGGCGTCCCCGAGGATGTGTACGAAGCCGTGCAGATCGATGGCGCCGGCCGCTGGCAGACCTTCCGCTACATCACCCTGCCGCTGCTTCGCCCCTCGCTCGGCCTCGCGCTGATTCTCTGCATCACCGGTTCGCTCCTGGCGTTCGACCAGTTCTTCATCCTCACCAAGGGCGGCCCTGACAACTCGACCGTCACTATCGTGCAGGTGATCTATCGCGAGGCGTTCCAGCGCCAGAATCTCGGTACAGCCGCGGCGCTTTCGGTCGGACTGCTCGTCGTGCTCGTCTTGATCAACCTTGTGCAGCTGCGCCTGCTCCGTGGAACGGAGACCTGACATGGCCGACACCGCACAAGCGTCGAGCCTGTCGCGAACGCCCTACCACGTGCTCACCGGTGGCCTCGCGATCCTCTTCCTCTTCCCGCTCCTCTGGTGCACCTACGCCTCCGTCAGCCCGCAGGCCTTCACCGGCCAAACCAATGGCTTCGGCTTCGGCAACTACACCACGCTGTTCAAGTTCGGCATCGGGCTGGGCGGATTCGTCTTCAACAGCACGGTCATCTCTGTGCTGACGGTCGTCATCACCCTCGCGATCTCGACCTTGGGCGGCTACGCCTTCGCCCGCTTCAAGTTCTGGGGCCGCGACGTCATCTTCCTCGTGACCCTCTCGATCCTGATGGTCCCCTACGCCTCGCTGCTGATCCCGCTCTATGTGCTGCTCAACGGCGCCGGCCTCGCCAACTCGCTGCTCGGCGTCGCGCTGATCGTGTCGATGTTCCAGCTGCCTTTTGCGACCTACATGATGCGCATTTCCTTCGAGGCCGTGCCGCGCGACCTCGAGGAATCCGCCCTCGTCGACGGCTGCACCAGCTTCGATGTGCTCTGGCGCATCATGCTCCCCGCCGTTCGCCCGGGCCTCGTCACCGTAGGTCTCTTCGCCTTCCTCGCGGCCTGGAACGATTATTTCGCCCCGCTCATCCTGCTGTCCGATCCCACCAAGGAGACCCTGCCGCTCGCGGTCGCGGCACTGCGCACACAGATCCTGCTCGGTCAGGTCGATTTCGGCGCGACGCAGGCCGGTGTCGTCGTCATGGCGATCCCATGCGTGGTCCTTTTCCTCGCGCTCCAGCGCTATTACGTGCGCGGCTTCATGTCCGGCGCCGTCAAGGGCTGAGCGCGCGCATGGCAAAAACCCCCGCTGGCAGCTCGAAGGCGCCCACCGGTATCGCAACCATCCGCGATGTGGCGCGCATTGCCGGCGTGTCGATCGGCACCGTCAGCAAGGCCCTCAACGCCGGCGGTCGGCTCAGTCAGGAAACGCGCGCTAAGGTTCTGGAGGCTGCGCGTCAGATCAACTACCGCCCCAACGACCTCGCCCAGAGCCTCCACCGCACGCGCTCGATGACCGTCGGGATCATCTCGAGCGACTCCTTCGGCCGATTCACGCTGCCGATCGTCGAAGCCCTCGAGCAGCAACTCGCCGACCAGCGCATCGCGATCTTCATGTGCAATGCCACCGACGATCCGGCGCGCGAACGCCAGCATGTCGACCAACTCCTGGGAAAGCGCATCGACGGCCTGGTCGTCACCAGCCGACGCGCCGACGAGCGTCCGCCCGTCGGTCCCCTGCCCGAAAATCTTCCCGTCATCTACGTCTATAGCCGCCCCAACGACCACAGCGCCCTCTCACTCGTGCCGGACGACGAAGGCGGAGCCCGCCAGGCGACGCGCCATCTCATATCGCTCGGGCGCAAGCGTATCGCCCACATCACCGGCCCCGAGCGGTTCGAGGCCGTGCGCCTGCGCCACCAAGGCTATCTTGCAGAATTGGCTGCTGCCAATCTCCCCGCCGATCCCGCCCGCTACCTCAGCGGCGCATGGTCGGAGGAATGGGGTCGCGACGCCGTTGCCCGCCTGTTCGATTCCAAGCGTGACCTGCCCGACGCCCTGTTCTGCGGCAATGACCAGATCGCACGGGGCGCCGTGGACGCCCTGCGCGACCGCCAGATCGATGTTCCCGCTAAGGTCGCAGTCGTCGGCTTCGACAATTGGGACATGATGACACTGAGCGCACGCCCGCCGCTCTCGAGCATCGACATGAACCTCACCGAGCTCGGCCGGGAAGCCGGCCGCGCCCTGCTCGCCATGATCGGCGGCGAAGCTATTGCACCGACCACGAGACGGCTTCCCTGCACGTTGATGGTGCGGGAATCGTCACAGCCACACGCCGCTCCGAAGGACACCGCTTGATGCCGTATACCCCGCTTCGCTTCATCAACGTCCGGCTGGAAGGTGCCTTCTGGCGGGAACGGCTGGAGACGGTGCTGACCACCTCGATACCTAGCCAGCACAAGAAGCTGAGCGAATACGGCTATCTGGACTCGCTGAAGCTCCCGCAACCGCCGCCGCCCTTGCGCTTCCCGCGTCACCAGAATGGGTTTTCAGTTCAGGTGTTCTGGGACTCCGACGTCGGCAAATGGATCGAGGCCGCCAGTTATGCCCTCTCGCATCGCCGCGACGAGGCGATCGAAGCCAAGATCGAAGCGATCATCGATGATTTCGAAAAAGCCCAGCAGCCGGACGGCTACCTCAATTGCTGGTATCTCGACCGCGAGCCCGAAAATCGCTGGACCAACCTCAGGGACAACCACGAACTCTACAACGCCGGCCACATGCTCGAAGGCGCCATCGCCTATTTCGAAACCACCGGCCGCCGGCGCTGGCTCGACATCATGGAGCGTTACGTCGACCTGATCGGCCGCACCTTCGGACCGGGACCGGACCAGAAGCACGGCTATTGCGGCCACCCGGAGATCGAGCTCGCCCTGATGAAGCTCTATCGACTGACGGGCAACCGGAAGCACCTCGATCTCGCCGCCTATTTCATCAACGAACGCGGCGAGCAGCACCCGCATTATTTCGATGTCGAGAAGGCCGAGCGCGAGCGGCGTGGTCTGTTCGAGCAGCGCTATCCCTACGCCAACTATGAATACAGCCAGTCGCATCGGCATGTTCGCGAGCAGGACAAGGTCGTCGGCCACGCCGTGCGCGCGATGTACCTCTATTGCAGCATGGCGGACCTGGCCTACGAGACATCGGACGCGGCCCTCAAGCGCACGCTCGAGACGCTGTGGTCCGACGTGATGGACACCAAGATGTACATCACCGCTGGCCTTGGGCCGTCGGCGCACAATGAAGGCTTTACCCACGATTTCGATCTTCCCAACGAGACGGCCTACGCTGAAACGTGCGCGTCGGTCGCGCTCGTCTTCTGGGCACAGCGCATGCTGCATCTCGATCTCGATGGACGCTACGCCGACATCCTCGAGACGGCGCTCTACAATGGCGCACTTTCCGGCCTCAGCCGCGACGGCACCCATTACTTCTACGCCAATCCGCTCGAGAGCAGCGGTACGGCGGAGCGCTGGGAATGGCACACCTGCCCCTGCTGCACGATGAACGTCGCGCGCCTGGTCGCTTCGGTCGGCGGCTATTTTCTCTCGACGTCGCCCGAGGGCATCGCCTTCCATCTCTATGGAGGCGTCGCCGCCGATGTCGAGGTTGCCGGAACGAAAGTCGCCCTTCGCGAAACCTCGAACTACCCCTGGTCGGGCGACATCTCGATCGCGGTCGATCCCGCGGCTCCCGCCGATTTCGATGTGAAGCTGCGCATCCCCGGCTGGTGCAAGGAGTGGAAGGTGTCGGTCAACGGCGAAGCGCTCCATCTCGCACCCGGCGCCGGCTACGTCACCATCCGCCGCACCTGGCAGAAGGGCGACAGCATCTCGCTGCAGCTCTCAATGCCGGCCGAGCGCGTCTACGCACATCCCGCCGTGATCATGGACACCGGTCGCGTTGCCCTGCGTCGCGGCCCGCTGGTTTATTGCCTCGAAGAGCCCGACAATCCCGGCGGCTTCGTGCAGCGTCTCAAAATCGCCCGCGACGCCGAGCTCGAGACGCAATCGCGCTCGGACCTGTTCGGCAGCATCGTCACCATCGGCGCCAATGGCAGCGCCATTCGCGCAAACGACTGGAGCGAGCTCTATCGCACGCAACCCCCCGCCGAGGAGGCGGCCCACCTCACCGCGATCCCCTACTTCCTCTGGGCCAATCGCGGCCGCAGCTCGATGATGGTTTGGATACCGGAGGCCTAGCGAAGCGGCTACGCCGCTCGCGCCGCTCGAGGCATGGTCTTGGGGGCCGGCTGCGCCGCGTCCGGATGCGCGATCACGAAGAGATCGACCAGCCGATCCATCTCGGCCACCTGCCGCTCGGCTCGCGACACGGCCGCGCTCGTCTCCTCGGCAAGGCCCGCGTCATGCTGCGTCATCTCTTCGAGCGACTTCATCGAATTGCTGACGCCCCCGATCGAGGACGCCTGGTCGCGGCTCTGGGACGCAATGCTCTCCATGAGGCTGTTCGAGAGCCGTGCGTTCTTGAGCATGTCCTCGATCTTCTTGGCCGCCTCGACCACCAGCGTCGAACCGCCGCGAACCTCGGTCCCACTGCGCTCGATGAGCGCCTTCACGTCCGAGGACGCCTTGGCGGCAGATTGCGCCAAGCGGCGGACCTCGAGCGCCACCACCGCAAATCCTTCGCCCGCCTGCCCGGCGCGCGCTGCCTCGACCGAGGCATTGAGCGCCAAGAGATTGGTCTGGAATGCAATGTCGTCGATGAGTCCGATGATGCTGGAGATCTGGTTGGACGAGGCGATGATCCGCTCCATCGAGTCGGTGGCATTGGCCATCACGCTGCCGCTGCTCTCGGCCGAACGCATCAAAGTTGCCGCGAGGTCGCTCGCTTCCTTCGCGCGGCTCGCATTCTGCAGCACAGTGTCTGCCAGTCGCGACATGGCTGTGGTCGTCTTCTCGATCGTGGACGATTGGAGCGCCGTTCTGCGCGACAGGTCTTCGGCACCCAGCATGATCTGCGCTGTCGAATCGTGCAGCGTGGTGGACGCCTGGCGTAATTGCGACATGATGTCGGACAGCCCGTCCGCCACCTTGTTGATGTCGGTCTTGAGCGTTGCGAACGCGCCCTTGTAGTCGCCCTCCATGCGCTTGGTCAGGTCCGCCTCGGCCAGCGCCGCCAGAACCTGACCCGTCTCGGACAGGCCGCGATCCATCGTGCCCACGAGATTGTTGATGCCGTCGGCGAGCCGATTCAACTCTTCGTCCGCAAACTTTGTTTCGATCTTGCGGGCGAAATCGCCTTCGGCAGCCGCCTCGACCACCGATCCGAAGGCCTGCTGCAGCTCCGACATCATCTGCGCCTTGATCTGCCGTTCGCGCTCCGTGCGATCCGCCTCCGCCCGCGTCAGCTCGGTGACCTTCGCCCCGTTTTCGCGGAACACTTCCACCGCTCGCGCCATGTCGCCGATCTCGTCCTTGCCCTGCGCATAGGGCACCTCGACCTCCAGGTTGCCCTGCGCGAGCTTTGCCATCGTCGAGGTGAGGCGCGTGATCGGCCGTGTCACCCTCCGGCTGACGATCAACGAGATCACCCCCGCGATGATCATCAGCACCAGCGCCGAGATCAGCATCGTCTGTCCCATAGCTTTCACGGGCGCGGTGGCTTCGCCGGCGCCCATCATCGTGACCACGGCCCAATTGGTGTTGCCATGATCGAGCGGTACCGCATCGACCAGCATCTCTTCGCCGCGATAGGAGCTCGCTACCCGGCCCTGCGCCTGCTGGCCCTTAAGTGCGGCATCGACGACCGGGTCGTCGAACTGCGTCTTCAGCACGTCGGCATCTTGGGTGAAGGTGGACTCCGAGCGCAGCAGATGGTCCGACCCGACGATGACGACTTCGCCGGTCTCGCCCAGCCCGTCATGCCGGTTGATCAGCGGTCCGAGCTCTCCGATCGGCAGGCGGACGGCGATGCTCCCCGCCCGCACCCCGCGCTTGTCGAGGACCGGTGCAGCCATGAAGGCGGTGACCGCATTGTTGGCAGGCGCGTAGGCGGCGATGTCGCTGAGGGTCACGCCCTGCTGGTCGTCCTTGAGCTGGCCGACGACCTTGCCGAGCGTCGTGCCGGCGAATGCGCCTCCGGCGCCGAATGCACCCGCGAAATCGGCACCCTTGTTGACGCTGTAGAGCGCGTTGCCGTCATTGTCGAAGAGGTAGATGTCGACGAACCCGGCGCTCTGCGCCAGCACCTGCAGCGCCGGATGCACGCGGACATGTGCGCTGTCGTAATTGTTGCCGCTGCCGGCGTCGGCGAGCTTGGCGCGCTCCGCTTCGGGATTGGGATTGTTGGTCACATAGGCGTCGAACAGCGTCTTGCCGGGCGTGTCCCCGAGCTTCATCCAGCCGAAATGGAGGTCGCGCAACGCGTTCTGCACCGTTTCCGAGCGCGCCGCCGTAAGCACCGAGAGCTCGCGCGAGGCGAGATAGCTGCGCAGCAGATCGCTGCGGTCGGCGGCGAGGCCATCGAGTCTCGCGAACGTCAGCTCTTCCGCCGTGCGCGACGCGATCAGATACCCCGATGCGCCCACTCCGGCGCCGACAAGCAGGCCCAGTGCAATGATTGCCGCCGGCAATTTCCTGGCGATCGTGAGACGAACCATGGTGCCCTCAGCCATTTCCCCGGCCGAGGATTTGCACATTAACAATAAAAATCTACAAACGCGGATGGCCTGAGGGCTGCCGATCGGACGAAAATGAAAGGCTTAACAGTCGTTAACTCGGCGGTCGGGCCGCGCCCGCACGCCTCAGGCGATTTCGATCACGGCCTTGATCAGCCCGGTCTTTTCGCTCGCCCAGCGCGGTAGATCCTGGACCGCACCATGCATCGACGTGCGGTGCGAGATCCACGCCTCCGACTTCACCTTGCCGTCGCGGATCGCCTGGATGACGCGCTCGAAATCGACCTGCGTCGCATTACGGCTGCCCAGCAGCGTCGTCTCCCGCCGGTGGAAGTCGGCATCGGTGAACGTGATGTCTCCCTGCACGACGCTCACCAGCACATAGCGCCCGCCATGGGCGACATACTGGAACCCTGCCTCGATCGATTTGCGGTTGCCGGTGGCGTCGAACACCACGTCGAACCCGTCCCCGCCGGTGACTTCGGACACGGCCTTGGCGATGTCGCCTTCCGCGAGGATCGTGTGGTGGACCGAAAACAGCCGCTGCGCCGCTTTCATGCGCTCGGCGTCCCGGTCCATGACCGTCACTTCCGCCCCCGAGAGCGATGCGAACAGCGCCGCACCGAGCCCGATCGGCCCCGCGCCGATGATCAGCACCCGGTCGCGGCTGTCGACCGCGCCGCGACGCACCGCGTGCGCGCCGATCGCGAGAAACTCGACCATCGCGCATTCGTCCGCGCTGAGGCCATCGGCCGCAATGAGATTGCCGGGCGGCAGCGACAACAGGCCCGTCATGCCGCCATCGCGGTGCACGCCGAGCACCTGGATCTTCATGCAGCAATTGGGATTGCCCCGTCGGCACGCGTGGCATGTGCCGCAGGCGAGATAAGGGTTCACCACACAGACCGTCCCGACCTTGGGGCCGGTGCCGGTGGTGTTCTCGACCACCTCGACCGCCAGCTCATGGCCCATGACGCGCGGATAATTCAGGAAAGGCTGGTTGCCTTCATAGATATGATAGTCGGTGCCGCAGATGCCCACCCGTCGCGGGCGCACGAGGACATGTCCGGGTTCCGCCGCGGGCGCAGGACGCTGCTCCACCCTCAATTCGCCGGGCTGGACGCAGACAAGGGCCTCGATCACTTGAAACTTCTCTGTCGGAAATGAGGTTGGGAATAGACTGGCCGGAGACGAGCCCCGGCCAGCGAGTTGTTTCGGCTTAGTTGCCGCCGCCCTTGAACAGGTCGCTGTCCATGACGTCGGGGGTCACGAGGCCCGCACCTGAATCGATGAGCGAGTCGACCGTGCCACCCTTGATCGCCTTGATCAGGGCATCCACGCCGAACTGCGCCATCTTGTACGGGAACTGCGCAACCGAGGCGACTTCGATGCCGGACTTCATGGCATCACGCTCGCCACAGCACCAGTCGAAGCCGACCAGCAGCACCTTGCCGTCGAGCTTGGCGTTCTTGATCGCCTGAGCGGCGCCGGCAGCCGGTGGGCCACAGGCCGAGTAGATGGCCTTGAGGTCCGGATTGGCCGTCAGCAGATCCTGGGCGACGTTGATGCCCAGCTCTTCGGTGCAGTTCGAGGCACCCTTGCCGGCGATCACGACCTTGTCGTTGTTAAGGCCGGCGAGCATGCCGTTGACGCGATCGTCGAGCGCCGGAACGCCCGGCACGCCTTCGATGATGCCCAGCTTGTCGCCGTCCTTGAGAATGGTCGCGAGGAACTTTCCGGCGACCTTGCCGGCTTCAAGGTTGTTGGTGGTGGCGAGAGCAGTCTGCCCCTTCCAGTCCGGGATCGAGTTGTCCATCAGGACAACTTTGATGCCGGCGGCAATGGCCTTGTCGAGCTCCTTGGAGACGCTGGGGTCGACCGGGGTGATCGCGATGCCCTTCACGCCCTGGCTGATCATGGAATCGATCAGGGCGATCTGGCCGTCGATGTCGGTCGCCGAAGTGCCCTGGCCGTAGACGACGTCGATGCCGGGGTTCTTGGCGGCGTAGTCTTTGGCGCCGTTGACCATGTCGGTGTAGAACGGCACCGGGAACTTCGTGATGAAGCCGATCTTGATGGCATCATCGGCAAGCGCCGGAACCGTGAAGGCTGCGGCAAGGGCAAGCCCGCCGAGCAGCGATTTCAAGTTCATGTTTAAACCTCCCAAAGGTGACCGCCTCACACCGAGACGATCCAATTATCCGCGCACTCCCGAGGGCGTGTGCGAATTGCGTTACGCTTCCGCGCCGACAATCATCGAGACGAGCTCCTGCTGATTGTCGCGCGTCGGCTTGATCTCTCCGACCTTGCGCCCTTGCCTCAGGACGACGGCGCGGTCGGCCAATTCGACGACGTGTTCCATATTGTGGGTGATGAGGATCACCGCGTTGCCCTCGGCACGCAGCTGCTTGATCAGGTCCAGCACCTTGCGGGACTCGCGCAGGCCAAGCGCTGCCGTGGGCTCATCGAGAATGACCAGCTTGCGCGCGAACACCGTTGCGCGTGCCACCGCAATCGCCTGCCGCTGCCCACCTGACATCAGCGCCACCGGCGCATCGAACTTCGGCAGTCGGACCTTCAGCCGGTCTATGACGCCCGCCGACTCCCGGTCCATGGCCCGCGTATCGAGAAACCGCATGCCGCGCGGCAGCCATCGCGGAAACGACAGCTCGCGGCCACAGTAAAAGTTCTGCGAGGGCGTCAGATTGTCGAACAGCGCCAGGTCTTGGTAAACCGTCTCGATGCCGGCCCGCCGTGCGCTGGCCGGCCCCTTGATCTCGGCGGGCTCGCCATCGAGCAGAATCTCGCCCTCGTCCAACGAATGCACGCCGCTCACGCATTTGATCAGCGTGGACTTACCCGCGCCATTGTCGCCGAGCAGGGCCAGCACTTCGCCGCGATAGGCCTCGAGGCTCACATCCTTGAGGGCATGCACGGCGCCGAAGTGCTTCTGCGCACTGCGTACGGCAAGAACGGGACCCGAAGCATCCATGCTCATTGTCCCTTCGTCGCCTGGAGGACGCGCGCGCGGCCCTCGAGATAGTTCCGCAGCACGTCGGCCTCGACGGCCAGCACGATGATCACCCCGATGCAGATCATCTGGAAGAACACGTCGACATTGAGCAGGTTGAGCGCGTTGCGGATGACGCCGATCGTGATCGCCCCCACGAGCGCGTGGCCCACATGTCCACGCCCGCCCAGGAAGCTCGCGCCGCCGATGATCACCGCAGCAATCGTGTCGAGCTCAAGCAGATTGCCGTAGAGCGGCGAACTCGCCCCGGTGCGCCCCGCCGTTACAATTGCGCCGATACCGGCACAAAGCCCCGCGATGACATAGGTCGAGACCAGCACGGCGCGGACCGGAATGCCCATCTGCACGGCCGCTTCCGGCTTGCCGCCCACGGCGTAGATCCAGCGGCCCCACACCATGAACTTGGCCATCACCAGCACGAGCACCGAAACGATCGCGACCACGAAGAAGGTGTTGGGAATGCCGACGAAGACGTTGGGAATGACGAACGAGGAATCGCTGCCGATCGTCGAGATGAAGTCCGGCGTGCCGCGCATCGTCGTATGGTTGGGCGCGAACTCCAGCGCCAGCCCGCGGCATATGCTCAGCGTCGCGAGCGTAATGATGAAGGGGTGCGGCAATCGGCCGAACACATAGACCAGCCCGTTGACGGCGCCGACCGCGGTGCCGGCTGCAAGCATCGCCATGATCACCGGGAAAGCGCTGTCAGGCGACTGGCCCAAAGCCTGATAGACTAGGCCGCCGACCACCGTCGCGAGCGCCAGGTTCGACCCCACCGACAGGTCGATGCCGCGTGTCAGGATGACCAGATGCTGCCCCAGCGCGACGATGGCAATCACCGCCGTCTGCCCGATGATGTTGCCGATGTTCACCGGCTTGAGGAAATTGGGCGTGAGCAGACTGATGGCGAGCACGAGTAGCAAAAGGATGAGCAGCGGCCCAACGCTCAGCAGCCGCAGTCCGACGCCGACTGCGGATAGCCGCTCGCGCGGAGCCCCCTGAACGCCCCCAGGCACGAGTTCGGTTTTCTCGCCCATAACCTCAGCCAACCGGCAGCCTCCCCTTGGACGTATCTTATGGACAAAAAACAATACAGGGTCGCCGGCGTCAACCTGTTTTTTGAAACTGGTAAAGAGCAGAAAAACCGGCCCGCAGCGCGGCGCCGACAGGAACGCCGCTCTAGGCCGGAGCGGCGCAATAATTGGGGCAATGCCTTGGTAGCGGGGGAGGGACTTGAACCCCCGACCCCAGGATTATGATTCCCGTGCTCTAACCAGCTGAGCTACCCCGCCGCACAAGCGGCACGCCGGCGGACCGACGGGCTTCCAAAGCGCGGCCTTCTTAGGTTTGGCCCCCCAATGTGTCAAGCATTTGGGGCGGGTCACGCGGCGGCGCTGCCGCCATGCCGCACCCCCTCGCCACGCCGGTCGATGAAGGCCCTCGCAGCCCGCAGATCGTGCTCGAAGCGCGCCAGCTCCTCGGCTTTCCTGTCCGCCTCCGGGATGCGCAGCAGGTAGGACGGGTGAACAGTCACCATCAGGCTCGCGCCATCCGCGAGTTCGAGCTTCTTGCCACGCACCGAGCCCACCGAAACGGCCTTGCCCAGGAGCGCCTGCGCAGCCGACGCGCCGAGCGCCACCACCAGCTTGGGCCGCACGAATTCCCGCTCGAGTTCGAGCCAGAAGCGGCAGGCCGTGATCTCGCCCGCATTCGGCTTCTGATGGATGCGCCGCTTGCCGCGCGGCTCGAATTTGAAATGCTTCACCGCATTGGTGACGTAGACGCGCGCGCGGTCGATCCCGACCTTGTCCAGCGCCCGGTCGAGAACCTGCCCAGCCGGTCCCACGAACGGCTTGCCCTGCAGATCCTCCTGGTCGCCCGGCTGCTCACCTACGAACATCACTTCCGCACTCGCCGGTCCCTCGCCGAACACCGCTTGCGTCGCATACTGATAGAGCGAACAGCGCGTGCAGCCCTGGATCGCGGCCCGTGCTCCGGCTAGTGACGTGATCTCCTCCGCCTCCGTGGTCCCTCGCCGCTCCACAGCCTTGAGGTGCCGGACCGGCGGCTCGCTCGCCTGTTTTGCAATCATCTCCGCCTCCGCTGCCTTCGCACCGCGTATCAGGGAAGGAATGAGTTCGGCCTCGGGCAGGTTGCGCCAATATTTGACGGGCATTTCCGATTTCATCATCGAGACCTTGAGCCGCGCCGGATTGAAGATCGAGGCGAAATAAGTGCGCCAGACCTCCTCCATCGCATCGCCACGCGGCAGCTCGCGGCGCTTGGCGCCATCGCCGAACAGCAGCTTCTCCCCATCCCACGCGACCGACCGATAGGGCGTCAGGATCGCCCACGGCATTTGCGCAAACCGCCGCGCGAAAAACGGCGCCGTCCGCTCGACCACATAATGATCCGGCTCGAACCACGCGACGAACCGCTCCTCGTCCTCGCGGAAGCGCACGAAGGCCTTCATCTTGTGGCTGTCGCGGCGCACCTCGCCCGCCAGCCGGTAGAGCCGGCTGATATCGGGATCCGACCGCACTCCGATCAGCTTGCGATCCTTCTGCAGCCGGAACAGCACGCGATAACAAAGCGAAAAGCGGATGGCCTCGCGATGGCAGAGCGCCGCTTCCGCGAGCTCGAGAAAGCGTGGCGGCACCACGCCTACGGCCCGCGTCGTCACATCCGGCGGCCGCTCATCAGGCTGAACGAACAGGTCGCGCACCGCCGCAGGATCGTCCCAGATCACGTCGTCCGGTTGCACCCCCGCGAGCAGCAACCCGCGCGCCGCCGCGCGCCATTCGCCGAAATCATTGAGCGAACTCAGCTGCACCCGCCGCATCAGAAAAGGCTCAGCTGTCCCGCCGGACGCACCAGCCACGACCGTAGCCGCGCGTCATCGAGCGTCGCCCCCGGCGTCCAATCCTCGGCAACAATGAACGGCTGCACCTTGCGCACGGAGCTGCAGAGCCGCGACACATCCGCCAGCCGCAACCGATGATGCCGCCGCGACGCGATAATGCCGTCGACGCTGCGCACGCCTAGCCCCGGCACGCGGAGCAACAGCTCGCGATCGGCACGATTGATGTCGAGCGGAAACATCTCGCGATGTTCGAGCGCCCAGGCGAGCTTCGGATCGATCTCGAGATCGAGATAGCCGGCCTTGAGCGCAATCTCGTCCGCGCCGAACCCATAGAACCGCATCAGCCAGTCCGCTTGGTACAACCGATGCTCGCGCATCAGCGGCGGCGGTTGCGGCGGCAGCTTGCTGCTCGCATCGGGGATCGGCGAGAAGGCCGAATAATAGACGCGCTTCAGTCCGTAGCCCGCATAGAGCGTCGCGCTCCGCTTGAGCACGCCCGCGTCGTCGGTCGCGTCTGCGCCCACGATCATCTGCGTCGATTGGCCCGCCGGCGCCAGTTTCGTCGGCAGCTTCTTGCCTGCTTCAGTCTTCCCTTCGGGCCGCGACTCCTCGCGCTTTGCTTCGAGCGTCGCCATCGCCGTACGGATCGCTTGCGGGGCCTTCTCGGGAGCGAGCGTCTGGAGGCTGAGATCGGTCGGCAGCTCGATATTGGTCGAGAGCCGATCCGCATAGCGCGCGGCCTCGACCAGCAGCTCCGGTGCAGCGTTCGGAATCACCTTGAGGTGGATATAGCCGTGATAGCCGTGCTCGGTGCGCAGCGTCTTGGCCACCCGCACCATCTGCTCCATCGTGTAGTCCGGCGAGCGGATGATCCCCGAGCTCAGGAACAGCCCCTCGATATAATTGCGCCGATAAAAGTCGAGGGTCAGCGCCACCACCTCATCCACGCCGAAGCGCGCCCGCGCCACGTTCGACGACGACCGGTTAATGCAATAGGCGCAGTCATAGATGCAGAAATTGGTAAGCAGCACTTTGAGCAGGCTGATGCATCGGCCGTCGGGCGCGTAGGAGTGGCAGATCGCCCCCTCCGTCGAGCCGATCCCGCCCTTCGTGCTGTCGCGTCGTTCGGTCCCGCTCGACGCGCAGGACGCATCGTACTTGGCCGCGTCCGCCAGGATCGCGAGCTTCCGCTGAAGGCTGAGCTGCATGATCTGTTCACTATATGTTCTTTTCGATTTCGATCAATCGAAAAGCTCGCCGCTCGACAAATCGTGACCAAAAGCGAAGAGCCCGGGCAGGAGACCCGGGCTCTCATCGGCTTGGGCAGGAAGGCAATCCAAGCCGAATTTCAGTCGATCGATGGCGGCTCCACGCTCGGAGGCGGCGGGGCATCGGATGGCACCGCCACCCCGCCATGATCGGGGCTCAGCGCCGAGGTCAGCTTCACCAGTTGCACGAACTCCGCGCGGTAGCCGTCGGGGTCAGCGCCCTTGGCTCCATTGGCGAGATCGATGATCCCCTGCCAGCTCATGCCCGTGCCATAGAGCGAGCCCTTGAGCTTCTGCCCAAACGCAGCAACCGCAGCGGCGAAGCGCTGGTCGTTACCGACCTTGGCCACATCGTCGGTCACCAGGTCCTTGGTGATCGGCGCGGTGATCAGCTTGCTCACATCCCCATCCGGCGCCTTGTAGCGCAGCTTGAGGAAGCCGAGCTCGTCGCTCACGCCCGTCGCCTGGGCCGAGCTGCCATAGCGCAGCGGATCGTTGAGATCGGCGCCGGAGCCGGCCGGCGTGATCTCGTAGAGCGCCGTTACAGTATGACCCTCCCCTATCTCGCCTGCATCGACCGCATCATTGTTGAAGTCCTCGCGGTTGAGCGCCCGCGTCTCATAGCCGATCAGCCGGTACTCGCTGACCTGCGCCGGGTTGAACTCCACCTGCACCTTCACGTCCTTGGCGATCGTGATGAAGGTCGAGCCCGCTTCTTCCACCAGCACCTTCTGCGCTTCGTGGAGGTTGTCGATATAGCTCGCATTGCCATTGCCGTTCTGCGCCAGCGCTTGCATCAGGGCATCGTCGAGATTGCCGCGCCCGAAGCCGAGCACGCTGAGCGATATCCCCTCGTCGCGCTTGGACTTGATGAAGGTCTTGAGCTCGTCCGGCGTATCGATGCCGACATTGAAGTCGCCGTCGGTCGCAAGGATCACCCGGTTCACGCCGTCCGCGACCTTGTTCTGCGCCGCGACCTGATAGGCGAGCTCGATCCCCTCGGCGCCGGCAGTCGAACCGCCTGCCTCGAGATTGTCGAGTGCCGACAGGATCGCGGCCTTGTCGCTCGCCTTGGTCGGCTTCAGCACCAGCCCCGCCGATCCGGCATAGGTCACGATCGACACCGTATCGCTGGGCTGGAGGTTGTCGACCAGCAGCGAGAACGAGCGCTTCAAGAGCGGCAGCTTGTTGGGCTCGTCCATCGACCCCGACGTATCGATCAGGAACGTCAGCGCCTCGGGCTTCCGCTCGCTCGGCGGCTGCACATAGCCCTTGATGCCGATCTCGAGCAGCTGGGTCTTCTTGTTCCAGGGCGTCGGGAACACCTGCATCGTTGCCTTGAACGGCGTGTCGGCCGTTGCGGGGGCGGGATAATCGTACGGGAAATAATTGATCATCTCCTCGAGCCGCACCGCATCGGGTTCGGGCAGCGAGCCCGCTTCGATCAGCCCGCGCACATAGGAGTACGACGCCGTGTCGACGTCGATCGAGAAGGTCGACACCGGCTCGTCCTTCGTGATCTTCACCCGGTTCTCGTCGAACTTCTGGAAGCTGTCGCCCGAAGGCTCCATTGCTGCATAGCCAAGAGAAGTGCTGGCCATCGGCGCGACAGTCGGCGCCTCCATGTTGGCAACACCCGAACGCATCGCGACCTGCCCAGCAATCTTTGCCGTGGGCGCCGCCGGCATCGCCGCGAGCGCATCGCTCGTCACAGCCAGCCTCGCCTCATCGCTCTCGGTCGCCGGTGCGTTCGCCGCGACCGGAACCGCATCCTTCGGCGGCATCGGCTTTTCCATCACCGGCTGCTTGAGCGCGGTCTTGCCGCCCTCCTCGACCTGCAGCGACACCGTGCCGCCCGCCGCATTGGTCGAAACAGGCGCCGTGCTCGTCGCCACCGTCGTCGCCAAGGGCTTGTCCACCGAAGGCGCCCGCGAATTCATCGTCGCATATTGCGTGCCGAGCGGCAGCAGCACGACGGCCGCCGTCACGGTCCCGAGGCCTGCCAGCGCCGCCCCCAGATTCCACCGATTGCTGAACCACCGCTTGGGCGCATCCATCACGCCCGTTGCAGCAGCGCGCGGCCGCTTCGACTGCGCATCCTCGAACGCCACCATCGCCGCATTGAGCGCCAGCTTCCTCGCTTCCGGCGAGGGCGCACCCACATGCAGCGTCTTGAGCTTCAACAGAGCTTCATCGGTCATTTGTTCGTCCTTCATCACAAAAGGCCCCTCAGGGTCTTTTTCGCTTCGTGCACGTGCCAGGAGACGGTGGCCTCCTTGCACCCCATGATCACCCCGGCCTCGGCGTGACTCATGTCCTCGCCATAGACCAGCATGATCGCTTCGCGCTGTTTGTCGGGCAGAGCGCTGACTGCCATCCAGATTTCCTTGGCCGCTGTAGAATCCTCCTGATCGCCCGGATCGTCTTCGGGATGCACCAGCGAGAACGCATCCACATTCCTGTCGCGCCGCCCGCGGGCCCGCTGCATGTCGCGCACCATGTTGAGCGTCACGCGGTAGAGCCAGCTGGTGAACGCCGATCGCCCGTCGAACTGCTGGATCGCGGTCGCAAGCTTGATGCAGACCTCCTGCGCAATGTCCTCGGCGTCCGATTTCTTGCCGGTCCACTTGCAGGCGCACCGATAGATAAAATCGTAGTGCGTCTCGATCAGCTCGGCGAACGCCGCCCGATCGCCTGCCTTCGCCCGATTGACCAGTGCGGCGCTCTGCTGAGCCGCCGCATTTGGCGCCGGACGCTCACCCGTTTGGGGCGCAAAAGCCAAAATTCCGTCCACCCTCAAGACCCTTGTACTGGCATCTTTGCGGATATGACGCCGCCTCCCAAGCGGTCCTTGGGCGGGTTCAGAAGATAATTGGGTCGCCCCACCGGGTGTCATCCCCGCGAAAGCGGGGATCCAACTCTCCTCTTGCGCGAAACGGGGCATAGTTCCCCGCTTTCGCGGGGACGACACCCGGGGTAAAGGTCGGACGAAGGAGCATCGACATGCCGAACCCGCCCACACCGCCGCTCTCTCCCTGGACCATGACCCCGGCCCGGATCACCATCCTGGTCTTGGGCGTTCTCGCCGTGATCTTCATCGTTGGCGGCATCTTCGGGGGCGTCGCGAACTATCAGGCGCTCAAGGAATCCACCCCGGACGCGACCTCAAGTGCCCAGTAATTTCGACACCGCCCCGCTGCCGGGCGCCCGCCGTCCGCTCATCACCCCCGCCCACCTTCCGGCAGTGCTCCTGGGCGCGCTGTTGCTGATGGCAATCATTCTGGGGCTGTCCGAAGGCTCGATCGGTCCCCAGACCTTCCACCAGCCCATCCCCTCGCCGTCCGATCCAATTACGATCCCCTAGCGCGTGACCGCCGTCATGCCACCAGCGCGTCCGGCACGGCCTCGGCGATGAACCCGCCACCCAGCACTTCGCTGGTCTCACTTTCGTCGGCGTAGAACACGCAGGCCTGCCCCGGCGAGATCCCGTACTCGCCGGCAAACAGCGTCACGAACACCTCGCCGTCGATGAGCTGCACCGCGCCCTGCTGCGGTGGCCGCGTCGAGCGCACCTTCACTTCGACCGGCAGGCCATTGCCACCCACCGAACTGGCGAGGGCCCGATCGCCGAGCCAGTTCACGTCGCGCAGTCGCACGGTCTTGGTCATCAGCGCCTCGCGCGGCCCGACGATCACGCGGCTCGCCTTGCGGTCGAGCTTGATCACGTAGAGCGGTGCACCCGAAGCAATACCGAGCCCCTTCCGCTGTCCGACAGTGTAGTTGACGATCCCCTCGTGCCTACCCAGCACGCGGCCATCGAGATGCACGATCTCGCCCCCGCTGACAGCTTCGGGGTGCATCCGCTTGATCACATCGGCATATTTGCCCTGCGGCACAAAGCAGATGTCCTGGCTGTCATGCTTGTCCGCCACCTCGAGCCCGAACTCGCGCGCCAGCTCCCGCACCTGTGGCTTGGTCATACCCCCGAGCGGAAAGCGCAGGAAATCGAGCTGCGCCTCGGTTGTCGCGAACAGGAAATAGCTCTGGTCGCGTGACGCATCGACCGGCCGATACAACCGCCGCTTCCCGTTCTCGAATTTGCTCTGCACATAATGCCCGGTTGCGAGCACATCCGCGCCCAGCTCCTGCGCCACCGCCATCAGGTCGACGAACTTCACGCTCTGGTTGCACGCAATGCACGGCACCGGCGTCTCGCCCTGCCGATACGCATTCGCAAACGGCTCTATAACGCTGTTCTTGAAGCGCTCTTCATAGTCGAGCACATAGTGCGGGATACCCAGCGCCGCGGCCACCCGCCGCGCATCGTGAATATCCTGCCCCGCGCAGCACGCGCCCTTGCGGTGCGTCGCCTCGCCGTGGTCGTAGAGCTGAAGGGTCACCCCGACGACATCATAGCCCTGCCAGGCCAGGAGCCCCGCCACCACGGAGCTGTCGACGCCCCCCGACATCGCGACAACAACGCGCGTGTCCTCTGGGCGCTTGGGGAGATCAAGCGAGTTCAAATCCATCGTCTCATCCAGCTTGGGGTCAAGGCCCGAGTGAACAGCGGCTCTATAAGCGGCACGCCACCGGGCCGCAACCGTCCACCACGTCCGCAGTCGGGCACCCCTCCCCCTTGCCGGGAGGGGGCCGGGGGTGGGGCCGGCCGGAACAAGGCAGGCAGTCGGCAATTTCTGCCTCTGCTGCCTGTCCTTGCCTACCGCGCTCCGTGCCAACCCTTTGTACGGCCAGCCATTCCCACTTGGCCCGGCGCTTGCATCGCTTTCCTCGGATCATTACGTCCGAGGTCTGCCCTGTCGCATCTTGCGGTCCATTACAGTTCGTCCAGCCCCGCCAGCACTGTCGCTGCGGCCGCAGGCGGAGCTGCGCCCGCCGCCGACGGCAGCGCCGGCTTCCTCGCCGCGCTGATCGACCAGCTCCTCGCAGGCGCGTCCGCGGCACCTGCGGCAGGGACGACCCCCGGCGCGCAGGGACTCGGCGTGTCAAGCCTCGCGTCTATTCTTGGCGCGGCGGTCTCGACCGCGCAGACACCCGTCACTCCCGCTGCACCACAGACGGCCACGCTCATGGCGTCGCTCACCCAGCAGCTCAAGGCACTCAAGGACCAGCTCGAGGCCGGTCAGCCCCCCGATCCGGATGCGCTCAAGAAGCTGAGCGATACGATCGATGCGCTTGCTGCTCTCCTCCCGGCCGCGAGCCCCGGCGTGAGTTTCACGCCCGCCGCGATCGAGCCGAGCGCGAGCACCGATATTTCTGTCGGCGCCATCAGCGGCACGCCAGCATCGAATCCTGCACAGCCGGTGCTACCGCCGACGCTCCCCTTGCCGGCAATGGGAACGTCGGACGATGCCGGCGCAAGCAACTCGACCGCGCAAACTGACACCTCTGCTACTACATCGAACTCAGCACCTGCGTCAGCAACCGCATCCA
>Ga0207649_10000806_pt1 | contig 20140 bp, 10 predicted proteins | sample KBSC43metaG_FD_184317 | JGI IMG/M metagenome (GOLD analysis project Ga0207649, IMG submission 184317) | Corn rhizosphere microbial communities from Kellogg Biological Station, Michigan, USA - KBS C4-3 metaG (SPAdes) (version 2) | ecosystem: Host-associated > Plants > Roots > Rhizosphere > Soil ... | reverse complement strand
GCCCTTCGTCACCGCGGTCGCCACCTCGGCGATGGCGCGCACCTGCGTGGTGAGATTCGCCGCGAGGAGATTCACGTTGCCGGTGAGATCCTTCCACGTGCCGGCCGCGCCGGGCACGTTCGCCTGGCCGCCCAGGCGCCCTTCGACGCCGACCTCGCGGGCGACATTCGTCACCTGATCGGCGAACGTCGCGAGCGTATCGGTCATGTTGTTGATCGTTTCGCCGAGCGCGGCGACTTCGCCCTTCGCCTGCACGGTGAGTTTTTGACGAAGATTTCCGTCGGCCACGGCGGTGACGACCTTCACGATGCCGCGCACCTGGTCGGTGAGATTCGCCGCCATGACGTTGACCGAGTCGGTGAGGTCCTTCCAAGTCCCCGCCACCCCCGACACCTGCGCCTGGCCGCCGAGCTTGCCCTCGGTTCCGACCTCGCGCGCCACACGCGTCACCTCGGTCGCGAAGGCGTTGAGCTGATCCACCATCGTATTGATCGTGTTCTTGAGCTCGAGGATTTCGCCCTTCACATCGACCGTGATCTTGCGGGAAAGATCGCCGCGCGCGACGGCGGTCGTCACCTCGGCGATGTTGCGGACCTGCGCCGTGAGGTTGGCGCCCATCGCGTTCACGGAATCGGTGAGATCCTTCCACGTGCCGCCCACGCCGGGCACGACGGCCTGCACGCCGAGGCGGCCTTCCGTGCCGACCTCGCGCGCCACGCGCGTGACCTCCGACGCAAACGAGCGGAGTTGTTCCACCATCGTGTTGATGGTTTCCTTGAGCTGCAAAATTTCGCCGCGCACGTCCACGGTGATCTTGCGGGAAAGGTCGCCGTTCGCGACCGCGATGGTCACCTCCGCGATGTTGCGCACCTGCGACGTGAGGTTCGACGCCATCGAATTCACGTTGTCGGTCAAATCCTTCCACGTGCCCGCCACGCCGGAAACTTCGGCCTGGCCGCCGAGCTTGCCCTCGGTGCCGACCTCGCGTGCCACGCGGCTCACCTCCGACGCGAAGGCGTTGAGCTGATCGACCAGCGTGTTGATCGTGTCCTTGAGCTCGAGAATCTCGCCCTTCACGTCCACCGTGATCTTGCGCGACAAATCCCCGCGCGCGACGGCGGTCGTCACCTCCGCGATGTTGCGCACCTGCGCCGTGAGGTTGTTCGCCATCGAGTTCACGTTGTCCGTGAGGTCCTTCCACGTCCCCGCCACGTCGGGCACCTGCGCCTGGCCGCCGAGCTTGCCGTCGGTGCCTACTTCGCGCGCCACGCGGCTGACCTCGGACGCAAAGGCGTTCAGCTGATCCACCATCGTGTTCATGGTCTCCTTCAGCTGGAGAATCTCGCCCTTCACATCCACCGTGATTTTGCGGGAGAGATCGCCTCGCGCGATAGCCGTCGCCACGTCCGCGATGTTGCGCACCTGAGCCGTGAGATTCGACGCCATCGAATTCACGTTGTCCGTCAAATCCTTCCACGTTCCCGCCACGCCGCGCACCTGCGCCTGGCCGCCGAGCTTGCCCTCCGTGCCGACTTCGCGCGCCACGCGCGTCACCTCCGACGCAAAGCCGTTGAGCTGATCCACCATCGTGTTGATCGTGTTCTTGAGTTCAAGAATCTCGCCCTTCACATCGACCGTGATCTTCTTGGACAAATCGCCCGTCGCCACCGCCGTCGCCACGTCCGCGATGTTGCGCACCTGCGCCGTGAGATTCGACGCCATCGAATTCACGTTGTCCGTGAGATCCTTCCACGTTCCGGCGATTCCGCCGACCTCGGCCTGGCCGCCGAGCTTGCCCTCAGTGCCGACCTCGCGCGCCACGCGACTGACCTCGGACGCAAAGGCGTTCAGTCGATCGACCATCGTATTGATCGTGTTCTTGAGCTCGAGAATCTCGCCCTTCACATCGACGGTGATCTTGCTGGAAAGGTCGCCTTTCGCGATGGCCGTCGCCACGTCCGCGATGTTGCGCACCTGACCGGTGAGGTTCGACGCCATCGAGTTCACGTTGTCCGTGAGATCCTTCCAGGTTCCGCCGACGCCCGGCACGATGGCCTGGCCTCCAAGCTTGCCCTCGGTGCCGACCTCGCGCGCCACGCGCGTCACCTCCGCCGCGAAGGCGTTGAGCTGGTCGACCATCGTGTTGATGGTTTCCTTCAGCTCGAGAATCTCGCCTTTGACCTCGACGGTGATCTTGCTGGAAAGGTCGCCCTTCGCGATGGCCGTCGCCACATCCGCGATGTTGCGCACCTGCGCCGTCAGGTTCGACGCCATCGAGTTCACGTTTTCGGTGAGATCCTTCCACGTGCCCGCGATGCCGCTCACTTCGGCCTGGCCGCCGAGCTTGCCCTCAGTGCCGACCTCGCGCGCGACACGCGTCACCTCGGACGCGAAGCCGTTGAGCTGATCCACCATCGTGTTGATCGTATTCTTCAGCTCGAGAATCTCGCCCTTCACATCCACCGTGATTTTTTTCGAGAGATCGCCGCGCGCGACCGCCGTCGTCACGTCGGCGATGTTGCGCACCTGGTCGGTGAGATTCGACGCCATCGAGTTCACGGAGTCGGTGAGATCCTTCCATGTTCCCGCCACGCCGGAGACCGCGGCCTGACCGCCGAGCTTGCCCTCGGTGCCGACCTCGCGCGCCACGCGCGTCACTTCCGCCGCGAAGGCGTTGAGTTGATCCACCATCGTGTTAATGGTTTCCTTCAACTCGAGAATCTCGCCCTTCACGTCGACCGTGATCTTGCGCGAAAGATCACCACGCGCGACGGCGGTCGTCACCTCGGCGATGTTGCGGACCTGCGCCGTGAGGTTGGCGCCCATCGCATTCACGGAATCGGTGAGATCCTTCCACGTGCCCGCCACGCCCGGCACGACCGCCTGGCCGCCGAGACGCCCTTCCGTGCCGACCTCGCGCGCCACGCGCGTCACCTCCGACGCAAACGAACGCAGCTGATCGACCATCGTGTTGATCGCCTCCTTGAGCTGCAAAATCTCGCCGCGCACATCGACCGTGATCTTTTTCGAGAGGTCGCCATTCGCGACGGCGATCGTCACATCCGCAATGTTGCGCACCTGCGCGGTGAGGTTGCCCGCCATTTGGTTGACGCTCTCGGTGAGATCCTTCCACACGCCGGAGACGCCTTTCACCTGGGCCTGGCCGCCGAGCTTGCCCTCGGTGCCGACCTCGCGCGCCACGCGCGTCACTTCGGAAGTAAACACCGCGAGCTGGTCGATCATCCGATTCACGAGCTTTGCCGAATGCAAAAACTCGCCCTCCAGCGAGCGGCCATCCACCTCGACGGCCATCGATTGGTCGAGATCGCCCTTGGCCACCGCGCCGATCGTGCGCGTGACCTCGGTGATTGGACGCACCAGGTCGTCCATGAGCGTGTTCAAGGCCTCGACCTCGCCCGCCCAACCTCCGATCATTCCGGTGGTCGCCATACGTTGACGCAGCCGCCCTTCCTTGCCGACCACCCGACTCACGCGGGCCGCCTCGTGCGCGCGGCATTCGCTCATCACCAGCACGTCATTGAACGCGTCCGCGATCTTGCCCTGCACTCCGGTCCAGGAGGCCGGCAACCGGGTCGAGAAATCCCCACTCCGAAAGGCGCGGAGTGCCTGCAAAAGCTCCACCTCAAAGGAATTCTCCGGCGCGACTCGGGAGGACGACCCTCGCCGCGAGGCCTCGATGCGTTCACTGGAGGGTTCGGGCGATCGGGCAAGAGATCCGGATTTCACAATGGCAGGCGATGTTGCCAGCAGCATGCTCCTCTTCGAGGGGGATTTCCAGAGAGCCACGATCAGGGAAACGCCTGAGAACCCCCTCAGGGGATTCGCCGGAGGAAAAAGAACCCATTTCATCGGCCTCGCGGGGGGAATAGCCAATCCGTCGGAGGTTTCCCCTTCATCGCCGTCAGGACCCTTGTTTGGAACGAGCAAAGGGCTTCGTCCACGCGATCCCCAGTTATGACGCCCTCGCCAAAATTATTCCTCCATTCTCGCGAGGAGCCAGAAAAGCTGGCCGCCGCCCTCCATGCCGGATTGGGACAATCGCTCGTCGGAATGGCCATGCTCGCCAAAAGTCACGCCAATGCGCTCGCCGAGCGCCATGATCCCGAAGAGGAACGGGCCCGCCTCCTCCAGGATTTGCTCGCGGGCTCCGTCGTCAAAGTGGATGAGTTGATTCGCTGGCTCGACGAGGGGCGACCTCGTTAAGGAAGCGAGGCGGAAAAAAACGCCGTGGCCGCCGCCTCGCCGGAATGCGACGGGCGGCGGCAGTGATATATTTCAGTAGGCCGGCGAAACGGTCTGGGTCGTGACGCCGACGCTGGGTGCGGTATGCACCGTGTGAGTTTCCTCCGTCGTCGTCGTGGTGACGGCCGCTTCGTGGTGGTCATCGTCGTCGTCAAAAATGGCGCACGAGGAAACGGTGACCGCCGTCGCGACAGCGGAGCAGATCAGGAGAAGCTTTTTCATGGCTGTTAATCGTCGGTCTTCTGGGTTGTTGTGGTTGTCGTGGTGCGATGCGTCTCTTCGGCGGCGGGAACCGTCGTGCTCACCGCCTTGCGAACGACGACTCGCGACGCGACCAGGCCATCGCCTTCCTTCGCGTAATAAACGGTCACCGGAAGTCCCGATTTGACCGTCTCGATGGAGACGGGAGCCCCCGTCTCGTCCACGTAAGTCGTGGCCCGGGTGTAATGGTAGGCCACGGGAGGCGCCGTCGCTTCGCTTTGGACTGTGATCGTGTCGGGGCTGAATTCGCTGATCGTTCCCGCCGTCGTGGTCGCCGAGGTCGTGGCGGTCTCGATGGCGGTTTGGGCTTGAGCGATGGGAAGGCCAAGAGGCAGAAGGCCAAGTAACGCCGCGCCGCCAAGATTTCGAATGGGATGTTTCATAATATGTTGGGTTTAAGGGGCCTTCTTTGATGGCTCCAAACAGGGATCGCGGTTGCGAAGCCGCGCGCGGGGTCGGGAATTCCCCCGAGAACCGGATCGGCGGATTTCACCGATGTCGGCGGTCGCTAGGGCGAAAAATCGCCGTCGGAAAATTTCACGTCGCGGCGGAGGCGCGAGCCATCCAAACGGGTAAGCGAATTTTTTCCCGCTGCGCGCACCACGAGGTCCGCCGGCAGGTTACCACGACCGGATTCCGGCACGACGCGGGTCGTCTCAATGCGCCGGGCCAGCGCGCCGGAAGGCAGGTATTTTTCGATGCGGAGCGGCACCAGCCGGCGTGGATCCACCCAACTGCGCACCCGGCCGTAGATCGAGTAATCGCCCGCGCCGGGCTTCGATTCGAGGATCTGGCAGTTTACGCGATTCACGGCTTCACTTCCGACGATCGCCTGGTTTTTCCATGCGAAGAAATTCTCGATCGTGTCCGCAATCGCGAGATCGCTTCCGAAGACGGCTTGCTCGGGGGATAGCGACTCCGGCGAATTTTTTCCCGCGACGAAATGCGACGCCGTCGGCTCGCCGCCGGCTTTTTGATGCACGACGAGCGCCTCCCCTTTCCGCTCCTTCGGCCAGAGAATCACGTAGGCGACGTCGGCCGCGGTCGGCGTGCGCCGTTCCTTGATCTGAATCTGAAAGGTCGCCTTCTTCGTGCCCGTGGGTTGCTCCACCTCCATGCGCAGTCGCACGTCGGAGGATCCGTCCCGCTGCGCGCTCAATCGGGAAGCGAGGTCCGCCGCGGAATCGGCGGCGACCGCGGCGTTGAGGAATCCGGCCAATGCAAGAGCGACGGCGAGGTGGTGGATGGGCTTCATAAATTCAGCTCTGCAGCGCGGCGGCCGGCGTCAATCGCGAGCTGCGCCACGCGGGATAAAGACCACTGATCAAGCCAACGAGCACGGCAATGCCGACGGATGTCACGAGAAGCTCCGGGCTCAGATCGGCCTCGAGCAATCCCCGGATCGCCGGCGTCGTTTCCAAAATTTTGACTCCCACCACGCCGAGCAGCACGCCGACGATGCCGCCGAGCAGGCCCAGCAGCGCGGATTCCCAGAGCACCATGCGAACGATCCGGCCGCGCCTCCAACCGAGCGCCAGCAGGATGCAGATCTCGTGGGTGCGCTCGAAGACCGTCATGAGCATCGTGTTCATCACGCCGAGGATTCCGACCAGCACCGCGAGCAGCGAGGTGCCCCAGCTCATGGCCTGGACGAACCGATACGCCTGGCTGTTGCCGATGTGGCCACCCGCCAGCATGGCCTTGGCCTCGGGAACGAGGGCGTCGATTTTTTCGCAGAGCTGTTTGGTTTCCGCCTCCGTCGTCGCCGGCGTCGCGCGGATGTCGATCACGTTGATTTTCCCCTGGTTTCCCGTGATCTCCTGCAAGAGCGGCAGCGAAAGAATCACCGACCCGTTTTCCACCAGCGCGCCGCCGTCCACGATGCCGACGACGGACAGCTCGCGCGTATCGATCTGGATCGGATCGCCGACTTTCTTTTTCAGAATTTCCGCCGCACCCTGGCCCAGCACGACGACGGGCTCCGCCGCATCGCGCGGCATGCGACCCGAGAGAAGTTTGAGGTTCCCCCACTCGTAACCGCCCCATTCGCGGGCCGAGACGAGCATCATGGAGGCGTCTTCCACGCCCATGAGCTCCACGAGCAGATTGCAGGTGGCCTCCACGTGCGGAAGATGCGCAATGCGGTCGCGCACCGCGGCGTCGAAAGGAGTCGGCGTGAGCGAGCCGCCCATGTTGTTGACCACGATGTCCGTGCCGCGGACCTTCATGCCCGTCGCCCAGCTCTTCTCGAATCCGCGGGAAATCCCGACCAACGCCACCACGGCGGCGATGCCGATGGAAATGCCGCCCAGCGTGAGGCCGGTCCGCACGGGCCGGCGCATCAAGCCGCGCAAAACAATCATCAGAAAAGTCATGACACGATGCGTCCGTCTTTCATCGAGATCGTTCGCGAGGCGTGGCGCGCGACGGAAGGGTCGTGCGTCACGAGCACGAAGGTCACGCCGCGCTCGCGATGAAGGCCGTCGATGAGTTCCATGATGAGACCGGCGTTCTCGCTATCGAGATTGCCGGTGGGTTCGTCCGCGAGCAGCACGGCGGGCTCGTTGGCGAGGCTGCGGGCAATGGCGACGCGTTGCCTCTCGCCGCCGGAGAGCCGGGACGGAAAATGATCGAGCCGATGCTCGAGGCCCACCGTTTTCAACAGGTCGCGGGCCCGTTCCCGGCGTTTTCCGGGGGAGAGAGGCGTCTCGAACATCGGAATCTGCACGTTCTCCAGCGCCGTGAAGGTCGGAAGCAGATGAAACGCCTGGAAAATAAATCCGACCTCGTGCGCGCGGTAGGCGGCGGGATCCGCGAGCCCGGGAATCGAGTTTCCGCGGTAATGCAGCGTTCCCGCCGTGGGCCGGTCCAACGCGCCGAGCATTTGAAGCAGCGTGGACTTGCCGCAGCCGCTTGGTCCGGTGACCGCCACGAACTCGCCCTCGGCCACGCGAAAATCCACACCGCGCAAGGCCTGCACGCTGCCGCCGTCAAAAATCTTGGTCAGTCCGGCGGCCTCGAAGATGCCCGGCGGTGTCATGCCTCGGTCCGCCATTGAGCCCCCACGCGCGGGTCCGCGAGTCTGCGCAGCAAATGCAGAAGCGCGTGCCGATAGCTCGGGAAGGGCGGAACGTCGTCGGGCTCTTTTGGCTCCAGGGATGCTGCATATTGCGGCAGCTCCGCGTGGGGCACGCCGGAATACTCGTGATGCACGCCGTGGTAGGGCTCGTGCAGCAGCGTGAACGCAAACAATCTTCCGAGCCAGGTGTTGCACACGATACTGCGGGTCGCGCTGTTCGGCGTGTGGCCGGTCATGCCGACGTGCTCGATGTATTTGCGCCAGCTTTGGAGGTTTGCGGCGATGATGGCGGGCACGAGAAACATCCACAGAAAATACCGCCAGACGCCGAACCACGTAACCGCGGTAATCAGCGCGATCCAGACCGCCGCCGTGAGCGCGAGTTCCTTCCAGATGCGCCGGCGCACCTTGGGCGCGCGAATGGGCGAGTTGCGCCGGAGGAAAGTGCGGAAGAAAAGAAACGGCGTGAAGGCGATGCCCAGCGTGAGTTCGAGCACCGCGAAGAGCACGCGCTTTCCCCGGGAAATCTCCGGTTTGACGAACGGCCACAGCTCCTCGTCGCGTTCGCTGGCCAGATGCATGTGATGCGTCTGATGCGCGGCGCGATAGAGCGTGAAGCTCATGAAGCTGAAGATGCCGATGAGCGTTCCGTCGAAATCATTGAGCCGCCGGCTCTTTCGCAGCAGCCCGTGCGATGCCTCGTGAAAGCCGATCAACTGCCCGTGCATGAGATGGCTCACCACCAGCAGCAGCAGAACGGCAAGCCAGGTGTGGCCATGATAAAGCGCGAGGCCCAACCCGGCCTGCGCGAGAAGGAGGGCAACCGAGAGGATGGGAAATGCCGCGCGCGTCACCCAATGCGGCTCCTCGACATGCTCCGGAATCAGCGTGGTGGTGGCCATGAAGATCAGGTCGTGAGAATGGTCGCGCGAATTTCCGGCTCCGCGGAAATTCCTTCCAGCACCGACAGAAACAAGCCGCCAACGCGGCCAACGTCCGATGCGGAAAACATCTCCCGTCGGTAAACCCAGACGACCTCGAGTTCGTCGCCGGATTCCGTGATTTCGCAGCCGAGATCGAAGCGGGCCGTGCCCGTGGAACGCATTTGCAACTGCACGGACAAACCCGGCACGGTGATGTCGGGAATCGGATGATTCTGCAGCGCGAAGCGCACGTCGAAAATCGGATTGTGGTCCGCAGAGGGCGCATCGCCGAGGGCGCGCACGAGTTCGGCGAAGGGCATCGCATTGGCGAAGGCATCCATTGCGGCCCGGTGCGACTCGCGGACGCTTTCCTCGAGCGAACGATCCGGTTCGACGCGGCCGCGAATCGGCACGTTGCCGGAGCAATAGCCCATCGTCTCGCGGACGCTATGCTTGTTGCGATTCGCGATGGGCGTGCCGACGACGATGTCATCCACGCCCGTCCATTGCGCCAGCGCGATCTGGAATGCCGTCAGCAAGGTGCTGAAAAGCGTGGCATCCGCGCTGCGGGCGAGATCACGCACGGCCCTTGTGAGGTCCGCGGAGACGGAGGAAACCTCCCGGGCGACTTGGCGCGGCGCTCCGCCGCCCGAACTTTTCCAGAGGCGCGGCGCTCCCGACAAGTGCTCCTTCCAATACCGACCGCGCTCCTCAATTTTCGTCGGACTCCATAAGTCGCGTTCGGCCGCGCCCCATGCCGTGTAGGAGAGTGGCACGGGCGGAAGGCTGCCCCCCACCCCCATCCGGCCCTGCAAATAAGCGGCGCAGAGGTCCTCGACGAAGACGCCCAGCGTCCAGCCGTCGGCAATGGCGTGATGGATCGCAAAGACCAGCACCAGATCGTCCGGCCCGCGTCGAATCACCTCCACGCGATAGAGCGGCCCCCGCAGGAGATCGAACGGCTCCTCGAAAATTTCACGCATTCGCGCCTCGAGAGCATGCGGTGAGTCGGACAGATCGCGGAAACGAATTACCGGCGGACTCGTTCTTCGGATCAATTGGAGCGGTTGCGTCCGGCCTGGCAAAATGGAAAGCCGCATGACCTCCTGGCGGTTCACGACCCGCTGGAGCGCGGTCACGCATTCCTCCTCGGTAATCGTGCCGCGCACTTCCATGAAGGTGCAAATGTGATTCGAGGCATCCTCCGGCGGCACCGGGGAGGCCTCCCACAATTCGCGTTGCGAGAAGGTGAGCGGCTGCAGGCGGGCCTCTCCGCTGGCCAGCCATTCCTTGAGACGGGTTTGTTGGTCCTGGGACATGAGAAGGTTCAGACGCCGGTCTTTTGCGCGGGTTCATCGAGCAGACGCCCGATATCATCGTCCGAGAGCGCATCGAGATCCACCTCGTCCACCGTCGTCGCGTCCGGAATCGGAACGGCTGGTTTTTCGGGCGTCGAACCGCTCGAGCCGGCGCCCATATGCTCGGCGATCAAGGTGCAAATCTGGCCGATCGTGCGCGCCCGCATCAGGCTCGTCGGCGGCAGTCCGACCCCGAGCGCATTGTCGATCGAGGTTTCGATCTCCGCGCCCATGAGGGAATCGAGTCCGAGATCCGTGAGCGGCTGATCGACGCGCAGGCTCTCCGGCTTCACGCGCAGGACGGAACCGATGATGGCGCGCACCGCCTGCCCGATGATTTCCTCGCGCCCCTCCGGCGGAGCGGCGGCAAGTTTGTCCCGCCAATCGTCCTTCGCGCCTCCGGCCTCCGCGTCGTCCACGCTCGAGGCAAAGATTCGCTCGAGCAGCGGGTTTTCCTGCAAACCGCGGAAGGATTGCTTCCATTTCGACCAATCCACGCGGATCGCCGCCGCCTGGGTGACGCCTTGTTCGAGGAAAGATTCCATGAGCGAAACCACTTCGCCCGGCGAAAGCGCCGCCGTGCCCTGGCGCGCAAGAAATTCCGCGACCCGCGCATTGCGCGCCACGTAGCCTTCGCCGCCGAGCACGCCCCAATTGATCGTGAGCGCCGGCAGGCCAAGAGCGCGGCGGTGATGCGCCAGCGCGTCGAGGAAGGCATTCGCGGCCGCGTAATTGCCCTGCGCCGGATTGCCAAAAATGCTGGAGACCGACGAAAACATCACGAAGCAGTCGAGCGTCCTATCGCGCGTCGCCTCGTGGAGCAGCCAGGCGCCACGAGCTTTCGGCTCCATCACGGTGCGGAAGCGCTCGGTGGTGAGCGCGGCCAGCGGCGCGTCGTCGATGACCATGGCGAGGTGAAAAATTCCGGCGAGCGGTCGCTGAATTTCCGCGATGAGTCGCGCGACGTCCTCCGCGGAACCCACGTCCGCCTTCACGACCTGCACCTCCACGCCCCGGCCGCGAAGCTGTTCGACGAACGCCTCGGCTTCCGGCGTCGCCGCACCGGAACGACTCGTGAGCACGAGATGCCGGGCTCCGCAATCGGTCAACCAATTGGACACCACCCGGCCGAAGCCACCGAGGCCGCCGGTGATCAAGTAAGCGGCATCGGGCTTCACCGCGAAGGTTGGCACGGGCGGCGTGCCGCGCCGGGAGACGAAGGGATCCGAGAATGCCACGACGATCTTGCCGATATGCTTGCCCTGCGCCATCAGCCGAAACGCGGCATCGATGCGGCAGGCGGCAAAGGCGCGAAAAGGCAGCGGCCGGAGAGCGCCGGCTTCCACGCCCGCGGTGATCTCCGCCAGCAGATCGCGCGTGAGAGCGGCGTCGCCATGGAAGACCGCGTCCATCGCCACGACGTGAAAGGAAACGTTGCCGCGTAACGGCCACAGCGGAATCCGCGAGTTTTGGTAAATGTCGCGCTTTCCGATTTCGAGGAACCGCCCGAATTCCGCGAGGCACGACAACCCCATCGGGATCGCCTCGGCCGCGAGCGAATTGAGAACGACATCGACTCCGCGACGATCCGTGAGCTGCATGACCGCGTCGGCGAAATCCGCGCGCCGCGAATCGATGACGTGTTTCACGCCGAGCGTTTCGAGCAACGCGCGTTTGGTCGGGCTTCCGGCCGTGGCGATGACCTCCGCGCCGAAGTGCCGGGCAATTTGGATGGCCGCCATGCCCACGCCGCCGGCGCCCGCATGGACGAGGATCGTCTCGCCGGCGCGAAGGCGCGCGACATTTTTGAGGGCGTGCCAGGCGGTCATGAAAACCACGGGCAGGGTCGCAGCCTCCTCGAAGGAAAGTCCGTCCGGAATCCGGCGCACATCTCCGGCTCGCGCGAAGGCGTGCGTGGCCAGGCCAAAGACGGCGATGCCGAAGACGTGGTCGCCGGGGGCGACGTGTTCGACTTTCGACCCGACCGCGAGCACGATACCGGCCACCTCGTCGCCGTAGATGCGCGCGTCGGCGGTCTCGGCCGGATAAAGCGCGAGCGCCTTGAGCACGTCGCGGAAGTTCATTCCGGCCGCCTTCACCAGGATGAGGACTTCGTCCGGACCGCATTCCGGCAGCGCGAAGGGCACGAAACGCAAGGCGTCGAGACTGCCGCGCTCGCGCGATTCCAGACGCATCGGTTGAGACAAATCCAACGCAACTTCGTCCGCCGGCAGGCCGCGCGTGATGCGTTGCACGTAGCGCGCCTCGCCGCGGAAGGCGACTTCGCGCTCCGCCTCGCTGCGTCCCAATTCGCGCCAAAGCAGATCGCCATCCGACGCGGAAACTTCCGGCGAGAGGTCAATGGACCGGCAGGAAAATTGCGGATGCTCGCTGAGCATCACCCGGAACAATCCGATGGATGGAGCCTGCGCGACCGAGACCGGTCGCTGGCCCAACGGCTGCGCGCCGCGGGTCACGAGGTCGATCCGAAGTTTCGCCGCGGGCATCGTTTTTTCGAGGGCCTGCGTGAGATGCAGGAGCGCATCGACGCCGCACAGCGAAGAATCCGCGACCGTCTGATCGAGACTCCAAAGCCAGACGAGGCGATCCGGCGCGGATTCGGCGATCCACTCCGCGAGGCGTTCCGTCCAGGCCTCGGGCGATTCGAGGCCGCCCGGAATTTCGTTTCGGCGGACGAGGCGGCAGTCCGCTCCCGCCGCGCGAATCCTCCCGGCGAGATCTTCGCCGAGTGCCGAGGCATCGGTAAAAACGATCCACGATTTCTCCGACGGAGCTTCCGGGACGGTTGTCGCGTCCCCGAGCGGCGGCTCGGCCCACGCCTTGCGGGCGAGCATTTCGAATTGTCCTTCGCCCCCTTGGGGACCGCGAAGACCGGAAATCGATTCCGTCTCGCTGAATCCGACCTCCGCGAGCAGCCGCTGCCATTGCGAGCGGTCGAGCAAGGGATGCTCGGGTCGCAGATCCCGATCGGTGAAGCGCCACCAGCCGCTCGTGAGCCCAAAGACTGCGTCAGTCCACAACTGCGGCGTGGCAATGTCCACGAAGAGCAGCGTGCCACCGGGCACGAGAAGCTCGTGGACGTGACCAAGCGCCGCCCGGACGTCCGCAACGGCGTGCAGGACGTTCGTTCCGAGAACGAGGTCGAACGATCCCGCCTCGAAGTCCTGCTGCGTGCCCGGCTTCTCGAGATCGAGGACCTTGAACTCGACCTCCGGAAAGGCCGCGAGTTTCTGCATCGCTGGACCGAAGAACGAGGCCGAGACGTCGCTGAAGACATACGAATGCAGCCCGCGCTCGAGCAGCGGCAGGAGGTGGGCCGCCAGTCCGCCCGTGCCGGCGCCGACCTCGAGAATGCGCAGTCCGCGACCCTCGGGTAGGTTGCGCGCAACCTCCCGCACCGCGCTCGCGATCGACGTCAGCCATTGGCTCGCAAACAGGCCGTCGCCGTAAAATTGATCGAGCAATTCCGCGCCCGCTCCGCTGAACAGGACCTGCACGGCTTCCTTCTCCCCGCGCAGGATCGGCCCAAGCTCCGCGCCGGTCGCCGCGCACAGCAATCCCTCGGGCAGGTGGCCGGGATTTGCCGAAATAAAGGAGCGAAGCGCCGCGGTGGCGGATTGCGCCGCGAGGTCGAACTTTGCATTCGACTTCCATTCCCCGCCGGCGCGGGAGAGCAGGCCGCGGGTCTCGAGCCCCTCCGCCAGCCGTTCAAAAATCGGGCGCATGGGGGCGGCGACGGCAAGCGAGTCCATCGTGAACGCTTTGCCCGCTCCCATTTGCTGCAACCCCGCCGCGATCTGCGCCGCGGCGAGCTCGTCCTCCGCCGCGAGCGTGGCCTCGAGCCGGTCGCGCCCGCGAGCGTTGATGATATCTTCGAGCGCTTCGCCCGCCACTTCCCGCAATCGCGTCAAGGACACCGGCGGGCGATGAGTGGGAGGAAGCGCGACCGGAGTCCGCTCCCATTCGACGTGATAAACGAGATCGCGCGTGCCGCCGGGAGCACCGGAGCGGCGCGCGGCGGACATGCTGATGGCGCGGAAGCCGTCGACCATCACGCAGGGCTCGCCCGCCTCGTTGTAAAGAGCGATGCCGCCTTCGACGAGTTCGTCATTGCAGGCCCGCACTGCGGCATCCACGAGGCACGAGGCGCCCGGAGAACGGAGATAGTGAATCCTCGAAAATCGGACGGGCAATTTCATCCGCCCCTTGCGACCTTCGAGCGCCGCCGCTCCCGCGGAAAAAACATGCAGCGCGCCGTCGAGGAGCACGGGGTGGAGCGGATAGTCGCCCGCCCGCTTCGCGGCCGTCTCGGACAAGGCGACGCGGCCCGCCGATTTCCCCGCGGTGGCGGAGAGTTCACGAACCGCCTTGAATTCCTCGCCGTAGCGCAGGCCGAGATCGCTCATGTGAGCGTAGAATCCCTCCACTTCCACCGGCTCGAGCCCATCCGCCATCGAGCGGGGCGCGGTCGCGAAGGCGGACTCGATCCGCTCGCCGCGCAGGGAGCCGACGACATGCACCGACCACGCCGAGCCCTGCCGGCTTTGGATCGTGAACGTGCGGCCATTCGGATCATACGACAGTTCCAGCAGCAAACCCGTGGGCGGCTCCGGCACGATCAAGGGACGCCGAATCTCGAAATCCTCCACGACGAAGGGGCGCCCCTCGAAATATTGCACGCCGGCTTCGAGGATCATTTCGACGAAGGCCGCCGCCGGAAAGATGACGTGCGTCTCGACCTTGTGATCTTTCAGGTAAGCCATGTGCCGGCCGTCGAGCCGGGCGCTCCATGTTGGCATGGCTCGGGGCAGACGCACGTCGAGCAGTCCGCGCCCGCCCGGCGTGAGACGGGCCTCGCGCCATTCCGCGGCCTCGTTCCACCAACGGGTTTTGTCCCACGCGTAGGCCGGGAGCGAGAGGAGATTCCGGGCGGGAATCATCGCCAAGAAATCGAGGTCCACGCTCGCGCGGTGCAGATCCATGGCGGTCTCGAGCAGCGAAGCGTGCTCACGCTCGCGGCGCATCGAGGCGCGCACGGGGGCCTTCACCTCGCGCGCGGCGAGGCATTCCTGAATTGCCAGCGACAAGGCCGGGTGGGCGCTGATTTCCAGCCATTCGTCCACGCCGAAGTCCGCCAACGCGCCGACGGCGGCGGAAAAGAGAACCGGTTGCCGGATTCCCCGGCCCCAATGCGCGGCGTCGCAGGCTTTTCCCTCGCAGCGACCGCCGGTGACCGTGCTGAAAAAGGGCACGGCCTCCTCGCGCGGCTGGAGTTCCGCGAGCGCCTCCTCCAATGCCTCCGAGGCAGGTTGCATCATCGGATGATGGAAGGGATGATCGACGCGCACGAAGCGGGCGAAGATTCCCTGCGGCTCCAGTTCGGCGGCAATGGACTCCAGCGACGAACGGATGCCCGCCAGCGTGAGCGAGCGCGGCCCGTTGAACGCCGAAATGGTGACGGTGCGATCCTTGCGCTGAATCAACGCCCGCGCCTCGTCCTCGGAGAGGCCGACCGCGAGCATGGTGCCCTCGCCCCGCGCGCAATCCTCCATGAACCGCGCCCGCAGCGCGATCACCCGCGCGGCTTCCTCGAGGCTGAGAACTCCCGCCACGCAGGCGGCCGCGATCTCGCCGACGCTGTGGCCGACGATCGCGGCGGGGACGATGCCCCACGACTTCCAAAGTTCGGCCAGCGCCACCTGCAGGGCGAAAATCGCGGGTTGCGCGATTTCGGTGCGGTGCATTTGCGAGGTGCCTTCCTCCCGCGCCAATTCCTCGAGAAGCGAGAATCGCGTCCATGGCCGCATCGCGGCATCGCACGCCTCGATCACGCGGCGGAAGACGGGCTCGTGGCGCATAAGCTCGCGGCCCATGCCCCACCATTGCGGGCCCTGGCCGCTCATGACGAAGCCAATCCGCGCCGGACGTTCGCGACGCGGCGAAAACGAGGTGCGCAACTTTTCACCAGCCTCGCCGGCTCCGAAATCCTGGAGTTCCTGAATCGCCTCCGCCGGGGTGCGCGCGACGAGGGTCAGGCGATGCGGATGATGGTTGCGCCGGGCGCCCAGCGTGTAGGCGACGTCGGGCAGCAACGGCGCGTGCCCGTTGGACTTCATGTGTTCGTCGATCCAGGCGCCGAGCCGCGCGGCGCCGTTGCGGAGCGCGGCCTCGGAGCGCGCGGAGAGCACGAGCGGCCAGTCGCGATCGGCCTCCTCGAGGGAAAGCTCGGAATGGGAGCGCACGGGCGCGCTGGTGAGGACGACGTGCGCATTGGCACCGCCGAAGCCGAAGGAATTGACGCCGGCGAGGTGCGCGCCGCCAGTTTCCGGAAAGGGCTCCGTCTCCGTCGGCACGCGCAATTTCAACGCGTCGAAATCGATGTGCGGACTCGGGGTGCGAAAATGCAGGCTGGGCGGAATTTCGCCGTGCTCGAGGACGAGCATCGCCTTGAGCAGGCCGGCAATGCCGGCGGCGGTTTCCAAATGGCCGAGATTCGTTTTGATCGAGCCGATCAGCAACGGCGCATCGTCGGCGCGGTCCTGGCAAAGAGCCTCCGCGAGGGCGTGCGCCTCGATCGGATCGCCGACCGCCGTGCCCGTGCCGTGGGCCTCGACGAATCCCACCTGCGCGGGGGCGACACCCGCATCCGCGCACGCGTCGCGCACCAGCCGCGCCTGAGCCTGCGGGCTCGGGAGCGAAATTCCGTTCGTGTGGCCGTCCTGATTCGTCGCGGTGCCGAGAATCACGCCGCGGATCGGATCGCCATCCGCAAGAGCGTCGGACAGGCGCTTGAGCAGCACCATCCCCGCGCCTTCGCCGCGAACAAAACCGTCGGCGGAGGCGTCGAACGCCTTGCAACGGCCCTCGGGCGAGAGCATCGAGGCCTGCGAGAATCCCACGAAACCGCCCGGCGTGATCATCACGGTCACGCCGCCGGCCAGTGCCGTCGTGCCTCGCCCGGAGCGGATGTGCTCGCAGGCGGCATGCACGGCGGTGAGCGCCGAGGAACAGGCCGTATCCATCGCGATGCTGGGACCAAGGAGGTTGAGGCAATAGGAAATGCGATTTGCGGCGATGCTGTGGGCCGAGCCGGTGGGCGAATGCGCGGTGATGCCGGAGGGATCCGAGGGCGTGCCCTGGATGATCTGGTAATCGTTGTGGGAAATGCCGACGTAAACCGCGATGTCCGTGCCGCCCTCGAAATCGAGCACCACGCCGGCGTCTTCGATGGCTTCCCATGCGGTCTCGAGGAGCAGCCGGTGTTGCGGGTCCACGTAAGGCGCCTCGCGCGGCGAGATGCCGAAAAATTGCGGATCGAACTGGTCGAGACCGTCCACGAAGCCGCCGCGTCGCGCGATGGATTTTCCCGCGATGCCGGGCTCCGCGTCGTAGTAGCGCTCCACGTTCCAGCGATCCGGCGGGACTTCGCCCACGGCCTCGCGGCCCTCGACCAACAGCTTCCAGAGGGCTTCCGTGTCATTCACTCCGCCGGGAAACCGGCAACCGATGCCAATGATGGCGACTCCCTCCTTTTCCATAACATGACCTCTCGACTCCTGCGCGCGCGGACTGATTCGGGTTTCCATTGGTGGGTGATTGTTAGGGCTTCGTTTGGCACCGCACCCCTGCGTGCATTTTTTTAGAGCCAAATGCGAGACGAACCGCGTTAACCAAGCGGGAACACCATCTATGTGCGGCATTGCAGGCGTTGTGGATTTGGCCGACCGACGAGCGGTCCCGGAACGGGTCATTCGATCGATGGCCCGGGCGCTGATCCATCGCGGCCCCGACGAGGAGGGCTTTCTGCATCGGCCCGGACTGGCGCTAGCCTCGCGTCGGTTAAGCATTGTCGGACTCGCAGATGGGCAGCAGCCCGTCGCGAACGAGGATCGGAGCGTGTTCGCGGTCTTCAACGGCGAATTGTTCGACTACCGGGAGGAACGCGCGGGGCTGGAGCGGCGCGGGCATCGCCTCGTCACCCATTGCGACACGGAAATCCTGCCGCACCTTTGGGAGGAAAGTCATCAAGGCATGTTCGAGCCGTTGCGCGGGCAGTTCGCCGTCGCGCTGTGGGACGACCGGCGGCGGCAGTTGGTGCTCGCCCGCGACCGGTTCGGCATCGCGCCGCTTTACTGGACGCGGCAGGGCGACTGGCTGCTTTTCGCGTCCGAAATCAAAAGTCTCCTCGCCTCCGGCATGGTGCCCGTCCGGCCCGAGCGGCGCGGGCTCGATCACATCTTCACGTTTTCCGCCATGCCCGGGCCGGTGACGTGTTTCGAGGGCGTGCAGCTCCTGCCGGCCGCCCACTACCTGCAAATCACGCCCGGCACCGCCGGCGATTCGGCGACGCTCGAGGAACGCGCCTATTGGAAAATGGATTTTCCCGACGCGGGCGACGAAGACCCCGGCGGCGATCCGCGCCGGCTGGTGGAGGAATTCGAGCATGTGCTCCTGCGCGCCGTCGAGAAGCGGCTCCGTGCCGACGTGCCCGTGGGCGCGTATCTCTCGGGCGGCGTGGACTCGAGCATGATCGTCGCCATGGCCTGCAAGATCAAAGGCCCGGCGATCAACACCTACACCGTCCGCGTGGACGAACCCGACTTGGACGAACTCGACGCCGCCAACCTCGTGGCGCGGCACATCGGCACGAAACCGCCGATCGTGCAGGAATTCCGCGCCGCCGACGCGCTCGCCACCTACCCGCTCCTGATTCACGCCGCCGAGGCGCCGGTGATCGACACGTCGTGCGCCGCCCTTCTCCAGCTCGCGGGTCGCGTGCATGCCAATGGCCAGAAAGTCGTCCTCACCGGCGAGGGCGCCGATGAGTGGCTGGTCGGCTATCCGTGGTATAAAGCCGCCCGGGCGCTCGGCTTCCTCGACCTCGTGCCCGGCCTGAATTTGAGCGACCACGCGCGGCGCGCCTATCTGCGACTGAATCACGTGCCGCAATTTCCCGCGGAAATGCGGCGCCGCGCGGAGGCTGCCGTCGGCGGGCCGAACGCGTGGATCGACGCCTACGGCCTGCTCGGTCTCTCGAAATTGCGCTTCTACGCGCAACCGATGCGGGACGTGCTCGCGCGCAGCAATCCCTGGGGAGAACTCGGCCTCGACCTCGACCGGGCGCGGCGCTGGCATCCGCTGAATCGCGGCATCTGGGTCGCCGGCCGCGTGACCCTCGCGGGGCTCCTCCTCCAAGCCAAGGGTGACCGCGTAGCGATGAACTCATCCGTCGAGGTGCGCTATCCGTTCCTCGACGAGGACGTGTTCGACTTCCTCGCCGAGCTGCATCCGCGCTGGAAACTGCGCGGCTTCCGCGACAAGCATCTGCTGCGTCTGCTCGCGGAACGCTGGGTGCCTCCGGCCGTTTACAAGCGCGGCAAGGTCATTTTCCGCGCACCGCTGGACAGCTTTCACATGGACCCCGAGCCGTCTTTCGTCGGGCAACTCCTCAGCGAGGAATCCCTGCAGCGCACGGGGTATTTCGACGTGGAGTCGGTGCGCCATTGGCGAAAGGCCTTCCGCGAAATGCGCGTCGGCTCGCTGCCACGGCTCTCCGTCGAAATGGGGCTCGCGGCCGTGGTGGCCACGCAGCTCTGGCATCACACTTTCATCGACGGAACGCTCGCGGATCTGCCCGCGTGGTCCCCGCCGAAGCTCGCGGAATGAGCGTCGATCAATTCAGCCCGCTCAGCGTCTCGCGGCCGCGCTGCTTCACGTCGGGATCGTCCTTCTCGACGTTCGGCATGGCCAGCCCTTTCTCGATCAGGCGCCGGGCCTCGGCCGTGCGGCCCATGCGCGCGTAGGTGCGGCCGAGCTCGATGTAGTGCATGAGCCGATTCGGATTTGCCGCGATAGCTTTTTCGAAGCAGCGCGCGGCGTCCGCTTCCGTCGAGGTCGGGAGCTTGCCGTAGAGCATCTCGCCGAGCGTCCTCCGCACCGAGCTGAGCTCGGCGTAGCCCTGATGCCAGCGGCCCAGAACGTGCCAGGCGAGATCGTTGTGCGGATTGAGCTTCAATGCCCGGTCCACAGCCTCCTTGATCCTTCGCGAACTTTGCACCTGCTCGCCGCTGCTCTCGAGCGGCAGCATTTTCCCGAGCGTGATTGCCACCGCCAGCTGCGCGTCGGAATCGTTCGGATCGAGCGTCACCGCCCGCACGGAGGAATCGAGCGCGAGGCGGGCCAGCCGAAGTTTTTCCGCGGGGTCCGATGCGTCAGCCATGAGGTGGCGATATTGG
>Ga0207649_10000805_pt1 | contig 20142 bp, 24 predicted proteins | sample KBSC43metaG_FD_184317 | JGI IMG/M metagenome (GOLD analysis project Ga0207649, IMG submission 184317) | Corn rhizosphere microbial communities from Kellogg Biological Station, Michigan, USA - KBS C4-3 metaG (SPAdes) (version 2) | ecosystem: Host-associated > Plants > Roots > Rhizosphere > Soil ... | reverse complement strand
CCGTTGCTCCTGATCAAGTTGTGCGCGTGGCTGATCGGAGTTCGCCCGCTTTTCACTTTGTGATGTCCCGCGCGATTCCGGGTGCTTCGACATGTAAGCGATGCCCATGGGAATTGCCGATAGCGCAACCGCAGCGTAGGTAAAGCCGACCGCGGCGATCTGGTAGCGCCGCCCGCCAATTCCTTTCGATCCGTACATCATCGCTTTCCCCACTACGTAGCCAACGCCTAGCGATAGATACCCGATGACAAGTCCAGTAATGATGCCAAACGCGGAATACAAAATCAGGCCCAGGATTGCTCCTCCCGCTCCGAACAGGAGCGCTCGCACAAACGCCGCGTGTGTATCTCGAGGGGACGCTGAGTGAGCAGCCGCCGCGCATGTGGGGCACGTCATTGCTTCGCTCACTCGGTAATAGGATCCTGCGATGGGCTGTCGACAAAATGAGCAACGGTCGGTCCCAGCTTCTCCGATGTACTCAGCCTTGCTAAATTGGGGCGTGGCGTCGAACGACGAGTCAGTCATGCGGTGGGCACCATACCATGAGATACGAAGTAACTCAACTTACCATCATCTACAGTACCAGTATCTACACTCACAGACCATCGTAGCTATTGTTGCGCCGTCTGTAACGAAGTTTTCGGCTTCGCCAGCAAATCAACTCTTAGACAAGATCGTCAAGAGCCAGATAATCAACACCCCAGCACGTCCTCCGCAGTAACTGACGGCGCCAACGGCCTTTACTAGCGTTCGATCGCCACCGACTCGCTCAATACGAAAGTGGCATCGCGCGGCGAACTCCCCATCGTGTTATCAAGTGTCACCGCGCCGCTTCCGGGTGTCGCAACCGGGATCGCACTACTAGCCACCGGATAAGTTACTCCGCCCACCGTAACCGCCGTCAGTGTCGCGTAGTCCGCGTATCCGACATAACCGACACGATCGCTGATGTTGACTAACCCGGTCGGATAGTAGGTTCGGTCTACTTGGACTGCAACCTTCGAAAGCGCCGGGATCGGCGTCGCGAATCCGACCCGGACCGGTACGATCACCTTGCCATCGACCAGGTCGACTCTGATTTGCGTTCCCGCGGGCACAATCCACGGTTCAGTCTTGTCACTCAGGGAATTGTCGAATACATCGCTCGTCTTAGATTTTTGCGCAGATTTCAACTGCGATTTAGCTTCATCCGCACCCTGTTTGTTCGAGGACGGCCCAGCATCACTGCCTGCAGCCGATGCGTCGCTCGTACCAACAAGGTTCAACACCTTGCCGCCATTGCTTTTCTGCAGAGCCTTCTGCGCCTTCTGTTCCCGCGCAAAATCGCCAAGGGATTTGTCAGGCGATACCGTTTGAGCAAACGAAACAGACGTGACCAGACCAACTAGAAGAAAGAGCGTGGCAGAAAACTTAAACATGGGTCCCCCTTACAGCGCGGCCGAACAACAACCAAAGCACTTGTTTCACTTTGGCTTGCTTCATTTGACGCGAATAACCGCGAAGCAGGCTCGGTAATTTCTCTCTGCAATCTAGTACCGCGGTAATAGATGGTCAAGTTACCAACATCCGCTAACTCATCCCATTGATTGATTGCCACTTAGCACCACATGTCCGCCGCCCCGGCCCAACCCCTCCTGTGGAAACCAGCCTGCATCGCTCCGTCCCGCCCGCGCATCTACCCCCTATGGAATATCGACAACTCGGCAATTCTGGACTAAAAGTCCCCGTACTCAGTTTCGGCGCAGGGACATTCGGAGGCAAAGGCGAATTCTTCAAAGCTTGGGGCAGCACCGACACAGAGGAAGCCACTCGCATGGTAGACATTTGCCTCGATGCAGGCGTCAATCTGTTCGACACGGCTGACGTTTATTCGCGCGGCGAGTCCGAGAGAATTCTCGGCAAAGCGATCGGCAAGCGTCGCGGCTCAGTACTTATTTCGACCAAAGCCACCTTCGCCATGGGCGATGGCCCCAACGATCTCGGTTCATCTCGCCATCATCTGATTGAGTCGTGCGAAGCGAGCCTCAAACGCCTCAACACCGACTACCTCGACATCTATCACATGCACGGATTCGACGCGCTAACTCCCGTCGAGGAAGTTCTGAAAACTCTCGATACGCTCGTCACGAGCGGCAAGGTCCGATACATCGCCTGCTCGAACTTCTCCGGGTGGCACCTGATGAAGTCCCTCTCTATGTCTGACCGCTTCGGATGGTCCCGCTACGTTGCGCACCAGGTCTACTATTCGTTGATTGGACGCGACTACGAATCGGAACTCATGCCCCTCGCTCTCGACCAAAAGGTCGCCGCGATTGTGTGGAGCCCGCTCGGTTGGGGAAGACTCACGGGAAAGATTCGGCGCAATCAACCGCTGCCGAAAGTAAGCCGGTTGCACAGCACGGCCGAGCAAGGCCCTCCTGTTGCGGACGAGTATCTTTTCAAAATCGTCGATGCTCTCGATGAAGTAGCCAAGGAAACCGGAAAGTCGATTCCGCAGATCGCGCTGAACTGGCTGCTGCAACGTCCGTCCGTCGCGAATGTCATCATCGGCGCGCGTACAGAAGAACAACTGCGGCAGAATCTCGCGGCCACCGGATGGAATCTCACAACTGATCAAGTTGCCCGATTGGACGCCGCCAGCGCCGTCGTACCCCCGTATCCATACTGGCACCAGCGCCAGTTCCAACAGAGAAACCCGCTCCCCACCGATTTGGCCGCATAACGCGAGTAGGGCGGACTCCTCAGTCCGCCCTCTCCGCAACATCACAAGACAATCGAAACAGAACAAATCTCAAAGATGACCGGCAACCTCTGGAAGCGTCGCATCCCCTTTACACACCTTTACTTCGATTTACTGAATATTTGCGCGGCCGCCGTTCACCTTGTGTTTCTAATACAAGCACGACGCTCATCAGGTAAACTCTTGAGCCTCATCTAAATTCACATTGGAGGCAACAAATGCTCTCGCAAAACACTCGCGCTGATTGGCGCGCTTCGAATCCGTCACGCTGGCTCAAAATCTTTTCGTTCGCGATCCTCGCCCTCGTTATCAGCTCTAGCGCCGCGCTTGCTCAGACTGCGGATACGCAGAGTTCAGGCGATGCTGCCGCACCCGCAGGCGGACGCCAGATGCCAACTGTCGACGACCAGCTTCAGAAACTCACGAAGGCGCTCACTCTGACCGACGACCAGCAAACCAAGATCAAGCCGATCCTTGAAAGTCAGCGTACCCAGATGGAAGCCATCCGCAACGATACCTCCGGCAACCGCCGCGAAAACTTCGCCAAGATGCGCGATGTTCACGAAAAGAGCGTGACGCAGGTCAAGACGGTCTTGAACGACGATCAAAAGAAAAAATACGATGAGCTCCAGGAACAGATGAAGCAGGAAGGCCGCGATCGCATGCGTCAACACTAAACGCGTCGTCGCCGGATGTCCCACACAACGCTACTTTCGTTGTGTGGGGCACTCAACCCTCGATGGCTTTCAGGTAGCGCTCAACCGAACGTTTCAGAACCGACTTCGCATCCGCGAGGACACTACGTTTCGGAAACGCGCCGTAGATGCGATCGAACTCGTACCCATCGAGCCTTTGTGCAATATCCTTTACAGCCCGCGGACCAAGCGGAATAAAGTTCGGATAACTGTACATGAACGACAGCCATCGCGGATCCATACACACCTGGGGCTGATCTCCGCACAGTAACGCTCCCTTCCCACTCGCTCCCTTCGGCCAATGCAGTACTTGGTATCCGTCAAAATGGCCGGGCGTGTGGGCCAACGTCGCCCCACCCGGAAATACTTTCGTCTCTCCCAACCAGAACCTGACGTTTTCATGAGGCCGCATCACCCATTGCCGATCAGCCTCGTGAAGAAAGATCGGTGCGTTGTCAAAAGCCAGGCTCCATTCCACCATCGTCGTGTAATAGTGTGGATGCGAAATGGCAATCGCCGCGATCCCACCCAGCTTCTTGACCTCTGCAATCGTCGGTTCATCAAGCAGCGAGATACAGTCCCACAAAATATTGCCTTCGGACGTTCGGACAAGAAATGCTCGCTCGCTGATAGCAAAACTCGGCTGCGTGTGAATCGAGAAAAGGCCTGGTTCCTCTTCCTGAATTCGATTCGAATACTCGCGCCATAACTCCCGCAACGTTGTCCACCGCTGCCCATCGAGAGAAATAAATTGCCGCGCGTCCCTGCAGATCGCACACTCCGAGGGTGGTTCGGCCGAAGGAGCATATTGCGTCCCGCAGGTCACGCATATCAAGCATTCATGATCTCGATTGTCAGCCATATATCAGCCAGGTGGCCCATGCAAGCCCGAAGTTGGCTTGAGTGGGGCGTTCCATATGTAGATAAAGCTAGCGAGGTCCCCTAAATCACCCGCGCACTCGCAGGAAAGTTTCTGCGGTGCCACAACAATCGGATTGCAGTAAACTTTCCCCATGGATGCCGCCGCCATACGTGACTCCGCGACCGACGCCATCAAATTCTGGGAGCGTTGGCGAGTCCTCTATAACCTCATTCTCGCCGCCGTGGTTGCTATTCATTTCGTGATCGCCTATCCCGCCTCGAAAACAGTACTGTCGCTTAACTTCAGCCTCGGCCTTTTCCTGCTTGCGGTTGTCGCCAACATCGCCTATTGCGCCGCCTACCTCGTCGATCTCTTCGCCCAGTCCTCAGGATTTCGAGATCTCTGGCGCCAATATCGATGGCTCCTCTTCACCATCGGCACCACCTTCGCCGCCATCATTACTCACTTCGTTTCGACCGGGATGTTCGCGTCGGTCAATAGCTAGCGCCGTCGCTTTGCAAATGCTTTGCTACCGACGTGTGGCCCATTCAAGCCCGCAGTTGGCTTGAGTGGGGCAGTTCAAGCGCCCTCAATCCAGAAGAACGCTGACCGTCTTTTACCCTTTCTTGATAAACACATGCGCCGCATTTTCCCCGTAAACACTGCGCAACGGCCGGAAGCCGAGTTGAGCGAGATTGAGGTCTGCAAACAGATGCTCTCCTTCTCCCAAAAGCACCGGCGAAAATGCCAAATGCATCTCATCGATTTGACCTGCCATCAAGTACCCGCGAATCACCGACACTCCACCGCCGACTCGCACATCTTTCCCTTTCGCCGCTTCTTTCGCTTGTTTCAAAGCCGACTCCAAACCGTCGGTAACGAAGTAAAACGTAGTGCCGCCCTTCATCTCAAGCGGAGGCCGCGCGTGATGCGTCAGCACAAACACTGGCACATGATACGGAGGAGTATCGCCCCACCACCCCTTCCAGGAATCATCCTTCCATGGCCCTCGAACCGGCCCAAACATATTGCGGCCTAAAATCCACGCTCCCAGATTCTCGAGCGACTGCGCAGCAACATCGTTGTCGACGCCTGTGGTACCACCGCTTTCACCGTGCGTTGTTTTGAAGGCTTTGGTCTGTATGAACCAGGAATGCAATTCCATCCCCCGAACTCCAAGCGGATTGTTGATGTCTTGCCGCGGCCCCGCCCCAAACCCATCGATAGAAACAGAGAATGCCGCAACCTTCACTTTGCTCATCTAAAATTCTCCCAATTGCAAAAACTCTACCATGCTGATTGCACGGTCCTGCCTCCTACGAGGTCGGGCAGCGCTTTCGCTCGCCCGAAACTCAAGAAGCATTTCGATCGCAGGTCGCGCCCAATCGGTTGTCCTGCTCAGAAGTATTTTCTTCTATGCCTTGACACGTATATACTTCATAGAGTATATATAGAGAGTGGAATCGCTATTCGAAATCATTGCGGAGCCCAACCGCCGCGCGATATTGAGCCTGTTGGTCTCCTCGGAACAGTCGGTCGGAGAGATCGAGCGTCAACTTCGTATGTCGCAGCCGACTGTGTCAAAGCACCTGCGCGTGTTGCGCGACGCCGGGTTCGTCGAATCCTCGGTCGATGCGCAGCGCCGTCTCTACCGCCTGAAGCCTGAACCACTTCGAGAGCTGGATATGTGGCTCGCTCAGTTCCGTCGCTTCTGGTCTGCTCACGTGGATGCTCTCGAGCGCCACCTCGACCGCATGAATGAGGCCCCGTCAATATCAACGAAGAGGAAGAAGAGAAAAAGATGATCGAACGCGCGCAGTACACGCCAGGCCCGGCCACGGGGGCGCAGATACGAAAAGACGGCGAAATGTGGCAGCTCATCCTCGTCCGTGAACTGCGTCACTCGCCGGAAAAAGTTTGGCAGGCGTTGACCGACCCGGCGCATCTGCGCGAGTGGGCGCCTTTCGACGCTGACGGGAACCTGGGTACCGTAGGAAGCACCGTGAAGCTCACCACCGTGGGAGCACCCACACCGCTCATCACCGAAACAACTGTGACGCGAGCCGACGCTCCCAAGGCGCTTGAATATAAGTGGGGTGGCTTCGATATGCGCTGGGAGCTTGAGGCCGTCTCTGGTGGAACTCGCCTTACCTTGTGGACGAACATCGGTCATCGCTTCATCGCAATGGGCGCTGCCGGATGGCACATTTGTTTCGACGTGCTGGACCGGTTGCTCGGCGGTCAGCCCATCGGCCGCATGGTCGGACCCGATGCGATGAAGGTCTCCGGCTGGCAGCAGTTGTATGCCGAGTACTCAAACCAGTTCGGCGTGGATATGCTGAACTGGCCGCCGTCAGCGGCTCAAAAGTCCTGAATGAGGTGGATCACAAGACAATGCACCAAGCACTTAAAAAGAATAAGAAAGACCTGGGATCAGAACAACGAAAAGAATTGCTCGGAGCATTGAAGGCCCGCTTTGAGAAAAACATGAACCGCCACAAAGGCCTTGGTTGGGATAGCGCACAAGCAAGGCTCGAAGCTGATACTGAAAAACTGTGGTCAATCTACGAAATGGAAAGAACGAGCGGCGAGCCGGACGTTGTTGGTCACGACAAGGACACAGGCGAATACATTTTCTACGATTGCTCCGCCGAAAGTCCCAAAGGCCGAAGAAGCCTTTGTTACGACCGGCAAGCGCTGGAGTCGCGGAAAGAACATAAACCGGAAAACAGCGCGATCGATCTGGCAGCCGCCATGGGCATTGAGCTCTTAACGGAAGACGAATATCGAGAATTGCAGAAGCTCGGAAATTTTGACTCGAAAACGTCGAGCTGGGTGAAAACACCCTCGGATATCAGAAAACTCGGCGGCGCCCTTTTTTGTGATCGCCGCTACAACACCGTTTTCCTGTACCACAACGGCGCGGAGTCTTATTACGCGGCGAGAGCGTTCCGTGGCCTGTTAAGGGTGTAGCTCGAACACTCTCAAGCCTTAGGCGTCCGCTGCCCATGGGCTCCAGACTGTTGTCACTTGGTTCACCATTCGATTACTCCGATAGCGGGAGGACAAGACTAATCATGAAAGATTCCACCAGACGTTCGATTTTTCGCTGGATCCACATCATCTTTGCCATTCCGATACTCGGCTACATTTATAGCCCCTTCGAAAAACTCCCCGACTATGCCCCGCCAACTCGCTACGTCTTCCTTCCTGTCATGGTCCTTACAGGTTTGTGGATGTGGAAAGGCCACCTCCTCCGCCGCCTGATCTCAAAGAGATCGTCATAGCTCGCGTGATAACAATGGCCCACTCACGCCGCCGTTGGCATGAGTGGCCAGTTCATCACCACACAGACTCTTCCCCGTTAGCGTTTTTTCTGCTTGAATAACCCGACGCGGAGCACTGATGAAAATCTACAATCTCACCGGCTATCTGATCATGTTTGCCTACATGCTTGTCTGCATCTATTTCGCCCCACCGAACTTGGGACCTTGGACTGGCGCACTGATAGCCGCCGCTTATTTCATCTTTTGTTGGTTCCTTGGCGGCTTGTACTTGGCGGACCTTCTCCATTTGGGTATCGCCCACCGTTCGCTTGATTACAAGGAATGGTTCATCAAAGCCGTCACCGTCGTGAATAACACCTTCGGGCTCTATGTCGATCCTATCGCCTGGGTGAACCGCCATCGATTGCATCACAAACATGCGGACCATCCCGGCGATCCCAATAAACTTTCAGACGATGGTTTCTGGCGCACCATGTATCTCTGTGTCATGCCGTATCGATGCAATGACAACCTTGCGCGCGACGAGATCTTACGATCTCGAACTTTTCGGATCGTTGCCAGCCCGTTCTATGCAATCGTTGCACAAGCCCTTAGTTTCTATCTTTTTTGGAAGCTGGTCGGCGATCTGAAATTTGTCCTCGCGATGTGGATTGGCATCCGAATCTTCGCCCAATGGGTAAACATGATCCAGAACTATTGGACCCACACCCGGCGATTCGGATATCGACGGTATAACGACGAAGACGACAACGCCATGAACATTGGCGAATGGCTACCGATAACGGCCACCTTTAGCGCCTGTCTGCAGAATAATCATCACCACTATCCGCGTCTCCTCCGGCTGAGCCACGACAAATCGGAATACGACTTTGGATTCTTAACTGTCAAAGTGATGAAATATCTTGGCTTGGTGAAGGCAACAAAAACGGGCGAAGAGGTGCCGAAAGACGTTCCGTTCGCACTGGAGTTCTAAGGTGTACTTTTTCTTTTCGTGAAGGGCTGAATCGTCTGTAGCCAAAAGCCCGGCGCAATTTCTTCGCCGTCCAGTCCGTACTGTTCCGGCCAGTAATCAGGATAGTAGTAAGTCCCAAACAGCTTATCAATCCACGGAAAATGAATGGCAAAGTTCTTATCGATGCCCTCTTTTTGAGAAGTATGGTGCCAATGATGATATCTGGGCATAACCAGATACTTCTCGAGCCATTTCGCACTCGGCCCGAAGTTGCAATGCGTCCACGTAGCGTGAAGCGTTACAAAAATCAGGTACGCGAAAATAATCGATTGCGAAAATCCAAACATGAGAGGAACGAGGATGAATCCGCGCACAAGCGTGTCGTCCACAAAGTGCGAACGTGAGCCCGCGATCCAATCAAGCGCCTTGGAAGAATGGTGGACGGCATGAAAGCGCCAAAGAAACGGCACCTTATGTAAAGCCAGATGAATGAAATATTCCGCAAGGTCTGCAACCACAACCGCCAAACAAAACTGCAGAATCCATGGCATTCGAGCGATTAATTGTTGAAGCGCTGGCACCCCTAGATACTTAGTGGCCTGTGTAGCCGGCAATAGAACCAGGAAAGATAAAATCTGAATTGGGAAATGAGTGGACATGAAGTACACCACATCCAGAGTCCACTCATTCCGAAACGTTCCCTGCTTCGGATACTGAGGCCACACTCTCTCCAGCGGCACATAGATGATCGCCATCAAAAGCAAATCAAGCAAAAACCAATCCAGCCCAATGGCCGGACCATTGTGCAAGTCACTATTGATCTGCACGCTCGATCCGCCCAAAGCCGTTGCCGCAATCGCCAGCAGCATTCCCGTCAATGCCAACGTCTTTTTCTTCCGCGTGATCGAAGAAATGATTCCGAATAAAATCGCGCCCACAATCAGGCATTGGATCAACACGCGCATGGTCTGCATCGGATAATGCGGACGCAGCTCAGGAGAGCTCAGCAGTTGGGGAAAGTGCAGGCACAAAACTCCGCCGAACGAAAGAAATCCAAAGAAGGCCGACAGTATTCCACTCCACCAGCCCGTTCCAAAGCCGGTGGCCTCGGCATCTCCAAAAAACTCATTGATCTTTTGCTCGATCACAACGCCCCTTGCTTCGTGCCCCGCTCACCCAGGCTATTAGTTAAAGATACAGAACTGCCCAGCCCACTGAAAAGAACTGAACCATTACCGAAGTGTAAGAGGGTGTCCCATTCACCGGCCCGCGCTGCCTTTTCCCGCCCCAGCCGGCCGCTCGCGTTTTCCATCCTCAAACTGAAGAATGTCGCCCGGCTGGCACGACAACGCCTCGCAAATCGCATCGAGCGTCGAAAACCGGATCGCCCGCGCCTTCCCAGTCTTCAAAATCGACAGGTTGGCCAGTGTCATTCCCACCCGATCCGCGAGCTCCGTCAGTGTCATCCGCCGATCGTGGAGCCGGTCGTCGAGCTTGACGGAGATCGCCATATCACACGATCCCTTCGAGGTCTTCTCGCATGTGTGTGCCTTCCGCGAACACACGCGCCAGCACGAACGTCAGAATCACCGCGAGCCACCCGCTGATCGAAAAGCCCGCATCAAGGTGCACCGGATGCGCCGGACTCGAGACCGCCTTGCCGATCGCTCCAATCACGAGGCTCAGCAGCTGCAGCGCGAGCAGCACCCACGCGATATCGTGCAAACGTTGCGCGTTCGCGGCGACAAACGGATCGCCCGCTCGAACTGTCAGAACAATCGCCAGCATCCGCTTCAGGGCGATATAGTTCAGCGGAATCGCGACCAGCCCGAGCACTGCCACCGCGCGCAGGCCCATGATCACCTGGTCCGCGTCGGGCGACGAAGTAAGTTTGAAAGCCGCCATAATCCACTGCTTGTGCGGCATGACCACAAGCAGCGCCAGGATCGCGGCCCCCATCACCCAGTTCAGCACGATCAAGATTCGCAACACGCCATACGCAACCGGCGGAGCAGCAAACGACGGGGCTGGAGTTGACATTGATCCACCACCTTTCACCATATCGATTATCAATAATCTAGTTATCGATTATCGTCAAGTGATATATTGGAAATCGATAAGGTATTGACTGGTGCGGCAGTGCCCCACGTTTCGCGCCTTTCGAAACGTGGGATTCCGCCGGCCCATCCTTGTGGTCCTTTGGGATGGGCGTGTGACAAACTGCTGGCGGATGTCGATCCCTGTTCGGCAGCGATTGCTGTTGCGATGTTAACCATCTACTAACAGATACCCCCCTCCCCCTCCCCCCCGTGATCTATTGAAATCATCAAGTTACGGACAGATATCCGGCAAAATCTAGAAAGCAAAGGACTTACGCGCAAAATATTCCGGAATAAGGACTTAAGGCTGTGATTACGGGATGTTCGACGCGACTCCTGTCTGACCCCGGCAAATGAACAGGCAGGTTGAAGACCAAGGTTAGAGTTTTTGATTGTTGCGTGATTGGTGGCGGATATTGATTTTCGTCAGATTCGCGGAGGCGTTATTTTGCGGGTGCACTTGATGGAGCCGCCGAGTCCTTCGCGGCATAGCCCAACTTCGTCATCGACTCATCCACGCGCTTCTTGAATTTGCCCTGATCGTCCGTGGGCAATCCGGAGGATTCGCTCTGCAACTGCATTTCGCATTGGTCGCCCTTGGAATTCAGCATCACAGAATTCGTCCGCGGGTTCACCATGAAATTGCCGCTGATTTTATAAGAGGCAACCATTTCTTCGTTGTTGATGCTTAGAATGCCGTACTTGCCCGAGTTGCGGAGCGTGTCCTTGACGGCAGCCCAGACGTTTGCGCAGGGATACTTATACATTTCCTTATGGACGCCGGCCGACACCGGCACAGCCACTATTAAAAGGACAAATGAACATATGAGGCGTGGCTTCATGTTCGATCTCCTGAATGGTGAAACTGACGCGAACAAGCCCGTCTGGCATCGTGCACGGCAATTGGCATTTTATAACCGGAAACCTGGGTTGGCGCATGGGTGACCTTTCATCGACGAAGACTGATCGAGACTCTCCAGGAATAGTGCCGATAATCCAATTCACTTCAATCGGTCAGGTTTAGTACCAAACCCGATTGACTGTGTTGCGGGGTATCTCCTCATGTGGTGAGGGTTGAAGTCCGTCGTGCCCACCCTTCGAAAAGCGCGAAGGGTGGGGCACCCGGCCCTCCAACTAAGAGTAGAATTCGCAGCCTGGTACGGAGGATTGGATGATCTGGAAGACACTTTCCCTATTCGCCGTCTTGATCTTCAACGTCGCTTTGATGGCACAGCAACAATCGACATCGCACACCGCCACTGTCGTCATCCGGGCGGGCACGTTAATTGACGGCAAGTCTGACACGCCGCGCCACAACCAGGTCATCGTCATTCAGGGGAACCGCATCGTGAGCGTATCGGATGCGGGCGAAGCCGGCGCGCCCTCTGGCGAGACCATCATCGATCTATCCAAAGCCACGGTTCTGCCTGGCCTCATCGACTCGCACACTCACATTTTTCTGCAAGGAGAGGACCCGGCAGAGGGCGGATACGACGCCAACATACTGAAACAGCCGCTCGGATATCGCGCCGCCCGGGCGACGGTTGCAGCGAAGACCGCGCTCGAACAAGGCTTTACGACTTTGCGCGACGTTGAAACCGAGGGCGCCGGCTATGGCGATGTCGGAATCAAGCAGGCGATTGAGGAAGGTTATATTCCAGGACCACGGTTGTTCGTGGTGACGCGTGCGATCTCAACCACAGGAGGCTATCAACTGGAAGGCTATGCGCCCGAACTCGTGATGCCGAAAGGTGCGCAGATCGTTGACGGCCCAGTCGAGGCGCGCAAGGCCGCGCGCGAGCAACTCGATCATGGCGCTGACTGGATTAAGGTCTACATGACGCATCGCTCGTGGGTGGGAAAGAATGGCGAGCTGGCATCCCAGCCAACACTCACTGTGGAAGAACTGAAAGCCATCACCGACGAAGTTCACGGATGGGGTAAGAAAGTTGCCTGCCATGCTTACAGCGGCATCGGTCTACAGCGGGCGCTGGACGGCGGGTGCGATTCGATTGAACATGGCCTGCAGATGTCCGATGCGCAGATCGCGCAGATGGTCAAACAGGGCACCTGGTATTGTCCGACCATTAGCCCGTACTACCTTGACTGGGCGCCCGCGGACACGCCCAACGGAAAACGCGACAGGTTGCGCGCCTCGGCGCATGAAGACTCGTTCAGGAAAGCGCTGAAAGCGGGAGTGAAGATAGTTTTTGGGACCGACATCGGTGGTATCCCATGGAACCAGCCGATGGCGCAGGAATTTCCGCGCATGGTGAAGCTCGGCATGTCACCGATGGAGACGATCAAGAGCGCGACCTCGCGCGCTGCTGTCATGCTCGACATGGACGGAGAGATCGGCGTCATCGCCCCCGGCGCCTTCGCCGATATCATCGCTGTGCCGGGCGATCCCCTGACCGACATCACGCAACTCGGCAAAGTCCAGTTCGTGATGAAGGATGGAAAGGCAGTTAAGCAATAAAGAGAATCAGTGAGGAGAATTTATAAGTAGGGGATTGGCCCACGCTCTCCTGAGCGAGTCTAACCTAGGCTGCCCCACCTCGGTTAGACAATCCACGAAAGGGTGGGCCAGCGCCCGGCCGATTAGCTATGATTCTTCTATGAGCTCGGATGTACAACGGTTCGCAGAATCCTTTCGCAACGAAGCAGAACTACGTGAACGACTGGCCACGCTGTTCTCGAAATTTTCAAACATTCAGGGCGTGGAAGTTCCACACGGTCCCCAAGAGTACGGCAAGGATATTGTCTTTTACTCACAGGACGCTATTGGTGACTGGATCCTGAATGCATGCGTCGTCAAGAATGCCAAAATTACGGGCGCAGCCGAAGGCGAGGATTCAGCTCGCAACGTCTTTAATCAGGTTGAACAAGCACTGGACACAGCATTCATCAACAAATCCGGTGATCAAGAGAATGTCAGTCACGTGTACATTATTAGCCCATACGATTGTCCTCAAACCACAATGCGGTCTATCGAAGGAAAGCTGCGGGAGAGATCCGGACAGGTCACATTTCTGTGCGGGCGATTGCTACTAGAGAAATTCGCAAAATATTGGCCAGAGTTTGTTGCTTTCGAAACAACGCTAATTGCCTCCTATATCGCACGGTTGCAGCACGCCTTTGCGGAAGCAGATCCAATCGCTTTTCTCACAGGCCAGCATCAAGTGTTATCGGCTGGTTCGCAGGGCCTTACAAAGGTCTACGTCCCTCAGCGGTTTCGCAAGTCTCTACAGGAGTTTGAGCTATCACTAAGTCTTCCACCCAGGAACTATCTAGCGGGTGAAATAAGCGAGACTACAGTTGCAGACTTCACCAAGAATATATTGTCAATTGCAGCATTGCTTCGCCACCCGGAGGCGTGGGACGCAGCAAAACTACGAGAAGCCCAACCGACATCAGCAGAACTCATGAGCGCTGCCGAAGAAATTCGCGCAAGTTGGAACGCCGAATGCGATCGGGCTCGCTCAGAACGTCAGCGGAGAGGTTTACGAGTTCCACCAAAGAGCGAGATTCGCGTCGCACTAAAACTCGACCTTCGCTTAATAGAAGGTCTTCTGTCTCGGGTCGGCGAAGCACTGGAAAGCCTGCGAAAACGTCTATCGGAGGCGAACACTTTTGCAGCTACATGCCGCCATATTCTTCCTGAGCTTGGATCACCCGCACACTTACATTACTGCGCGACAAATCAAATAGTGCAACTATCCCCGACGGCATTTCGGCCTCGATCCGCTTGCCGTGAAGAATTCCTGAACGAAGACCTTTTGACTAAAACCAATGTCCCACTGCTGATCAGTGCACCCGCCGGGTATGGGAAGACTTCATTCTGTAAATGGCACTTTCTAGATGACGTACAGCTGTTGACGAGCTCTAAGTCGACAACGATTCCGGTGTACATTCCTTTACACCAGTTAGCTACCGCCTCTATCACGACGGTCGACGATGTGTTCTTACGGTCAGAAGACTTGAAGCAACTGGTCCAATTCGCACGGCAGGAAGGGCGAGCAATTCGTTTTTACTTGGATGGTCTAGATGAGGTTTCCACGAGTGAGCAGCAGCGAAAACTAATGGAACTTGCTTCTCAGATCCCAAAAGGATTTCCTAATTGCCAAGTTCTAGTTACGAGCCGCGACTACGTCACCGGTCCTTGGCTGCACTGGCTGGCGCGCGTAGGTCTGGCGGAATTTACGAGTGCGCAAGTTCAACAATTCATGCTGAACTGGTTAGGGAAGGACTCCGACGAGCTTAAGAAATTTGCCGACGAGTTGGAAAAAGCAAGAACATTATCGCCCCTAATGCACGTTCCTTTATTAGCGACACTTATCATCGCCGTGTTTAAAAAGATGCATTCGCTGCCAGAGAACAAGCTTGGGTTGTACGAGATCTTTGTCGATCTTATGTGTGGTGGGTGGGACATCGCCAAGAATGTGCGGAGGTCAACCAAGTTTGGGTCAAATGCAAAGCTTAGTATACTCACACGCCTCGCGGGACACTTGCACCTGAACGAGCGACGGGAAGCAGAGGAGTCGGACATCAGAAGTGTCGTCAATGAGTGCTTCCCGGCAGCCTACGATGACTGGAGGACGGTCCTGGGCGAACTGCTCGAAGACGGTCTACTGGTCAGGCTCGCAGGCGGGCTAGGATTTCCCATTTGTCGTTTCAAGAGTATCTAGCGGCAAGAGACTTGACCACCGATCCGACGGGGGAACGTCAGAAACTGGTGCTTAGGCGATTTCTTCGAGGAGAAGACTGGTGGCGAGAAGTGCTTGCTTTTTATTTATCAATGACTCAAAGACCGGACGAAGCGGCGGGCTGGATAAAATCCGTCGGAATCAAGATTTCTCGCGATTTGCGTAGTCAAGATATCGCGCACAGGTGGGAGTTCATGATGAAGTGCCTCCAAGAGGCTGCCCCCGGCTGGAAAGCTCCAGAGCCCGGACCGCTGATCAGGATATAGTCTGTTGCCCAGGTTTTCGCGGCCCGAGATTGAGCGTGTAAAACAGGTAATGCGAGACTGGTTTAGGGTGGTGGCACCATAATCCACGCCCGGACCTCGGGGACAGAAACCTAGGGGGCATACCGAACGATTACCGCTTTTGGTGAACTAGAATCTGGGGTATGTCCCGCCTGTCCCCAGGTTTCCCAAGACTCTTAGCATCCCTTGAACCTGCTCTGCTCGGTGGTTGGCGTAGACATAGGATTTAATGATAGTTGTAAGTCGATCCTCTGTGGCAACCCGCAGGTGATAGGACCGAAGGCAGACCCCATCAAAAGGTCCCCCAACATTTATGGTCATGCCGCACATACCATTTGTGGAGAAACTCGCCGACCTGGGGATCATCAGTTTGAGCCTCTTGTACTCTTCCCAATTCTGCTGCCAAGCGCTGACGGTCGAGTCAACCAGAGAGGACTGAATCTGAACGAGGGTGCCGTTGTATCGAAGGTCGGGGCCCGCGAAGTAGTAGTGGATTGCCCAAGAGGTTGGTTGAACGCGAAGCTCCCCTCCGCATGGCAAGATCTCGGAGTACGTTCCCCAATTCGGCTGTTGGGTCATAGAAAGTTGGGACTATGAACGATGTCTGAGCGCCAGGATCTTTGCGGTGATGGCCGTCACTGACGATTGTGAGTGTTGAATGGGGATGCTCGGGGCTGTCGCCCTAGGTTTGGCGCCCTGCGGTTGGGCGCTAACCTGGGTAGCACAGGATTGCCTGTCAGTGCGTCCTTCGTACCAATCTGCCCATTAATATGACAGGAAGACCGTCTTCCAGTGAAGGCCGCCGTTCATATCCAATCACATGACCGACAATATTCGAGCCGTTCTCCTGGGCAGCCTCATTCTCATCTTTCTTGGAATCAGAGTCTGGCGGCGCAGAGTGTCCGGGAAAGCAACGAAATGGCCTTGCGTGGAAGGAACAATTGAATCCGGAAAGCTTGAGCAAGCGGCAGGCGGTGGTAAGCACCCCAAAGTGATTCTTCCCGTGTTCGCATTTTCCTACCGGGTGGGGACGGAATACTATTCTGGCCGCTTTGCTCTGCTGCCATACATCACAGATCCGTTCGTCGCGGACAGTTCCTTCGTTGAGCACATGATTGGCCGGAAAGTGCAGGTCAATCATGATCCTCTCAAACCCGAAGTCTGGTTCATCGCTGACAAACTGATTGAAGGTTGCAAGGTAGAACAGAAATTCAGTGGCAACTGGATCGATTACTCGCCCCCAGATTAGTTGTCATCGTTCCGAACTGGCGTATGTCCCGTTCTTCCCTGAGCAACTCACTCGAGGGTTCCCCAGGTCCGCGCCCGGGTTGGGCGCTAACCTGGGCAGTACGGAATCAGATGTGGCCGGCCGAGATCATCTTCGCCCGTAATCAAGCTTGGGATACCACGTCGTTCCGCGGCCTTCGGGAGTCAGGTCCAGCATCAGCCACAGTGGATCAAGATCGGGAGCTCCGCGCGGGTCTTGTCCGCGATCGGCCATATCACTGCTCATCTCGCCACTGTAGAAATGTCGAATCACGCCATCCCGCCGAGTGAATACGCTGAAACCAGGGACGTCCGCGTCATCAGCAGTGACATAAGTGCGTGTGTAATCGCCCGTGCGATCGGAAACAAATGGGAGATTGGGGAATCCGCGATCGCGTTTGTACTCCACAAGCCTCTCGATCGGCGAGCGGGCGGTTACCGCGATCGCCACTCGATCAAGCAGGTTGATTGCTGTTCCGTTCCACGAATTCAGGAACGATGTACACATGGGACATGGTTCCTTGCGCTGCGGACCATACATCATGCTGTAAATCAGCAGCGTTTCTTTATCGCCGAATAGATCGGAAAACCGACTGGGTCCGGTTTCAGAAATTAATTCAAAGTTCTTCGCAAGCTCGCCGCCACTAGGCAAAGCTCGTCGCTGGGCGGCAACACGTTCAATGTGTCGGCGCAACTCAATCTCTTCTGCGAGAAGCGCGTTCCGTGCAATTCGGTATTCCGCGCTTTCGTTGGGATACTGTGCCTGATTGGTGCGGGACAAGTCTTTTGCCGGGGCAAGCGTCACAGTCGACATTTTGAAAACTCCCTTAGAACAAAGAATGCTTTTTGGATGCGCTTGCCGTCGCCAAGGATCACAGAAGCCTTCCCTCAAAGCCCAGATAGTTCCAAGTCACTCGAGGGTGCCCCATCCTTGTCGCGCACTTTGCGAAAGGGCGGGGTTTTGACTTTCCGATCTTCTCAGGCAGCTGGCCCTCCTGATCTCGCTCGCAACTCCAATTTTTGGTTCGAGAGATGTTTGCACTGTCTGCAGATCGCTTCGGCCAACGCTACAATAGCGCGAGAGTTCGAACTGTACCGCGAGAGTTCAAACTGTACCGCGAGAGTTCAAACTGTACCGCGAGTTCAAAATGTACATAGAAAGGACCGACCATGGATTCCGCCTCCGCATTCATCGACCAGAAAATCATGGAACTTGGCGACTGGCGCGGCAAGACGCTTGCGAAAGTGCGCAAAGTCATCCGGGACGCAGACCCCGACATCGTCGAAGAGTGGAAGTGGGTCAAGCCGAAATCCGGCGGCACGCCCGTTTTCTCCCACGGAGGCATCGTCTGCACCGGAGAGACCTACAAGAACGTCGTCAAGATGACCTTCGCCAAGGGAGCTGCATTAAAAGACCCTGCGCGTCTATTCAACTCCAGCCTCGAGGGAAATGTCAGGCGCGCCATCGACATTCACGAAGACGACAAAATCAATGAGGCCGCTTTGAAAGACCTCATCCGCGCAGCCGTGGCACTCAATCTCGCAGGAAAAACCAAACCAAAACCGCAGAGTGCCCCAATAAAGAAGCCAGCACGCAAAGCGTAGATCTGTGTGGAGCGGGCACTCCTGCCCGCGGGGTGGCTGGGCTCAGCAGGTCTGGCTGCCAATGGAAGTGTTTACCGGTCACAGACCTCAAGTGCTGATTCCATTTTCACTAAAAGAGAACGGACCCGGATTGTCTGCCAATGTCCCCCACTCACAAATACGAGTATCGGCGAAGGCTCCCACACTTTCAGAAAGCGGACACGCCGATCTTTGTTACGTTTTGCAAGCTGACTCGGGAATCGTTTCCGCCCCAGGCACGAGATGTTGTCTTGAAGCATTGCATGCACGAGCACGGCAAACGCATTGACCTACACGCGGTCGTCGTTATGCCGGACCATGTGCACCTGCTCTTCACTCCCCTTCGGGACCACGACGGCTGGCCGCATCCCGTGTACAAGATCATGAAGGCGATCAAGGGCACGTCCGCACGCGACGTTAACAAACTTACTGGGACGGGCGGTCCGGTTTGGCAGGACGAATCCTTTGATCACGTCCTCAGGTCCGACGAGAGCCTCAAGGAAAAGGCGGAGTACATTCTCATGAATCCTGTGCGGAAGGGTTTAGCGCAAGCACCTGAGGGGTACAAGTGGCTATGGTATGGCCAGGACAATGTTGTTGCTACAGAGACAGAGATTACATCTTGCGGGAAAGACGCGGACAGGAGTGTCCGCGCCACATAAGAGTGGAAAAAGGAAAAGGCCACGCTCTGTTAAGAACGTGGCCTTTATTTAATGCCGGCAACGACCTACTCTCCCACACACTTTCGCGTGCAGTACAATCGGCCCTGCGGGGCTTAACTTCCGTGTTCGGGATGGGAACGGGTGGAACCCCCGCGGTAAAATCACCGACAACTCGTAGCTGTTAGCGATCAGCCATCGGCTTTCAGCAACTCGTGCTGCGCCGACGTTTGGGGCTGATGCCCAGCAAACTTAGTCAGTTCTCAGCATTCGGCCCAGCTCCTGAACAACCGAGAGCTGAAGGCTGAAAGCGGAGAGCTTGTTCTCAAAGATCGTGAGGATGAAACCTCACAACTGAATAGATTGGACAGAGTTTCGAGCTACTAGCTAGACGCTAGCAGCCAGATCATTACAGGGCTTGAATTCAAAGAATTCGTCGGCGCGCAGTTGTCAGTTTTACTGCTTCTCAGTCATCCAGGTTCGAACGACTTTAAAACACTTGCTGGTTCCAGTTCAGGTTCTAACTAGGAACTGGCAACTGAGAACTGACAACTGGGTTTTAATGCACCGAGTAAATTTTATGGTCAAGCCGAACGGGCGATTAGTACTGGTAAGCTACAGGCATTACTGCCCTTCCACATCCAGCCTATCAACCAGGTAGTCTACCTGGGCCCTTCTTATCCCTTACGGGTTGGGAGATCTCATCTTGAGGAGTGCTTCCCGCTTATATGCATTCAGCGGTTATCACAACCGAACTTCGCTACCCAGCCGTGCCATTGGCATGACAGCTGGAACACAAGAGGTTCGTCCATCCCGGTCCTCTCGTACTAAGGACAGGTCCTCTCAAATCTCCTGCGCCCACAACAGATAGGGACCGAACTGTCTCGCGACGTTCTGAACCCAGCTCACGTACCGCTTTAATAGGCGAACAGCCTAACCCTTGGAACCTTCTACAGCTCCAGGATGCGA
>Ga0207649_10000799_pt1 | contig 20273 bp, 19 predicted proteins | sample KBSC43metaG_FD_184317 | JGI IMG/M metagenome (GOLD analysis project Ga0207649, IMG submission 184317) | Corn rhizosphere microbial communities from Kellogg Biological Station, Michigan, USA - KBS C4-3 metaG (SPAdes) (version 2) | ecosystem: Host-associated > Plants > Roots > Rhizosphere > Soil ... | reverse complement strand
AACTCGCTCGGAAATTCCAGGCGCCCGGCGATTTCGCCGAGGCCTATGTCATCGCCCACGAGGTCGGCCATCACGTGCAGGATCTGATGGGCACGCTCGATCAGGCGCATTCCGCGCAAGCCAGAGCAAGCAATACCGAAGGCAATCACATTCAGGTCGGCGTCGAACTGCAGGCGGACTGCTATGCCGGAGTGTGGGCGGCCAATGCGCGCAACCCGGAGGGGCAGCCGGTGATGCAGCCCGGGGATTTGGAAGAAGGGATACGCGCCGCCCAGGCTATCGGTGACGACACGCTGCAGCGGGAGACCCAGGGTACGGTGGTCCCGGACAGCTTTACCCATGGCACCTCGGCCCAGCGCATGAACGCCCTTCGCACCGGATTCCAGAGCGGCGATCCAGCCGCTTGCGATATCCAGAAACTGGAAAGCCCGACGGCCGGGTGACCGCCGGGCTTCCTGCATCGATTCAATCCTGGTCAGCGGTTTTCGTAGGTTCCGGAGAAGCTTCGCTCGAGATTTCTAGGGCCGGCTTCACCCTGGTCTTCGCGCTCGAACAGGGCTCGGTCGCTGCTTTCGTCGCGCCAGCGGGTCTTCGCCTCTTCAGCCTTGGTGTCGAGCACGACCTTGTCGCCTTCGATCCGGTCCACCATCGTGCAGGGAATGGAGTGATGGCGATTGTCGGCGGAGTCCGACTTGGTAAGGATGATCCGATCGCCGGCGACCCGGTCCACCGTACCGACATGTTCGCCGTCCGAGCCGACGACCTCAGAATGCTCGCGAACCTGGCTAAGCAGCCCGCGCTTCTGCTGCCGCCGTTCGCGCCAGCTTCCGAAATCGTTTTCAAAGCGCGCCTGGTTCTCGCGGTGATAGTCGTCGTAGTCGCGATCGAGCTCGTCGAGGTGCCGCTGCCGCCACGCCTGGTAGTGCCGGTCATAGTCGCGGCCCGAACCGGCATAGCTGGTCTGCCGGAAATCGTCCTGACGATCGCTGCCGCGATCGAAATCGCGTTGGCGATCCCGGTCCCGGTTTCTGTCGGCAAAGCGATAGGTCGGCCCGCCATTGGCCGCATAGCCCCAACCGGTGCCCCAATTGTCGCCGCCGCTGGAGCCGCGACCGTAGCCGCCGCGTGAGCCCTCGCGATAACTCCGGTCGCTCGACGTCCATTTCATCGGACGCTCGCTGCTGCGCTCCTCATAATCCGGATCATATTCGCTGCTGAGATAGCCGTGCTCCGGGTAGAATCCGCGGCTTCGGTCTCGGTCATAGTCGCGGCCGTATCCGCGATCGTAATCGCGATTGCGTGCGGAAGCATTGCGATCCTGATCCCAGCCGCGGCCGCGGTTCATGCGCTCGTCTTCGCGGCGTCGCCGCTCGGCATCGTCATCACCGAACCAGGAGGCGATTTCATCGCCTGCCCGCTCGAAAAAGCCGCGATCTTCGCGCCCTCCGCGTTCTCGTGAATCGGGGTAGCGCCCCCGCCGCGTGTCGTAACGGTCGTAAGCCATTCGTCTTCCTCCGTTGGAAATGGGGACGCAGGGCGCCGTTGCCCCGCGTTACCTGGTGAAAACGACTGGCGATTTGGCGCCGTTCCAGTGGGGGAGGTCTGGAAAAGGGGTGTTTTCGATGGGCCGCGCCGCGAACGCGGCGAGCGATTGCAAGGGGTGGAAAGCCTCGCTAAGGGAGCCGCTCCCAGAGGTCCGCAGCAGACGGCGGGCCTACCTCACGGCTGGCGCGGGGCTGTAGCTCAGATGGGAGAGCGCTGCAATCGCACTGCAGAGGTCAGGGGTTCGATTCCCCTCAGCTCCACCAGCCTAACGACTTCCGCGTCGGTCAGGTCTTCTGCAGTCCGAAAGCCGCAACGCGAGCAATCGCCGAGTCTGCGCCCAGCATCCGCTTCGTGCAGCCATTAGACCGGTCCGCAACATCAACCGTCCAATGTGATTCGAAGATGCTATCGCGTCGGCTGCAGATCGATGGGGATGGCGCAAGACGGGGAGCGGGGACTAAGTGCGTAGAGGAAGAGGTATTTGGCTTGGCGCCACGGTCGCTGCCGCCGCATTCGCTTTCAGCGCACCGATAGCGGCGCAGGCACCGGGCAAGTCCACGGCCGGCGATCAGTTGTTTGTCGGGACCTGCTACCAGCCCATAGACCGCTCGCCCGAGCAGATCCGGCAAGACATCGCCATAATGAAGAACGCTGGCTTCAACAGGGTGCGCATGGGTGATCTGTCGTGGGATTCCTTTGAGCCCGAAGAAGGGCATTTCACCTTCGACTGGTTCGACGAGGTGCTGAGCCAGATGCATGCCGCGGGGATCAAGGTGATCCTCGACATCCCCGGCCTTCCTGCACCGATGTGGCTGCACCAGCATTATCCGGGAGCCGACGTCGTCACCCAGGATGGAGTGCGGCTGCATCCGGCAACGCGATACCAGGACGATATCAGCGATCCCGACTATCGCCGCCTTGTTCATCAGCTCGCGGTCGAGATGCTGAAGCGTTACGCGCACAATCCCGCGGTTGTAGCGGTCGGCTATGACAATGAAGTCGGAAGCTCGCCGATGTCCTATTCGGAAGGCGACCGGGCGCGCTTCGTCGACTGGCTGAAGCAGAAGTACGGATCGATCGAGGCGCTCAACAAGGCTTGGGCGACGCAGCGCTGGTCGCGCCGGATCAACAACTGGGATCAGGTGTACCTGCCGTATGGCAACGGTCCCGGGCCGAACGAGCGCAACCTCGACCTTCACCGATTCTGGTCGGACATGACGATCGAAGACCTGGCGGACCTGGATAGCGTCCGCCAGCGATATGCGCCGAACCTTCCGGCCGCTTCGAACCTTTGGCCAGACGCGGGGAACAAGGGCTTCGATTACCCTCGCTCTTGGGAGAAATACTCTACCTACGGCGCGCTTGGCTTCTACCCCGGCGATCCGCTGGGTGCGGGTTTCTACGTGATGGAAAACAGGGCCGGGCACCAGACACCCGTGTGGTTCAACGAGTTCACGGCCGGCGGCGGTGGTTACTACGGGACTCCGGGCCGGTCGCGAATGTGGGCCTATTTCGGGCTGCTCTATTACGCGCAGACCTTCCTCGCCTGGACGTTCAACTCCCACATCGGCGGCGAAGAGCAGTCGCTGTTCGGGCTCATCGATCACGACAGCCGGCCCTCCTGGAAAGTCGGCGAATTCACCCAAATTGCCCGCGAGTTCCGGAAGCTCCAGTCGATGGGCTTCCCGCGCGCTGGTCAGCCCCAGGTCGCAATCCATTTCTCTTATCAGACGAACTGGATCACCAACCCGCCGCCTGGGCCGAATACGATGAAGCAATACTTCACCGGCAATTACGATGCCGAGGCAAGGCAGGCATTCGAACCGCTGTTCCGCGACAATGTCGATACGGCCGTGATCGACATCGGCCACGATCCAATCGACAAATACAAGCTCGTCATCCTTCCGAGCGCGTACCTGATGGATGAGGCGACGATCCGCACAGTGCGCAACTATGTAGCAGCCGGCGGAACGGTCATCATGACCGGCTATTCGGACAAGGTAGATTCGACCGGCAAGTGGTTCGAGACGCCGCTGCCGGGCGAGCTCACCGACGTTTTCGGTCTCCGGACCAACGAATTCTATCGATCGGACCAGCCGCTCAAGGTTTCCTTTGCGGGAAAGGAACTGACCGGAACGGACAGCTACTATGAAGTCCTGGAACCGAGCACTGCCAAGACGCTGGCGCAATTCGAGAACACCCCTCGCAAAAGCGCCGCGATCACCATCAACCACTATGGCAAAGGTTATGCGATCTACCTCGCGACCGCGCCTCAATCGGCGCTGATCGGACCGCTCATCCGGTCGCTCTACGCTAAGCTAGGGATTGAAAGAGGCCCCGAAACTCCGGACGGGGTGGTTGCGCGTACCGTCGAGGGACGGACAATGTACGTGAACACCAAGGATTCTCCGGTCGACGTGCGGTTCGCGGGTTCCCGAAGCGACGTGCTCACCGGCAAGCATTACTCAGGTGAGATCCAACTCCCGGGCTACGGCGTCGCGCTACTGCAGTGAATTGGCCGCTTCGGTATTCTCGAGCGCTGCGGCAACCTTAGGATACTGCGGTACGGGCGGGCGGTACGGGCGCAGTCGCGGCATATCGTTGCAGCCACTCCTGATGGGCGGGCATTCGATCGACGGCTCTGGCAATGTTCGACTTTACGGCATCCAGCGACTGACGCAGCTTGTCTTCCGGCATGCGACGCACCGCCGGGTGATAGTTCTCCGGTATCACTCCCTGGCCGAGCATCACTGTCACCCAGCTGTCGACGGTGAAGAGATCGTGGCTCTCCTGGAAGACGTGGGCTTGGTCACGAAACAGCGCCAACCGCTGCGCCAGTGAGTCCGGCACTGCCATCGTGCGGCAATGGCGCCAGAAGTCGGAATCATCTCGCTGAGTGGCGCGATAATGGAGGACGATGAAGTCGCGAATGCCCTCCAGCTCGCGTTCCGCCAGGAAGTTGAACCGCTCGGCGGCGGCGTCACCGATGCCCGCGTAGGGGAACATCTGCAGCAGCCGCGTGACCGCGATCATGATCAAATGAATGCTGGTCGATTCCAGCGGCTCGATGAAGCCCGTCGAAAGTCCGAGTCCGATGCAATTCCTGACCCACACCTTGCGCCTGCTGCCGGCGCGGAAGCGGATCAGCCGCGGCTCGATCAATACGTCACCTTCCAGGCGGTCACGGAGCAGTCGCTCGGCCTCGTCAGGTTTCATATGCGCGCTTGAAAAGACGATGCCATTGCCGACGCGGTGCTGGAGCGGGATGCGCCACATCCACCCGGCCTTATGCGCCATCGCGCGGGTGTACGGCCGGGGGGCTTCGACTTCGGATGTCTGGACGGCGATGGCGCTGTCGGTGGGCAGCCAATTGGTCCAGTCCTCGAACTCTGCGCCGAGCTTCTGTCCGAGCAGGAGGGCGCGAAACCCTGTGCAATCGAGGAAGAGGTCGCCCGCAATCTCCTGTCCCGATTCAAGCAGAAGGCTCTGGATGTCGCCGCTTTCGCCGTCCTGCCGGACTTCCGCGATCTTCCCTTCGACGCGCGTGACTCCCTCGGCTTCTGCGAGCTTGCGCAGGTATTTGCCGTAGAGGCCGGCATCGAGGTGGTAGGCGTAGTTGGTGGCGAGTTGAGGTGTCCATTCGAACTTGCGCGCCTCGCCCGCCTGTTGCTCAAGGCAATAGTCGCCAAGCTCGCCGCCGAAGCCGAGATCCTTCGCTCGGAGCCAGAAATGGTGGAAATCAGCCAGCCAGGTGGAATGGCCGATCCGTCCGAATGGGTGAAAGTAACGGCTGCCTTCGGTTCGCCAGTTTTCGAAGGCGATCCCCAGCTTGAATGTCGAACCTGTCGCGCGCACGAAGTCGGCTTCGTCGATCCCCATGAATTGATGAAAGGTACGGCTGGTCGGGATAGTGGATTCGCCGACTCCGACCGTGCCGATCTCTTCGGATTCGACGAGCGTGATATCGACGAGCCCCTTCAGATTGCGGATCAGGGCGAAAGCCGCGATCCAGCCGGCGGTCCCGCCGCCGGCGATCACTACTCGCTTGATCTTCTGCCCCTCCATCGCCCTCTCAGCCTACCTGTTCAGCCGCTGCAGCAGATCCGCGCGCAACCTTCTCGCGCTCGTGTCGTCGAGCGGGCTGAGCACGCCCCGCGCATGCTCCGGCAAATGGTCGCGGGCCTGATCCCCGCCGTTAAACACATAATAGTCGAACATCTCGCGCCAGGCCTGCTTTTCCTGTTCAGGGCGGTCCCGCAGGCTTAAAATTGCGTGGAGGAGGGTGGTCATCGGTGTGTCGATGAAAGCCGGCGACACGTTCCACCAGTAGTTGATCATTACGTTGAAGTCGTCGAGCGCCTCGACATTGTGCCACCACATGGCGGGGTAGAACAGCGCGTCGCCCGGATTGAGCTCGGCAATCTGCGATGCCGCGAGAGCATCGCGGAAGCGCGGATAGCGGTCGAAGTCGGGATCGCGCAGATCGACCATGCTCACGACCTGTCCGCCGGGTGTCGGCTGGAATGGGCCGGGGTAAAGGTTGTGGATCTGATCCGGCGGGAACAGCGTGAAGCGACGGTGCCCGACCAGGTTGCAGGCGATATTGTTCGAGAAGTCGAAGTGGGTGCTGGCAACCGTGCGATTGCCGATCCAGATGCTGACGGTCGCCGCATTTCCTTCGAACATCGGATCGTTGAGCCGCAGTGCATTCGCCGCGTGCAAACCCGGCAGATAATGATCGAGGTCGGTCGAACCGATGTAGAAGGACGGTGACGAGGTATCGCCCAGATGCCGGGAGATGCGAGCGAGGAATTCCTTCAGGGACACTCGCTTGGCCTCGAAGTTCAGGCCGGTCATCTCGGTGTTGTAGAAGAAGCGCCCGCCGATCTCCGGGGCGCCTGTGTAGCCGACCACCGGCTTGCCGCCGTCGAATGAGCCAAGATAGTCCATAACCGCTTGCGGCGACTGATGGCCCAGCCGTGCGATCTCCCACTGGGCGACTACGCCTTTCAGAATTGCAGGCTGCCCGGAGAGCAGGAGCTCCGCATAGGGGATCGCATCGAACGCCAGCCCCTCGATTTCTCGAACTTTGCGCGGGCTTTCAGCCATTGGTGAGCTTCGCTGCCTTCATTTCGATCAGGCGATTGATATTGGCCAATGAGGATCGCGCAAAGATGGCGTGCGGCAGAAACCCGCTCCGGTGGAGGCGATTGAGACTCTCCCCGGAAAGAGCGGCGAACTCTCCGGCATCGATGGTGAAGACATCTGGAATGCGGTATTCGAGGCCGTCCCCCAACTGCACCTGCAGGTTCACCGGCCGCAACAGCGCAAGGTGGGCGAACAGCGCGAACATCGCCCGCTGCTGGACGAGCCCTTCCCGGATCGTTTGAAGAGCGGCGAGCGCTTCGTCGAGCTGCGCAGAATTGCCGCCAAGCGGCAGGAACAGGGGCTCGCCTTCGCTTGAGCCAAGGCGTGGGTCGTCGAGATCGACAAAGGTCGCGACGCTGTTGCCGCCGTCCTGGTCTGACGTTTCTTCCAGGAAGAACGGCTCGCGTCGGATGATCGCGGGGATGTAGCGGGCGTTCCACCTGTCCGTATCCAGATGAAGGTTCTCTCCCCGGTCCAGCCCCAGAATGGCGACCGCCTGGAAGTCTCCATCCGCATCCCGGCGGAAGAGAATGGGGTAGTCGCGCTGCGCTTCCTCGAATTCGCTCGGAACCAGCAGCAGCTGGTTCACGCTGTGCCCGAGCTCCGCCGAGTAGCGGCGCGCCAGCCGCAGGCCGCCATGATCGATGTTGCTGAGCTGAACCTTGTTCATCGTGCCTTGCAGCTTCCCCGGAGAAGGATGCGGGATCATTCCCACGGGCTCAAGAAAGAAGTTCCGCATCTTCCCGCTCGGCCAAAGAAAATCCCCGCCGGCACAAGCTCGAAGTGCCGGCGGGGCAGGTCCGCTGGAGGGGAACTCAGCGGGTTTAGCTAGTACGCGATCCTCTTAGCCGCGCTCAGGCTTCGCCGGTGCCGGCGGTGGCGGCGGAGGAACCGGGCACGAAGCCGTCGCCTGGACCACCGAGCCATCCGGGCAGGTCTGCATTGCAGGAGCCGGCGGCGGCGGAGGAGGCGGAGGCGGCGGGGGCGGCGGAGGAGCCGCACCTTCGGCCTGGAACTTGTACCGGAAGCCGAGCCAGTAGCGCGGATGCAGTTCCTGAGCGAACCACAGCTGGTGCGTGCTGCGGCCGTAAGCCCGAATTGGCGTGCTTGTCAGGTTCTGCGCTTCCAGAGTGATCTGCGCCTGTGGGGTGATCGTGTAAGCGATGCTTCCATCCAGCGTGCCGAACGGCGCGAGGATGTACCCACTGTGGTAGCTGTCGAAGTTCACGATATCGAGGAACCTGCCGCGCCAGTTGTAGGAAATGCGGGCAGAAATCCCGTACTTCTCGTAGATGGCAGTGGCATTCGCGCTATCGCTGAGGCCGGTGACGGCGAAGACGTTCGTATTCGGGTCAGATGCCCTATCCCAATGGACGTCGCCCAGGACCTTGGTGAACGAACCGGCGATGCCGAAGCCGGAGTCTCCAAAGAAGTGCTGGCCCTGAAGTTCGATGCCGTGAATATTCGCGGTCTTGTTATTGACTGGCGTCGCGACCGAGAATTGCTCCAGCGGATCATTGGGACCACCCAGGATATCCACAGCCGCCAGCACCTGGTTGACGAAATTCTGGTCGAGGGTGGCAGTGGACGCATTGTAGTGGCTCTGGAACTGCGTGAGTGCAGCGGCCTGATTGCCGTTGTTCTGCTGGATCAAGGCCGCCATCGTGAACAGGGTAACATCGCTGACCACGATGTTGTTGTTCTTGATCAACGCAAGCGCGTTGCCCGACAGAGTCCCCGCCGCACCGGAGCTGGGATCGGTCAAGCCGAACAGCGGTTCCTGGATCTGTGCGGTGCCGACAAAATTGTCGACCTTCTTCGCGAAGAAGCCGGCGGAGACGTAATTCGACCTGCCGTAATAATATTCAAGCGACAGATCGAGGTTATCGGATTCGAGCGGCTTCAGGTTGGGGTTGCCAGCGGTTCCTGTCGCAACGCCGCCAAGAGCCCCCGGCCGGTTCGGAGCTGCTGCAACTGACTGCTCGGCGAAGAGATAGTTGTAATTCGGCCGCGCAATCGTCTTGCTGTAGGAAACGCGTGCCTTCAGGCCCGGCGAAGGCTCGATCGAGAAGTCAATCGATGGCAGCAGGTTGTTGTATTCACCTTTGCCGTGGATCGGAGCCTGGGTGTTGGAGACGTTAAACGTGAAGTCGTTGTCCGACTCCCACACGATAGCCGTCGGGATCGCGACCAGCGAGGTTGCGTTGACCTTCGTGTTTTCCCAGCGCACGCCGCCGACCACCTGAACAGGCTTGCCGGCAAATTCGCCGTTCCAGTTCAACTGTGCATATAGCGCCGTCACCTTCTCCTGGACCTGGTCGAAGTTGTTGCTGGTGATCGAGATCTGGTGAAGCGACGTGCCGTTCTGCGCGTCCAGGTTGAGGTAATAATTCGAGAACACATTCATCAGATCGATCGCATTGCCGCGGAACGCGGTCTGTGCATCGGTCACGTTGTAGTGGTCGAACTCGCATTGCAGGCAGAACGTGTGGACGAGATCAGGCGCGAGCTGCTGCACGATGCCGACGTCGTTGACGCCCCAGTTGCCCAACGTCTGCTGCGTGGAAACGCGAGAGCTGGTCATGTTCGAATCGATGTAGCTTCCGCCGATGTCGAAACGCGCGCCGCCGCCGAAATTCCACCCGAGGTTGGCGCTGAACTGGTTGACCCTATGCGTCTGGTGCTCGGTGTTCGTGCGTCCGATTCCGGTGCCGACGTCGCCAAGATCCAGTTGTCCGTTGCAGTTGCCGTTGATCCCATTCGAATAGGTTTCAGCGGCATTGGGAACACAATCGTTCAGCGTCCAATGCTGGTTCGGAACCGGACCGGTCCAATCCACCGAGTGGGCGTCGACGACGTTTGCGCCAAGGTTGAACAACGTTGACGTGGTGCCGTTCGGCGAATCCGGCCCGCTCTTCGAGCGTGACGTGTTCCCGTCCAGGCTGAGGGTCAGCTCATCGCTGATGTTCCACTTATAGTTCAGCCCGACGGAGTAGAGGTTCGTCTTGCTGGAGCGGTATTGATTCTCCCAGTCGATGTCCTTGACGCCGTACAAGGAGCCTTCCGACATATTGATCGCGGTCGCAACCGTCGGATCGCTGTCGAACGTGATCGTGTCGAATGGACGGTTGAACCAGTTGGTCTGGTCGGTGCGCTGCTCTGCAACTCTATTTTGTGCATACAGGCCGTCGAGCGTGAAGAGCATCGTCTCGGTCGGCTTGAACTGGACCGTCGCGGAACCGTTGATTCTCTCTTCCCGGTCAGTCGAGTAGTGATAGCGGCTGTCGTTGGGGACGCCGATCAGTTCATTCGGGTCGGTCGGAGCGTTGTTCACGACCGTGTGGCCGGGGGCGTACATTCCGCCGGTGCCGTTCAGGAAATCCTGGTAAGTGAGGATGTTCCAGTCGTTGGAAGTCGCACTTGCCGCGGCGCTAAGGCGCTTCTCGTAGGACCCGTAAACGGTCGCGCCAAATGTGTTCGACGGGTTCGACCAGGTGAGCACGCCGGAGAGAGACGGCGTAACCTTGAACTTGTCGACGCTGCTGTCGTACTGGCCCTTGGCCGAAATACTTCCGCGCAGCCCCGATTGATGACCGTCGAGCGGGCGAATGGTGACGATGTCGATCGTCGCGCCGATCCCTCCCGAAGGCTCAGCCGCGCGACCGGTCTTGAAAACCTCGAGACGCGAAATTCCGTCCGGCGACAGGTTCGAGAAATCGAACGCGCGGCTCGATGGCTGGTTGAAGTCGACACTGTCGTTGCCGCCGACGACGTTGATATCGGTGGTCGCAAGCTGGCGCCCGTTGATCGTCACCATGTTGTATTCCGGACCGAAGCCGCGGACGGTCACATAGCTGCCTTCGCCGTTGCGACGCTCGATCGAGACGCCCGGAATGCGCTGCAGCGATTCGGCCAGGTTGGTGTCCGGGAACTTGCCGATGTCTTCGGCCGAAACCGCGTCGACGATGCCAGTCGAATTTTTCTTGATGTCGCGCGCGCGCTGCATGGAAGCGCGCACGCCGGTGACGACGATCGCTGAGGAATCGGGCTGCTGATCGGCGGGCTGAGCCGCGGTCGCCTGCGGCTGCGCGTCGTTCTGCGCGAGCTCGAAATTGCTATTGAGCGGGGCCGATGCGCTCACCTGGACCGGCTTTCCCGGCATTTCCACGATCAGGCTTCCGGCGCTGCTCATCCGATAGGAGAGCGACGTTCCGCGAAGCAGCTGATCGAGAGCGGCGTCGGCCGAATAGTTGCCTTTCAACGCGTGGCTGCGCTTTCCGCTTACCACGTCGGGGGCAACGACCAGATCGATCCCTGTCGCTTCCGCGTAGGCGTTCAACGCCGCCCCCAGCGGCTGAGCCGGGATATTGTAAAAATGCGTGCTTTGCGAAACTTCGGTCTGAGCCGAAGCCGCAGTCGCTATCGAAAGCGCCGACGTGCCGACCAGCAGCAATCCGAGCGCACCAATCCTGTTCTGCATGATTCTCTCCCCCTGTGAACATGCGGCAACCGCCGCTGCGGTCATGCCGCTACCGAATAAGACGCAGGCTGCTTTGCCCCCCTCAGCGGGCGCTTAATTTTTTTCGGCGATGTTGATTTTGAGTTGCCGGCGAATGCGGATCGCATCGCCGCTCACTTCCGCTTTCAGCGAAAATGCCTCGCCCACTGCTTCGGCGAATGGCCAGGATTGGCCAGCGCGGAAGGAGCCGCTGATCCGGATGGCGGAAAGCGTCGGATCGTCGAGAACGATGGGTGTATGGTTGTAGCGGTTCATCTCCGCAACAGCCTCTGACAGCGGCGTATCGTTGAAGCGGACACGGCCGGATTTCCAGCTGACCAGCTGCTCTACATCTGCCGGCTTTACGACAACATCGCCTTCGGCTCCGGCGACCAGCTGCTCGCCCGGCGCAAGAATCGCGACCGGTTGAGTCGGCGTCTCACGCTCACGTTCGGATGTTGCCAGCGGTTGGACCTGGACGCGCCCTTCGAGAAGCGCGACGCTGACCTTCTGCCCCTGCAGCTGGACTTCGAATTCCGTGCCGACATCGATGACCTGCCGATTGCCAGCGGTCACGACGAACGGACGGCTGGCATTGTGCACGACCTTGAAAAGCGCCTGGCCGGTGATCAGCCGAACGTCGCGGCGAAGCGCGGTGTAGTCGACCTCAAGTGTCGAATCGGTATTGAGAGTGACCGTCGTTCCATCTTCCAGAGTCGCGGTGGCCTGCTGACCGATGCCCGTGTGCAACAGCATGTGGTCAGGGCTGGAGCCCGGCTGCATCGCCCGGTGAACCAGGCCAGGATTGGTGACGTAGATGCCGGTGACGCCGAGAAGCACCGTGGCCGCGGTTGCCAGCGTTCCCCAGAGCGGCGCATATTCGCGTTGCTTCTTCGGGCGAAGCATCAGCGCATCGCTGCGCATCGCGACGACGGTCGGGTCGGCGGATGCAAGCGCCGAGATTTCCCAGCTTCGAGTCACTTCCTCATAGGCGCGTCGGTTGGCGGGATCGCATTCCAACCAATCGGCAAATTGCTGCTCTTCGATCGAGTCGGGTTTGCGTCGCCGGAGCGCGAACCAGCGCGCGGCGTTTTCAGCCGGAGATTCCGGTGGGAGCTGGGCGAGCGCGCTTTCGCTCACAGTTCGTCCCTCAAACGGGCCGCGGTGAGCTCCTTCAGCGCCTGGCTGATATATTTCTCGATCGAACTCACCGACACTCCGAGCCGTTTCGCGATCTCCGCATAGCCAAGCTCCTCGAAGCGGTGAAGTACGAATGCAGCTCGTACTCGTTCCGGCAGTCGTTCGAGCACGGTCCGTACCATCGCAACCTGTTCCCTGGCGAGTAGGACGCGCTCGGGAGAGAAATCCTCAATAGCATGCTCGCGCTCTTCGTACATAACGTGCTGATCCGACTTGCGGACTGCACGCCTGCGGGCGCGGTCGGTGAGTACGCTCGACGCAGTCTGAAAGATATAACCGTCGAGCTGTTCGATCGGATCGCTTCTGCTGCGAGTCGCGAGCCGCACGAACACTTCCTGAGTAAGATCCTCGCTTTCGCTTCCCAGTTGCGGTGCACGCCGGTCGAAAAACCGGTTCAGCGCGCTTCGGTAGCGTTCCGCCAGATGTTCAAGGAACGGTTGCTCGGTTCCCGGCAGATCGTGCGCCGCGGAGGCCGGGCCTCGTTGCCGATCGGCCGCCATCCTCATTTCTCCCCTTGCGCGCGAGAGTGGCCGAGTCGACATTTGCGATCAATGTGCGAATTGAAACGCAACGCGCCCGCAGGCTCAAGAACGCGGCAGTGCGTCTTCCGGGCCACACTCCCGCGGCGCCGATTTGTTCCCGGCAAAGCGCTGAAAATAAATTGATTTTCTCACGATTTAACAGGGAACTGAGTCCGCTTCCCTTCAGTTTTCCAGACCTAGGTACAACCCCGGATCGCGGCCCGAGCCGCAATTCCGGACAAGGCGGGCATGATCCCAATGAGAGTCAAAGTCGCTGTCGGATTGCTGGTTGGAGTGGCCTCCGTGCTCGGCTCCGCGCACGCCGTCGCTGCGACCGCGGCACCGGCGAAGGAGACCCATTACCTCTGCGACGCGCACCAGCACCTGGTCGTCTGGCGAACCGCGGACAGCGCCTCGGTCGAGTTCATCGACCGCACCTACCAGCTGCAGCGCAAGGCGTCGCACCTCGGGGTCCAGTATATCGCACCCAAGGCGGCGCTGATCATCGACGGGCCGGAGGCGGTGTTCGTCGCCGACGACCGCCTGCAGCTCGGCCGCTGCGTCGAGTCGAATTCGCTGGCGGCGAGGTAACAGGGTCCCTCCGTCGACCGCAGCCGGATTTCCCGCCCCTTGTCGCCGTCCGTCGCCGCTTCGCCGATCCGCGACTTCCGCGGGGCGGTTCGTCGAACTCCGCCGCAATCGGACCCGAAACAGGATCAGTCTTCCCGGTGAGCCAGCGAAATCGGTTCGCGGCTCACCAACAGCGGGAGACGTCCAATGCGTAAACTGATCTTGTGGAGTGCAGCCCTCCTGGCCGCGAGCGGCTGCGCCGGGCCGGCGCTTGCGAGCGGAAAAGGCGCCGACCGCGCAAAGCCGCCGTGCGATGCCAGATATTATTCCGACCTTGTGGGCCAGAACATCGACGCCGCACGCACGATTTCCGGCAACAACTATCGCCTCGTCCGTACCGGAGCCGATCGCGGCAAGACCGACGAGCGCCGGATGACGATTGTCTACGACCAATCGAACCGGATCGTTGAAGTGGCCTGCGGCTGAAGCTTGGGAAGGGCGGCGCGGAGCCGATCCGCGCCGTCGCCCCGGGACGCGTTCCCAACCCGCCTAGGGCGCAACCCTCGGGAAGAGCTTCAGCGACACGAGGCCGAGAAGGAGCGCGGCGCCGCTCGCCGCCCACAATGTCGTGCTGTTGCCCGAGCCGAAGGATGCGGCCCCTGTCACTGCGCCCGCCACAAAGGCGAGCCACAGCAGCAAATAGCCGGTCCAGCCGTTGCCGCCGCGGCCGAGGATCGCGCCAACCATTCCGTTGCCGACGCGGACCAGGCTGCCGGTCATGTAGGTGACGCCGAAGCGGACCTCGCCGTCCCGTTCGAACACCGCATTGGCCGAGCCCATCGCGAGCGCGAGCAGGGCGATTGCGGGCACGAGACTGCCGAGCAACCGGAGCAGCGCCGCAAGCCCCAGCAACACGGCGATGAACAGCAGCACCGCCGCCGGCCGCCTCGCCTCGAATCGCGCGCCGATGAGGCCGCCGCCGACAACTCCGCCAAGGAAGCAGCAGATGATCCCGCCGGCCGCCGCGGCGTCCATTGCATGAAGCGCGACGCCGACGCCCAGCCGGGTCGAATTGCCGCTCATGAAGGAAACGAAGAAGCCGCCCGACTGGATGAAGCCGATGGCGTCGACGAAGCCGGCGAGTGCGGAGAGACAGCAGGCGAACAGGCGCGCGCGGGATTCGAGGCGGGTCATCAGGCCGGCCTTAGCTGAGTGCCCGGACAGAATGGAACGACCGTGTCGCAATCGTGAGTTTCCGTTCGACAATTTCATTCCGGGCGCGTCACCCTTTTTCGTGGCCGCGCGTTGTTCCCGGATCGAACACGAGAGTGGAGTTCGCGTGATGAGGCTGTACCGGATCGACAAGCTGGCCAAGCGCTGCGGCGCGGTGGTCAAGCGCAAGCACATCCTCGCCAACAGCGATGTCGAGGCGGTCAGCCGGGCCGAGGCCAGCGACGATTGCCCGATCTGCGACGTGCTTCGGGACGGGAAGGTGGTTGGGGAGATCGTCTGAGCGGCCCAGCGCGGCTTGTCGCTCGTCCGGCAAGTCGGAACGTCGACACTTGCGCTTCGTTGGGTTGCGACGGGGGCAAGCGGATGAAACCATGGATAATTCTGCGGCCGAACTGAACGCGCTCGCGCGCAGGTGCCGCGAACTTGCCCGAAGGACGGACGACGAGGAAACCCGCGCCTCGCTCGAAGGGCTCGCCACCCATTACGAGGCGGAGGCGCTCGCGGCCGAGCCCAAGCCCAAGCCCCCATCCCCGATGTTCCAATAGCGCAGTGATCCGGATGGAGCCTTCGCTCCGACCCTCTGTTACGCTTCCCCCGGTCCGCGATCGCGCGAGGTGTCGCGTTTGGGCTGCGAGGGAATGACGCTCCGGATGAAAGCCTCGCCCTCGCGCATTGTCCGGCAGGCATGTTCGGAGGTGTGGCCGTCCTCATGCGTGAGGACCACAGTGTAAGGCTTGCCGGCGCCGCCCGCCTGGACGATCCGGCCCGACACGACGCGATCGGAATGGCGGTTGTCGCCGACTGAGGCCTCGTCCTCCATTCGGCGAGTGTGGGCGCTCGCCGCCCCCGGAACAAGCCCCTTGCCCGGAAACCGGCACCCGCCCGTCCGGATTAGGGAACCGCTTGCCCCCGTGCTACAAGGCGGCATCGCGCCAACAGCCCCGAGCACAAGCGCGACAGAGAGACCGGCGCGTGCTCCCGCTTGACCAGACGGAGCACCACATATGAACCTCATCGACAGGCTCGACAGCCCCATCGCCGCCGGCGCCGCCAAGGAATCCTCGAAGCACGAGACGGCGGCCGTGTGCCGCGATCGCGCCGCGGCGGATCTCCTTTCGGCGGCGGCCATGATCAACGCCAACCAGCGGCTGCGCATGGAGACCAGCGCAGCGAACTGGACCGCCCGCGCCCTGTTCCTCGAACGGATAGAGCACGGCGCCGCGGGGAGGACTCTGGGCGCCGCGCCTCCCGTTTTCCCCGAGTAGGCCCTGGACCCCCTCCGCTCGAAAGTTCACAAAGTTCATGAGCCTACGCGCGCGCACGCGAGGGGATGGTCCGGGAAGGCCTGAGAGGCCGAACGGGCGGCTGGCGCTGCATCCGCCATCCTGAAGCATAAAAGAGCGGATGTAGGACAGCTCTGTTTCAGCGGCGCTCAATTCCTCGCCGCATGCTCATAGTCGATCTCGATTTCGACCCAGGATCCGATCAGCTCCTTTCCGTTCTTCCGCGGCGGCCTCACCCGGAACTGCCACGCCGCATTGCGGACGGCGGCGGCAAGGTGCGAGCCGGGGGTCTGGTCGATGTCGGTGCAATCCTCCACCCGGTCGCCGGGGACGGTCCTGCAGGCGACGATTCCGAAACCGTCCGGCGCATCCTTGGGCAGATAGCCGCCGAGCTCGGCATCGGTCGGGTGCCGCGCCCATTCGGCGGCATAGAGAATGTCGCCGTTCGGCGCCGTTCCGACCGCCTGGGAATCGCCCTCGTCGCCTGCACCGGAGCCGGACTTGGCGAGGTTGCGAAGATCGGAGGCGGCAAGATCCTCCTTGCTCATCGGCATGAGGCCGGGCGGCGGAGTGACGATCGGCGGCTGAACTGGAACGACGAGCGGAGGCTTCGGCACAACCGCGGCCCTGGGCCTCGTCCTCGGCTTGACCGCTGCAGCCTTGGTGGCGGCTGGTGCGGCCGCGCTGCGCTGGGCGGGAAGCAGATCGACGACCAAAGGTTTCGGCGCCGGCTGCGGCGCCTCGGTCTGCCTGCCCAGTGTGAGAAGCGCGAGCAGAAGCAGCAAATCGATAGCCAACGCCAGCGCGAGCCCCGCCGCCCGCCGCCCCAGCGGCGCGCGTTCGTAAGGGGAGGAGAGCCGGTAGACGGACAAGACGGGGAGGGTTTCCGGATCGATTAAAACGGGTTCGGCGCGTTAGGCATCCGAAAGTTGAACCGCCAGTGAAGCCGATGAGCGACCGAGATCGCGAGGGGCCGACCGGCCCGCCGGAACTCGCGCGAAAGTTCACAAAGTTCATGAGCCTACGCGTGCGCACGCGCGACGGGGGGAGGGGGTGCGTCAACTTCGTCAGCTTCGGCTGCGTCGATGCGGAGCCGGCGAGGCGCTGAACGGCAGAGCGGGGCGGCTGGTGCTGCATCTGCCATTGTAGATCACAGAAGCGCACTTGTAGGACAGCACGAAATGCCGAGCGCGAGCCGCGCGAAGAGCCATTGAGTGCCGGATGGTTTGGGTTGAGCGCCCCCAGCCGCGAAAATCCGACAGGAAGAACATCGCGGGATTTACTCCCGTGATGGAGTTGCTACGATTTCAGTGCTCGGACCGAAGGGGGACGGCATGAGCAAATCAATATGGTCCGAGGCGCGACTTTCACCGGGCAAAGTATCCGACCAAAAGGGCGGCGAGCACAGAACTCCGTTCGAGCAAGACTATGACAGAATTCTTTTCTCCACCGCGGTTCGTCGTTTGTCGGACAAGACGCAAGTTTTCCCTTTAGACTCCAATGATGCCGTTCGGACGCGCCTGACCCACTCGCACGAGGTCGCGAATCTTGCTCGATCAATCGGGTTGCGCGGAATCGCTACGGACGAGGACGCGTTCCAGGGTGTTGATTTTTGGCGGGTGGTTTTACCCGTACTCGGTTCGTCGGGTCTTTCGCACGATTTGGGAAATCCGCCCTTTGGCCATCAAGGGGAAGCCGCCGTTTGCGAATGGTTTGCCGACAGAGAAAAATGGATTTTCGACCGCACTGACAACGCAGCAGATGCAAGTGGCATACCTCCCGTTCAGGCAGAATATCGCAACGATTTCCTCAAATTCGATGGAAATCCGCAAACACTCCGACTTTTGACAAGACTTCAGACTTCGCATGGCAAAGTTGGTCTTGACCTGAGTGCCTGCACGATCGCGGCCACCATGAAATATACGGTGGCAGCGTCCAACACGGACAAGAATGACCCCTCCCGAAAAAAGGCAGGGTATTTCCACAGCGAGAAGGAGGTCGTCGATTGGGTAAGGAGCGAGACTGGGTTAGCTGAAGGACAGCGCCATCCGATAGCTTGGATTACTGAAGCGGCTGACGATACAGCTTATTCAGTTCTCGACGTCGAAGACTCGATGAAAAAAGGGATTATCTCGCCGGATGATCTCCTGACGATCCTCAAATCTGATTCGGCACTTGAAACTGCTCCCGCCGTGGTGCGCATGGCCGAGAAGTTCGACATCGTTGATCATCTGGACCGATCCCCCATCGTAAGGCGCGACATCAAAATCGGATATGCAAGATCGTTTCTGATCGAAGATCTGGTGGTCCATGCAACGAATGAGTACCTCGCCAGAAAGACCCAGATTTGGTGTTACGAAAACCAGACGGCGTTAATGGACACCAGCCCGCTGTGCGAGAAACTGAAGCAGGTTGCCAAACAATATGCGTTCGGCAATTCCGAGGTGCTGTTTATTGAGGGTAGAGGTCGGAGGGCGGTCTATCGGCTGATGGATTTCCTGTGGGAAGCGATCACGCACCGATCTGACAAGGAGATTCACTCCTCTCGGAAGGAGGCATTCAGCAGATATGTGTTCTCCCTCATAAGCTCAAATTACATAGAAGCTTCACAAGCTGAAAATTGCTCAGACGGGCAGGCCTCAGAACTCAGATATCGAGAGCTTCGCCTCTTGACTGATATGGTATCCGGGATGACGGACCAATTCGCATTAGATTTATTTGATAAGGTTCAATCACTTAAATGAACACGGCCCCGTCTCGAACTCATATCAAGCGGCGGGTCGAGGACTATCTTCTGCGGGAAAAATCACTTCCGTTGGAACGGTTACGTCAGACCTTAGCGGAATGGTTTTTGCCCCTCGGTCGCGTGGCGGTACTCGGAGGGCTTGTGCGGGACATCGCTCGTCGCGGGCCGGCCGGATTCAAGTCAGATGTAGATTTGGTTATCGCGGCGGCTCCAACGCGAGTAGCAAAGCTTGCTGGAGAGCTTAATGCTAAACAGAATAGGTTTGGTGGATTCTCTCTTATGACACCGCACTGGAAAATCGATTTCTGGGCGCTAAGAAACACATGGGCTCATAAACAAGGCCACGTTCATATACTTCAAATGCCGGATATTATTCGGTGCACGTTTTTTACGTATGACGCGATTGCATACGACATTAGCGAAAGGGAGATTTACGCTCATCAGGACTACGTTTCTGACCTTCTAAGTCGACGATTAGAGATAAATCTCCTCCCCAATCCAAGCATAGAAGGAAATCTCGTACGGGCTGTACGGAGACTACTAGCTTACGATTTGCGTCCAGGCCCTGTCTTATCTAACTTCCTGGATGCGCATTTGACTGCAAGCGCCTTCACGCACGTGGTATTAAAAGAGTCGGAATTGTATGGAAACTCATATGCGGCAGCTTACCGAGATTCTGATACTCTAAAAAAGGCTTTATTGTTCTCAAATGCGCGAGAGCGAGGAACGGCGCGCGATCAGTTGAGCTTGCCGTTCTAGAACGCGAGTAAAATCGACCCTAGGATGAAGAGAATTCCCGAAATCCAACCTATCGTGGGTGGTATGAAGGCGAGCCGATTGATCCTGTTAATTCGCTCGTTGAGGCGGGTTTCCTTCGATTCGTCACGGACGCCGGTAAGACTGACTGCTGTCCAATAGGAATCAAGCTCTACGAGCGGGGTTCTAATGCGATTGTAGAACTCCTGGAGTCCCGCACCACTCAGCAGCGCAAGCGCAATCCCGATCATGAAGGAGAAGCCGGCGAGCTTTGCAAACGGGAAGTCGTGAAGATGATTAAAGACGGCGATCGCGCCGCCACCATTAACGGCAAGCAGCGATGCAGACAGCCATTTCGACAGAGAAGCGAGTTGCTCAGAGGAGAATTTCTCGTGGTCTCGGATGCGCTCCAGCGTTCGCGATGCTAATGCTCTATCTAAGTTGCTGTGCGGCGGTGAGCTGACACTGCTCACTGGTCGAGAAAACTTCTCATCTTCCGGCTTCGGCTCGGATGCTTGAGCTTCCGCAAAGCCTTCGCCTCGATCTGCCGGATGCGCTCGCGCGTGACGCTGAACTGCTGCCCGACCTCTTCCAGCGTGTGATCGGTGTTCATGCCGATGCCGAAGCGCATGCGGAGCACGCGCTCCTCGCGCGGGGTTAGGCTGGCGAGGACCCGCGTCACCGTCTCCTTGAGGTTGGACTGGATCGCCGCGTCGACCGGGATCACCGCATTCTTGTCCTCGATGAAATCGCCGAGATGGCTGTCTTCCTCG
>Ga0207649_10000790_pt1 | contig 20471 bp, 23 predicted proteins | sample KBSC43metaG_FD_184317 | JGI IMG/M metagenome (GOLD analysis project Ga0207649, IMG submission 184317) | Corn rhizosphere microbial communities from Kellogg Biological Station, Michigan, USA - KBS C4-3 metaG (SPAdes) (version 2) | ecosystem: Host-associated > Plants > Roots > Rhizosphere > Soil ... | reverse complement strand
CGCCAATCGAGAATTTGTCAGTTTGCGAAACGCAGAAGGCGCGGCTTCCGCTCCAACTGCCGGCACCGCCATCGGTGGCATAGAGATAATAGTAGCGCGCGACCAGCGGGCGATCGATCAAGGTGGCGCAGGCCTTGGGCTGAACCGTCCACCAGCCTTCGCTCATCCAGGCGGCTCCGTCGAAGCGTCCCAGCGCCACCTTGGCAGGGCTGGCCGCCTTGTTGCACACGTCGAGCCGGGCCGATGCGGGCCCGGCGGCGCAAATCAATATCGCGATGAGTACACAACGCATGTGACCTTGGTGTCGCTCAAGGCGAAATCGCTGTCAACCGAAGGGGCCGGAATCGGCTAGGATCGCGCGCATGGAAGCTTATGAACATTACGGTCCAGAGGATGGCGCGGGCCTGATCTTCGTCTGCGATCACGCCTCCAACGCACTGCCGCAGGCTTACGGCGATCTGGGGCTTTCGCGCGCGCTGCTCGAAACCCACATTGCCTATGACATCGGTGCCGCCACCGTCACGCGCGCGCTGGCCGATGCGTATGGCGCGCCCGCGATTCTGGCCCGCTGGTCGCGGCTTCTGATCGACCTCAATCGCGGCGCCGACGATCCCACGATCGTGATGAAACTGTCCGACGGCAGCATCATTCCGGGGAACCGCGATGCGCAGGTGACGCAACGCATCGCGGAATTCCATGCGCCTTATCACGCCGCAATCGAAGCGGAGATCGCGCGCCAACGCGCGGCGGCTGCGGTTCCGGCGCTCATTTCGATGCACAGTTTCACGCCAACGTGGAAGAATTTTTCGCGACCGTGGGAGATCGGCATCCTGTGGGATCGCGACGGCCGCCTGGCGAAGCCGCTGCTGGAAGGATTGGCCCGCGCCGGTTTCACCGTCGGCGACAACGAGCCCTATCGCGGCGAACTCGAAAACGATTGCATGTATGCGCACGGCACGATGCACGGCCTGCCCCATGTGCTGATCGAGATGCGGCAGGATCTGGTCGCGACCGAGAAGCAAGCCCGCGCCATGGCCGCGCGCATCAAGCCGATTCTGGATGAGGCGCTGGCGCAAATGGGCAAGCCCGAAATCCGTTTCACCCGCCCCCTTCCCGCACCCGGAGACATTTCCATGGACGAACGAACCCGCGAACAGTTGGAAGCTGCCGCCTTCCGCCGTCTGGTCGCGCATCTGCGCGAGCGCACCGACGTACAAAACATCGACCTGATGAACTTGGCCGGTTTCTGCCGCAACTGTCTGGGCGACTGGTATCGCGAAGCAGCCAGCGCCAAAGGCATCGAGCTTTCCAAGGACGAGGGCCGCGAGATCGTCTACGGCATGGCGCCCTCCGAATGGAAAAAGCGTTATCAGAAAGAGGCTTCGCCTGACCAGCAGGCCACTTTCGCCAAAACCCAAAAAACCCACAGCTAAAGTTCTCGGCTTCGTTGCGCGGGCGGGAGCGCGCGTTCTAGGGTCCGCGCCCTTGAACGAGATCGAGATCGGCAAACATGTCCAAGTCCGGCTTTGCGAAAGACCAGTTGCGTTCCTTTATCGAGCGCATCGAACGGCTGGAAGAAGAACGTGCCGCGCTCTCCGCCGACATCCGCGAAGTCTATTCCGAGGCAAAAGGCACCGGCTTCGACACCAAGGCGATGCGCGCAGTGGTGCGGCTGCGCAAGCTCGACACGGCAGATCGCCAGGAACAGGAAGCCATCCTCGACCTTTATCTGAGTGCGATGGGGATGTCGCGGGAATAAATTTTTACTCGCGCTGCGATACAATTTGCGCGATAGTCGCCCGTGGCCTTGCGCAACCAACGCATTCTCATTTCGGGCGCCGGAATCGGTGGGCCGGCTCTCGCATTCTGGCTGCGCCGCTACGGCTTTGAGCCCACCCTGATCGAACGAGCCCCCGCTTTCCGTGACGGCGGCTACATGATCGACGTCTGGGGCGTTGGCTACGATCTGGTCGAACGTATGGGGTTGCTGCCCGCCGCATTGGAAGCGGGCTATTTCATAGAGCATGTCCGGTTCGTGGACGAGCATGGCAAGCGCCGCTCCGGCTTCGACGGCGATCTTTTCCGGCTCGCCTTGGACGGCCGCTTCTTCAGCATTCCGCGCGGCGATCTCGCGCGCCTGATCTTCAGCAAGGTCGAGGCCGAAACGCGGTTTTCCACCTCCGTCGAAGGCTTGCGCGAAGACGCCGAGGGTGTTGAAGCCCATTTCAATCATGGCCCGCCGGAAAGATTCGACCTCGTAATCGGCGCCGACGGTTTGCGCTCGCATGTGCGCGAATGCGTTTTCGGCCCTGAGAAATCCTACGAGAAATATCTGGGTTACTACGCCGCCTCCTTCATCACGCAAGGCTATCCCCATCGCGACGAGAAGACCTATCTCAGCTTTTCGAAGCCGGGCCGCTCCATCGCGCGCTATGCCCTGCGCGGCGGCCGTTCGGCCTTTCTCTTTGTGTTCGCGAAAGACAGACGGATTCCCAGCCACGAAACCTCGCGGCACAAGGCGATCCTGCACCAGACCTTCGGGCAGGACGGCTGGGAGACGCCGGAGATATTGGCCCGCATGGATGAAACGGACGAACTCTATTTCGATGCGGTGAGCCAGATCCGCATGCCGCAATGGTCGAAGGGCCGCGTCGCGCTGGTGGGCGATGCCGCGCATTGCCCATCGCTGATGGCGGGCGCAGGCTCGGCCTTCGCGATGCTGGGCGCCTACATCCTGGCGGGCGAACTGCACAAGGCGGACGGCGATCACACGAAAGCTTTCGCGGCCTATGAAAGGCGGATGCGCCCATTCATCGACAAGCAGCAGCGCGACGCGGAAAGGTTTGCACCTTCCTTTGCGCCGCGAACCGGCTTCGGCCTTTTTGTGCGCGACACGGTTCTCAATCTGATGAAGGTTCGGCTGCTCGCGATATGGTTCACGCGCCGGAATTTCGCCAACGCGTTCGATTTGCCCGACTATTCGTGAGGATCAGCTGGCGGCGCGCTGCTGCGGCTCGTCGGACGCTTCGTTGGCGGCGTTCTCGTCGCCCTCAAGCCCCAATTCCTTGAGCTTGCGGTAAAGCGTCGAGCGGCCGATGCCGAGGCGGCGCGCGACTTCGGACATATGCCCGTCATAGCGCGAGATGGCCATGCGGATGATCTCGGATTCGATCTCTTCCAGCTTGCGCATATGGCCCGCCGCATCCACGCCCAACAGCGCGTAAGGCGAGGTGGCCGATGTCATCGTGCCGCCGCGCACCGGCGCATCGTGACGCGAAAGCGGCATCATCATGCGGCGCTGTGCAGGTTCGATGCCCATGGCGGCCGCGATCTGCGGGAAGTCGCAGGAATCGAGCATGGTCTCGTCGCACAGCACGACGGCGCGAAACACTGTGTTCTCCAGCTGGCGCACGTTGCCCGGCCAGTCGTATTTCTCCAGCATCTCGGCCGCATCCGGCGAAAGCCCGGCCACAGGCTTGTTCTCTTCCGCAGCAAAGCGCGCGACGAAATGACGAGCCAGTGCTGCCACATCCTCGCGGCGCTGGCGCAGCGGCGGGATGAAGATGGGAAACACGTTGAGACGATAGTAGAGATCTTCGCGGAACAATCCATCGCGCGTCAGTTCCGCAAGGTCGCGATTGGTCGCCGAGATGATGCGCACATCCACCTGAACGGGGCGCTTGGATCCCACGGGATCGATTTCGCCTTCCTGCAGTGCGCGCAGCAGCTTCACCTGCATATCGAGGCGCAGTTCGCCGATCTCGTCGAGGAACAGCGTGCCGCCATTGGCTTCCTGGAACTTACCCAGATGTTTGTCGGTGGCGCCGGTGAACGAGCCCTTCTCGTGGCCGAACAGGATCGACTCTACGAGGTTTTCGGGTATGGCGCCGCAATTCACGGTGACGAACGGTTTGCCCGCGCGTTCCGACGAACCCTGAATTGCGCGCGCAATCAATTCCTTGCCGACGCCGGATTCGCCTTCGATCAGGATGGGGATGTTCGATTGCGCCGCGCGTTGTCCCAGGCGGAACACTTGGCGCATTTCCGAACTGCGTCCGATCAGGTCGTCGAACAGCAGGCGATTTTCGTTGCGCTTCTTGAGGCGCGTGACTTCGCCCGACAGCGTGCCGATGGTGAGTGCATTGCGGATCGAAACCGCAATGCGCTCGGGGCTTGCCGGCTTCACAAGGAAGTCGTTAGCGCCCGCCCGCATCGCCTCGACGGCGGAATCGATGCCGCCCTTGGCGGTGAGCACGATAACGGGAAGTTCCGTATGCGCCGCGCGCAAGCGCGTCAGCACCGTGATGCCGTCGACATCGGGCATCACGAGGTCGAGCAATACCAGCGCGAACTGGTCTCCGCGCGGGCCGTTCAGGATATCGAGTGCAGGTTGTCCGCCGGGCGCGGTCACCACCGACATGCCCGAGCGCGAGATCGCGGCTTCGAGAAGCCTGCGTTGCACCGGATCGTCGTCGACGATGAGGATGGTCTGCGCCATATTCTACCCAACCCTTTGTTGGCCCATGATGTCCCGGCAATAGTAAAATCCGGTTTAAGGGTCTCACTTTGCGACAGATTTCGCGTGAACCGACGGTCACCAACCGTTTATGGTGAAGAGACTCTAAACAAATGCCGGAGCGTTGCGCATGAGCGAGAAAGCCTTTGATTACTGGGACTTTTTTGCCGCCGATGCGAAACGAACGGGCTCCGACATGTATGGGCGCCTTGCCGAAGGCGTGAGCGGCGACATGGAAATGCGCGAACTTGCCGCGCGCGCCAAACCCGGCCAGCCGCACGCGAACCTGCTGTTCGCGGCTGTGCATTTTCTGTTGCTGCGCGGCGCGCAACATCCGTTACGGGATTTCTATCCCGATCTGAACAGCGGTTACACGAAGGCAGGCGACCTGTTTCCGCCCTTCCGCGATTTCGTGCGCGCCCATCGCGCACAACTTGAACAGCTGATCGCCACGCGCGTCACCAACACCAATGAAGTGGGGCGTTCGGCGCTGTTGCATGCGGGTTTTCGCGCGCTGGCCGCGGAGGCGGGCGAACCGCTCAACCTGGTCGAAATCGGGCCGAGCGCCGGTCTCAACCTGATCTGGGATCGTTATGGCGTCAGCTACAACCGCGACGGAAAAGCGGCCGCATCCATCGCGCCTGATGCGCCGCTTGCCATTCAGTGCGAATTGCGTGGCGACAAGATTCCGCCCACCACTACCACCCCGCAAGTGGCGAAACGCCTGGGCCTCGAACTCAATCCCGTCGATCTCTCAAATGCAGACGACCGCGATTGGCTGCGCGCGCTGATGTGGCCCGATCAGATCTCTCGCCTCGAACGACTCGACAAGGCGATCTCGCTGTTCCGCGAGAACAAGCCGGAAATCCGCAGCGGCGATGCGCTCGCGCTTTTGTCGGGCGCGCTGCGCGACATGCCGGAGAACGAAACGGTCTGCATCTATCACACCATTGCGGTCTATCAGTTCAGCCGCCAGATGAAAGAGACCTTGCACGACATCCTGACGGTCGCGGGTCTGCGCCGTCCGGTCTGGCGATTGTCGTTCGAAGCGGAGTCGTGGGAGGGCCGCTGTCCCATCAATCTCATCCGCTATCACGATGGCACGCGAGACGAACGCGAACTCGGTCACGCCCATCCGCACGGCACGTGGCTTGAGTGGACGGCTTGAGCCGTGCCACCTTCGCACCGATGAACGACATACCGCCCCTCCCACCGCTGCCCGGCCCGCCGCCGGATACGGTGCGCGAGATGTTCGACCTTGCGCCCACGCAAGGTCCGCTCACCTCGTTTCACGGCCGCCATCCCGACGCGCCGCAATGGTTCACCGATACGGTGGCCCAGCTTCCGCAATCGAGCTTCGTCACGGTGAAGGGCGCGCGCATCCATTACCTGCGCTGGGGCGACAGGAACCGTCCGGGCCTGTTGCTGGTCCACGGCAATGCGGCCCATGCCTATTGGTGGAGCTTCATCGCGCCGTTCCTGGCCCGCGACTACAACGTCGCCGCGATGGATCTGTCCGGCATGGGCGATTCCGATTGGCGCGAACATTACACGATGGAATTGTTCGCCGAGGAACAGCTCGCCGTCTGCGAGGACGCCGGCATGTTCGCGCTCGAGGAACCGCCGGTGATCGTGGCCCATAGTTTCGGCGGCTTCGTCACCATGTTGACGGGCGCTCTATATGGGCATCGCCTCTACGGCACGGTGATTGTCGATTCGCCGGTCAATCCGCCCGGCCGTCCCGGCGGCCCGCCCGAACGCAAGATCAAGCCCCACAACGTCTATCACACGCTGGAAGCAGCCTTGGCCCGCTTCCGTCTGATGCCGCCGCAGAGAAGCGAGAACCTCTACCTGCTCGACTGGGTGGCGCGGCATTCCCTGAAAAGGGTGGAAGGCGGCTATAGCTGGAAGTTCGATCCCGCCATCTGGCGCTCCTTCTCCATCGGCGACACCGCCGCACGCCTGCGCGAAACCAAATGCCGAGTCGCGGTGTTCCGCGGCGAGCATTCCGTGCTGATGCCGCCGGAGATCGGGGAATACATGTTCAACATCCTGGGTCGGGCTGCCCCCATGGTCGAGATTCCTCAAGCCCAGCATCACATCATGCTGGACCAGCCATTGGCCTTCGTGGCCGCGCTCAGGGCGCTTCTGGCCGACTGGGAGCATTCCACGCCGAACCGGCGGGTTTAACGCGCCGCAGCAAAAGCCGTTGTCAGAGGGGCGTGCTTTGCTATAGTCCGGCCCGCTTTTGAGGGGACGAACATGGCCAGCGACCATCACAACTATCAGCCCGGCCACATGGATATCAGCGAGCACCTGAAGGGCTGGCAGGGCTTCACGGCCTTCGTGAAGTGGTCGCTCATCGGCATCCTCATTGTCATGGCGCTCCTAGCCGTCTTCCGCACGCACTAATCTTCCATGAAACTTGCCGTCCTCAAGGAACGCCGTGCCGGTGAGGCGCGCGTCGCCGCCACGCCGGAAACGGTGAAGAAGCTCAAGGGCCTTGGCCTGGACGTCGCCGTCGAGCGCGGCGCGGGTGCCGGCGCGAAGATCGCCGATGCCGATTACGAAGCGGCGGGCGCCACCATCGCGCCCGATGCGGCAGCTGCGCTTTCGAACGCCGACATCGTGTTCAAGGTGCGCGGGCCGGAAGCGAACGAAATCGCGGCGATGAAAAAAGGGGCGGTCTATGCCTCTCTGCTTTCGCCTTTCACGGAAAAAGACACGATCAACGCGCTGGCTGGTGCAGGTGTCACCGCGTTCGCGATGGAATTGCTGCCGCGCATCAGCCGCGCGCAATCCATGGACGTGTTGTCGTCTCAGGCAAACCTCGCCGGATACAAGGCGGTGATCGACGCCGCCGCGCAATTCGGCCGCGCCATGCCGATGATGATGACGGCGGCGGGTACCATCGCGCCCGCGCGCGTGTTCATCATGGGCGTCGGTGTTGCAGGTTTGCAGGCCATCGCAACGGCGAAACGTCTCGGCGCCATCGTTTCGGCAACAGACGTTCGTCCTGCCACGAAAGAACAGGTCGAATCCCTCGGCGGCACCTTCATCGCCGTGATGGACGACGAATTCGCGCAAGCCCAGACCGCCGGCGGCTACGCGAAAGAAATGTCGAAGGAGTATCAGGCGAAGCAGGCCGCTCTCGTCGCCGATCACATCAAGAAACAGGACATCGTCATAACCACCGCGCTCATCCCCGGTCGCAAGGCGCCGGTGCTGGTGAGCGAAGAGATGGTCAGGACGATGAAGCCCGGTTCGATCATCGTCGATCTCGCAGCAGAGCAGGGCGGCAACTGCCCGCTGACGAAGGCCAACGAAGTGACCGAATCTCATGGCGTGACTCTCATGGGCTACACCAACCTGCCCGCACGCCTGGCCGTCGACACCTCGTCGCTCTATTCGCGCAACCTGTTCAATTTCGTGAGTCTGATCGTCGACAAGAAGACAGGCGCGCTCGCACTCAACTGGGAAGACGAGATCGTCAAGGGCGCGGGGCTGACCCGCGACGGCGAAATCGTGCATCCGTCATTGAAAGCCTGAGACCATGGAACTCGTCGATCCGATTGTCTTCCGTCTCACCATCTTCGTGCTCGCGATCTTCGTGGGCTATTTCGTGGTGTGGTCCGTCACGCCCGCGCTGCACACGCCCTTGATGGCGGTGACCAACGCGATCTCTTCGGTGATCGTGGTGGGCGCGCTGATCGCGGTCGCCGTGCCGGTGATCGACTCGGCATCATGGACCTCCAAAGGACTCGGCTTCTTCGCGCTGATCCTCGCCAGCGTGAACATCTTCGGCGGCTTCCTCGTCACCCAGCGCATGCTGGCGATGTACAAGAAGAAAGGCTGAGACCGCGATGAAAGCCGATATCGCAGCCATTCTTTATCTCGTCAGCGGCGTGCTGTTCATCATGGCGCTGCGTGGGCTGTCTTCGCCCGCATCGTCCCGAGCGGGCAATCGCAACGGCATGATCGGCATGGCGATTGCCATCGTCACGACCTTGTGGGTCGCGGGCGTCACCGATCCCATCACTTGGGCACTCGTTATCGGCGGTCTCGCCATCGGCGGTGGCGTAGGTGCTGTCACCGCGCGGCGCATCGCCATGACGGACATGCCGCAACTTGTTGCCGCCTTCCATTCGCTGGTCGGTTTGGCGGCGGTGGTGGTTGCCGGTGCCGCGTTCTATTCGCCGGATGCGTTCGGCATCGGCGCCGAAGGCGCGATCCGCGCGCAAAGCCTGATCGAAATGAGCCTCGGCGTCGCCATTGGCGCGATCACCTTTGCTGGTTCGATCATCGCCTTCGCCAAGCTAAACGGCAATATGAGCGGCGCGCCCATCATCCTGCCCGCGCGCCACGCGCTCAACATCCTGATCTTTGCGGCCATCGTGGCACTGGTCGTCTATTTCTGCATGGCACAGGCGGCGTGGACGTTCTGGGCTATCGCGGTGCTCAGCTTTATCTTCGGTATCACGCTCATCATTCCCATCGGCGGCGCAGACATGCCGGTGGTGGTCTCGATGCTCAATTCCTATTCGGGGTGGGCGGCCGCCGCGATGGGCTTCACGCTCGAAAATTCCGCGCTCATCATCACCGGCGCATTGGTCGGCTCGTCGGGTGCGATCCTCTCCTACATCATGTGCAAGGGGATGAACCGCAGTTTCATCTCCGTGATCCTCGGCGGCTTCGGCGGCGAAACGGGCGGTCCCGCAGGCCCGGCCGAAACGCGCCCCGTGAAGCAAGGCTCGGCGGAAGACGCGGCCTTCATCATGAAGAACGCAGGCTCGGTCATCATCGTGCCGGGTTACGGCATGGCGGTGGCGCAGGCCCAACACGCCGTGCGCGAAATGGCAGATATCCTCAAGAAGGAAGGCGTGAAGGTTTCCTACGCCATTCATCCCGTTGCGGGCCGCATGCCCGGCCACATGAATGTGCTGCTCGCCGAAGCGAACGTGCCATACGACGAAGTGTTCGAGCTGGAAGACATCAACTCGCAATTCGCACAGGCCGACGTGGCTTATGTCATCGGCGCGAACGACGTCACCAATCCGTCCGCCAAGACCGATCCCAAATCGCCGATCTTCGGCATGCCGATCCTCGACGTGGAAAAAGCCAAGACCGTGCTCTTCATCAAGCGCGGCATGGGCTCGGGCTATGCGGGTGTGGAGAACGAGTTGTTCTTCCGCGACAACACGATGATGTTGTTCGGCGACGCCAAGAAGATGACCGAAGAAATCGTGAAATTTCTCGGTTAGTTCGGAAGAAGAATCTTCCGCCGCGCCGCCACCGCTTCATATACCCAGTTGCGCACATGCCGCGCGCGCGCGGTCTGCAACACATCGCGCCGCGCTGAAAGCCAGAACGTGCCGGTGATTGCAATTTCCTTTGGCAGAAGGCGCACCAGCTCCGGCGCCGTCTCCCCCATGAAACAGGGCAGGATGCCGAGCCCCACATCGCGCGCGATCATCTCCTGCTGCGCGCGGATGGAGGAGCTTGAGATGATCGGCTTCAGGCCCGGCAACACATCGTCGAGATAGCGAAGCTCATTGGCATAGAGCAGGTCGTCGATATAGCCGATCAGCGAATGCCGCCGCAGTTCCAGCACGGTCGAAGGCCTGCCGTTCTTTTCCAGATAGCCCCGCGTCGCATAAAGCCCCAGCGTGTAATCGGTGAGTTTCTCGATTTCGAGCCGCGCATCCTCGGGCCGCCCAAGCGTGATCGCGATATCCACCTCGCGCATCGCGGATGAAAGGAAACCGGGCATCGCCACGATCTCAAGCTGCAGCTTCGGCCGTTTGGCGACGAGTTGCGGCACGGCGGGCGCGATGATCGCGGTGCCGAACCCTTCCGAGGTCGAGATGCGCACCACGCCCGAACTCGTTTCCCCGATGGCCGTGCGCACCCCTTCGGTCGCGGTTTCCACGCGGCTGGCTTCCTCGAACAGCCGGTTGCCGTTGGCGGTGAGGAACTGGCCGGAACGCCCGCGCGCGATCAAGGTGCAGTTGAGCGCCTGTTCCAGTCGCGCCATGCGGCGGCCAACCGTCGTCGGATCGAGCCCCAATTGATCCGCCGCGCCCTGCAACGATTTGTGCCGCGCGACAGAGAGGAAAATCCGCAAATCGTCCCAATTGTACATGGGCCGCAGCCTATGCTGCATTTTTGCAGGTAACAACCGGTGAATTTGCAGCCAGCGGCGGAGCCGGCTGTGCTATGCCGCGACCAGAAAACAAGCCAGAAAACAGGGACGGAAAACCGCCATGCGCACACTCTCCCATTTCATCGCCGGCAACCATGTCGAAGGCACATCGGGCCGCTTCGGCGATATCTTCAATCCCGCAACCGGCGAAGTTCAGGCCAAGGTGGCGTTCGCGTCGCGCGCCGAGGTGCGCAAGGCCGTTGAAGCCGCGCTGAAGGCTTTCCCCGCATGGTCGAGCGTCAATCCGCAGCGCCGCGCGCGGGTGATGTTCAACTTCAAGGGCCTGGTCGAAAAGCACATGGACGAACTGGCGCACATGCTCTCGTCCGAACACGGCAAGGTACTCGCGGATTCCCGCGGCGACGTGCAGCGCGGATTGGAAGTGATCGAATTCGCCTGCGGCATCCCGCATCTGCAGAAGGGCGAATATACCGAAGGCGCAGGCCCCGGCATCGACATCTATTCCATGCGCCAACCGCTGGGCGTGGTCGCGGGCATCACGCCGTTCAACTTCCCTGCCATGATCCCGATGTGGATGTTCGGCGTTGCGATCGCGTGCGGTAACTGCTTCATCAACAAACCCAGCGAAAAAGACCCCTCTGTCCCGCTGCGTCTGGCGGAGTTGTTCATGGAAGCGGGCGGCCCTGCGGGCGTGCTCCAGGTCGTCAACGGCGACAAGGAAGCGGTCGACGCCATCCTCGAAGATCCCGACATCCAGGCGGTGAGCTTCGTCGGTTCATCGGCGATTGCCGAATATGTCTATGCGCGCGGTACAGCCCATGGAAAGCGCGTGCAGGCGATGGGCGGAGCGAAAAACCACGCCATCATCATGCCCGATGCCGATCTCGATCAGGTGACGAACGAATTGATCGGCGCGGGCTACGGCTCGGCGGGCGAACGCTGCATGGCGATTTCGGTGGCCGTGCCGGTCGGCCAGAAAACCGCCGATGCGCTGGTCGAACGTCTCAAGCCCCGCGTCGAAAGTTTGCGCGTCGCGCCTCCCACCGATCCTGACGCCGATTACGGCCCGATGGTCACCGCTGCCCACCGCGACAAGGTCGCCTCCTATATCGAGATGGGCGTAAAGGAAGGTGCGAAGCTCATCGTCGACGGACGTGGATTCAAGTTGCAGGGCTATGAAAAGGGCTTCTACATGGGCGGATCGCTGTTCGACCACGTCAGGCCGGACATGCAATCCTACAAGGACGAGATCTTCGGCCCCGTGCTGCAGATCGCGCGCGCGAAAGATTTCGACGAAGCCATTTCGCTTCCCACCAAGCACCAATATGGCAACGGCGTCGCCATCTTCACCCGCGACGGCGATTCCGCGCGCGAATTCGCGGCCAAGGTGCAGGTCGGCATGGTGGGTATCAACATCCCTATCCCCGTGCCGCTCGCCTATCATACCTTCGGCGGCTGGAAGCGCTCGGCTTTCGGCGACGTCAACGTGCACGGCCCCGAAGGCGTGCGCTTCTACACCAAGGTCAAAACCGTCACCGCCCGCTGGCCCAAGGGCGGCGTGCGCGAGAATCCGGATTTCAATATCCCCACGATGAAATAAAGGCGAAGGGGCGGGGAATGGCGTCGTTGTTCGAGAAGATCGTCGGCATGCCCCTCTCCGCCGCTCGTCATCGCGAGGAGATCGCGCTCTATTTGCGGTTCCGCGACGCCTCCACGATGCGCGCCGTGATGAACGAAAACCTCTCGCACATCACGCAGAAATCGGGCGCGTTGTTGGCCGCACAGGCCATCTTCATTGTGGTGGATACGTACGGCATCGAGCATGGCTGGCCGCAGGCGGCGGTTCTTGCCTCTACCCTCATGTTGGTGCTCGCGGCGCTTATCGTCATGACAAATCTGCGCACCACCTATATGGCGAGTTCGCCCGCCGTCGAAGATCCCGCGCAGTTGGAAATCGAATCCATTGCGCAAACCGCGCGCCTTGCTTCGTTGCGCGGTGCCCGCTTCAACATCGCGCTCTACCTCACCTTCCTGTCGATCATTCTTCTGGGCTTCGGCGCTTTCGAGGCGACTGTCGCCTGAGGGCTGGCGAAAAGTCGTGAAAGCCGTTACCTTTTTCGCGGGCAGGTGGGGACGCATTTCCCGGCATGAACACGGAACACCCCGGCATCCGCGCACTGGAGCGCGAATGGAAGATAAGTCTTTTCGTGGTGATCGGCGGCTTCGTGATCGCGATTGCGGTCGCGGCCTTTCTCACTTTCGGAAATAAGCAACACGCCGTGGTGCCCGATCAGACGCAGGTCGCGGAACCTACGCCGCCTTCCGACGAGGTGGCCAATGGATTGAACGATCCCTCGCAGGTCTGCCGCACCGCGCTCGCCAATGCGAAGAATTTCGGCGTGTTGCCGAATGACGGCCGCCTTGCCGACCCCGATCCGCGCCAGACCGATCAGGAAGGCCGCTACATCTGCGACGCCGCAACGGGCAAAGCCAAATATTCCATCGCGGTCGACATCGTTTGCGAGGACGTCGCGAAGGATCAATGCGTCAGCATCTACAGCATCGCCGAGGACGACGGCTCGGTGCTCTACCAGCGTCAGAATTGAGAGGCGCGATCAGCCCTTCACGCCGCCCAGCTTGCAGATATGTTTCCATTCGGCGGGTGTAACCGGCTGCACCGAAAGCCGCGGCTCGCGCGCCAGAACAATGTCCTTCAGCTTCGGATCGGCCTTCACCTGGGCCAAGGTCACGGGCTTTGGCACATCCTTCACCGCTTTCACATCGACAAGTCCGAACTTGCCCGTCTCGTCCGTCGGATCGGGTTTGTATTCGGTGATCACCTCGACGATGCCGACGATCTGCTTCTCGTCGCCCGTGTGATAGAAGAAGCCGAGATCGCCCTTCTTCATCGCTTTCATGTGCTTGGCGGCGGCGAAATTGCGCACGCCGCTCCACGGCTCGCCCTTCGCGCCGCGCTTCTTTTGCATCTCCCACGAGAAGGTCTCGGGCTCGGTCTTGAACAGCCAGTAATTCATCGGGAGTTTCCTTCAGAGCTTGGCTTCGCAATTGTTGATCGTCGCCCGCCACGGCCGCACGATCGATGAGGCGAACAATCCCGCCTTCGTATAAGGGTCGTTCGCAGCCCAGCGCTCGGCGGCTTCCAGGCTGTCGGCTTCGAGGATGATGAAGCTGCCGATCATGTTGCCGTTTCCGTCGAGAAACGGTCCGCCCAGCCGCAATTGACCGCCTTCCGCGCTGTCCTTGCCATAGGCCAGGTGTTTCTCGCGCGTGGCCATGCGCAATGCCATCGAATCCGGTTTGTCGAGCGAGGTGATCGCAAACAGCATTTCTTTCTCCCTTTCCGATTCTATTCGCTTTTGAGCGGCCGTCCCATCAGCCGTGGAACCGCATCGCCAAGCGAAAGCGTTCCGTCGAGGATTGCCGCCATCGTTTCGGCGATCGGCAATTCGACGTTTTGCCGCTTTGCGCGCGCCACCAGTGCAGGCGCGGTCTCGATGCCTTCGGCAAGCGGCTTTCCGGGTGCGGTGAGAGCCTTCAACGTCTCGCCCCTGCCGAGTTGAAGCCCCGCCGCATAGTTGCGCGAAGTGGGGCTGGTCGCGGTCAACACCAGATCGCCCAATCCCGAAAGCCCCATCAAAGTTTCGGTGCGCGCGCCCAACGCTTCGCCGAGCCGGCTCAATTCCGCGAAGCTGCGCGCAAGCAAGGCCGCGCGCGCGCTCTCGCCAAGATTCATGCCCGCAACCATCCCACAGCAGATCGCATAGACATTCTTTGCCGCCCCGCCCAGCGCAACGCCCACAATGTCGTCGCTCGCATAGGGGCGGAAGGTGCCATGCGCCATCGTCGCCTGCAGGCGCGCGGCGATTTCCGGTTTGGCGGCGATGGTCACCGCCGTCGGCAGGCCCAGCGCCACATCCCGTGCGAAAGATGGACCGGAGAGCATCGCCGGTTCGCAGTCCGGCGCTTCCGCCTGAAGTACTTCGGTCAGCAATTGTCCTGTGCCGCGTTCGATGCCCTTGGCGCAGAGCACAATCGGCGTGGCTTTCCGAAGATGTGGCCGGAGTCTCTTCAGCGTCGCGCGCAGATGCTGGGCCGGCGCCACCATCAGGATGGCGTCGGTCTTCGCCACCTCGGCCATGTCTGTGGTGGCCACAATGTTGGCAGGCAGTTGAATGTCCGGCAGGTAGCGCCCATTTACGTGGGTTGTGCCGATTTCGTGCACCACTTCGGGCTCGAGCGCCCAGAGCGTCACGTTCCGCCCCCCGCGCGCGGCCACCAGTGCCAGCGCGGTTCCCCATGCGCCCGCCCCCACAACTGCGATATTCTCATAAGGCTTTGTTTCAGAAGCCATTTCCTGCCAGCCCAAAAGATTGAACGATTTGTTGAATATTCAGAAATACCCCCTATAATCCTTGGAGATAAGAAGACTTGTCCGGTGGAGTGAAACGTTCATGGCCGAAAAAGAAGACGTCCGCACGCAGATTGTGGAAGCCGCGAAGAAGCGGTTTTCGCATTTCGGCTATGCGAAGACCACAATGGCCGAAGTCGCCACCGACTGTTCGATGTCGCCGGGCAACCTCTACCGATTCTTTCCCGGCAAGCTCGACATCGCCGAATATATCGCCACCCAGGATTTCGAAAACCATCTCGGCCATCTCGCGCTCCTCGCCGAAGCGCCCGGCAAGACGGCGCGCGAGCGCCTCCACGATCTGCTGTTCGAAGAACTGCGCCGCACCTATCACAAGCTCGAAAGCGATCCGCGCGCCTATGAGATCGCGCTGATCATTTCGCGCGAACGCCCCGAATTTGCCAATTGGATGCTTGCCAACGAACGCAAGATCATCGTCAAGGTGCTCGAGAGCGGCCTCAAACAGGGCGAATTCCAAAGCTGCGGTTGTCCTATCGAAACCACCGCCGAGATGATCCAGGCCGCGGTGATGAAATTCCGTTATCCGCAGCTCTGGTCCAAGCTAACCTTGCCTAAGCTCGAACAGGAACTCGAAGGCGTGATGCAGTTGATCGTCGACGGGCTTTCCCCGCGCCTTCCCTGCCCCGAAGCGGCCTGAAGACCACTTCTTTCCGCCATAAAGCGCGAGTACAAAGCGTCATGCGCCGCGCGATCCCATTTCTGCTTTTGCTGCTCGCGAGTCCGATGCTTCAGGGCGCGGGCCAGCCCGCACCGGAAGCCCGTCCGACGTTCAATGCCGAACAGCGCGGCGATCTCGAAAAGATCAGCGCCTATCTGAACGGCATGCACGCCGTCGAAGGCGGCTTTTCGCAGATCAATCCCAATGGCGACGTGACCGGCGGCAAGATCTACATCGACAAGCCCGGCAGGATCCGTTTCGAATACGACGCACCGAACCCCACGCTCGTTCTTTGCGACGGCAGCTCCATCTATGTGCAGAACCGCAAGCTCAACACGGTCGACCGCTATCCGCTCGCCGGAACGCCGCTGCAGCTGATCCTGAAAGACGACATCAGCCTCAAGCAGAACCGTTCGATCCTGGGTCTCCATCGCGAAGGGGATTCGATCATCGTTGACGCGCGCTCCAGCAACAACCGCAAGCAAAGCAACGTCACCCTGGTGTTTGCGAGCGCGCCTGTCGAATTGCGGCAATGGACGGTGATCGACGATCAGGGCCTTTCCACCACTGTCGCCCTGCGCGACGTGCATCCGGTAAGCGATTTGCCCGACAAGCTGTTCCAATACGTCGAAGCGAAGAAGCCATGAGCGCGGCGGTTCCCGTCGTCGGTATCGTCTGCGATCACCGCATGATCGGCCCGCACCCCTTTCATGCGGTGGGCGAGAAATATATCACCGCCGTGCGCGACGGCGCGCAGACCTTGCCGCTGCTCATCCCGTCCCTCGATCCTGCGATCCCGCCCGCGGAAATCCTTTCCGCCGTCGATGGCCTTTTCTTTACAGGCTCGCCGTCGAACGTCGCGCCCGCGCGCTACAACGGAGAAGCCCCGCGGGAAGGCACCTGGCTCGACGAAAAGCGCGATGACACGGCTCTTCCGCTTCTGAAGACCGCCATCGAAAAAGGTGTCCCCACCTTCTGCGTCTGCCGCGGCTTTCAGGAACTGAATGTCGTGATGGGCGGCACGCTGTACCAGCATGTGCAGGAAGTGCCCGGCCGCATGGATCATCGCGAAGACAAGAAGACCGAACTCGATGTGCAATATGGTCCCGCCCACGATGTCCGCGTCGGCGACGGCGGCCTGCTGTCGAAGCTGCTCGCGGAAAAGACCTTTCGCGTGAACTCGCTGCACAGCCAGGGCATCGACAGGCTCGCGCCGTCGTTGTTCGCCGAAGCCACCGCTCCAGATGGCCTCGTCGAGGCCGTTTCCATGCCCGGCGCGCGCGGGTTCCTGCTCGCCGTGCAATGGCACCCGGAATGGAAGTGGCGCGACAACCCCGTATCCCGCGCCCTTTTCGGTGCGTTCGGCGCGGCTATTCGCGAAAGCGCCCGCGCTTAACAATTCCCTAAGTCGGATTTGGCAGGCTCCTTCCCCTGGGGGAATGATCGTGGTCAATCCTGCACGCCTGCTTGGTTTTGCGTTCGCCAACGCCGACCTTCTGTTCGAGGTCGACGAGAAAGGCACGATTGTCTTCGCGACAGGCGCTGCGAGCGAATTCACACGCGAGGCCAAACTTGTCGGGCACCGGGCAGACAGATTGTTCGAGAGCGACGCCGCGCGCAAATTCACGACCTATGTGAAAGGTCTTGGCCATGGCGGTCGCGCCGGTCCATTGAGGCTGAAACTCGCGGGCGGCACCGAAGCGGTGTTGTCGCTCTGCCATCTGCCGCTCAATGGCGACAACATCTCCTGCACCCTGTCGAAGCCGGGCGCAAAGACGTCGTTTGGCGGTGACGGCAAGGACACGAAGACGGGCCTTGCCGATCGCGACGCCTTCATTGCGGGGGCGGGAAAAGTCGCACAGCCGAGCGACACGCTGTCGGTCGTCGACGTGCCAGGCCTTTCCGATGCCGTTGCGCGTCTACCGGAAGGCGAAGCAGCCTTGTTGTTCAGCAGCATCGGTTCGGCGATCAAGGAACTGGGCGCGAAAGTCTCGGGCCGGCTGTCCGACACGGCGTTCGGTGCCATCTCGAATGTCGGCGTGCGCGACAGGCTCGGCCATGCCGTGCGCGAAGCGCTGGAGCAGGGCGGCCTTGGCTCGCTCCCCGTCGAGGAAACGCTCGTCTCGTTGAAGGCGCAAGGCTTGAGCGCCGATCAGCGCATGCTCGCCTTGCGGTACGTCACAGAACGTCTTTCCAAACGTCGCCCGGGCGAAAAGCTCCCCGCCGATCTGGGCATAGCTTTTGAAGGCATGGTGCGCGAGACGGAAGCGCGTGCGCTCAAGCTCACCGAAACGGTAGCGGAAGGATCGTTCGATCTCGCCTTCCAGCCCATCGTGAAACTCTCGAACGGAGAGACGTCCCACTACGAAGCTCTCGCGCGTTTCGCGCAGAACCAGAACACGGGCGAAACCATCCAGTTCGTCGAGGCGCTCGGTATCGCCGATGCCTTCGATGCGGCTGCTGCCATCAAGGTGGTCTCGGCGATCGAACGCGAAGGCGTCCACGGCGCGTCCATCGCGCTCAATCTTTCCGGCCACACGATTTCCACGCCGTCGAGTTTTGCATTGGTCGCGGGGTTCCTCGCGAAGAAGCGCATGCTCGCCAAGCGTGTGCTGATCGAAGTGACGGAGACAGCAGAAATCTCCGATCTCGAAGCCGCCAACAAGGCGCTCCAGGGCTTGCGCGATATGGGCTACCGCGTGGGGCTGGATGACTTCGGTGCGGGCGCCGCTTCGTTTCAGTATCTCCATGCGTTCGGTGTCGATTTTGTGAAGATCGACGGCTCGCTGGTGAAGGAGATCGGAAAATCCGCACGCGACGACGCTTTGCTCAAATCCATCCTCAAGCTCTGCGGCGAGCTGAACATCGAAACCATCGCCGAACATGTCACCGACAAGCAGACCTTCGACCGCGCCCGCGACATCGGCTTCGACATGGGACAGGGCGCATTTCTGGGTGCGCCGATGAGCGATCTGCCGCCCCCGCCCGCATCCGGTCTCGTCGCCCGCCGTCAGGGAATGCGCGAGAGCTGGGGCTGATACACGCTATCCGCGCGTGAACGGCGCCGATGACGAAACGTTCCGGAACAGCCTATAGTGCCCGCACGAATGCGTCCTTGGGGAGGGGCTGATGCGTGGGATATTGTGCGCCGCAACGGTGCTGCTTCTCGGCTTGCCGGCGAACGCCGCTGTGACCGAGAGCACGCCGAATGGGTTCCAGATCGAGCAGACGGTGCATATCGCAGCCCCGCCCGGTGCGGTTTACGCAGCCTTGATCGTGCCCGCGAAATGGTGGAATTCCGATCACACCTTCTCCGGGAACGCCGCCAATCTCAGGATGGAAGCGCGCGGCGGCGGATGTTTCTGCGAAAGCTGGCCGGTCGGTTCGGTGCAGCACGCCACCGTCGTCGATGCCGAGCCCGGCAAGACCTTGCGCCTGCGCGGCCCGCTCGGCCCCTTCCAGGGTCATGGCGTCGACAGCGCGCTCACCTTCACTTTGAAGGCGGCGGGCAACGGCACCGACCTGATGCTCGACAATTCGGTCGGCGGCTATATGAAGGGCGGCTTCGGCAAATGGCCGGGTCTCGCCGACATGATGCTTGCCGAACAGATGTTCCGCCTGAAGCAGTTCATCGAAACAGGCTCACCCAAATCGCATTAGCAGGCCCGCCCGGTTCGCATACCGGCGATAGCCAAAACGGCGTACAGTCTCCGCGCCCACACGGGAGGGTGAGATGGTCAAATTGCCTCCGCCGATCTGGATGTTCCTGTTCCTCGCGCTCGCAGGCGCGGCCAGCGCGATCTATCCCTGGAAATCCGTTCTCGACTTAACGGTGGTGCCGCTCGGCATCGCGCTTGTCGTCATCGGCTTTGCGATTGCGCTATGGGGCCGGATGATCTTTTTCGCCGAAAAGACCGAAATCAATCCGACATCGGAAAAGAACTCCAAACTCGTCACGCGCGGCGCGTTCGCCGTCACCCGCAATCCGATGTATCTGGGCATCGCGATCTTCGCGCTCGGCATCGCCTTCTGGGTGGGCTCGCTGCCGATGTTCGCGGTTCCGGTTTTAATGTTTATCCTTTGTAACCAGATCCATATCCCGTTCGAAGAAGCCAAGATGCGCCGCCAATATGGCGATGCCTTCGACGCCTATACCAGGAAGGTGCGCCGTTGGATTTGAACCCTCGCGTTTGATATAACCTTCGCATGACGCGCAAACGCGCCCTGCTCATCCTCTGCGCCCGGATCGGTTACAACCCATAGCCGTTCTCGCGAACGCATGATTTCGTTTTCCCACTTCGCGAGAGCACCAACATGACCGACACCACCCACAATCTCACCAGGCACTGGCAAACCCTGGACGCCGCCCACCACATCCATCCCTTCACGCAAACTTCCGCGCTTGCTGCCGAAGGCGTGCGCGTCATCACCAGGGCCGATGGCGTCTATCTCTGGGATTCCGAAGGCAAACGCCTGATCGATGGCATGGCGGGCCTGTGGTGCGTGCAGGTGGGTTACGGCAACGGCGAGCTTGCCGAAGCGGGGTGCGAGGCGCTGCGGCGCCTTCCCTATTACAATCACTTTTTCAAAACCTCGAACCCTTACACCATCGAACTGGCCGCCAAGTTGGCCACGATCCTGCCGCAAGGCCATGGCCGCGTGCTGTTCGCCAATTCCGGGTCGG
>Ga0207649_10000784_pt1 | contig 20613 bp, 24 predicted proteins | sample KBSC43metaG_FD_184317 | JGI IMG/M metagenome (GOLD analysis project Ga0207649, IMG submission 184317) | Corn rhizosphere microbial communities from Kellogg Biological Station, Michigan, USA - KBS C4-3 metaG (SPAdes) (version 2) | ecosystem: Host-associated > Plants > Roots > Rhizosphere > Soil ... | reverse complement strand
GCGGACGTGATTCTTTTTCTCGAGCAGGGGCGTTTGCTCGAGCGTGGGAGTCACGCCGAGCTCATGGCGATGCGCGGGCGGTATTATTCGCTTTATCAGCAGCAGGCGCAGGAGGAATCGACATGAGCGGTCATCGCTCCATGGGCGACCGGCTGACGCGTCTGGCGTCACGCGTCGAAGAACGCATGAAGGGCGTGACGAGCCGCATCGAGGCGGGCATGGAGGCGAGCCGGCCGCTATGGTGGTCGCGGGCGATCCTGTATGCGATCATCACGCTCGTTGTCGTGGTGATCGGGTGGGCGTGTTTTGCGCAGATCGATCAGGTCGTGGCCGCGACGGGACGTTTGCGTCCGATCGGAACCACGCGTGAAATCCAGAGCTCGGTGGCCGGGGTGATTGCCGAGGTGCTCGTCCGCCAGGGCCAGACGGTGAAAAAGGGAGATGTCCTGCTGCGGCTCGACAAGAACGTGACGCTCTCGAAAATCCGCGCGGAGGCGGAAATCTGCGACTCGCTCGAGCGCGAGAACGCGTTTTACCGCGACGTCATGTCGGGAAGCGCGGATTCCGACGTCAAGGAGGACCTGACCCTGCCGGAGGACGTGCGGGCACTTGTGCGGGACCGCGTGGCGCTCGAAGCGGAGAATCGGCTTTTCCGGGCCTTGGCGGCGTCGTCGGACGCGGGGATTTCGCTCGATGCCGGGCAGAAGAAGTTGTTCGACGAGAGCCAGCGCGATCGCGACGCGCAGATCGAGGCCGCCACGAAAGCACACGAGCAGGCGGAGGAAAGTCTCGCGGGGACGAAGACGCAGCTCGAAAAGGCCGGACGACTGCTCGTCAACAGCACGCAGGTGGTGGATTCGTATTCGAAGCTCGTCGGCAGCGGCGCGGTCTCCCGGGTCGATCTGCTCGCGCGGGAGTCGGAGATGATCGAGCGCCAGAAAGAGGTCGAGAACCTCAAGTCCCAGCAGGCGAAATACGAGATCGAAGTCGCCGGGACCGCGGAGGAAATTCGCGACATTGGGACGCGTCTTCGCAAGAAGGCCTACGATGGAATCGAGCAGAATCACCGACAGATCGCCGAGATCGACGCGCGCCTGAGCAAGGTTCGCTACGAGAATCAACAGCGGCTCTCGGATGCGCGCGGCCAACTGGCGCAACTTCGTCAGAGCCTTGCCTATCATGAGGTTGTCGCTCCGGTGGACGGCATTGTCTTCGACCTGAAGCACGAGCAGGGCGGCGCGGTCGTCGCGGAGAAGGACGCCCTTATGCAGATCGTGCCGCGCGAGGACCTGATCGCCGAGGTGTTCGTGACCGACGAGGACATCGGTTTCATCAAGACCGGCATGCCGGTGCGCGTGCGCATTGACTCGTTTCCGTCCAGAGAGTTCGGAGACATCGGGGGCGAGCTTGTCTTTGTGGGGTCGGACTCGTTGCCGCCCACGCCGGCGCTTCCGCGCTACACCTTCCCATGCCGCATCCGCCTCGAACGCCAGTTTATGGTGGTCCATGGGCGTCCCGTGCCGCTCCATGCGGGCATGGCCGTTTCCACCCAGATTCACGTGCGGGTCCGCTCGGTGATCAGTATCTTCCTGGACGTGTTCGCAAAGCCCGTGGATCAGCTCAAGGAAGTGCGCTGAACGGGTCGCGAAAACGTCGCAAATTTTGGCTTCGAGAAAGCGCGAAAATGTCGATATGAAACCTTGCTATCGCCGCTGCTTTTGGTAAGCATCACATCACACTCCACCCCCCTCCTAATTTTATGGCTACAATTAATGATCAGTTCACCAATAGCACCGTGCTCCTTGGAACGGACGGGAACAACGAAGACACGCTTGGTGACGACGTTATCGTGGGGAGCGATAATGCCGAATTGATCATTGGCCTGCAGGGGTCCGACGATATCAACGGCGCCGGCGGGAACGACACGATCTACGGAGACTCGAACAATCCGGATGCCGTGCCGACGGCCCAGGAGATCGCCGACTTCGTGAGTTTCGACGATGTCATCGACGGGGGGGCGGGTAACGACTTGATTTTTGGCGGAGCCGGCGACGACGTTGTGACCGGCGGGGACGGAAACGACACGATCTCGGGCAACGCGGGCAACGACGACCTTACCGCGGGTGTCGGCACGACTCAGATTTTGGACGGCGGCGCTGGTGACGATACGCTGACGTTCGATTTTTACGGGTCCGGCAGCGCGATCGGCGGCACGGGCACGGATTCGCTCGAGGTGGATTGGCATTCCACGACCCACGACGTGACGGTGTCCGCCACCAGCATTACCGACGGGGTGGAAACCCTGGCTGTCTCGGGCATTGAAGGGCTGGACATCACGACCGGCTCCGGAAACGACAGCGTTCTAGGCACGGCCGGCGGCGACGTAATCGATACCGGCTCCGGAAACGTCACCGTTTCCGCCGGCGGGGGAGACGACTGGGTGCTGGTGAACAGAGGCTCGGGCAACGTGGATGGCGGCACCGGAAATGACCGCCTGACGGCGAACTTTGGCGACGCGACCTCGGCCGTGAGCTTTTCCGCCACGACGGGCACGTTGACCGACGGCAAGAACACGATTACGACCAGCGCGATCGAGACGTTCGACATCACGAGTGGTTCCGCGAACGACACCCTCGTTGGCGGTGCCGGCGACGATACGTTCAAGACCGGGGCGGGGGGCGATTCGCTCGTGGGTGGCGCCGGAGACGACGATCTGAACGCGGGCACGGGCACCGACACGGTGGTGGCCGGCGAAGGCAACGACCGGGTCACCCTGGAGTTCACCAATGCGGACACGACGCCCGATTCCGTGGATGGCGGCGCGGGAAGCGATGTCGTCGTGGCGGATTTCCAATCGCTCTCCTCGGGCCAGGTCATCAATGCCTCCCAAGCGGGAACGCTGGCCGTGGGAGCAACGAATGTCGCGACTACCAGCGTCGAGGCCTTCGAGATTTCCGGCTCCGCGTTTGCCGACACGATCACCGGCTCGGCGGGAGACGATGAAATCGACGGAAACGGCGGCAACGACTCACTCATGGGCGGGGCTGGCAACGACACCTTCGGAGTCGAAGCGAATTTCAAGACCGGCCTCTCGAACGACGTCGATACCATCTCAGGCGGGACCGGCACCGACGTGATCACCGTGGACGTAAGCGACTCGGACCAGACCGCGGTGTTTGGCGCCAAGGATGGCAATTTTACGATTGCCCTTAACGGCACGACTTATTCGGCGATCTACGATAACACCGTCGAGGAAGCTCAGATCTTTCTTCCCGGCGAGGACGATCCCGTGAATCTCGATCTGACGACCTCGGCGGACGTGTCGATCACCAAGGGCGGGGCAATTATCACCCTGACGGACGACGACGGCGGCAAGGTGAGCGGTTCCAGCGGGAACGACACGATCAAGGGGTCGGCCGGGGACGACACGATCGGCTCGGGCGACGGCGACAACTTCGTCGATGCGGGCGCGGGAAATAACCTGATCTCCCTCGGCGACGGGGATGACACGATTTCCGCCGGCGACGGCAACAACGTGATCGTCGGGCTCGACGGCGGCGACAAGACGATTGTTCTGGGCAATGGCAACAACAAGGTCACGCTCGGCGACGGCTTCGACACGATCATCACCGGCAACGGGAACAATTTCATTTCCTTCGACACCGACACTTCGGGCAAGGACCTTACGGCAGGCAACGGAAAGGATACCATTACCGGGGGGAGCGGGGACGATACGGTGCGGTCCGGCGGCGGCAAGGATCTCATTGTGGAGACCGGCGGCGGGGACAATCTCATCGATTCCGGAGGAGGCAACGATAAAATCCGCGCCGGCCGGGGAGACGACACCGTCAAGGCCGGGAATGGCAACGACTTCGTCAAGGATCTCGGCGGGGACAACCGCATTGATGCCGGCAAGGGGAAGAACAAGGTTCAGACCGGAACAGGCTCCGACACTCTGATCGGCGGCGCGAGCAACGACGTGTTCGATGCGGGCGGGGGCGACGATCTGCTCACGGGGAACGGCGGCCGGGACCGTCTGACGGGTGGTGACGGGCACGACACGTTCGTGCTGGGCGGCGGCAAGGCCAAGAACTTCCATCAAAAGGGCGCCGCCGATTACGCGCTGATCACCGATTTCGACGCGAGCCAGGATACGCTCCAGTTCGACGGCAGTTCCACGAATTATTCCGTGGGCGCGACCAAGGGCGGGCTCGGCATCTACTCGAAGTCCGGGGGCAAACTCGATCTCGTGGCGGTTCTTGCCGGAGTGTCCTCCGGCGAATTCGATCTCAAGAAGTCCGCCAAGTTCATCGCGTAAGGCCGAAGACCGCCGCGAGGAATTTGTTTTCGCGGCGCTAGAAGTGATCGAAGCTCATCGCGCCGGCCGCTGGCGCGTATTCTTCGGTGCCGGTGATGGGCTTTAGATAGGCGACGGTTTCGGCGTCTTCCTTGAGAATGGGCACCTCGCCGGGACCGACCCAGCCGGTCGGATGCGCCGTGACACGGTATTTGATCGTGATGAGGTCGTCCGGCTTCACCTTCGCCTTGGAGCGACCGACTTTGAGCACCTGCGCGAGCGTGGTGACGTCTTGAATTTCCGGCGCGTCGCCGGGGGTGACATCCACGCGAAGGACCTTGACGCGGAAGATCTCCGTGGCCGCACTTTGCATCTTCTCGTAGGCGGAAGGCGGAAGCTCGGCGAACGCGGAACTCGTGAAAACAACCAGGGACAGACAGGCAAACAGGCGGCGCATTTCGGAAATGTTTACGAGGGATTGCGGCGGACGGCAACCGTTCACGCCGTTTTTCCGCGCACGTCGTCCGCATAGGAGCGGACCGCCTGCTGGATGACGCCGGCCACGTCCGCCTTCGGCTCGACGAATTTTGGCCGAAACCATGGGTAGAGCCCGATGACGTCGTGCAGCACGCGGATTTGTCCGTCGCAACCCTCGCCGCTGCCGATGCCGATGGTGGGAACGGCCAGCTTTTCGGAAATCTCGCGGGCGAGGGGAGGGGTGACGAGTTCCATGACCACCGCGAACGCCCCGGCCTGCTCGACCGCCTGGGCGTCCTCGAGCAATCCATCCGCCTGTTGCGGCGTGCGGCCCTTGATTTTGTAACCGCCTTCCTCGCGAATCTGTTGCGGCAGCATGCCGATGTGGGCGAGCACGGGAATGCCCTCCGCCACGAGCGCGGCAATCGTGGGTGCCTGGTCCTTCCCCCCCTCGAGCTTGACCGCGGCGGCCCCGGCCTCGATCAAAAGCCGGGCGCTGGCCAGGGCTTGCCCGGCGTTCGCGTAGGCGTCCTTGGGCAGGTCCGCGACCAATGTCGCCTCGCGAACTCCGCGAGCCACGGCGCGGGTGTGGTGCAGCATATCCGCCAGCGTGACCGTTGTCGTATCGGGCAATCCCAGCACGACCATGCCGAGCGAGTCGCCCACGAGGATCAAATCGACTCCGCTTTCATCGAGGAGACGCGCCGTCGGGTAGTCGTAAGCCGTCAACGCGACGAGCTTTCGCCGGTCCAGCTTGGCTTGTCGGTAGGCGATTTGCAGGGAGTTCATATTATTCTAAATTGCGTAAGAAACGATATAACATCTTATCAAAGAGTTAGATCGGTTGCGAATATCAGCTCGTTCGAATGAGCGGAAAGCGAAGTCAGGCGGGCGGTGAAGGTTTCCGTTTCGCCGGGAAGCTGGCGGGTCGGAGCCAAGTCGCAGAGCGGATGAAGGACGAACATTCGGTCCATGAGTCGCGGATGCGGCAGGGTTAATTCCGGAGTTTCGAGGGTGAGTTCGTCGGCGTAGAGGATGTCGAGATCGACGGTGCGCGGGGCGTTTCGACCGTGGTCAGCCGGGCGCTGGTGCGCACGTTCCACCGCCTGGAGGTCGCGGATCAAGTCGCGCAAATCGCCGTTATAACCGATTTCCATGGCGGCATTGAGGAAGGCGGGCGAGCCGGGGGGACAGTCCACCGGAGCGGTTTCGTAGATGCGGGAGGTCAAAATCGGGGGGGCACCGAGAGCGCGCACGGCGGCGGCGGCGGAGCGGAGATGGGCGACGCGATCCCCGAGATTGGACCCGAGGGCGATGCCGACGCGCATGGGTTTGCCCTCCTAGCGCAGGCCGAGAACGTCCTGCATGTCGTAGAGGCCGGGCGATTGCTGCGCCGCCCATTTCGCGGCGCGCAGGGCGCCGTTGGCAAAAGTATCGCGGGAGGAGGCTTTGTGGGTCAGCTCCACGCGCTCACCGACGTTTGCGTAGATGACGGTATGGTCGCCGACGACATCGCCGCCGCGAAGGGCGTGCATGCCGATTTCCGTGGCGGTGCGGGCGCCGACCATGCCCTCGCGGCCGTGACGGACATCGGCGGCGTAGTCGAGTTCGCGAACCTCGGCCAGAATTTCGGCGAGCCGACGGGCGGTGCCGCTCGGGGAGTCCTTCTTGAGGCGATGATGCATCTCGACGACTTCGAGGTCGAACTCCGGGCCGAGGATTTCGGCGGCCTTGCGAGTGAGCCAGAAGAGGGTGTTCACGCCGACGCTGAAGTTGGGCGCGAAGACGATCGGGATGCGGGCGGCGCAGGCGGCGATGGCGGCTCGCTGAGTGTCGTCGTGGCCGGTGGTGCCGATGACGAGCGGTTTGCCGGCGGCGGCGCAGGCTTCCGCCACCCCGACGGTGACGGGCGCGTGAGTGAAATCGATGATGGCATCCGCGCCGGCGAGGGCGGGAGCGAAAGCGTCGGCTTCGTCGACTTCGGCGCTGACGGTGAGCTCGGGATCGCGCGCGGCGCAGGCGATGAGGGCCTGGCCCATGCGGCCGCGGGCGCCATTGATGAGAACGCGCAGAGGCATGATGTCAGGCGGGGATGAGGCCGTATTCGCGGAGCGACGCGAGCAGGCGTTCCTGGCTGGCGGGCGTCATTTCGCAGAGCGGCAGGCGCACTTCGGGGGTCATGCGCCCCTGCTGCGCGAGGGCGAATTTGATCGGCGCGGGATTCGGCTCGATGAAAATATCGTGGAAGAAGCGGTAGTATTTCTGGTGCAGCTTCTGCGCGCCGGCGGGCTTGCCGGCGAGCCAGGAGCCGACGAGGTGGACGACTTCGCGGGGAATGATGTTCGAGGCGACGCTGATGACGCCGACCGCGCCGGCCGCGAGGAACTGAAGCGTCGCGTAGTCGTCGCCGGAGAGAATTTCGAACGAGTCCGGTAGACGGAGGCGGAGTTGGTTCACGCGATCCATGCTACCGCCGGATTCCTTGATCGCGACGACGTTCGGGCAATCGGCCGCGAGGCGCACGCACGTCTCGACGCTGATCTCGATGCCGCTGCGGCTCGGGATACTGTAGAGGACGACGGGAATTTTCACCGATTCGGCGATGGCGCGGAAGTGGCGGTAGAGGCCCTCGGGCGAGGGTTTGTTGTAGTAGGGCGCGACGGAAAGGATGGCGTCCGCGCCCAATTTTTCGGCCTCGGTCGAAAGGGCGATGGCTTCGCGGGTGGAGTTTGAGCCCGCGCCGGCGATCACCTTGCAACGGCCGGCGGCCGTCTCGACGGCGACGCGGATGACCTCGTTGTGTTCCTCGTGCGAGAGCGTGGGGGATTCGCCGGTGGTGCCGACGGGCACGATGCCGGTGATGCCCTCGGCGATCTGGAATTCGATGAGCTGGCGGAAGGCGTCGGCGTCGAACTGATCGTCGCGAAACGGAGTGACGAGGGCGGTGTGGGTGCCTTCAAACATGGGAGGGAAAATAAATCAGAGCGTCACCGTTCCGTCGAAGACGAAATCGGCCGGTCCCGTGAGCGTGACAGCGCCAAACTCGCCGGCCGTCGCGCCCGGCTCGAAGCCCACGCGCAACGTGTCGCCCCCGCGCACCCGCACGCGCACGGGTGAGGGGACGCCGGTGGCAAGCGCGTGGAGGAGCGCACAGGCGACGACGCCGGTGCCGCAGGCGAGCGTCTCGTCCTCGACGCCGCGCTCGTAGGTGCGGATCGCAATCGACCCCGGGCTCTCGACCTGGACGAAATTCACGTTCGTGCCCTTGGGCGCGAAGTGCGCGTGGTGGCGAATGGCCGCGCCGAGGCGGGTGACGGCGACGGATTCGAGGTCCGCCACGAAAATGACGGCGTGCGGGACGCCGGTGTTGAGAAAGTGGATGTCCAGCGTCTCGCCGGCGGCTTCCAGCCTGGAGGCGGGGGCGAAGGAATGCGGCGTGCTCATGTTGATCTGCACCTCGTCGCCCTCGCAATGAGCGCCGATCACGCCGGCCGGAGTCTCGAAGGAAATCGCGCTCGCGGAAATTCCCGAGACGCGGCGGGCGTAACGGGCGAAGCAACGCGCGCCATTCCCGCACATCTCGGCCTCGCCGCCATCGGCGTTGTAATAGCGCATGCGGAAGTCGGCGCCGTTTTGCGGGGGCTCCACGAGCAGCAGGCCGTCGGCCCCCACACCGCGGTGACGGTCGCAAAGGTGGGCGATCTGCGTGCGGTCGAGGGCGAGCACGCCGTCGCGGTTATCGAGCATCACGAAGTCGTTGCCCGCGCCGTTCATCTTGGTGAAGGAAAGTGTCATTGGAAGCCGGGCAGCATAGCACGAACGGCCACGGGTTTCGCAACTTTCGCCTGAGCGCGTGCGAGGCAACTACGGCGCGGGAGTTGGCGCGGGGAGACCGGCGCTCGTGTAGATGACGGCATTTTTTCCCGTGTTGCCCACCGCCACGGTGAGACCGGCGCCGTTTCCGAGGGCGCGCAGATGATCGGATCCCCGCGTGACCTTGAGCTGCTGCGTCCAGAAATTTCCGGTGAGGGAGGTTACCACCGTTTTGTCGGTGAAGGCCGCGAACTGCGAGTGCGCCCAGATCACGCCGCGATAGTCGACCGAGTCCTGCGATCGCCCACGCCACGTTTCGCCGGCGTTGCTGGAGAGCAGGTTCAATCCATTTTCTCCGACGCAGACGAGATGTCGGCCGCCGGCCTCGGCGGCGATGCCGCGCGCCGGTCCGCGCGTCGTCGCGGAGAAATTCGTCGTCCAGGTAACGCCGTCCGCGGAGCTTTGGATCGTTGCTCCGGCGTAGGTGCTGCACAGGAAATAGCGATTGCCCCGGGCGGTGAGATCGGTGGCGGCGCCGATGTAGCGCTCGGACTTTGGCGCAGGATCGGCGATCTGCCAGCGGCGGCCGGTGGTCGAGGTTGCAATGGCATTTCGATTGGCGCCGAGGGCGATTGCATGGCCGCGGAGGGTGCCGAGCACGGCGAGATTGAAGTCGCTGCGGAACGGGCGGTTCCGCGTGAGCACGAGGCCGAACGCCCAGGCATTTCCATCAACCGAGCGGAGAATGACGCTCTTCGTGGAATTCGTGCCTTCCGTGCTGGCGATGAAATGCTGCGAGGCGAAGATGATGTCGTTGATCGGTTGGAGCGTCGGGCGACTGACGGTCCAGGTGGTGCCGTCCCGCGAGCTGAGCGTGTAGCCGGTATTCGTTCCGGCCACGAAAATGCCGGCTCCGTAGGCGATGCAACGGATCGTCCCGACCCCGGAAATGGCCTGGCGGGTCCAGATCCAATCCGCGCGGACGGAGCCGGGCAGCGCGAACAACGCCGCCAGCGCGATGAGGAAAGGCCGAACGAAGGCGTGCATCTCATTGACGGTTCGCACGCCGCGCGCGGGATGCGCGTAGAATTGAGATTACGCGCCCGGATTGTGAGCCGCCTCGGCCAGCGGACGCACGAACGCCTCGATGCGCGCGGCGAGATCCGGCGCGGCGCCGTGTTCGCCGATGCGACGCACGATGGCGCTGCCGACCACGACGGCGTCGCCATTTTTCGCGACCTCGGCGGCTTGTTCCGGCGTGGAAATTCCAAAGCCGACCGCGATCGGCAGGGTGGTGTGCTTGCGAATCTCGGCGACCTGCGCGCCGATGGTGTCCGCGAGGGCGGCCTGTTCGCCGGTGACGCCTTCCCGCGAGACGTAATAGATGAAGCCCTCGGCGGCGGCGGCGAGCAACGCGACGCGTTCGGGCGGCGTGGTCGGTGCGATCAGGCGAATCGCCCGCAGATCGTTGGCGCGGCGGAATTCGTCGTCGGTGCCGATTTCGTCGGGCGGCAGGTCGAGGAGCAGCACGCCATCGGCTCCGGCGGTGGCGGCATCCGCGTGGAAACGCTCGAACCCGTAGGTGTAAACGGGATTGAGGTAGGTGAAGAGGACGAGCGGAATCTGCGAACGCTCGCGAATGCGGCGCACGCATTCCAGCACGCCGCGCGTCGTGGCGCCGGCGGCGAGGGCGCGGCCGGCGGCGGCCTGGATCGTCGCGCCGTCCGCGAGGGGATCGGAAAACGGCACGCCGAGTTCGACGATGTCGGTGCCTGCGCGCTCCAGCGCGAGCACGAGCTCGACGGTCGCATCGAGGCTGGGATCCCCGCCGGTGAGATAAGCGACGAAGCCGGCACGGCCCTCGGCTTTCAGGCGGGAAAAACAGGCGTCGATACGATTCATGGGACGCGGAGACTAACGCGAGGCGGCACCGCGGGGAAAGGGAAAGCGCGCCGCGAATCGTCGGCGTCTTTCATCCTTTCAAGCGCAGGAAAAACGGGCCGAACATCATTGCGAGAAAGATCAGAAAAAAGAGGACGGTGCAGATTTTCAGCAGGATGCAGCGGATCGTGAGCGCGCGGTCGCCGAGCGCGGCGTCATCCTTGTTCGCGAGGAAGGTCAGCAGCGAGAAGAACCGGTCCATGCCGTTTTTGCGGCGCGCGGCGGTGCCGGAGATGATGGCGTGCCGTTGGGTGTGGCGCTCGCGCAACCGTTGCGAAATGGCGCGAAAGACGAGGGTCCACGCGAAGATATCGGCGCACAGCGCCACGAACAAAATTGCCAGGACCGCATCGCTCATTTCGCGGGCGAGCGTGTCTCAACCTTCCGGGCGCGGCGATTCGTTTTTCTCGGGATAAAGAATCGCGTCGAGATGTTCGGAGGTGAGGATTTCCGCCTCGCCCAGGCGACGCAGAGCGGCGGCGGCTTCCTCGGAGACCTCGGCCGCGAGCCCCAACGTTGCGGGGTCGAACGTCTCGCATTTCTCGGCCTCCATCGTCACGAGCTGCATCTGGTTGAGATAGTTGAGCAGGATGTGGTGCGAGCCTTCGATGGTCTTGCGGAACATGGCGAGCCGCTCGCGTTGCTCGCGCTCGAGGGAGTGAAACGCCCTCCGGGTGAGACCGAAAATGAGGAGCGCCGAAGCCGCCACGAAGCCCCAGCCTTTGAGCGTTTGCAGATGGGTGAGGGTCGTGACGTTGCCGTTCGCGAGGAAGACGCCCAGTTGATCCGATAAAAAGATCCAGGCGAGGCCGAACGCCAGATAGGCCAGGGTTAATCGCCAGTAGGGCTTCATGATCAACGGGGGCGCGGGGGAAGGAGCCGCGGGAAGTTTTTGTTATGAAAAGCCCTGCCGCGGCGGGAGGAAAGGCAATTTCGTCCGCGCGGCGGAGGGTCAGTCGTGACGGTGGCGATGATGGAGGTCCGGGTAATGCGCGTGGGTGTGTTTCATCCGCGGATGTTTGTGGCGATGCGCGTGGGGTTCTCCAAGGGGATCGTCCGGCGAGTGCATGTGCTGGTGATGTTCGTCGTGAACGTGCAGATGCTCGTGCTCCATCGGCTCGTGAACGTGGAAGTGTTCATGCTTTTCGCTCACGTGGAGCCAGACGCCGACCAGCATGAGCAGACCCGAGGCGCCGAGCGTCCAGTCGAGGCGCCCTTGTCCGAGCACGAGGGCAAACGCGGCGCCGGCAAAGGGTGCGGTCGAAAAGTAGGCGCCGGTGCGGGCCGTTCCGAGCGAACGCAGCGCCCGCACGAAGAGCGTGAGGCTGACGCCATAGCCGAGGAAGCCGATCACCGCAACCCCGAGGCCGATTCCGGGCGGCGGCAGAATGGCGCCGGTGGCGAGCGCGAGGTTCGTGTTCACCGTGCCCGCGACCAAGCCCTTCAACATCGCAATTTGCGCCGGATCGCTGCCCGAAATTTTTCTCGTGAGATTGTTGTCGATGCCCCAGCAAACGCAGGCGGCGACGACGAGCAGCGCGCCGGAAGTAAGCTGGACGCGGCCTTCGCTCGGAATCGTGAGCAACACTCCGCCGAGCAGAATAGCCGCAAATCCGACACCCACGCGGCGATCGACGTTTTCCTTGAAAACAACCCACGCAATCACGGCCGTCGCCACCGCCTCGAGATTGAGCAGCAGCGAGGCCGAGCTGGCCGGCAGATGAAGCAACCCGAAGAGCAGGAGGGCGGGGGCCGCGATGCCGCCGGCAACGATCGCGCCGCCCAACCAGGGAAGGTCCGCGCGCTTCAGCGGGGTTTCATCGGCGGAGGAATGCCCGCGAATCAGCCGGACAAGGGCGAGCCCGATGCCCGAGCCCAGATAAAGTAGGCCGGCGACGAGCAGCGGACTCGTCGAGTCGAGCGCGAGCTTGGCGAGGGGAGTGCTGACGCCGAAGAGCAACGCCGCGCCCAAAGCGGCGAGGATTCCCTTTTGGCGGCTCATCGGATGATTCCGCGTTCGCGCAGCGAGGATTTCAAGCCCCAAGATCGCGTCGCATCTCGTCCGGGTTCGCCAGCATGGCCTGCGTGCCGGGCGGGTTTTGATACCAGCCGCCGTAGGCGAAATCCCGTCCCTTCGACGGCTCGAGGTCGCCGAGATCCTCGCGGACTTTGAGGTTCGTGAACATGCCGCCCATCGTGATGTAATCGTAGGGGCCGGGAGCTCCGACCATCGGGACGCTGTTCGGCGGGATCTTCATTCCCATGTCGCCCATGTCCGCCATGCCGTCCTGGCCCATGGTCATGTAGCCGGGCAGAAAGCCGCGGACGCGTTCGTTGAGCTTGCCGGGATCGATGCCGATGAGATTCGGAGTGCCGTGGCCCATTTGATTCATGACGTGGTGGCTCATGTGGCAATGGAACGCCCAGTCGCCGGGATTGTTGGCGACGAACTCGATCGTGCGGGTATTTCCCACGGGAACGAGGACCGTGATCTCGGGCCACTGGCTGGCCGGCGGAATCGTCCCGCCGTCAGCCTCGGTCACGTGAAAGGCGTGGCCGTGAATGTGAATGGGATGATGATCCATGGCGGAAAGATTGCCGATGCGAATGCGCACCCGGTCGCCGAGTTTCGCCAACATGGGAGCGGTGCCGGGAAACGAGCGGGCGTTCAGGGTCAGGACATTGAACTCAACCATCTCGTTCGGATCGGGTCGCCGGGTTCCCGGAACGATCTTCCATTCGCTGAGAAGGTAAACGTAATCGCGGTCGGGCGGCGGACCTTCGGGCTTGCGTGGATGGACGATGAGCATGCCCACCATGCCGAGCGCCATCTGCGTCATCTCGTCGTGATGCGAGTGATACATGAACGTGCCATGCTGCCAGACGGTGAATTCGTATTTGAAGGTTTCGCCGGGCTGGATGGTCTTTTGGCTGAGGCCGCCGACGCCATCCATGCCGTTGGGCACGATCAGACCATGCCAGTGAAGGCTGGTCGCCGCGGGCAGCTTGTTGGTGACGTAGATGCGCACGCGATCGCCCTCGACGATCTCGATGGTGGGACCGTGAACCTGGCCGTTGAAGCCCCAGCAGAGCGCGCGGAGTTCGTCGTTGTCGGGGGTTTTGGGCACGAAGACGTGGTCCACTTCTTCGCAGATGAGATGGAAAACCTTCACGCCATCCACGACGCGAAACGGCATCGTCGAGCCGTTGAGCGTGATGGTCGGCCGATAGTCGGTCCCCGGCACGCCCGGAGCGAGCGGCGCGCGGGTCCAGACGGGTTTGTCGTCGCCGTAAGCGCTGCTGGCGGCCGCCGGCGCCTGGCCGCGGAGAATGGAGGGGACCGCCGCCATGCCGGCGACGAGGGCGCTTGCGCCGACAAAATTCCGGCGGGTCAGTTTGTCGTTCATGGCTTTCGGAGGGCTTTGTCGTCGGATGATTTGCGTGGAGTGAGCGTGCCGCCCACGGTGCGTTCCAGATCGGCGCGCGTGATCCAGTAGGCGCGCAGAGTTTCGATGTATCCGCGCTCGACCTTGAGTTCATCGGCCTTCGCCATGAACAACGCGTAGGGGCTGAGCTGCATCGCGTTATATTCGAGGAGGGATTTGTTCACGATGCGGATGCGGGTGGGCAGCGCCTGGTCGTGATAGAAACGCGCCATCTCGCCGAGGCTGGCGAGCTTGTCGCGGTATTTCCGCACGTCGGAACGAATGCCGACCGCGAGGGCCTCGAAGCGGCTCCCGGCCCGGCGTAGCTCCGACTGCCCGCGCGCGATGCGCGACTGGCCTTGATTGAAAATGGGCAACTCCAGGCGGAATTGCGGCCCGAGATTGAGCGCGCCGTCGATGTCCCGCTCGCCGCTGAATCCCATGTCGAGCACCGGCACCCAGCGAAAGACCTTCATGAGGCCGAGCGCGCTGACGACCGAGGTCAGTTCACGATAGGAGGCGCGCAGGTCGAGTCGCTGCGCAACGGCGAGCGATTCGAGATGCTCGGTCGAGAAGTCGGATTCGGGAGGGGGCAGGATGTCACCGTTGATTTTCCATTTGGTTTGCGGTCCCCACAGGCCGAGCAGCGCGTTCAGATTTTCGCGGTGTTCCTGCAGGTCGGTCGCCGCTTGGGCGATCTCGAGGCGGCCGTCGTTGGCGGTCGCCTGCATTTGCAGGAGCGCGAGGTCGGTGATGTTGCCGGCGGCGTATTGCTTCTGGCCGAGATCGAGCGACGTCGCGGACGTGTCCTGAATGGTCTTCAATCGCGCGAGCAATTGCTGGTCGGCCTGCACGTCGAAGTAGGATTTTTTGACGTTCGCGACGGTTTCCAGAATTTCCGCGGCGACGCGGAGCTCGGCCGCTTCCAGTTGTTCCTCCGAGATGCGCTTCTTCAGCGGAATCATCAGCATTTGCACGAACTCCTGGGCGACGAGCCACGCGTAGCGGTTCATCGCTTCGCCCGCGACGGGGAACTGCACCTCGAACTCGACCGAGGGATTCGGCAGCGTGACGGCCTCGAGGACGTCAGCCCGGGCGATGCCGATCTCCTCGAACGTGGCCTGCAAATTTCGATTGTTGAGCAGCGCAATCTGGACGGCGCTGGAAACGGTGAGCGGCTTTTTGAGGAGCCTGGCGACAAGGGCGGCGGCCTGATCGCGTGCCCGGGCATCGCGGAGCCAGGGCGCGTCGGCGCCGGTCCGCTCGCGCACCTCGGTTTCGGCCCGGCTGGGTTTCTCCGCGTGGAGGGGGGCCGCGCCAAGAGCGAGGACGGTGAGCAGGGCCGCGGTCTTCATGGGTGGTTCATTCCGGGCATGGACGACATCGAATCGTTCGCGTCGGGAGCGGCCGAGCTCTTGAGCAGGGCGTCGGTCTTTTGGGCGGCTTCGTCATTCGCCAGCCCGGTGGGAATGGGCGTGGCCGATGCCTCGGGAGCCTCTGGACTGGCCGGATGCGTGGGGGGCAGGGGCGGAAGCGGGGTGGTCGCGCAAGCGGCGAGCGCGAGAGCGGCGAGTCCCAGAGAGGCGAGTCGAAGCATCAGAATTCTTGCGGGAGGGTTTCAGCTTGCGAGCGCTTGATCATCGTGGGCGTAACCGTCGGGATGCCAGCCGGAAAACGCCGAGGCGGGGCGGACATCGGTCCGCCCCGCGCATTCGGCGATGTGATTTCCGTTTCGAGGGTTAGTTCGACTTGCCGCCCGAGGACTTCGAAGCGACCGCGGCGTTGTATTTTTTCAGGCCGGCGGCGGGATCCTTGTCGAAGGTCTTCTTGCAGTCGTTGCAGCAGAACTTCATCTCCTGGCCTTGATAGACCTCCGATTTCACCTTGCCCATGGCGCCGAGTTTGTCGCCGGTGAAGACGCAGTAATCGAGCGCGTAGGGTTTGGGCGCCTGGTCGGCGGCGTTGACGATGACGGGAGCCGCAATCATCGCGATGGCGGCGAGTAGGGATGTTAGTTTCATGTTTGGTGTCGGGTTAAAACATTCAGCACTTGGGCCCGCCATCGACGCGAATGGTCGAGCCGGATGCGGCCTGCACGGTGGTCGCGAACGAGCCGGCGCGGCTGCGGGCGAGGGGACGGCGGTTGAGATAGGTGACGCGGGTCGTGACGCAGGAAATTACGCGTCCGGCGGGCGAAAGGACGCGAATCCGGACGAAACCGCCCTGGCTGCCGATGCCGAGAGCGCGGCGCACGGATCCGCCAACAAGAACGCCCTGATTGGTCGCGTGGCCGTAAGCGGAAATGTTCCGGCTGGTGGTCGTAATCGGAACCGCGTTGCTGGTTCCGCCGAAAACGCTGCTTCCGCCCAGCCAGAGGGTCGCGGCCAAGATGAGGACGACTTTCATACCCGTTCCAACGAGGTCGCCGTCCCAATCCCTCAACTTTTTTCGGGAAATGTTTTGAAGCGGTTGCGCTTCCATTTCCGCGCATGGCCTTATGCAGGCGACTTCCAGTGCAGCGCTTTTTCCAATCGCTGCCGGGCGCGATGGACGCGGGTCTCCACGGCTTTGGGCGAGATGCCGAGACGAAGGCCGGCCTCGATGTGCGACAATCCCTCCAGCGCCGTGAGAATGAGCGCCGTCTTGAGATCGTGGGGAAGGTCGTCGATGGCGGCCGCCACGGCGACGGTTTCTTCGTGCGCCACGGCTTCCTCATCCGGGAGCGCGGCCCCGGAGGAAATCTCCGGGGTTTCCTCGGCGAAGAGAGAGGAGGTTTGCCGGGCTTCCTTGCCGTGGCGACTGCGGGCGTGATCGCGGCAGAGGTTGGTGGCGATGGTGTAGAGCCAGGTGACGAATTTTGCCGAGGGGCGGAACGAGCAAATGTGGAAATACGCGCGAACGAAGGTCTCCTGCGTCAGCTCGGCGGCATCTGTCTCATTCAGCACATATCGGTAAATGAACGCGAAGAGCGCGCCCTTGTGACGGGCCATGAGTTCATCGAGAGCCGCGTCATGGCCGGCCTGGAGCGCTTGCACGAGGGGAAGGTCCGGGTCCTCCACGCGCGTCGTCAGTGGTTCTCCGCCGAGTTGGATTCGAGGGCGTCCGCGGTGAGACGCAGGAGTTTGTCGAACTGCTCGCCGGTCAGCGCGAGTTTCATGGCGAACAAATGATCGAGGGTGACCATTTGGAGTTCGCCCTGCGCGGCATGAATTTTTTCGATGGCGGCGTTGACCCGTGGCGAGGATTGCTTGTCCTCGAGGATGACCGTCGCCAGTTCGGCGTTGGCCTCGCGAATGGCCGCGGCCAGCTCCACTTTGCGCTGCGCGTATTTCGCCTCGATGGGTTTCAAGACGCGCTCCTGATCGGCGGTGATGCCGAGCTGGGAGTGAAGCCATTCGTGGGAATCCATTCTTGCCGGATGAAAAAGCGTCCGGGTCAACAGGCACGACGCACTCGCGACGACCGCCACGATCGCGAGGAGACCGAGAAACTGCAGGAGTTTTTTCATCGCGGAGTGTTCATCAAGGTGGAGGGGAGGGACGGCGCGCGGCTCGAGAACACGCCCAGATCGAGGGCTCCGCGCGGGGCATCCAGCGAGCCGATGCTCACCGCGACCGCGAGAGTCACGACCGCCACCGAGGCAAAGCCCGCCGGACGGAACAGGAGCTTCCAAAGCGCATCGATCAACGACTCCCTTGCGCCCGAGCCGCGACGCTGCCGGATGGACCGCCAGACATTGCTCTCAAAATTTTCGGGCAGACCCCGCGCTGGCGATTGCGAGGCGAGGCGGGCCAGGGCGTCGTCGAGATTCTTCATGCATCCAGTCTAACGGCGCTTTCCCGCGAATCCCTCGGAAAATTTTTTCGGGAGATTGGAAACAGGGGCAAACGCGGCCAATCGACGGTTTTTGAAAATATTTCGAGGGATGGCGCGGTCCGATTTCTTTTAACCCGATGAAGCCGGAAGTTCCGGCCCCAACAACAACCAACAACAAACCCAACACACAAAATGAATACGAAAATCCTCAGCGCCGCGGCCCTGGCCGTAGCCTTCGCGGGAGCGGCCTTCGCCGGTCCCAGCTATCCCCCGGTTCCCTTCAGCAAGCCGATCGCGGCGAGCCGCGGCGGATGCCCGATGATCAAGGCCACGATCGTCCTGGCGCCGACCGGCAGTCCGAAGACCCATGCCTTTGCGCAGACGACCACCGGTTATCGCCATGAAGGATGCTTTGTGGCCGCCAACGGCAAGGCCGCCTGCAAGCCGACCGGCGCTTCCTGCGCTGCCATGGCCCACAGCTAGGGCGAGTCGCGAATCCGCGAGACGGAAGGCGCCTTCCGTCTCTCTGGATGGATCGGAGCGAAACTCCGAGGAAGAAAGGGAATGTGAGCGAAGGGGAAGCCGCGAGTCGATGCTCGACCTGGGCGGCGTGAAAATCGACTTTATCAACACTGATCCCCCAGAAGCCGTCCAGTGGCCCGACGGTTTTCGCCTCCTTGCGATTCGATAAATACCTTCTCATGGCTATGTCCCCTGTTTCCTCCGCCATCCGCCTGTTCTCCGCCTGCACGACGCTCGCCGCCCTCGTTTTCGCGGGTAGTGGCACCTGCGCCGCCGCTCCGTCCGAGCCGGCGAGTGCGCCCTCGCGCCCGGCACCTCCCGCCTCGATGGCAAAGAACCCGACCGTCCCGGATGTTGCCGTCGGTGCGCCTTCCGCGTCGCCCGCGCTGATCCAGCCGGGCGAAACCTGGCCCGACAACCGTGGCCAACCCATCCAGGCGCACGGTGGCGGCGTCATCAAGGTGGGCGACATGTGGTATTGGTTCGGGGAGGACCGGGAGAACCAGACGTCGGAGATTAAACCGCAGGACCGCTACGTCTCCTGCTACGCTTCCCGGGATCTGATCCATTGGGAGTTTCGCAACAAGGTCGCCGGCGGGCCATCACCAGTCCCCGAGCTCAAGGCACCCTTCGCCCTCGAGCGCCCCAAGGTGTTCCCCAATAAAAAGACCGGCAAATTCGTGATGTATGTCCATCTGGACGACTCCCCTGGCTACAGATTCGCCAGCGTCGGCGTCTATGTGTCGGACACGGTGGACGGGAACTACAAATTCGTGCGCAGCTTCCGGCCGCTCGGAAAAGAAAGCCGCGACATTGGCCAGTTCATCGACGACGACGGCTCCGCCTACCTGATCTTTGAATGTCGTCCGACGAAGGGCTTTTTCATCGCGAAGCTCTCCGCCGATTACCTCGATGTGGAAAAGGCGGTCTGCTTCATCAAGTCGCCGCTCGAAGGCGGCGCTCTGGTCCGATACCAGGGCCTCTATTACCTGATCGCCTCGCACCTCACCGGCTGGTTCCCCAATCCGAATCTCTATGCCACCGCTCCGCGCCTCGAAGGCCCTTGGTCGGAGTTCAAGGACATCGCGCCGCCGGAGACGAAGACCTACGGGGCGCAATCGACCTACCTGCTGAAAGTCATCGGATCGCAGAAGACATCGGTCATCTTTATGGGCGATATCTGGCGCCCAAAGAATCACGCGGACGATCGGTATCTCTGGATGCCGCTCGAAATCGGCGGCGGGCAACTCCGACTGCCTCCGCCGGCCCCGTGGACGATCGACGTCAAAACGGGCGAAGTCCGCATCCAACCCGCTTAGAGCCGACGATAAAACGCGACGAGCTCCAACCGCGCCGCCCGCAGCGCCTTTGTTTAAGCGGTTCTGGAGGCCATTGCGCTCGAAAAGCGAATGGGGTGACCGACGGGACTCGAACCCGCAACAACCAGAATCACAATCTGGGACTCTACCATTGAGCTACGGCCACCATTCGAGCGTGACGCGGCGGGAAATCCGACCGGACGCGCGAGCGAGTAAAAATGAATTCCCGGGCGGATTTGTCAATCGCGTTTCCGCGGTCAGCGCCGCCAGCCGTAGGCTCCCCGACCGATGCCGCAGCCGCCATAGACGATTGGCGCGCGATAAATGACGCGAGCGGGGGCATAGCAGACCGGGGCGGATTGGTAATAGACGACGCGTGGCGCGCAGGAATAGTAAACCGGCCGCGGGGCGTAGCAGACGGGCGGCGCATAATATCGCGGCCCGCAACCGTAGCCGCCGAAGCTGAAATAAAAGCCGCCCGCGTGAGCGGCGGGCGTGGCGCAGGCAAAGGCTCCGAGGACGGTCGCAAACAAAAGGGCAGTTTTCATGATCTTGTTATCAGCGATAACGCGCGAGCGACGGACGCATTCAAATCCGCGCGCGAAAAATTTCCTGATTTCCGGCGCTTGTCGCGCCATAGTGGGCGTTGCCATGAATTCCGCCGACCGGCTTGTCATCGATCCACCCGAGGGGCGGCGCAAGGTGCTGCTGCACTCGTGCTGCGCGCCGTGCTCGGGCGAGGTGATGGAGGCGATGGCCGCCTCGGGCGTGGATTACACGATCTTTTTCTACAATCCGAACATCCACCCCCGGAAGGAATACGAGCTGCGCAAGCAGGAGAACATCCGCTTCGCCGAGAAGGCCGGCGTGGCCTTCGTGGATGCGGATTACGATACGGACAACTGGTTCGCCCGCGTGAAGGGGCTCGAATGGGAGCCGGAGCGTGGGGCGCGTTGCACGGCATGTTTCGACATGCGATTCGAGCGGACGGCACTTTACGCGC
>Ga0207649_10000777_pt1 | contig 20690 bp, 16 predicted proteins | sample KBSC43metaG_FD_184317 | JGI IMG/M metagenome (GOLD analysis project Ga0207649, IMG submission 184317) | Corn rhizosphere microbial communities from Kellogg Biological Station, Michigan, USA - KBS C4-3 metaG (SPAdes) (version 2) | ecosystem: Host-associated > Plants > Roots > Rhizosphere > Soil ... | reverse complement strand
GCAATTGCCGCCACATCATGAGAAGCTGGTGGCCAATGTGGTGGCGCAGTCCGAGGCACTAATGCTGGGGAAGAGCAAGGCGGAGGTGGTCGCGGAGCTGACCGCTCAGGGGCTGAGCAAAGAGCAGATGAAGATGCTCACGCCGCACAAGATGTTCCCCGGCAACCGGCCGAGCAACACGCTCATGTATCCCAAGCTGACCCCGGAGGTGCTGGGCTCGCTGGTCGCGCTCTACGAGCACAAGGTTTTCGTCCAGGGCACGATCTGGAACGTGAACTCGTATGACCAGTGGGGCGTGGAGCTGGGCAAGCAGCTGGCCAAAGCCGTGCTGCCGGAGGTGCAGGACGGCGCCACGAAGGGCCAGCACGATGCCTCCACGCTTGGGCTGTTGGCGCACTACCACAAACTGAGGAAATGAACGGCGCGGACGGGTTAGGGACTCGTGTGGCGTTTCGTTGCCCAGCGCGAGAAACCGGAAAAATCGCGCTGTTTCCCTTCTCCGCCGCGTCCGGTTGGCACGCGCCGTTCGCCTCGTTAACGGCGCCCGACACGGCTGGGTTGCAGGCTATTTCGATTGACTCGGGGAGCTTGCCCGCTATGTTCCGCCGCACTTTGGCGGGGTTCGCCGCCGAGGTCTTGCGCGGAATTTGACCCGCGCCGCGGGCCGGTAGCTCAGGGGTAGAGCATTCGACTTTTAATCGAATGGTCGCGGGTTCGATTCCCGCCCGGCCTGCCATTACTCCGATGTGCCCTCAGCCTTCAGTTCACCGGCATTGCATCGCCGATAAACGCCACACTCGCACACGCAATCCCCAGCTTGGCGAATCCACCGCACAGTTCGCGGGCGGCGGCTTCGGTGGGGATGGGGCCAGCGACGAGGCGGCGGCCGGGGGCGCCTTCGATGCTGCCGAGGATCGGGCTGAGGCCGACGAGGAGCGTGCCGGCGCGATCGGTCATCGATTTCCAGGATGCGGGGCCATCCATGGCGAGGATCGGGGGGCCGAGCGCGACGCCGAAGGCACCGGCGTCGGGGGCGACCAGCGGCAGGACGGCGGGCATGGGCTGGGTGCTGGCGTTCGGGGCCGCGGTGGCCTCCGCACTCATCGGAGTTGTCGTATAGGCGACGCTGCCGCCGTCGGCCTCCTCGACCATGGAGGCAGGCCCGGAGATGTCGCCGGTGATGACCGAATGATCGACGGGAGCGGGCGTATTGATGGATTCGATCACCCGCGGCATCGACACCTCCAGCGCGCCGAGGCGCTTGGTGATGTCGGCGCGCTGTTCTTCGGTCAGGGCGACCCGATCCATTAGCGTGGCGTTGTCGGCCTTGAGCGCGGCTAGCCGGGCGTTGAGATCGGCGATCCTCGCTTGCAGCTGGCCGGTATTGGAACCCTGAAAGAGGGGCGTGTGCAGGCCGGAGAGCAGGCCGCTGGGCAGCAGCGCATTGGCGCCCGCTCCGAGCACGGCGCTCCCCCACGCGACCAAAGCGAACACGCCCCAGAAGGTGATGTCCCGCGGCCAGATCGGTTCGCTCAGTTTCGCCAAGGAAAAGCGCCTCGCCGCGCTCGAATCGCCAAGTCGGGCGGCAGTTTACCATCGCGAGCGAGTAAAGCTTTCCCAACACGTTGCTGCCATAAAATATGGCGAGATTCTGCGTGGATAACGGGGCGGGCATGGCCGATTTGGTGTCGATCATTCTGGCGGCGGGTGAGGGCACCCGCATGCGGTCGGCGATGCCAAAGGTTCTGCATCCGGTCGGGGGCATGCCGATCATCGGCCATGTCGTCCGCGCGGCGATGGGCGCCGGGTCGAGCGGCGTGGCGGTGGTGACGGCACCGGGTCATCAGGATGTCCGCGATACGGTCGGACGCATTCTTCCATCGGCACAATTTTTCGAGCAAACCGAGCGCAGGGGCACTGCGCACGCGGCCCGCATGGCGCGGCCGCTGTGGGAGGGCGCCAAGGGTTACGTCGCCATCGTCTATGGCGATCACCCGATGCTGCGGCCGGCCAATTTCAAGCTTGTGACCGACAGGCTCGATGCGGGCATGGATGCGGCGATCCTGGGATTCATTCCCGCCGATCCGACCGGCTATGGCCGGTTCATCACCGATGGCGAAAAGCTGCTGGCGATCCGGGAGCACAAGGATGCCTCACCAGAGGAGCGCAAGATCGGGCTTTGCAATGCGTGCATCCTCGCATTCCGCGCGCCGGTGTTCGCGGCCCTGATCGACCAGGTTGGCAGCAACAACGCGCAGGGCGAGTTTTACGCCACCGATCTGGTGGAGCTTGCCAATAAGGCCGGCCACAAGGTGGGCTATGCGGTCGCCCCCGAGGCCGATGTGATGGGGGTCAACGACCGCTCGCAGCTGGCGCGCGCTGAAGCACAGTTCCAGGAGCTGCGGCGCGACGATTTCATGAAGGCGGGCGTGACGCTCAAGGATCCCGCGACGGTGCACTTCTCCTACGACACCGAAATCGGCCGCGACGTCACGATCTGGCCGAATGTAGTGTTCGGGCCGGGGGTGAAGATCGCCGGGGGCGTCGAGATCCGTGCCTTCTGCGATATCGAAGCCGCGACCATTGCGACCGGCGCGACGATCGGGCCGTTCGCGCGAATTCGTGGCGGCGCCGAGCTCGGCGAAGATGTGCACCTCGGCAATTTCGTCGAGGTCAAAAAGAGCAAGATCGGCGCCGGCACCAAGGCCGGGCATCTGAGCTATCTGGGCGATGCGGTTATTGGCTCCAAGACGAACATCGGGGCGGGGACCATCACCTGCAACTATGACGGCGTGAACAAGGACGTGACGACCATCGGGAACGACGTGTTCATCGGCTCGAACGCATCGCTGGTGGCGCCGGTGACGATCGGCGATGGAGCCTACACGGCGTCGGGCAGCGTCATCACCGAGGACGTGCCGGCGAGGGCCGTTGCGTTCGGACGGGCTCGGCAGGTGAACAAGCCGGGCTACGCGCCGAAACTGCGCGAGAAGGCGCTCGCCAAGAAAGCCGCCAAGGCGGCGAAAGGGAAAAGCTGATGTGCGGGATTGTCGGGATCATCGGGACGGAGCCGGTTGCGCCGCGTATGGTCGAGGCGCTGCGGCGGCTCGAATATCGCGGCTATGACAGCGCGGGGGTGGCAACGCTCGAGTCCGGCGCCATCGCGCGGCGGCGGGCCGAGGGCAAGCTCGGCAATCTCGCGACCAAGCTCAATATCGAGCCGCTGAGCGGCAAGATCGGCATCGGACACACGCGCTGGGCGACGCATGGCGCGCCTACCGAGGGCAATGCGCACCCGCACGCGACCGACAAGGTCGCGGTGGTCCATAACGGCATCATCGAGAATTTCCGCGAGTTGCTCGAAGATCTGGCGAAAGACGGCTACCTCCCCAAGACGCAGACCGACACGGAGTCCGTCGCGCTTTGGGTGACGCGCGAGATCGATCGCGGGCTCGATCCAGAGCAGGCGGTCGGCGTCACGCTCAAAAAGCTGCGCGGCGCCTTTGCGCTCGCCTTCATGTTCAAGGGGCACGACAAGCTGCTGATCGCGGCACGGCACGGAGCGCCGTTGGCGGTGGGCTATGGCGACACCGAGATGTATCTGGGCTCCGATGCGATGGCGCTGGCGCCGTTCACGTCGCGGCTGAGCTATCTGCTCGATGGCGACTGGGCGGTGATCACGCCCAAGGGCGTCACGATCCGCAACGAGACCGATGCGATCGTCCAGCGCGAGACGCTGGTGTCGCAGGCGTCGGCGCTGCTGGTCGACAAGGGCAATCACCGCCATTTCATGGCCAAGGAAATTTATGAGCAGCCCGAGACGATCGGGCACACGCTTAGCCACTATGTCGATATGGCCGGCGAGAAGGTCGCCCTGCGCGAGAAGCTGCCCTTCGACTTCGCCAGGATCGAGCGGTTGACCATCTCGGCTTGTGGAACGGCGTACTACGCGGGGATGATCGCGAAGTACTGGTTCGAGCGCTATGCGCGGCTGCCGGTCGACGTCGATGTGGCGAGCGAGTTCCGTTATCGCGAGCCCCCGGTGACAAAGGGCAGCGCGGCGCTGTTCATTTCGCAGTCGGGCGAGACGGCCGATACGCTTGCGGCGCTCCGCTATTGCGCCCGCGAGGGCCAGCATGTGGTGAGCTTGCTCAACGTGCCGGAATCGACGATCGGGCGCGAGAGCGAGTTGGTGTTCCCAACACTCTGCGGTCCCGAGATCGGCGTTGCGTCGACCAAGGCGCTGACGGCTCAGCTGACGGCACTGGCGAGCCTCGCGATCGCGGCGGGTGTCGCACGCGGGACCATCGATCGCGCCGGAGAGCAGGAGCTGGTGCGCGCGCTGGTGGCGCTGCCCAATGCAGTGTCACGCGCGCTCAACACCGAGCGGCAGATCGAGGACATCGCCAAGGGCCTGAGCAAGGCCAAGGACGTGCTCTATCTGGGCCGCGGGCAGATGTTCCCGGTGGCCATGGAGGGCGCGCTCAAGCTCAAGGAAATCTCCTACATCCACGCCGAGGGCTATCCGGCGGGCGAGCTCAAGCACGGGCCGATCGCGCTCGTGGACGAGGTGATGCCGGTTATCGTCGTCGCGCCCTCGGACGAGCTGATGGAAAAGACCCTCAGCAATATGCAGGAGGTCGCGGCGCGCGGCGGCAAGATCATCCTTGTCACCGACGAGCAGGGCAAGAAGCACATTGGGCACGGCGTCGCCGAGACGATCGTCATCCCGAAGGTTTCGAGCTTCGTCGCGCCGATCGTGGCGCTGATCCCTGTGCAGCTGCTGGCGTACCATACGGCTGTGGTCATGGGGACGGACGTGGACCAGCCGCGGAACCTCGCCAAGTCGGTGACGGTGGAGTAGCGGCACGCCCTCGTGGTTCGAGGCTCGCTTCGCTCGCACCTCACCGTGAGGGCTACTGGGGCCGCCATGAGGACCTCACCCTGAGGTGCGAGGCGCTCGTGCCGAGCCTCGAAGGACGAGGGCCGGGATCGGGCCTTGCCTAAAAATCGCCTCCATGCGACCCAGCGCCCATGTCCTCGCCACCCCTCACCATCGTTCCGCCGACCCGGCCGCTGACCGGGCGCGTTACGCCGCCGGGCAGCAAGTCGATCACCAATCGGGCGCTGCTGATGGCGGGGCTGGCGAAGGGGACCAGCCGGCTCTCAGGCGCGCTTAAGAGCAAGGACACGTCGCTCATGGCGGCGGCGCTGCGGCAGATGGGCGTGACGGTCGAGGAGCCAGATGAGACCAGCTTCGTCGTCACCGGGACGGGCGAGCTGAATGCTCCGGCAGCGCCACTGATGCTCGGCAATGCCGGCACTGCGACGCGCTTCCTGACCGCCGCGGGTGCGCTGGTCGACGGCACGGTCGTCGTCGACGGCGACGAGGCGATGCGCAAGCGGCCGATTGCGCCACTGGTGGTCGCGCTACGGTCGCTCGGCATCGAGGCGGAGGCGCCGAGCGGATGTCCGCCGGTCACGATCAAGGGCCGCGGCTCTTTTGGTCGCGGCCGCGTCGAGATTGATGGCGGGCTGTCGTCGCAATATGTGTCGGCGCTGCTGATGGCAGCGCCGTTCGGCGACGGGCCGATCGACGTGGCGCTCACCGGCCAGGACCTCGACGCGCGCGGCTATGTGGACCTGACGGTGGCTGCGATGACGGCGTTCGGCGCGACGGTGATGCCGGTGGATCGGACGACCTGGCGGGTCGAGCCGACGCGCTATCGTGCGGCGGATTTCGCGATCGAGCCTGACGCTTCCGCCGCGACCTATCTATGGGCCGCAGAAGCGCTGACTGCGGGAAAGATCGACCTCGGTGTGCCGATGGAGGCGTTCACGCAGCCCGATGCGGCGGCTGCGAAATTCATCAAGATGTTTCCGCGCATGCCGGCGGTGATCGACGGCTCGCAGATGCAGGATGCAGTCCCGACGCTGGCGGTGCTGGCGGCCTTCAACGACACCCCGGTGCGGTTCACCGGGATCGCCAATCTGCGGGTCAAGGAGACCGACCGCATTCGCGCGCTGGCGACTGAGCTGAACCGCATCCGTCCTGGCCTCGCTCAAGAGCAGGGCGACGAGCTGCTTGTCGCCTCCGATCCGAAGCTCGCGGGGCAAACACTGCCGGCCCGGATCCAAACTTACGAAGATCATCGCATAGCGATGAGCTTTGCGCTTGCGGGCCTCAGGATCGGCGGGATCACGATCCTCGATCCCGATTGCGTGGGCAAGACGTATCCCGGCTATTGGGATGCGCTGCGGTCGCTCGGAGTAGAGCTGCGTTCTGCCTAGGCTGCGACGATCTCGGCGCCGGCGGTTTCGTCGAGCTCGTTTTCACTGACCACGCGGTTGCGGCCCGCGTGCTTGGCGGCATAGAGGCAACGGTCCGCGCGCTCGATCAATGACGAGATAGACTCGCCGGGCTTGTACATGGCGACGCCAAAGGACGCGGTGATGCGGCCGAGCTTCTCATTGGTCGAGCGCTTCAGCAGCTCCTTCGCCTGGACGGCCTTGCGGATGTTGTCGGCGAGGATGATCGCGCCTTCAAGATCAGTCTCGGGCAGGATCGCGGCAAACTCTTCGCCGCCGTAACGCGCCGCCATGTCCTTGCCCTTGATGTTGGACTTCATGGTCATGGCAACGAGACGAAGCACTTGGTCGCCGGTCTGGTGGCCCCAGGTGTCGTTGAAGCGCTTGAAGTGATCGATATCGAGCAGCATCAAGCAGAGCGGCTGACCATCGCTCTCGGCCTCGGTAAAGGCGCTCTGCATGCGCTCGTCGAAGCTCTTGCGGTTATAGATCTTGGTCAGCGGGTCGAGCATCGAGGCGCGGCGCACCTCGTCGAGATCGCGCTGCAGCGCGGTGATCTCCTCGCGGGTGGCCTCAAGGCGAGCTTCGAGCGCGCTGTTGGCTTCCTGCATGTGCCGGGTCTCGCCCAACAGCTTTTGTGCGAGCCGCTTGAGGCCGCTGCCATCGAGATTGGCGCCCAGTTCAACGGTTGCGGCTTCGAGGGTGCTGGAATAGTCGCCCGCCGTGGCGATAGCGCCGTCGATCGCCTGGTGCACGGCGGTGATGCTGGTGGCCATGCGCTCGGTGACGGTCGAGATGCGCTCGTTGGCGTCCTGCGCCTTGAGGAATTCGTTGTAGAGCCGCTCGGCCAGTTCCTGCGTTGCGGTGCCGTCGCGGAAGATCTGGTTTATGCGCTGGTTGAGCGAGGGGTTCACGCCCGTCGCGTAGGTGTAGAGCAGTTCGTAGAATTGCGGATAGGGCGGAATCTGGCCGCGCTTCAGCAGGTCCATCGCCGAGATGGCGTAGCCGAGAGCGCGCCTGAATTCCTGCTCTGACATCCGGCCCCCGAGACGCTTGCCACCTTCTGGTGCTTCGTAACTCTTCCGCCAACTCGATTAAGGGCAGGTAAAGCCGGACAAGAAAGCGTGGTTGGACGGGCGTGGGAGCGGCTTAGCGCGCCGGTGTCGGCCGGAGCAGGAACGCAGGGACCGGTCCGTCGGAACCAAAGGGATCGGCGGACCGCCCGCCCGATTTGGCGGGCCGGTCGGTGCGCGGCTTTGGAGCGGCTTGCGGCGTTACCGGCGAGGCAGATTCGACAGGTGCCAGGCGAGCCGGTTCGTCGTGCTTTGGACGGCGATCCCGGCCGCGGCCGCGTGGACGATCCTCGCGCGGGCGGTCTTCACGAGATCGGCGTTCGCGGGGCGCCTCCGCTTCCTCGGCCGCAGCCGCATCGGCGCCACTGCGCCCCACATCGAGCGACATCACCGGGATGTCGTGCTGGATGAGGCGGGTGATGGCATCGAGATATTTGCCGTCGGCACCGCTGGCGAGCGTGATCGAGATGCCCGAACGCCCGGCACGGCCGGTGCGGCCGATGCGGTGGATGTAATCCTCGGCGTGCGTGGGTACGTCGAAGTTGAACACGTGGCTCACAGCAGGAATGTCGAGGCCGCGCGCCGCGACGTCGCTCGCAATCAGGAGCTGGACCTTGCCGGTCTTGAACGCATCGAGCGTTTCCATGCGGCTCTTCTGGTCCATGTCACCGTGGAGGCCACCAGCCGAGAAACCATGCCGCTGCAGCGAACGTGCGAGGGTCGCCACATCGCGCTTGCGGTTGGAGAAGATGATCGCGTTCTTGAGGCCGCCCTCGGTCTGCGTCTCGCTGCGGATCAGCTGGCGCAGGACGGCGCGCTTGTCTTCGGGGCTGTGGGGCACTTTGACGAGACGCTGGTCGATGGTGTCGACCACGGAGTTCTTCCGGGCGACTTCGATGCGCACGGGATCGCGCAGGAATTTGCCGGTGAGCTTCTGGATTTCGGGCGCCATCGTGGCCGAGAAGAACAGCGTCTGGCGGTTCGGCGGGAGCTTTGCGCAGATGCGCTCGATCTCGGGGATGAAGCCCATGTCGAGCATGCGATCGGCTTCGTCGATGACGAGAATCTCGACACCCGACATCAGGATGCGGCCGCGCTCGAACTGATCGAGCAGACGGCCGGGGGTCGCGATCAGCACGTCGACGCCGCGGTCGAGCTTCTTGTTCTGGTCGTCGAAGCTGACGCCGCCGATGATGAGCGCGACGCTGAGCTTGTGGTTCTTGCCGTATTTCTCGAAATTCTCGTGGACCTGCGCGGCGAGCTCGCGGGTGGGCTCGAGGATCAGGGTGCGGGGCATACGCGCACGGGCGCGGCCGCTTTCGAGGAGCGTGAGCATAGGCAGCACGAACGAGGCGGTCTTGCCCGTGCCGGTCTGCGCAATGCCGATGATGTCCTTCTTTTCGAGGACATGCGGGATGGCCTGCGCCTGGATTTCTGTGGGCTTGGTGTAGCCAGCCGCGGCGACCGCATCGGTCACCTTGGCGCTGAGGCCGAGCCCGGAAAAGTCTTCTGGCAATGTAGTCGTCCACTCGAGGGTTGGGAGGTGCCGGCGTTGAGGCCTTTTGGGCCGAGCGGCGGAGTGGTTCCCGATTTGCGCCGGGAACATAGCGGGAAACCCCCTTGAGTCAACGGGAGTTCCGGGCCTGTGCTTAATGTGGGGATGCGACGGTCAGATGTCGAGGTCGGTGACGAACTGGGCGTTCGCCTGGATGAACTCGAAGCGAAGTTCGGGTTTGGAGCCCATCAGGCGCTCGACGGAATCCTTGGTGCCGGCGCGGTCTTCGGCGACTTTGACCTGAAGGAGCGAGCGGGACTTCTTGTCCATCGTGGTCTCGCGCAAATGCGTGTAGGGCATCTCACCGAGGCCCTTGAAGCGCGTGATGTCGGGCTTCTTGCCCTTGAATTCGGTGGCGATCAGCCGGTCGCGGGCGGCGTCGTCCATTGCATAGTGGACGTTGCCACCGGAGCTCAGCCGGTAGAGCGGGGGCAGGGCCAGGTAGAGGTGGCCCTGGTCGATCAGGCCGGGCATCTCCTGGAAGAAGAAGGTCATCAGCAATGAGGCGATATGGGCGCCGTCGACGTCCGCATCGGTCATCAGGATGATCTTGTCGTAGCGGAGGTCTTCCTCGCGGTAGCGGTCGCGTGTGCCGCAACCCAGCGCCTGGATGAGGTCGGCGATCTGCTGGTTTTGCGCGAGCTTTTCGCGTGTTGCGCCCGCAACGTTGAGGACTTTGCCGCGAAGGGGGAGGACGGCCTGGCTGGCGCGGTCACGGGCAGATTTGGCGCTGCCGCCGGCGCTGTCGCCTTCGACGATGAAGAGTTCCGCCCCCTGCGCCGCCGATTGCGTGCAGTCGGCGAGCTTGCCTGGCAGGCGGAGTTTTCGTGTCGCGGACTGGCGATCGATCTCCTTTTCCTTCTTGCGTCGCAGGCGCTCTTCGGCGCGCTCGATCGTCCAGTCGAGGAGCTTGTTGGCCTGCTGCGGCGAGGCTGCAAGCCAATGGTCGAAGGCATCGCTCAGGGCTTTGTCGACGATACGCGTGGCTTCGGGTGAGCTCAGCCGGTCCTTGGTCTGGCCGACGAATTCGGGTTCGCGCACGAAGACCGAGAGCATCGCCGAGCACTGTACGAGCAGGTCTTCCGCCGTAATGTTCGCGGCGCGCTTGTCGCCCTTGAGCTCGGCATAAGCGCGGATGCCGCGGAGCAGGGCAGTGCGCAGGCCCTGTTCGTGCGTGCCGCCTTCGGCTGTGGGGATCGTGTTGCAGTAGGAGTTGAGGAAGCCGTCCGCGAGCGTCCACGAGATGGCCCACTCGACGGCGCCATGGCTGCCGGGCTTGCCCGAATTGCCCGAGAATATGTCATCGACGATCCGCTGCTCGCCCTCGATGCGGGTCGCGAGGAAATCGCGCAGGCCGCCGGGGAAATGGAAGCTCGCCTTTTCCGGTACCTCGTCGGTCGCGAGCTCCGGATCGCAGGACCAGCGGATCTCGACACCGCCAAACAGGTAAGCTTTGGCGCGCGTCATCTTGAACAGGCGCTGCGCCGAGAAATGCGCGTCCTTGCCGAAGATCTGGGGGTCGGGATGGAAACGCTGCGTGGTGCCACGGCGGTTCTGAACCTTGCCGACTTCGAGCACCTTGCTGGTGGGTTTGCCGCGCGAATAGCTCTGGCGGTAGAGGATTCCGTTGCGCGCCACTTCGGTCACGAGCTCGTCGCTCAGCGCATTCACCACCGACACGCCGACGCCGTGGAGGCCGCCCGAGGTCTCGTAGGCCTTGGAGTCGAACTTGCCGCCCGCGTGCAGCGTCGTCATGACGATTTCGAGCGTCGACTGTTTTGGAAATTTCGGATGGTTCTCGACCGGGATGCCGCGGCCATTGTCGATCACGGTGACGTAGCCGTCGGTGCCGAAATGTACCTCGATACGGCTCGCATGGCCCGCGATGGCCTCGTCCATCGAGTTGTCGATGACTTCGGCGAAGAGGTGATGGAGCGCGTTGGTGTCGGTGCCCCCGATATACATGCCGGGGCGCCGGCGAACGGGCTCGAGCCCCTCAAGCACCTCGATGTCGGCGGCCGAATAAGAGGAAGACGCGGAGCCTGTCGGGCTCGCCGGTTTCTTCCTGGGCGGCTCGGGCATATCGTCGAAGAGGCTGGCTTTAGCGGGCATGGTTCAGCTTGGTGGGATCGAATCGAGGAGCTTCTAGCAGATTCTAAGCTGCAACCATTGGAAGGCGGTCAGCGTTATGACGCGGCTTGGTGGACTACCCTCAATTCTGAACGCTGGATGAACGGCCCCTTGGGGTCTCGTTCAAGCCTGCGTCCCTACAGCGTCAGACTGCGCCCGCGTGCTCACCCATTTTCCCTGGAGATTACAATGGCTCTCTTCACCTCGATTAAGTCCGGCATTGCTGCCACTGCCCTTGCGCTTGCCATGGGCGTCGGCGGATTTGCCGCTCCGGCCCAGGCGGCCGGTTCGATCACCCTCAATTTCGGCAACCCCGGCTTCGGGTTCGTTGCGCCCGGCGGCGTGACGGTGCATTTCGGCGACAAGGGGTACTTCAAGTACTGCCTCGACGACGACGGGATCATCAACCGCCTCGAGAACCGCGGCTACGACAACGTCCACATCATCCGCCACAACCATAACGACGACTACAGCAACAAGGTCTGGGTTGTCGCTCAGGACTGGAAGGGTGACTGGTACCAGATGCGCGTCGACCGCTGCACCCACGCCGTCGACCATCTGCGTCGCGTGCATAAGCACAACGACCACAATCCCTTCGACTACAACCACTTCAGCTTCAGCTTCAATTTCTGATCGCTGTCGCATCCGCTCTTAAGTCCCGGTCCGAGGCAGCTCGGGCCGGGACTTTTCATTCTAAAGCGTCGTTTTGAAAGTATTGATCGCGCCGAAACGGTGCACCCGCTTAACCATTGCTTGGGGAGTTGGAAGCACTTCCTTAAGCGCGCCTTGGTAGAACAGGCCATACGGTTTTGTGTGTGGAGTAGCCGTATGCGTGCCGCCGAGGCTTCGCGTATTGAGCCCGCGTCGGTTCGTGTTGCGCAGTTCATGCGTCTGGGGTGGCTGCAGGCCGGATTTTCAAGTTTTGCGTACCGGCTTGCCCATCTTCTTGCCCCGCGAGTCGCCGTTATCGGCGCCCTGAGCGTGATGTTTCTCTGCTTCTGAGCTGAACGTCACCAACATATCAATCGCGGTAACCAAGTCTTCAGGGCGCTTGGGCAATATCAGTGTCCGGTAATACTATGAGGGCGGAAATGTCGGACCAGGAGCCCGGCGAAGCGTCAACGCCTCCAGAGCACGATCGTCGGCTGGACCTGCGCTATGTGGGGCCGCTCGATGGCTGCTACACGCTCTCCAGCCATCTCGACCTCGTCAGCGGTGCCGGCGTGCTGCCGTTCCGGACGCTGTCGATCTCGTCATCCCAGGTGACGATCACGGGGCCGGTGACGGGCAGGGTCGGTGACAATCTCACCGCCAAGATCGACGGCTTCGGCATCATTCGCGGAACAATCGAGCGGGTGACGGCGGATGGCCTGACGTTCCGGATCATTGCGACCGAGCGGCACCGCCTGCGGATCGCCGTCAAGATCGATTTTCTCAAACAGAAGGCGTCTCGCAAGCAGTCCGACCGCCGCGTGTCCAAGCGCCGCCAGCCGCGGGACCTGCGATCCACCCTCGCACTGCCGGACGGCCGGATCCTCAATTGCCTCGTCGTCGATTTCTCACGGAGCGGCGCCGCGATCGCGACGCCGATCAAGCCGCAGCTATCGGATCGCGTTGTGGTTGGACGCGTCGCGGGACACGTCGTGCGCTACCTGCCGTCAGGGCTCGGGATCCAGTTCGACGAAAAGCAGAAAATCGAAGGGCTCGAGGAACTGCTGACTGGGTACGAAGTGATCTCGGAGTCGACACGGATCGAGCCCGCGGCCTGAAATGCAGAAGGGGCCCGCAGGCCCCTTCCTTTTCCTTTATCACAGTGCGCCCTGATCAGGCCGAGTAGTACATCTCGTACTCGACCGGGTGCGGGGTGTGCTCGAATTTGATGACTTCCGTCATCTTTAGGTCGATGTAGCTGTCGATCTGGTCGTCGTCGAACACGCCACCGGCCTTGAGGAAGTCGCGGTCCCTGTCGAGGCTTTCGAGCGCTTCACGCAGTGAGCCGCAGACGGTCGGGATCTGCTTCAGTTCTTCCGGCGGCAGCTCGTAGAGGTCCTTGTCCATCGGATCGCCCGGATGGATCTTATTCTTGATGCCGTCCACGCCGGCCATCAGCATGGCGGCAAAGCCGAGATAGGGGTTCGCCAGCGGATCGGGGAAACGGACCTCGACGCGCTTGGCCTTCGGCGACTGGCCGAAGGGGATGCGGCACGAGGCCGAGCGGTTGCGCGCGGAGTAGGCGAGCAGCACCGGCGCTTCAAAGCCGGGGACCAGGCGCTTGTAGGAGTTGGTGGTGGGGTTGGTGAAGGCGTTGATGGCCTTGGCGTGCTTGATGATGCCGCCGATGTAGTAGAGCGCATCCATCGAGAGGCCCGCATACTGGTCGCCGGCGAAGAGCGGCTTGCCGTCCTTCCAGATCGACTGGTGGCAGTGCATGCCCGAACCGTTGTCGCCATAAACGGGCTTGGGCATGAACGTGACGGTCTTGCCGTAAGCGTTGGCGACCTGGTGGATCACGTATTTGTAGATCTGCACGTTGTCGGCCGCCTGGATGATCGGCGAGAACTTCATGCCGAGCTCATGCTGGGCGGAGGCCACTTCGTGGTGGTGCTTTTCGATCGGCACGCCCATGGCGCCCATCGCGGCGAGCATCTCACCTCGCATGTCCTGCGCGCTGTCGAGCGGCGGGACGGGGAAGTAGCCCTTCTTGAGCCCGATGTGGTGGCCGGAATTGCCCTGGTCGTACTGTGTGTCGTTGTTGGTCGGCAGTTCGGACGAGTCGACTTCGAAGCCGACTTTGTAGGTGGTGTTCGAATAGCGGACGTCGTCGAAGATGAAGAATTCGGGCTCCGGCCCGAAATAGACGCTGTCCCCGAGGCCTGAGGACTTCACGAACGCTTCGGCCTTCTTGGCCGTGGTGCGCGGGTCGCGGTTGTAGGGCTGGTAGGTGAGGGGGTCGAGCACGTCGCAGTTGATGGCGAGGGTCGAGGCGCCGAAGAAGGGGTCCATGTAGGCCGAGGCGGGATCGGGCATCAGCACCATGTCGGACTCGTTGATCGCCTTCCAGCCGGCGATCGAGGAGCCGTCGAACATCGTGCCTTCTTCGAAGATATCGTCGTCGATCATGGTCTGATCGAAGGTGACGTGCTGCAGCTTGCCGCGCGGGTCGGTGAAGCGCAGATCGACGTACTTAATCCCTTCGTCCTTGATCTTCTTGAGAATGTCCTTGCCAGTCGTCATGGTTTTCCCCGTTGGAAGTCCTGAGTGTTTGTCTGCTTGGTCGGCGCCGCGCGACTAGAGCGCGTCGTCGCCGGATTCGCCGGTGCGGATGCGGATGGCCTGCTCGATCGAATAGACGAAAATCTTTCCGTCGCCGATGCGGCCGGTCTGCGCGGCCGAGCGGATCGCCTCTATGGCCTTTTCGGCGAAGTCATCGGGGCACACGACCTCGATCTTCACCTTGGGCAGGAAGTCGACCACATATTCGGCGCCGCGATAGAGCTCGGTGTGGCCCTTCTGCCGGCCGAAGCCCTTGGCTTCGGTGACGGTAATGCCTTGGAGGCCAACCTCCTGAAGCGCCTCTTTGACCTCGTCCAGCTTGAACGGCTTAACGATCGCCTCGATCTTCTTCATGCAGGCCTCCACTTCGCCCTTGCGGGTATCGCCCTAACGTATGCACAGCCTGTGCCAGCGGCGCCCGCGGTCCAAATCATCCCGGCTGGCTGGTAATTAGCGGCGAGTCCTCTCGCACAATCTGAACGACCGCGCCAGCCGGCGCCTATATTTTGGGCACTGTGCCGCGGGAATGGACGCCGTCATTCGCTCGGCGGGTTGAGGACGACCATTTGGTAGCCAGGGGCGAGCACGAGTTCGTCGCGCGCGGCGTCATCCAACAACAGGAAGCTATGCAGCCGCTCTAGCAGGAAGCCGCCCACACGGCGCTGATAGCCTTCGCGCGGTACATAGTAGCGTTCGAGGAAGGCGGCCCACGCCTGGTGGAGGATCGACATGTGCCGTAGGAATGTCGGGACCGAGAAGATGCCGAGGGCTGGGCTCGGGATCAGAAAGCGACAGGACGCGAGGGCAGCGCTCCGATCGAGGTCGAACCCTTCGACGGTCGTGAGGGCGAGGCCGAAGCGCGTGAAGTCCTCCGCCGGGTGATACTGCGCATACTGGGCCGCCAAGGACGGAACCGGGACCAGCGGACCGACAAGCGTGCGGCCTTCACGTAGAGCCAGATCGGCATCGGTCACGAACAGGCCCTCGGCTTCGTCCGGCGAGCACGCGAAAGCATAAGGCCGCTCCTCCCAGCGCTGGCCCGAATGCCGGATGGAAACGAATTTCCGATATTGAAACAGCAGGATGTCTTCGGACCGGTCTCCGGCGGCGAGAGCATCGGCGAGCCCGAACAGTTGGGCGTATTCCGACAGGACCTGACCTTCCCATCCCAGTCCGAAGTGGTCCTCGGGCACGAGGAGCGTCTCTCGATCGCCGTCCGCCTGGGGAGCCACACAGACGAAATCGCGACCCGGATCGAACCTGGGTCGACGGTGGCTCACGCAAAAGAACTTCATGCCGGACGTTATCTCCAGCTGGCGCAAACAGGGCAATGCCGATGCGAACACGGGGCGCGTCATACCGTGGAGCCTGGCCTTGTGCGCCGGCCCGGTCAGGCGGTCAGCCCCGCCAGAGAATTTCGCAGAAGCGTTCTCGTGGCGTCGGGAAGCGTGCCGAAATACATCGGCGCCCTCTCGCTGGGGCGGAAGGGTTGCCCGCGAATGGCTTGATACTCGGCTTCAAAGCGGGCCCAGGGGTGCTCGGCCATCGGCGCGTTTGCAGCGACTCCGCCGTGGATCTGATGGAATGTGGCCTCGCCCAGAAGCATGACAGGGGTCAGACTGCTCATCGCCATCGCCCGGCTGAAAAAGTCGAGGTTGACCAGTCCACCGCCGGGACTGACGAACCTCTCGTCCATGCCCCCGAGTTCCTCCCACGCCTCGCGGGGAACAACAAAGAAATTACTCTCCCAGAGCTTGGAAAAGAAGCCGGCTTTGGATGAAAGGGCAATCGAGCTTCCGTTGAACAGGCGATAGCCGTCTCGGCGCCAGTCGAGCTTGTCGAGGAGTCCGTCCTCCACTGTCTGATTGTACCCCTTGAGAATCGAAAGGTTCTGCACCTGCGGGCCGAGGTGCATGGCGAGCGTGTAGACAAACGCCGCCTCGAACGCTTTGCCGGCGCGGTGGGCAAGGCCCAGTATCCCCGGCGAGAGCAGCCGGGCGCCATCAATGAGCACTGCCACGTGGCGTCCGCTGGAAGCAGCGACGGCTTCGTTGATGGCAGCGACCGGCGAGGGGGGAGCTGCCGCCTTTCGCACGTACCGGAAGGACGGGCCAAAGGATGTGACGGTTTCTGGGTCGAGCGGTTCGCTCGATCCATTGTCCACCGCAATGACCTCATAGGTCAGCTCGCCGAGGTCACGCTGGTAAGCCTGACTCAGGCTGAACAGCGTCCGCGGGGCCTCGCGGCGCATGTTGTAGAAAATGGCGACGATGGAGAGGTCCACGATCGAGCTGCTCACACCGCGGCCGACATGGACTGTTCGGCTCGCTCAAGCAGATCATACCACAATTGTCCGATCGGTGCCGGAAGCGGCGAGTCGACGTTCGTCTGCTGGTGAACGAGTTCGGAGGTGAAGAAGGCCGTACCTGCGGGCATGAAGCCCAGCTGCGACAGCAACGCGCCCAGCCCTTTCGCGTAGGCGTCGGGAGCTTGATCGAACCGGATGATTGGGAACGGCCTCCGGTCCCATTCCCGCACGATGACGCTGTTGTAGGTGTGCCAGAGCTTGAGGCCGCTGCCCATTGGAACACCGCCACGGGCGGCGAGCGAAGCGGCGACGCTCAGGGGATGGCGAAATGTTCCAACGAGGTCGAAGCGAGCGCCTTGTCTCCAGAAATCCAACGTCAGCACCGTCCTGGGGTCCTTGAACCCCCAGCGCCGCTGCCCCTTGTTTCCCAGCACTTCGATCAGCTCGTCGCGCTGCTCCGCCAGCCGGTCCGGCCAGGTGGCGATGGGACCGGGCCGATCCCACGAGGCTCCGTTGTGGGTGAGCACGGCATCATTAAGGGCCCGGATATCGAGGTGTTCGCGGTTTCCGCGTCGGTTGTGCGGAGCCTGCTGGACGACGTCGCCCAGGAAAAGCCCGCCCGCCTCCAGCGCGCCGGCGAGGCAGCTCGTCCCGCTGCGGTGCATTCCGAGGATACAGATGGGTGCGGCCATGGACTGGGCGGGCATTATTGGTGGCGACCTGATTGATACCAGGCCTGAGGATAGGCGAGGGGCCGCGGGTGAGCAATTGACCTGCAAAGCGGCTTAGGCAACATGCCGCCCTGTTGCGCATGGTTGTCCGCCAAAAGGCGCGACTGCCGTTGTTGCCGGCACGCCGCGGCGGACGCTGCAAGCGGGGAGGCTGGTAGGATGATTGCCTTCGGCCCATTCGCCCTCGACGAGTCTCGTGGCCTGTTGCTCAGGGATGGCGCGCCCCTTCCAGTGGGTCAGCGGGCCCTCGCCCTCCTCGGCATCCTGCTTCGCGCCGAAGGCGGGACGGTCGGCAAAAGCGCGCTGATGGATGCGGCGTGGCCGGGCATCGCAGTGGAGGAGGCCAATCTCACTGTCCAGATTGCGGCCCTGCGCAAGGCGATGGGGACGGCCGGGGATGGTTCGGACTGGATCCTGACGGTGCCGCGTGTCGGCTATCGGTTACCGCAACCCAGGCCTGAAGCAGCCGGGAACGCGGCCGCGGGGTTGCCCGCAATCGGGGTCCTTCCATTCGCAAACCTCAGCGACGATCGGGATCAGGACTATTTTGCGGATGGCATTACAGAGGACCTCATCACGGCGCTGTCCCGTTTTCGGGCCTTCTCGGTCATTTCGCGCGGTTCGAGCTTTGCGCTGCGCGGCCGCGTGCTGGATGCGCGCGAGGCGGGCCGCCTGCTCGGCGCGCGTTATCTTCTCGAGGGCAGCGTGCGCAGGGCTGGAGACGCCATGCGGGTGACCGCCCAACTCGCAGACGTCGAGACGGGCGGGCAGCTATGGGCGGAGCGGTTCGATGGCGGGCGGGAGGACATCTTCGCGATGCAGGACCGCATCACGGAGGCGGTGGTCGGGTTCATACAGCCGGAAATCCAGCTTGCCGAGATCGAACGCGCGCGCCGCAAGCGGCCGGAGAATCTGGATGCCTACGACCTCTATCTGCGCGCCTTTCCGCTCGTGCAGTCCGCCGATCCCGCGGCGTACGAGCCCGCGCTGGCGCTCTTGCGCCGGGCCACCGCGCTCGACGGAAACTTCGCGATCGCGCTGGCGTGTCTGAGCTGGGTGCTCGAAAAACGACAGGCACTCGAGCTGGCCGGCAGCCGACCCGAAGACAAGACGGAAGCGACCGAGCTCGCCCGCAGGGCGCTGGCCGCTGGAGGCGACGATCCGCGCGTCATGGCCATCGCCGGATTTGTCCTGACGCGCTTTTCCGACGTGGCCGCCGGCCTCGCGGCGGCACGCCGCGCCCATGCGATCAACCCTAACGATCTGCTGGTGCTGAACATGGCAGGCTACTCGGAAGTGCTCGTTGGGGACGCGGATCTCGCCGGCACGCTGTTCGGGCGCGCTGTCGAGTTGGCTCCCAATGCTCCCGAAAGCTACCTCAACATGACGGGCATGGCGTTTTCGCATTTTCACGCCAAGCGCTACCAGGCGGCGCTTGAGTGGGGGCAGCGGTCGCTTCAGACGTTCAATGACTGGCCCGTCACCTATTGGGTGCTCGTTGCCGCTGCGGCCTGGCTCGGCCGGCAGTCTGAAATGGCGGCCTATGTCGGCCGGCTCCGCGAGCTGACCCCGGCGGTGACCATCGCGCAGTTCGAGCGAGACCTTTCCAATACCCAGCCCAATTGGCCGCTCTTGATCGAGGGCCTCAAGAAGGCGGGCCTGACCTGAGGGTTCCTTCTCGCGGTCTTGCAGCTTTTTGGAACTTTTTAGGGCCAGTTCGCTGAGCTTTTGTCCCCGGCTCGGTCAGTCTCACCGTGTGGCCGCTTTGGCCGAGGGAGAGACCAATGACCGACGTGTTTGCCGACCGCCAATCCTTCCAATTTGAGCCGGCCGCGCCCGAGCCCACGGCTGTCGCGGCCCGGATGATCCCCGCCAGGGGCCGTTTCCCGCACGGCGCAAGGGGTCTTGTTGCAAGGCTTCGGGCGTTCAACCAGGCGCGGCGGGAGCTGAGCCACTACACCGATGAGGAGCTGGCACAGCTCGGCATTCCGCGTCCTCGGACCCTGGTCGTGGCCATGGGCATCGCGTTCGGGCGGCAGCCGGCCCGCTGAGGCTGAGAGACTGCATCCCCGTTCCCTTTGACTGCCCGGAAGGCTTCATATATCTGCTCGCCAGCCCGGCCGGTGGGCACCTCGCGGGTGTGGCGGAACTGGTAGACGCACTGGATTTAGGTTCCAGCGCCGAAAGGCGTGGAGGTTCAAGTCCTCTCACCCGCACCAGCTTCCGAGCGAAGCGATTGCCCGGCCAGAACGCCAGAGAACGGACAGTTTGAATGCAGGTTACCGAAACCCTCAATGAAGGCCTCAAGCGCAAGCTGAGCGTGGTCATCCCCAAGTCCGACCTGACGTCGCGGCTCGACGCGCGGCTCGGCGAGCTGAAGGATCGCGCCAATATCAAGGGTTTCCGGCCCGGCAAGGTGCCGGCGGCACACCTCAAGAAGGTCTATGGCAAGTCGGCCATGGCCGAGGTGATGCAGGACGCCATTAACTCCACCGTCGGCGAAGCGCTGACCAACCGCGCCGAGCGCGCTGCGACGCAGCCGAAAGTCGATCTGCCGGAGGACCAGGGCACGCTCAACAAGGTGCTCGACGGGGAATCCGACCTCAGCTTCGATGTGAGCTATGAGGTGCTTCCGGTTGTCACGCCGATGGATTTCTCCTCGCTCAAGCTCGAGCATCCGGTGGTCGAGATTTCCGACGAGGATGTCGAGAAGGAACTCGCCCGCGTGTTCCGCCAGAACCGCGGCTATGACCCCCGTCCCGATGATGAGGCGGTTGCCGAGGGCGACAACATCGGGCTTGCCTTCAACGGCAAGATCGACGGTAAGCCGTTCGCCGGCGGCAGTGCGGACCACAGCCATCTGGTGGTGGGCGCCGGCGAATTCATCCCGGGATTCGAAGAGCAGCTGATCGGCATGAAGAAGGGCGAGACCAAATCGATCAAGGTCACGTTCCCCGCCGACTACAATCGCGAAGAGCTGCGCGGCAAGACCGCCGATTTCGAGGTGACCATCCTCCACGCTGACGCCCCGCAGACCGGTGTCGAGCTCAACGACGATTTCGCCAAGCGGCTCGGTCTCGACGACCTCGGCGCGCTGCGCACCGCCATCCGCGAGCAGATGAGCACGGCGCTTGAATCAATGAGCCACCAGGCCGTGAAACGCCAGATTCTCGATGCGCTCGACGAGGGGCATAAATTCGACGTGCCGCAGCAGCTGGTCGATGCGGAGTTCGACACGATCTGGCAGCGCGTCCAGCACGAGGTGACCGATCACGGCCGCTCGTTCGAAGACGAGGGGACAACTGAAGAGG
>Ga0207649_10000771_pt1 | contig 20805 bp, 24 predicted proteins | sample KBSC43metaG_FD_184317 | JGI IMG/M metagenome (GOLD analysis project Ga0207649, IMG submission 184317) | Corn rhizosphere microbial communities from Kellogg Biological Station, Michigan, USA - KBS C4-3 metaG (SPAdes) (version 2) | ecosystem: Host-associated > Plants > Roots > Rhizosphere > Soil ... | reverse complement strand
CGCAGATCCGCGATCCCATGGGCAAGCTGCCGGCGGTCATTGCGCCCGTTGAAGTCGCGAGCCTCACCGGTGTGCCGACCAGTGCCGCCCTTGGAGCCATCGATCAGGTCGTGCCGATGTCGATCGCGCCCATCCCCATGAGTCCCACCGGCGCGCTGGCCTATGCCCGCGAGACCACGCCTGCCACGGCCTTCGACCTCAACGTCGACAAATACGGGCAGGCCGTCACCAAGAAAGACATCTGGTGCATGGCGCAGGCCATCTATTTCGAGGCCCGCGGCGAATCCTATCGCGGCCAGATCGCGGTGGGGCAGGTGGTCATGAACCGCCTCGCGCACCCCATTTATCCCAAGGATATCTGCGCCGTCGTGTTCCAGAACCAGCAGATGCACAATGCCTGCCAGTTCTCCTTCGCCTGCGACGGCCAGCCCGAGACCATCGACGACCAGGCCTCATGGAAGCAGGCCAACACCATCGCCGAGGGCGTGATCAACGGCAGCCTCTATCTGCCGGAAGTGGGCCGCGCCACGCACTACCACGCGACCTATGTCTATCCGGACTGGGCGCCGCGGCTCAAACGCGTGGCCAAGATCGGCCACCACATCTTCTATCAGTTCAAGAGCGTCGCCTAAGCGACTCCAGCGGCTCAGGTCTGCGTCGCGTTCGCCGGCACGAAAGTGAACGTCGTGATCGACCCCGAGGTCGAGCTCGTCCATTTGCCGCCGAAACGGAACGGGTTGAGCCAGCTGCCCTCGGCATGCCGCACCACGTCGATCCCCGGATATCTCACGTTACGCGAGGTGAGCGCGTCGGACGAATAGGTCCCGCTCGGCGTCTGGATGATCGACACATATTCGCGATGGCCATAGCTGATCTTGCTGACGATCGCACTGCGCCGGATATCGGTCGAAACGCCCGGCCCGATCTCGACGTCGAGCTTCAGCAATCCGCTCGGATCATAGGGCTGGCGCGGCAGAATGTCTGTAAAGACCGTCGCGACCTTCGCCGGCTCGCTTGCCAGCGCCTTTTGCCAGAACATCGGTGCCGCGAGGCTGCCGGCAATCAGCATGCCGGCGGTCCCGCCAATCGCAACGATGCGCACAATATCGGCCATGGGACCTCCGGAAGCTTGCGGGTTGTCGTTAACCTCGCATCAACCATAAGCCCGCGACCTGCGTCAAAACGGAACAGCCGTTTACCTTAACTTTACGCTTGGCTGTGGACGACCGCCGTCGCCAGCAGATCGACCGCATCGACAAACCGGTCATAGGCCTCGCCCGTCGGCCAGGGCCGGATCAGCTCCGCGAACCGTTCGAGATCGAACGCGGCCAGGCTTGGCTCACCAAAGAACTTCCGCGCCTCCTCGACCGAAAACCCGGCAAGATGCACCGCCTCGTGGAACGCCGATTCCTTGTCGGCGCGCTTGATCAGCTTCTTGAGCGCTGCGGACGGCGCGGCAGGCAGCCCGAAATGGAGGTACACCGCGCCCATCAGCCGGCCCTCGACTTCCTTGTAATTGCCGCCCATCGCCGCCTTGAACGGCGAGATGATGTCGCCCATCACGTATTCGGGCGCATCGTGCAGCAGCGCTGCGAGCCGGGCTTCTGTGCTGGCGTCCGGGTTCATGGCGGCGAAGATCTCGAGCACGAGGATCGAGTGCTGCGCCACCGAGAACGGATAGTCGCCCTTGGTCTGCCCGTTCCACCGCGCCACCCGCGCCAGCCCATGCGCAATGTCCGTCAGCTCCACATCCACCGGGGAGGGATCGAGAATATCGAGCCGCCGCCCGCTGAGCATGCGCTGCCAGGCCCGTTGACTGTTCCGCGCCATTCCGTCCCCAAGGCAATCCCATCCACCGGGTCGTTCCCGCGAAAGCGGGAATTTCCGTTGGCTGGTGCCGCCATTAAACAGGGATTCCCGCTTTCGCGGGAATGACCCGGTGGAAAATTACGTCTCCAGGGATTCCTCGCCCAAGCGATAAATCGCCCATTCCGGCAGGCTAACCGTCACCGGCGCCCCGCCCACCGTGATCTCGCCGCCATCGAACCGGTCCAGCCGCACGATCGCAACGGCCTTGCTATCAACCACGCGCCCTGTCGTCCCGGCCTCGCGCCCACCGGCCACCACCGGCCCGCCATCACCGGCAATCCCACTGATTATCACCGGCCGCCGCCGCGCTGTGCCGCGATGCTCCATCCGGCTCACGACTTCCTGGCCGATGTAGCACCCCTTCTTGAAATCGACCCCGCCCATGAGGTCCATCCCGAGGTCGTGCGGAAAATGCTCGTCAGGCCCGAAGTCCGGCCCGAGTTCCGCGATCCCCTGCACGATCCGTGCAGCATCATATGAGCCGTCATCCGCAGCCCATTGTGCCGACTCGTCTTTCGTCCCGATTACCCGCGTGTGCGGTTCCCCACCGTCCCATCCGACCGCATGCGTCTCGCGCAGATCGTCGATCGTCACCGCGGCCCGCAGCCGGTACATCTTCATGCGCTTGAGGAACGCGTCCGCGACGCTCGAATTCACATCCAGCCAGAACGCCCCGTCCTCATAGCTTGAAAGCCCCTCGGCCTGGATTTTCCCCTGCGGGCTTAGCAGCGCCCACCAGATCGGCGGCCCCGGTTCGGCCACCAGCCGCCCCGTCACCACATCGAACAGCAGTTTCTGTGCATCGGCGCCGGAGAACCGGAAAAGCGCCCGCGAAGGCCGGAGAAATGTCATTTTCCACCGTGTCATTCCCGCGCATGCGGGAATCCAGTATGCCCCTTGCACGGGGTCAGGGACACATGGCGCACTACGACGCGATCTTCAAGAACGGCACCATCGTCAATCAGGACGGCCCGCATACCGCCGACATCGGCATCCGCGCCGGCCGCATTGCCGCGCTCGGCTCGCTGACTACCGACACCGCCGACATCGCCACCGACTGCAAGGGCCTCCACATCCTCCCAGGCGTTATCGACACCCAGGTGCATTTCCGCGAGCCCGGTCTCGAGCACAAGGAGGACCTCTCGACCGGCTCGCTCTCGGCCGTCATGGGCGGTGTCACCGGCGTCTTCGAGATGCCGAACACCAATCCGCTGACCACCACGCGTGAGACTTTCGCCGACAAGATCGCCCGCGCCACCGGCCGCATGCATTGCGACTTCGCCTTCTTCATCGGCGGCACGCACGACAATGTCGCCGAGCTCCCGGAGCTCGAGCGGCTCCCAGGCTGCGCCGGCGTCAAAGTCTTCATGGGGTCCTCGACCGGGAGCCTGCTCGTCCCCGACGACGAGGGCGTCGGTGCCATCATCAAGGCCATCTCCCGCCGCGCAAGTTTCCACTCCGAGGACGAATTCCGCCTCAATGAGCGGAAGCCCCTCCGCGTGCCGAACGATCCGACTTCGCATCCCATCTGGCGCGATCCCGAAGCCGCGATGCGCTCCACCCGGCGCCTCGTCGCGCTCGCCCGCAAATACGGCAAGCGCATTCACGTCCTCCACATCTCGACCGCCGAAGAAATGGTGTTCCTCGCCGACCACAAGGACGTCGCGACCGTCGAGGTCACGCCGCACCACCTGACCCTCGACGAAACCGCCTACACCCGCCTCGGCACGCTCGCGCAGATGAACCCGCCGGTGCGCGACAAGGCGCACCGCGCCGGCATCTGGGCCGGCGTCGCCAATGGCGTCGTCGATGTGCTGGGCTCGGACCACGCCCCCCACACCCTCGCCGAAAAGCAGAAGCCCTATCCGGACTCGCCCTCGGGCATGACCGGCGTTCAGACGCTCGTCCCGCTTATGCTGGACCACGTCAACGCCGGCCGCTTGAGCCTTGAACGCTTTGTCGATTTGTCGAGCCACGGGCCGTCGCGCATCTTCAACATCGCCAAGAAGGGGCGCATCGCTGTCGGCTTCGACGCCGACCTCACCATCGTCGATCTCAAGCGCCGCGAGACCATCACCAACAAATGGATCGCCAGCAAAGCCGGATGGACTCCCTATGATGGGGTCGCGGTCACGGGTTGGCCGGTCGGCACGATCCTGCGCGGGGCGAAGGTGATGTGGCAGGGCGAGTTGGTCACCGCCACATCCGGCCGCCCGATCGAGTTTCTGGAAACGCTCGCGCCGCGCGCCTAGTGCGTCTGACGCTCGAGGTTGTATTCCCCGCCGCGAATGCGGTCCGGCAATGCAGCCACCAGCTTTGCGGTGGCCTCTTCGCCATGTGCGCGCACCATCGTGGCGATGGCTGCAAAGAGCGATGCATGGGCCAGCGCGAGCGACTCCACGCCCTCGTCCTCTGCTGTGTTCCAGGCCTCGGCGAGATATTCGAGCGCGAGCTGCCGCTCTTCGCGGTGCTCGTCGGCGCCGGCATCTGCCGAAAAGCGCGGAATGGTAGGTTTGCCCTGACGCATGGATGAGGGCGTATCACGCACGGTTCCACGCCGAACCGAACACCTCACCAAAAGGTTAACCAGGTCTCAGGCCTTATACTTAATCCCGGCACCCGCTCACTCGGCGTAGTGCGCGTGGATGTCCCGCGCATTAGCCTCGGCCTCGATCAGCAGCCGCGCCAGTGCTTCCTCCGCCGATGGCGTGCAGCTGCGATAGAGCCGCGCATACGCGACATACCCCGCATTGAACGCGCCATAGAGCCGCTGCTGCCGGCTCTCGTCCGGCTGATCGAGCGACACCAGATCTGCCATCTGTTGCCGCCAGTCCGGCGCGCTCGGCTTGCAGAGGGGATTGAGGAAATAAAGGCTGCCCAGCATCTGGGCCAGCTTTTCCATCTGCGCCTGATAGGGCGGATCGACCGCCAGTGCCGGAACGGGCAGGGCGGCGAGCAACAGGACCATCAGGGCGAGCAGGCGGCGCACGCTTCTCCATAGTCGCGCGACCGTGGCATCCGCAAGGCGTCGCTAGCTTCGGTCGAACATCCGGAACACCGCCTCGATCACCTCGCCCAGCCCCGGCGTCGTCTTGAGCGCCTGCAGCTGGCGCGGCTTCACCCAGCGCCAGGCTCGGACCTCCGCCGCGTCCGGCACGATCTCGCCCTCGAATCCCTCGGTCGCGAACACCTGCAACTCGAACTGCCCGTGCCGCATCCGGCGCACCGCCCTAAGGGCATAGACGCCCAGACCAAGCTCTTCCTTCACTTCGCGGGTCGCGCACGTTTCGGGACTCTCGCCCGGCTCCAGCCGCCCACCCGGGAACGTCCACAATCCCTCGGACGGCGGCCGGTTGCGCTGGATCAGCAGCACCTCGTCCTTACGGAGCAGTGCGACACTGGCGGCAATCAGGGTCATCCCGCGACTGTGCAATTTGCCTCGCCCCGCGCAAGCACCTACTTTCGCCGGAGGAGACTTCCCATGTGCGGCCGCTACGCCTTCCTTCTGCCCCACGAGTCCTGGCGCGGGCTCTACAAGGTCCTCAACGATTTCGACTACGTGCCGCGCTACAACATCACGCCCACCGAGCCGGTCGTAACGGTGCTGGAGCGGGAAGGGCGCCGCACCGCCGAGCTCTTCCGCTGGGGGTTCGTGCCCGGCTGGGTAAAAGACCCGCGTGAGTTCCCGCTGCTGATCAACGCCCGCGCCGAGACGATGGCCGACAAGCCGGCCTTCCGCGACGCCGTCCGAAATTCGCGCTGCATCGTTCCCGCCAGCGGTTACTACGAGTGGATGAAGGCCCCCGGCGGTAAGCGTCGCCCCTACTACATCACCACCGCCAACGACGCCCCGATGGCCTTCGCCGGCCTCTGCTCCACCTGGGCCGGCCCCAATGGCGAGGAAGTCGACACCGTCTGCATCGTCACCGTCGACCCCAATCTCGAAATCTCCGGCATCTACGACCGCATGCCCGCGATCCTCACCGGCGAGGCCATCGAGCAATGGCTCAACACCCGCGACGTCGGTGTGAAGGAGGCCATCTCGCTCGCCCGCCCGCCACCGGCCGGCGCCATGAAATACCACCCCGTCGGCCGCGCCGTCGGCAACGCCAACAACGAAGGCCCCGAACTCATCGCGCCGATCGATCCGGATGCCGAGGACGACATCCCCGCCAAGCCCCGCAGGAAAGCCGCCAACAGCGGGCAACTGGACTTGTTCTGAGCGGACAATCGGCTTATCTTAGCCAAGTTAGCTAAGGAGCCTGTCGTGACCCAGGTCAATATGCTCGAAGCCAAGACGAACCTGTCAAAGCTCGTCGAGGCTGTGGAGTCCGGCAAGGAAAAGGAAATCATCCTCGCCCGCAACGGCAAGCCCGTCGCACGCCTGGTACCCGTGGGCAAACCCAAGAACCGGCGACTGGGGATTGCAGATGGCCAATTTGGCAATCTCGATGAGGAGTGGTTTAAAGAGTGGCAGGCGCTTGATATTCCCATCAGGGAGGCATTTCAAAAGCGGCTGGATAAGCTACCCTCCGTCAAATTTCCCCGGCCCAAAAAGTCAGCGTGAGGCTGCTGGTCGACACTCACGTTCTCCTTTGGGCGGTGGGTGCTACCCGCAGCCTAGAGAGCGCGACGCGACGCTTGCTCGAAGATGGACGTAATCAGGTCTTCTTTTCGTCCATCAGTATTTTCGAGATCGCCGCAAAGCGTGCGGCAGGGCGTCGAAGTGCGCCCAGTTTAGGGGCAGGGGTGGTGCTGGATTTGGCGCTCCGCCTGGACATGCAGGAACTCCAAGTCTCATCCGCGCATGCTTTGGCGGTAGAAGCGATAGCGCTGATGCATCCCGATCCATTCGACCGAATGCTCCTCGCCCAGGCCCAGGTCGAAGACATGCGCCTCGTCACGCACGACGAGACCTTGGCCTCGTACGACTCCCGAACGATCCTCTTCTAGCCCAGGAGCTTGCCAGGGTTCAGGATCCCGTTCGGATCGAGCGCGCGTTTGACCGCGCGCATCATCTCCAGCGCCACCGGGTCCTTCGTCCGCGCCAGCAGGCCCGATTTCAACTGCCCGATGCCGTGCTCCGCCGAGATCGAGCCGCCGAGCCGCGCGACGACCTCGTAAACCGCTGCATTCACTTCACCCTCGCGCCCCATGAACGCCGTGGGGTCGTCGTCGACCGGCTGGCTGAAATTGAAATGCATATTGCCGTCGCCCATATGGCCGAACGCGCAGGGACGGATGTCGGGCACGACCTTTGCCACCGCCGCGACGCCGTCCGCAATCAGCGCCGGCACCAAAGCGATCGGCACGGAGACGTCGTGCTTGATCGAGGCGCCTTCCTTGCTCTGAACCTCGCTCATTTGTTCCCGCGCTGCCCACATCAACAGGCGATCCGCCTCCGACAGCGCCACGCTGGCATCGCCCACAATGCCGCGTTCGATTGCCGTCTCGAGCGCAGACTCAAGGGTGCCCGGAGTACCACCCACCGGCCGGCTGATTTCGACCAGCGCGTACCATGCCGACATGCCCGGCGTCGGGTCGCGCGCCAGCATTCCGTGCTTGAGCTGCAGGTCGAGTCCAAACCGGGGCATCAGCTCGAATGCCGTGAGCCGCGACCCCGCCCGCTCGCGCATGAGATAGAATAGCTCCAGCGCCGCCTCGGGCCTTGCCACTGAGCAGAACGCCGTTTCATATCCTTCGGGGCTTGGGAACAGCTTCAACGTTGCCGCCGTGATGATCCCCAGCGTCCCCTCGGATCCCACCAGCAGATCCTTGAGGTCATATCCCGTATTGTCCTTCTTAAGCGCATTGAGCCCCTGGTAGAGCCGCCCGTCCGCCAGCACGGCCTCGACCCCGAGGCAGAGCTCGCGCGCATTGCCATAGGCCAGAACCTGGACGCCGCCGGCGTTCGTGCCGAGCACGCCGCCGATCCGCGCCGAGCCCTGGCTCGCGATCCATAGCGGGAACATCGCGCCCGCTGCTGCGGCCACCTCATGCGCGTGTTCGAGGATCACCCCTGCCTCGAGTGTCATATGCCCTGCGGCAGCGCTGACCTCGCGCACCTTGTCCAGCCGCTGCAGCGAGACGATCACCTCGTCGCCCTTGAGCGGCACCTGCGCGCCCACCAGCCCCGTATTCCCGCCCTGCGGAATCAAGGCGACCCGGTTCTCATTGGCCCATCGGCAAAGCGCCTGCACCTGCGCCACACCCGCCGGGCGAGCCACGGCCACGGCTGGCACAAGAAACCGCTTCCGCGGCTCGTTGAGATACGCGGCCATCCGCGAAACATCGCTGATCACTCCGCTTTCGCCGAGCAGCGCGGTCAATCCGCCGATGAGCTGGGACTTGTTCATGCCGCACCCCCTATGGCACAAGCCGACGAACACAAAAAGGGAAGGAAACCCCATGGCCGAAGCACTGATGGCCGGCAAGCGCGGCCTCGTCATGGGCGTTGCCAACAATCGCTCGATCGGCTGGGGCATCGCCAAGGCGCTGGCGGGGCAGGGCGCCGAGCTCGCGTTTTCCTATCAGGGCGAAGCGCTCAAGAAGCGCGTCGAGCCGCTCGCGGCCGAAGTCGGCTCGAACTTCCTCGTCGAATGCGACGTCACCAATGATGCCGCAATGGACGAGACGTTCCGACAGATCAAGGAGCGCTGGGGCCATCTCGATTTCCTCGTCCACGCGATCGGCTTTTCCAACAAGGAAGAACTCGACGGCCGCTACATCGACACCAGCGCGGGCAATTTCGCGCTGACCATGAATATCTCGGTCTATTCCTTCACCGCCGTCGCCAAGCGTGCCGAGCCCTTGATGAGCGCCGGCGGCTCGCTGCTGACGCTCACCTATTATGGCGCGCAGCGATACATCCCCAATTACAACGTCATGGGTGTCGCCAAGGCGGCGCTCGAGGCCTCGGTGCGCTACCTCGCGGTCGACATGGGCAAGAACGGAATCCGCGTCAACGCGATCTCCGCCGGCGCGATCAAGACCTTGGCCGCCTCCGGCATCTCCGGCCTCCGCGATATGCTGCATTACCAGGAGGCCAATGCCGCGCTTCGCCGCAATGTCGATATAGACGATGTCGGCAAGGCCGGGCTCTATCTGCTCTCCCCGCTCAGCTCCGGCGTCACCGGCGAAATCCACTACGTCGATGCCGGCTTCAACGTTGTGGGCATGACCCTGCTCAACGACGAGCCCGAGTCCCCTCCCACCGCCTGAGACGATCATGGCCGATTGGCCGGAACTCTATTTCGTTCGTCACGGCGAGACCGACTGGAACGCCGAGGGGCGCTACCAGGGCAGCAAGGACATTCCGCTCAATGCCCGCGGCCGCGCCCAGGCGACGCTCAACGGCAATCTTCTGCAATCGCTGCTCGCCCGCGCAAACCGGACCCCAACAGACTTCACCTGGTACGTGTCCCCGCTTGGCCGCACCCGCGAAACCATGAACCTCATCCGGTCCGCCATCGGCGAGCCACTGCCCGACGTCACCATCGATCCGCGCCTCGTCGAAGTCAGCTTCGGCATCTATGAAGGTCACCTCCACACCGAGCTCGCCTCGGGCGCCATGGCCATCGCCGGCGAGCGCGACGCGGCCTTCTGGGATTTCCGCCCGCCCCAGGGCGAGAGCTATGCCGATGTCGCCGAACGGGTCATCGACTTCGGCGCGAGTCTCACAGGTCCCTCGGTCATCGTCTCCCACGGTGGCATCCTCCGTGTCCTCCGTCACCTGATCGAAGGCTTTCCGCACGAGCGCGCCGTCAACTGGTTCCCCCCGCAGGATTCCGTCGTCCACTTCGCCAATGGCCGGTCGGTTGTCTATCCCGCAGGCGAGAGCTGGGACGATTGATTGCGCCGAAGTTAGTGCTATATTTGGTGCCAAATACGGAGCCGATTATGAACCAGATTTTCCAGCGAGTGGAAGCGGACCTCGCGGTCAGCATCACAGATTTGAAGCGCAATCCTGCCGCGGCGTTCGAAGCAGCCGAGACGCAGGCAGTCGCAGTTCTCAATCACAACCGTGTCGTGGGATACCTCATCTCCCCAGTAGCGTGGGAAGGCATGCTCGAGGCTCTCGACGATCTCAACATCTTGGAGACGTTGAGCAAGCGTAAGCCTGAACGCACGATTGAGGTGTCGTTGGATGACCTATCGGGTCAGATTTACCCAGAGCGCGGCGAAAAGTTGGAACAAGCTGGGGGCAACCGTTCGCGCGCAGTTCGAAAAGGTTCTACGGCGTCGCGTGGAAAATCCTCACATCCCGGGCGCAAGACTTCGCGGTCATCCCAACGCGTACAAGATCAAGCTTCGTGATGCCGCTTATCGGCTGGTGTACGAGGTCCACGACAACGTGCTCGTCATTGAGATCATTGGTGTTGGGCGACGCGACGAAGGGTATGACCAGTTCCTCGGGATCGGGCGCCGCAGCTTCGAAGACGATGATTGACGCCCCAAGTCGCGCCTCCTAGAGAACCGAGGTCAGGCGAACGATCCCATGTCCTTCAATACCTTCGGCCACATGTTCCGTTTCACCACCTGGGGCGAGAGCCACGGGCCGGCGATCGGCGTCGTCGTCGATGGCTGCCCGCCGGGCATTCCGCTCACGGCCGAAATGATCCAGCGCGACCTCGATCGGCGCAAGCCCGGCCAGTCCCGCTTCACCACCCAGCGCCGCGAGGACGACCTCGTCACGATCCTTTCGGGCGTGCTCGAGGACGAAGCGGACAATAACGTCCTCAAGACCACCGGCACGCCCGTCTCGCTCCTGATCGAAAACACCGACCAGCGCTCCAAGGATTATTCCGAGATCAAGGACAAGTTCCGTCCTGGCCACGCCGACTTCACCTATCTCGAAAAATACGGCATCCGCGACTATCGCGGTTCGGGCCGCGCCTCCGCGCGCGAAACGGCATCCCGCGTCGCCGCCGGCGCCGTCGCCCGCGCGGTGATCCCCAACGTCCGCGTCCGCGGCTCGCTCATCCAAATGGGCCCGCACAAGATCGACCGTGCGAATTTCGATTGGAATGAGGTCGACAACAATCCCTTCTTCTGCGCCGATCCCGTCGCGGCGCAGGTCTGGGAGCCCTATCTCGACGGCATTCGCAAGGACGGCAATTCCGTCGGCGCCGTCATCGAGGTCGTCGCAGAAGGCGTACCCCCCGGCTGGGGGGCGCCGATCTATGGAAAGCTCTCAGCTGACCTCGCCTCGGCCATGATGTCGATCAACGCAGTCAAGGGCGTCGAGATCGGCGAGGGCATGGCCGCGGCTGCCCTCACCGGCACCGAGAACGCCGACGAGATGCGTGCCGGCAACGCCGGCCCATCCTTCAAGTCGAACCATGCCGGAGGTATCCTCGGCGGCATATCGAATGGCGACCCCGTCGTCGTGCGCTTTGCCGTCAAGCCGACGTCGTCGATCCTGACCCCGCGCCAGACCGTTACCACGCGCAACGAGGACACGGAGGTCACGACCAAGGGCCGCCACGATCCCTGCGTCGGCATCCGCGCTGTCCCGATCGGCGAAGCCATGATGGCCTGCGTCCTCGCCGATCACTTCCTGCGCCATCGCGGCCAAACCGGGCGCGAAGGTGGAGTCGGACTCTAGTGGCGCCGACGGTAGCGCAATATCTGCGCGACGTTCGAATTGCCAAAGAAGCAAGGCGCTTGCCGGAAGCTCTCGTCGCGATCGAGGCGGCTTTGGCGATCGCCGCCGAGGATGCCTTCCTTCTACTCGAGCGATCTGCGATCCTGCGGGGCCTGGGACGCGCCGACGAGGCGCGACAAACGGCCCACCGCGCTACCGTTCTCGCGCCGACTTCTGCCGAAGCGCACGCGCAGCTGGGCCTTGCCTTCCTTGAGCTCGGCAAACTTGCTAACGCAGAAAGCAGCTTCAGGCGTGCCGAGCAATTTGATCGCGGAAATGCGAGCATGCTGGGCGGATACGGTGCCTTGCGCCTGCGGCAAAATCGGCTGCCCGAGGCAGAATCGTTTCTAATCAACGCTGTCCGCGCACGTCCCGCGGACGCAACGTTGCTTGTCCTTCTTGGCGATGTGTTTGGGGCGCGAGGGAATAGAGCCGGAATGCTGGAAGCATTTCGGCATGCGCGCCAGCTTGACCCTTCAAACACCGAGGCGCTCGACAAATATCTAGCTGCGAAGGAGATGGATGGCGGCATCGAGGCTGCTCGCGCGAGCCTCGAAGAAGCAGTGGCGCGCATGCCCGACGTTGCCCTCGTCCATACCCAGCTGGGCACATTCCTCGCGGCCCACGGCATGCTTGACGAAGCGGCCGCAAGTTTCCGAAGAGCCGTTGATCTTGATCCTCTTGCGGCCGATGCCCTGCAATTTCTCGGGGAGCGGCAGAGGACAGCATCCGCCGACAATGAGGACTTGAAGCGAATCCAGGAAGGCTATCTGCAGAGTCTGCCGGGCACCACCAAGCGGGCTGTCATTACCATCGCCCTGGCCAAGGCGACTGAGTCTTCCGGCGACAACGCGGCGGCATTTGATCTCTATGCCGAGGGGAACGCCATTGTCAGGCGATCGATGAGCTTCTCATTGGACAAGGAGCGAGAAGCGTTCGCTTCGATCGCCCGGACATTTTCCTCCAGTTTCCTGGCGCGTTTCAGCGGGCGGGGGCACCAGAGTTCGTCCCCGATCTTTATCGTCGGAATGCCCCGATCTGGCACGACCTTGACCGAGACCGTCCTTTCGAAGGATTCGCGCGTGTTCGCGGCGGGAGAGCTCGAATTTCTGCGGACCTCAGCGACGAGCATCGTCGGAGCAAGTCCCGTCCTCGAAGCAGAGAGCTTCGCAAAAAGACTGACAGCTCCTCTGCTCGCCGAGATCGGCTCGAGCTATCTCTCTCAGCTTGGCGCGGCAGCGAAGGCTTCGCTGTTCATGACCGACAAGATGCCCCACAATTTCCGCCTCGTAGGACTGATACGGTTGGTGTTTCCCAATGCTCGAATCGTCCATGTTCGGCGCGATCCGCTGGACAATTGTCTCTCCCTCTTCAAGGCCAATCTTGGGTCGGAGGCTCTCGCCTTCAGCCGAGATCTCGTGGAACTCGGCCGATACTACAATCTCTACCGCCGGCTGATGGCGCATTGGCGCGCCACGCTGCCCGGAGAGTTCTTCGAGATTGACTATGAGGCGCTGGTGTCCGACCCGGAGACCGCCACCCGCGCGTTATTCTCCTATTGCGGGCTACACTGGTCGCCCGAGGTGCTGGCCATCGAGGACAGCCGTCGCGAGGTGATGACCGCCAGCTTCGCCCAGGTCCGCCAGCCCATCAACACGCGCTCGGTCCGTGCGGCCGACCGCTACGGTAATCGCCTCGACCCGCTGCGCGCCGCGCTCGCGGAATACGACGGTTAGGCCTGGAGCTGCCGGTAAAGTCGCGCATGGTCGTCGCCGATCCTGCGCCAGATGCTCACCGAGTCGATGGGGTCTCGTCGTGGACGCGCTCCGAGCGTCGTGACCAGAACCTCCGCAATGTCCTGCGGATCGGCATCGACGGCGACGGTGGCGATGGAGCCCTCCGCGATCTGCCGCCCGATATCGGGCCAGTCCGCGAACTCGTCCGCCCGCAGCGGGGCGGTCGTCACCACCGGACGGTCGAGCTGCAGGCAGGTGAGCAGGCTCGAGCGCCGCGCGCTCGCCCCATCCGAGAACAGCAGCAGATGGGCGTCCGCCTCGGCCAATGCCGCAAGCACGTCGCCGCTCGCCTCGATGCGTCCGCGAAAATCGATGTTGGACGTGATCCCAAGTTCCTCGGCCAGCGCGAAGAACGCCGTTCGGTCCTGCGGCTTGTCGGGCAGGAAGTCGCCGCAGATTATCAATGATGCGTTGGGCTCCCGGGCCTTCAGCGCGGCGAGGGTACGCAGCATCAGTTCGGGCTGCTTGGACGCATAGAGCACGCCGAAATAGCCGATGATCGGCCCCTCGTGCGTCGCCGGGCGCGCCGGCAGTGTAAATGCCTCGCCCTTGATGTTCGCACCGATAGGAATCAGCGCCGCGCTCTCGCGCAGCCGTTTCGGCGGGCTCTTCGACTCCCGGAACGCCTCCCACTGCTCGCGCGACACTAGCACCACCTTGTCGGCAGCCCAGAGGTCCGGCAACTGCGACAGGAAGCGCAGCCGATTGAGCGATTTCCATTCATGCACCGTCAGCACGATCTTGCCGCGCCGCGTGAGGAGCCGCGCGAGAAACAGCGCCACGCCCGGCAGTAGGCTGTTGCCCCAGCCTTCGATCGGCAGGTTGAACTGCACGATTCCCCCTGCGCGCAAATGCCCAACCAGCGCACCGACGAACGCAAGAGGCGAGCTTGGCTCGAGCCGCGTGATGTCGAACACAACATCCTGCCGCTCATGCAATGCCTCGCCGAGACTCTCGACATAGTCCGTCACCCCGCAGGTGACCTTCCGGCCCGACACGGGAGCGAGAACCTTGGCGGATGTGGGAATGGCAGCCTCGCGAAAAAGAAAGCCCGGGCAAGCTGCCCGAGCTTTCCTAGCATCGCCTTAAGGCGTGAACGCCTGCGCGCCGCTTACCAGTAGCGCTTCGGCGCTTCCGGCGTGTTGTCGAGGATCTCGCTGATCCGCTTCATCACATCCGGCGTCAGCTTCGCCTTGCTGTCGAGCGCCTTGAGATTGTCGACCAGCTGGCTCTTCTTGCTCGCCCCAAGAATGATCGTCGACACATGCGGGTTGGCGTTGCACCAGAGCAGTGCCAGATGGTGGATCGGCATGCCGATCTCCTTGGCCAGCGCCGCGAGCCTTTTGACCTTCTCGATCTTCGCCTTGCCCTCCGCCGACTCGAACCGCTTCTTTAGCCACTCATATCCGGGCAGGTCGGCGCGGCTGTCGGCCGGAATGCCGTCATTGTACTTGCCGGTGAGCAGCCCCGAAGCGAGCGGCGACCAGATCGTCGTTCCAAGTCCGAGCAGATCGTAGAGCGGGATGTATTCGCTCTCGACCTTCTTGCGCTCGAACATGTTGTATTCGGGCTGCTCCATGGTCGGCGGCGTGAGGTTGTACTGCCGCGCGGCCGCATAGGCTTCCGTCAGCTGCTGGCTCGTCCATTCCGACGTGCCCCAGTAGAGCACCTTGCCCTGCGTGATGAGGTTGTGCATCGCCCACACCGTCTCCTCGATCGGCGTATCGAGGTCGGGCCGATGGCAGAAATAGAGATCGAGGTAGTCGACCCGCAGTCGTTTCAAAGCCCCATGGGCCGCATCCGTGATGTGCTTGCGTGACAGACCGAAATCCATCACGCCCTTCTTGGTGCCGCCGAACACCTTCGAGCTCACCGCGTAGCTCTCGCGCGGCCATTTGAGCCGGCTCAGCGCCTCGCCCATCACGAGCTCGGCATTGCCCTGCTCATAGGCTTCCGCATTGTCGAAGAAATTGATGCCTCCATCATAGGCGGCGGCCATCATCGATTCGGCGTCGTCCTCGCCCACCTGCTTGTGGAAGGTCACCCACGCGCCGAAAGAAAATTCGCTGACCTTGAGGCCCGACCGGCCCAAGCGACGGTATTCCATGCTGTCACCCTTGTTCCGACGACGCTCGACCCGCCGGGGAAGCGGGCGCCGGTTTCTCCGACTCCATCGTCAACTGCCGATACATATCAGCGGCGCCGGAAGACCGCTATCATTTCCTCGTTCCCGTCGCCCCCGGAAATCGGCGAGGGCAGGGAGGTGACCAGCCCAAAGCCCTGGCCCTCCACAAAGCCGATCACTGCAGTCGCCGCGCTCTTGACGGCGCCCGCATCGCTCACCAGCCCGCCCTTGCCGATATGCGCGCGCCCCACCTCGAACTGCGGCTTGATCAGGATCACCGCCTCGCCGCGGCAGAGTCTTAGGGGCGCCTCCAGCACCTTCGTCACCGACACGAAGCTGAGGTCACAGACGAGCAGGTCGATCGGCTCTGCAATCATGTCCGCCGTCAGATCCTTCGCGTTGACGCCCTCGAGGCTCACCACTCCCGGCATCGCGGCCACGCGCGGATCGAGCTGCCCATGCCCCACGTCCACCGCGTAAACGCGCGCCGCGCCGCGCTCGACCAATACCTGCGTGAACCCGCCGGTGGACGCTCCCAGGTCAATGCAGACCTTGCCGCCGACCTCGATCTTGGCAGCATCGAGCCCCGCAATCAGCTTCAGCGCCGCTCGTGAGACGTAGCTGCCAGCGGGATCGTCGATCTCGACACGGTCGCCGTCACCAACCAGAGCTCCAGGCTTCTTCGCTGGAACGCCGTTCACCCTGACCGTCCCGCGCAAGATCGCGTCGCGCCCCCGCGCCCGGCTCTGCACCAGCCCGCGCTGCTCGAGAGCAATGTCGAGGCGGACGCGCTCCGCCATGCTCAGCCCGCAACCAGCCGCTTCATCTTGCCTTCGGCGCTTGCCTTGTCCTCGCCATAGGCAATTGTGCCTTCATACTGCCCGTCGCGTCCGATCAGGAACACATCGGCCGTATGGTTCACCGCATAGTTCCCATCCTTGTCGGGCGTCCCGTTCTCCGAGAATACCCCGAACGAGGTTTTCGCCGCGCTCGTCTGGTCCGCTGTGCCGTAGAGCCCCAGGATCGCCGGATCGAATGAACCCAGATAGTCCTTCAGTGCCTGCGGCGTGTCGCGCGCCGGATCGACCGTCACGAAGATCGTGCGAAGCTTGTCCTGTCCAAGCCCGAGCTCTTTCTTGTAGCTCGCGAGCTCGGCCATCGTCGTCGGGCAGACGTCGGGGCAGAAGGTGTAGCCGAAGAACACGAGGCTCGGTGTCCCCTTGAGATCGTTCTGCGTGAACGTGCCGCCCGCAGTGGTCGACATCGCAAAGGGCGATCCGGTGACCCCCACGGGCTGCGCGGGCGGCTTCAAAAAGAAGAACGCAGTCGCTGCGACCCCCACGACCACTACGAGGGCCCACAGAATGATCCGAAAATTGCGAACGGCGGGGTCTGCCATCAAATCGTCTCGCGGAAATCGGTTCTAGTGCCTTCTCCCCTTGCGGGAGAAGGTGCCCGAAGGGCGGATGAGGGGGCCACGGTCACCGAGCTGGACCAGCCCCGTCTACGAATCCAGCGGTTCCGTCCCCGCCGGTTTGCCGCCCCGCAGCGTGATCTTTTCGATCCGCGCTTCTGCCGCCTTGAGCAATCCCTCGCAATGCGACTTAAGCGCCTCGCCGCGCTCGTAGATGGCGATGGATTCGGCCAGCGGCGCCTTGCCGCCCTCGAGGCGCGACACGATGCCCTCGAGCTCGGCCAGCGCCGCCTCGAACGTCATCGCCTTCACATCATCGTTATTGGTATCAGCCACCGGTCATTCCCATCAGCGCACCCACATGCGCGGCGACGCCCGTCGCGAGGCCCCCGCGGTCATAGCCGCCTTCGAGCATCGAGACAATGCGGCCCCCGCTGCGCCGGTCCGCCACCTCCATCAGCCGCCGCGTCACCCAGGCAAAATCGTCCGGATACCAGTTGAGCTGTGCCAGTGGATCGCGATGGTCCGCATCGAATCCAGCCGAGATCAACAGGAAGTCGGGCCGGAAATCGTCGAGCGCCGGCAGCACATGCGCATCATAGGCCTCGCGCATCTCGTCTCCGCCGGTGTGTGCCCGCAGCGGCGCGTTGAAGATGTTGCCCGCCCCATGCTCGCTCGCCGCGCCTGTTCCGGGAAACAACGGCATCTGGTGCGTCGATCCGTAGAACACCGATGCATCGTCTCGGAAAATGTCCTCTGTGCCGTTACCGTGATGGACGTCGAAATCGACGATCGCCACGCGCTCGGCGCCGAACTTGCGCTGCGCCTCGCGCGCCACGATCGCGATAGTGTTGATGAGGCAGAACCCCATCGGCCGGGCTCGCTCCGCATGGTGACCCGGCGGACGCACCGCGCAGAAGGCATTGTCCACCTCGCCCAGCACCACCGCCTCGAGCGCCCGCAGCCCCGCGCCCAGCGCCGTCGCTGCCGCGTCCATCGAGCCGGCCGAGATGAACGTGTCTTCGTCGATTTGCGCAATGCCTTCGGCTGGCCGGATCATCGCCAGCCGGTGCAGATAGCCCGGCTCGTGCACCAGCTCCGCCAGCGTCAGATCGCCCTCGGGCGCATCCTCGCGCTTGAGTTCGCTAAATTCTGGTGCAGCCAGCGCGGCTTCAATCACCCGGATACGGTCCGCCCGCTCAGGATGCCCCGGCGGGGTCGCATGGCTCTCGAAGTTCCGCTGACTGACGAGAAGGCTGGCCATCCCGCGATTCCTTGACGCCCGCTGCCCGCCTTGTCAAACAGCCGGCCATGGCGAATTCGCGGACAAATGAGCCCGATGTCGCGTCCTTCGCCGAAATCCTGCGCGCGGGCGGTATCGTCGCGTTCCCCACCGAGACCGTCTATGGGCTGGGCGCCGACGCCACCAATTCCGATGCGGTGCTGCGCATCTACGAGACCAAGGGCCGCCCCCGCTTCAACCCGTTGATCGTCCACGTGGCCGATCTGGCCATGGCGAGGCGCCTTGTGGATTTCTCGCCGCTTGCGGAAAAGCTCGCCGGATTCTGGCCTGGCCCGCTCACCTTGGTGTTGCCCCGCCGCGTCGATTCGGGCCTCAGCGACCTCGTCACCGCCGGCCTCGACACCGTCGGCATCCGCATCCCCGACCATCCGCTGGCCCTCGCGTTGATCCGCGCCACCGGGCGCCCGCTCGCCGCGCCCTCCGCCAATCCCTCGGGCCGTCTCTCGCCCACCTCGGCGGCCCAGGTCAAAGCCGCGCTGCGCGATGTACCGCTGCTCGATGGCGGCCCAAGCCAGTCCGGCGTCGAGTCCACCATCCTCGCAATAGCCGGTGGTGGCGTTACGCAGCTGCGCGCGGGCGCGCTGCCGCGCGACGAGATCGAGCACGCGCTGGGCCGCCCGATTGCAGTTGCAGAAGAGGGCGGCCCCGTCACTGCCCCGGGGATGCTCGCCAGCCACTACGCCCCGCGTGCGTCGCTTCGCTTGAATGCAACCACCGCGCGTCCCGGTGAAACACTCCTCGGCTTCGGCTCCATCACCGGCTCGCTCAATCTCTCTCCATCCGCTGACCTCCGCGAAGCCGCCCGCAACCTCTTCGCCATGCTGCACGAGCTCGATACCCGCGCGACAAAAATCGCCGTCGCCCCCATTCCCCGCGACGGCCTCGGCGAAGCCATCAACGATCGCCTCAAGCGCGCCGCCGCCCCCCGCTAGCGCAGTCGGGCCACCCCCCCCTTGCGGGGAGGGGACGGGGTGGGGGCCCCGAACGCCGGGTTTGAAGTCGGTGAGGCCTTAACCACCGATTCACCGCCACCCCTAACCGCTGCTTTACCGCACCCATAAGAACCGCGCTCCAGCGTGCAACCTTTGCCCTTCGGTTAGGGTTGTTAGCCGCACCATGCTGGCCATGACACCGCAGGAAGCGCCACAGCAATCCGTCCAGCTCGCCGAGCTCGTCTCCGCGCTGAGCTACGCACTCGATCTCACCGAGGGCCAGCCCGCCGGGCATAATGTCCGCGCCTGCTGGATCGGCGTTCATATCGGCCGCACGCTCGGCATGGGCCCGAAGGCTCTGTCCGATCTCTATTACACCATTCTACTCAAGGACGTTGGCTGCTCGTCCAACGCCGCGCGGGTCTGCCAGCTCTACGTGACCGACGATCTGAGCTTCAAGGGCAAGGCCAAGCTGCTCGATCACTCGGCGCCGCAATTCCTCAAATTCCTCATCGCCAATGCGGGCATGCATCAATCGATGGCCGATCGTCTGCGCACGGTCGTCGAGACAGCCCTCAAGACCGGAGAGATCACCCGCGAGCTGACCGAAACCCGCTGCCATCGCGGCGCCGATATCGCTCGCCGCATGCGCTTCTCCGAGGCCGTTGCCCAGGGCATCGTCGATCTCGACGAGAAATGGAACGGCAAGGGGCTGCCTGAAGGCAAGCACGCGACCGAGATTTCGCTGCTCGCCCGTATCGCGCTGCTCGCCCAGGTCGTCGACGTCTTCTACATGAGCGAGGGTCGCGACAAGGCCGTCGCAGAAATCGTCCGCCGCTCCGGTTCGTGGTTCGATCCCCGGGTCGTCAATGCCTTCGTCGCCGTCGCGTCCGGCGACAGCTTCTGGACCTCGCTGGCCGATCCCTTCCTTCGCCAGCGCGTCATCGAGCTCGAAACGCTGCGCGAGTCGCGGCCCGTCGATGAGGACTATCTCGACGACATCGCCGCCGCTTTCGCCCAGGTGATCGACGCCAAGACGCCATTCACCTCCGGCCACAGCGATCGCGTCGCGATCTTTGCCGATCTCATTGCCGCCGAAATGCATCAGACGCCGGCCCATCGCCGCCGCCTCCACCGTGCCGCGCTGCTCCACGACATCGGCAAGCTCGGTGTGTCGAACACCATTTTGGAAAAGCCGGGCAAACTGACCGAGGACGAATGGACGGAGGTGAAGCGTCACCCCGGTCTCGGTGAGATGATCCTCTCGCGCGTCGCCGCCTTTGCCGATCTCGCCGAAGTCGCCGGCGCCCATCACGAACGCCTCGACGGCACCGGCTATCCCAAGCAGCTGCGCTCGCGCCACATCTCGCTCGACGCCCGCATCGTCGCCGTCGCCGATGTCTTCGACGCCCTCACGGCCGACCGTCCCTACCGCAAGGCCATGAGCATCGACGAAGCGCTGGCCATCCTCAACAACGAATCCCAAACCGCCCTCGACCCCCGCTGCGTCACCGCCCTCAAACGCGGCCTCGCAAGCCTCGAGTCCGCCGCCAAGGCGAAAGCGGCGTAGCACCAGGGCCGGCAGTCATCCCTGCGAGGGCAGGGACCCAACTGTCCGCAGGCGCGAGTCCGCAGTCGATCTCCCTCCCCCGAGTGGGGAGGGTAGCGAAGCTAGGAGCGGAGCGACGTAGCGCAGCTGGGTGGGGGGAATCTCAGTCGG
>Ga0207649_10000770_pt1 | contig 20808 bp, 22 predicted proteins | sample KBSC43metaG_FD_184317 | JGI IMG/M metagenome (GOLD analysis project Ga0207649, IMG submission 184317) | Corn rhizosphere microbial communities from Kellogg Biological Station, Michigan, USA - KBS C4-3 metaG (SPAdes) (version 2) | ecosystem: Host-associated > Plants > Roots > Rhizosphere > Soil ... | reverse complement strand
CACTTTGTGACGAACGCCGCGGCGGCTGAGCTCGTTGACCACGTCGGCGAAGATATCGAGCCCTTTTTCGTGCACCAGCCGGCCGAGAAAGCCGACCGCCACTTCGTCGTCGGCGATGCCGAGCGCGCGACGCCAGGCGAGATCGCGGCGGCCGGGATTGAATCGGTCGTGGTTGACCCCGCGCGACCAGATGCTGACCGGAGCGCTCACCCCCCATGACTTGATCAGGTCGGCGACCGAGTTCGATGGCACGACAACTTCGTCGAAGCGGTTGTAAAAGCGCGTCATCATCTTGATCAGCAGCGGCTCCAAAAAGCCGATATGATAGTATCGCGGATAGGTATCGAACCGCGTGTGGAACGAAGCGACCGAAGCGATGTTGTGCCGTCGCGCCCAGGTCACCGCGCGATGGCCGAGGATTTCGGGCGCCGAGACATGGACGAGGTTGGGCGCGAACGCCTCCAGGTCGCCGCGCACCTTCTTCGGCAAGCCGCGCGCCAATTTGTACTCCGCCCGTCCGGCCGGCATCGGGATCGCCGGCACGCTCACCAGGTCCCCCGTCGGCGGGAAAGCAGGCTCGTCGACCGTCGGCGAATAAACGCGCACCCGTACCCCGCGATCGAGCAAATGCCCGACCAGCAGATTGAGCGCCTGATTGGCGCCGTCCCGCGTGTAATTGTAGTTACCGCTGAACAGCGCGACACGAAGATCGCCTGGTTGCATCCTCCGCCCATAGCGGTGCGAGACCGGCTTGCCTATCTACTCGCCAGACCGAAGCTCAAGGAGGTGCCGCGTGGCTGATCTGTCGTCCTTCCCGATTACCAAGAAGTGGCCTGCGGCCGATCCGAACGTCCTCCAATATTATGGCCTGCCGACGCCCAACGGCGTCAAGGTGACGATCATGCTCGAGGAAATAGGGCTGCCTTATGAGGCTCATCTGGTCGATTTCGCCAAGGACGACCAGAAATCGCCCGAGTTCGAGAGCCTCAACCCCAACGGCAAGATTCCGGCGATCATCGACCCCCACGGCCCCGGCGGCAAACCGATGGGCTTGTTCGAAACCGGCGCGATCCTGCTCTACCTCGCCGACAAGACCGGCAAGTTCATCCCCGCCGATCCCGCCGCGCGCTGGGAAACGATCGCCTGGCTGATGTGGCAGATGGGCGGCGTCGGCCCGATGTTCGGCCAGCTCGGCTTCTTCAACAAATTCGCCGGCAAGGACTATGAGGACAAGCGTCCGCGCGACCGCTACGTGGCGGAAAGCAAGCGGCTGCTCGGCGTGCTCGACGGACGGCTGGATGGCCGCACCTGGATCATGGGCGACGAGTACACGATCGCCGACATCGCGACCCTGGGTTGGGTACGGAACCTGATCGGCTTCTACGAAGCGCGCGATTTGGTCGAATTCGACACGTTCGAAAATGTCGCGGCCTGGCTGGAGCGTGGGCTGGCACGGCCGGCAGTGCAGAAGGGGCTGACGATCCCGGCGCGGCCGACGAGCTGACCAAACTCCCCTCCCGCTTGCGGGAGGGGCTGGGGGAGGGCATGTCGATCTGGATGGCCTCGGGCTGACACGCCCTCCCCTAACCCCTCCCGCAAGCGGGAGGGGAATTGGGATGTTCCCTAATCGTTCCGTTTCGGATAAGCATCCCGGATGGCCAAACCCCAGAAGCGTTACGTCTGTCAGGCTTGCGGATCGGTCGCGACCCGGTGGCAGGGGCAGTGCGTCGATTGCAGCGAGTGGAACACCTTGGTCGAGGAGGTCGGCGGCAATGTCACGCCGTTCCAGGCCAAGCATAATCTGCAATCGGGCGGACGCGCGATCGCGCTGATCGGGCTCGACGCGGAAGTGACGCTGCCCGATCGCCTGGTGACAGGGATCGCCGAACTCGATCGTGCGCTGGGTGGCGGGTTCGTCGAGGGGTCGGCGACCCTGATCGGCGGCGATCCGGGAATCGGCAAGTCGACTTTGTTGCTGCAGGCGGCGGCGTGCCTTGCGCGGCGCGGCGAGCGCGTCGTCTATGTCTCGGGCGAGGAAGCTGCCGATCAGGTTCGGTTGCGCGCGCGGCGTCTCGGCCTGGGTGACGCTCCGGTCGAACTGGGCGCCGCGACATCGACTCGCGATATTCTGACGACCCTGGGGCAGGGGCCGCGGCCGGCCTTGCTGGTGATCGATTCGATCCAGACGATGCATTCGGACTTGATCGAGGGCGCGCCGGGGACGGTCAGCCAGGTGCGGGCGTCGGCACAGGAATTGATTCGTTTCGCCAAGGAACGCGGCAGCGCGGTGGTGCTGGTCGGGCATGTCACCAAGGATGGCAGCATCGCCGGCCCGCGCGTGCTCGAACATATGGTCGACACCGTGCTCAGCTTCGAGGGTGAGCGTAGCCACCAATATCGCATCCTGCGCGCGATCAAGAACCGTTTCGGTGGGACGGACGAGATCGGCGTGTTTTCGATGGAAACGTCGGGCCTGAACGAGGTCGCCAACCCGTCGGCCTTGTTCCTGACCCATCGCGAGGACGGAATGACCGGCGCGACGGTCTTCCCCGCGCTGGAGGGCACGCGCCCGGTCCTGGTCGAGATCCAGGCGCTGGTTGTCCGGCTCGCTTCGGGCGCGACGCCGCGGCGTGCGGTGGTCGGCTGGGATTCGGGCCGGCTGGCGATGATCCTGGCAGTGCTCGAGGCACGCTGCGGGCTCAGCTTCTCGACCTGCGAGGTCTATCTCAACATCGCTGGCGGCTATCGCGTGCAGGATCCGGCGGCTGACCTCGCGGTCGCGGCGGCGTTGATATCGGCGTTGAGCGAACGGCCGGTCCCTGCCGATGCGGTCGCGTTCGGTGAGATCGCGCTGTCGGGCGAAGTCCGCCCGGTCGCACATGCGCCGCTCAGGATGAAGGAGGCCGCCAAGCTTGGGTTCGACCGCGCGCTGGGGCCCGCTTCGACCAAAAGCGAGAGCGGAATCAAGATCAGTGGTTTCCGCACGCTTGGTCAACTCGTTGACCATATGCTGGGTCGGGGCTAGCTGTCGGACCGGGTATGGGGCTGACTGGATTAGATATCGCCGTCCTTCTGGGCGTTGGCGCAGCCGCGGCGCTCGGCTGGTGGCGCGGTTTCGTGACCGAAGTGCTGTCGCTGCTCGCCTGGGTGCTCGTGGTGTTCGCGCTCAAGGCGCTGCACACGCCCGCGACCGCCGCCTTGACCGGTATCGTCGGCACGAGTTCGGGCGCCGCAATTCTCGCCTTCGCGCTGATCGCGGGAATCGCCTATTTCGGCGGGCGGATGCTGGCGCGGGCGATGGGCCAGCGCACCAAGCAATCGATCCTGGGGCCGCTCGACCGCGCGATGGGATTCGGGTTCGGCGCGCTCAAGGGCCTGATCCTCGCCAGCCTCGCCTTCCTGCTGCTGGTCCTGGTCTACGATACGATCGACGGTGGGCCGAAGCTGCGGCCGGCCTGGCTGACCAAGTCCCGCACCTATCCGTTGCTCAATGCGACCAGTGCCTTTGTCGCGGATTTCGTCGCCAAGCGGCGCAAGGGGCAGCCGATGTTCGCCAGCGACAATGCCAGCGACGCCACGGCCAACGCCGACGATGCCGCGGATTCGGATAAGGCGAGCGATGCTCCGGTCATCAACAAGGCCGGCAAGGCGGGGGCGCATCGTTCACATTCTGCGCGCTAATCAGGCCGCAGGGGTCGCGCTTTTCGTTACGCTCGCCTACATGGCCGTCAGGATGAACGCGCCGCTCTACAACACCGAAATCCTGCGGCTCGCAGCGTCGATTCCGCATCATCATCGCCTCGCCGAGCCGATGGGATCGAGCGAGAAACGCTCGCCGATTTGCGGCAGCCGGGTGACCGTCGACGTCAATCTGTCTGATGGCCGCGTCAACGAGGTCGGGATGCTGGTGCGCGCCTGCGCGCTGGGCCAGGCATCGTCTTCGCTGCTCGCCACCAACATTCTCGGCAAGACTCCGGCCGAACTCGCGACGGCGCGCGACGAGCTAACGGCTTGGCTGGCGGGAGAAGGCCCGGCGCCGAACTGGCCCGATCTCGACATCTTCACCCCCGCGCTGACGGTCACTGCGCGGCATCCCTCGATTCGGCTGGCGTTCGAGGCGGCGGCGGAAGCGGCGGCGATCGCCGCGACGTCGACCACCGGAAACGATTCCTGATGCACGGCGCATCGATGCTCCGCGACGGCGTCGTCATGCTCGGCGTCGGGATGGTGTTCGTCCTGTTGTTCCGCCGCCTCGGGCTGGGCGCGACTTTGGGCTTCCTCGTCGCCGGTGCGTTGATCGGACCACAGGCGCTCAATCTGATCGGTGACGCGCAAGGGAAGATCAGCGTCGCCGAACTCGGCATCACCTTGCTGCTGTTCATCGTCGGGCTCGAGCTCAATTTGTCGCGCCTGTGGAAGATGAAGCAGGACATCTTCGCGATCGGTCTGATCCAGGTGCTGACCTGCGGCCTGGCGATCACCTTGATCGTCCACGGCATCGCCGGCTTTTCGTGGCAAGCTGCGTTGGTACTTGGACTACCGTTGGCCTTGTCCTCGACCGCGCAGGTGCTGCCGATGCTGCAATCGGCCGGGCGGTTGCGGACGCCGTTCGGCGAGCGCGCGTTCGCCGTCCTGCTGTTCCAGGATCTGTCGATCGTCCCGCTGATCACGCTGGTGACGATCCTGTCGCGCAATCCGGCGGATCAACAGGGGCCGCCGGGCTATTTGCTGTTCATTTACACCGTGCTGGCGATTACCGGGCTGGTGCTGGCGGGCCGGTATCTGTTGCGGCCGCTGTTCCGCGTGATCGGCAATCTCGGCGAGCGAGAGATGTTCGTCTTCGCCGCCTTGTTCACGGTCACCGCAGCGGCCGCGGTGATGGAATATCTGCATTTGTCGACCGCCCTGGGCGCTTTTGTCGCGGGCGTGATGCTCGCCGATTCGCCCTATCGCCACGAGCTGGAGGCCGACGTCGAGCCGTTCCGATCGATCTTGCTCGGGCTGTTCTTCCTGGCGGTCGGCATGTTGCTCGATCTCCAGGTGATTGCCGATCGCCCGTTCTTCGTCATCGGCATGGCGCTGGCGCTGATCGCGACCAAGGCGGCGATCATCTTCGCGATCGGGATGGCGTTCCGCATGAACTGGCGCGGCGCGCTGGCGCTCGGGCTGTTGCTCAGCCAGGGCGGCGAGTTCGGTTTCGTCCTGTTCGCGCAGGCGCAACGCGCGTTCCTGATCGAGCCCGCGGCGGTCAGCGTGTTCAGCGCGGTGGTCACCTTGTCGATGGCGACGACGCCGTTCCTGATGATGGTGACCGCGCGATTCCGGGAAGCGCCCCAAGTGACCGGCGACCGCGAGGGACCACGCGCCGACGGCGCCAACGCGCTGGTCGTTGGTTACGGACGGTTCGGCCAGACCGTGTCGCAGATGCTGATCGCCGCCGGCGTGCCGGTGACCTTGATCGACACCGATATCGAGATGATCGACGTCGCCGCCGAATTCGGCGCCAAAGTCTATTATGGCGACGGGACCCGGCTCGACCTGCTGCGCCAGGCCGGCGCGAGCGAGGCCGAACTGATCCTGTTCTGCATCGATGGCGACCAGCTCGACGCCGATTTGATCGAGGGGGTGCACGAGGCCTTTCCCAAGGCGGCGATCTTCGCGCGCACCTATGATCGCCGTGCGCTGATCAAGCTCAAGGGATCGCCGATCGCCGGCGTGGTGCGCGAAGTGATGGAATCGGCGATCAAGATGGGCCGGATGGCGATGGCGGCGATCGACATCGATCCCGCCGAAGCCGAGCGCGCCGAGGATATGTACCGCGCGCGCGACAAGGAACGGCTGAAGGCGCAATACGAAACCGGCGATGTGCGTGCCGCGCGCGACCGCATCATCACCAGCGACGAGCGCGAGGAGATTTTCGCCGCGACTCGCCGCGAGCTGGCGGTCGATGCCGACGCGGCCTCGGAGCCGGCGGGTGCCGAGGAATTGGGACGAGGGCAGGAACCATGAACTGGATCGCGATCCTGGCGGCCTTGTCGGGCGCGCTGGCGGTGGGTGCGGGCGCATTCGGAGCGCATGGCGCCACAGGCCAAGCGGCCGAATGGCTCAAGACGGGCGGGCAATATCAGCTGATTCATGCGGTTGCTGCCCTGCTGGCGCTCAAGATGGCAGCCAGGGGCCCGGCTTGGTGCTTCGTCATCGGCGGACTGATATTTGCCGGCACGCTCTATCTGATGGCGTTCGGCGCCCCGCGCTGGTTCGGCGCGATCACGCCGCTCGGGGGGCTGGCGCTGATCGCGGGTTGGCTGTGGCTGGCGTGGAGCGTGGTGCGCAAGATGTGACCCAGCCGACGAATGTTAGAGCGGAGCGCGGAAAACCGGCGCCCACTTTTCCGCGTGACGCTCTAATTGTTCTGCATGGTCCATCGTATCATGAGCACAGCGAAGCCGCCGTCCATGCTGGGCTGATAGCGACCGCGCCTCCTGGCATGATTTGAATTACGCCACGACACAATAATGAAGTGCTCCCCTCGACTGAGACAAGCTAAAAGGTGACGCCTTTCCAATTCGCGTACCGTCTGTTAGCGCGCGCCAGTGTTGGTGAGGGGGAATATGATAACGATGATCTGCAGGACGCAGCGCGTTCGTTGGCTGATGTTGGCAACATGTGCGTTACTCGGCGGATGCGGCGATGGTGGTGGCGGCAATATCGGCACCGGCGGAACTCCGTCTCCCACTCCGATTCCCTCTCCGACTCCGTCTCCGTCTCCGTCTCCGACACCATCTACGAATATCAATTTCACGGTGTCTGGGCTAAGGCCGGGACAGCAACTCACGCTAGCGAACGGCGCTGATCAGGCACAAGTAACGGCCAATGGCGCTTTCAGTTTTGCCAAGCCGGTTGCTGTCGGTTCTGCATACAGCATAACCATTGTAGCTGGTCCATCAGTTGACAGCTGCACCTTAGACAACGCGGCCGGCACGGTGGCTGTCGCGGTCAACGTCACGGTTGCGTGTGGTCCCACGGCTATCCACAATTTTAGTATGCAGGACGGCCGCCCTGACGTTTCTCCTGGTACCGCTGGCACCGTTTCCCCTCAGATTGTGGTGGCCAGCGACGGCAACATCTATGGAACGGCAGAAACCGGAGGGGGCTTGGGTAAGGGCACGATCTTCAGAATGACGCCGACAGGCGACTTCGCAGTGCTGCATAACTTTACAGGTAATGTGACGGACGGAAGCTATCCGAAAGGGCCACTGATTGAAGGGCCTGGTGGATATTTGTATGGCACTACTGCCCTTGGTGGAGCAAATGGTTCTGGAACGCTATTTAAGATAACGCGATCAGGCGACTTTACTCTATTATACTCTTTTGGTGACAGGATTAATCCAACCGGGCCCTTGGTACAGGACGGCGGTCATTTTTATGGGACTGTGGCGAACGCCATATTTGACTACCAAGAATCGACTGGAAGATTATCACTTATATATAGTCTTTCTCCTGGAGAGCATCGATTCTTTGAATCACCGCTTACGCTCGCCGGAAATGGTGACTTATTGACTGTCACTACATCAGATTTCACTACAACAGGCCTAAGGACCACCGACGCGCGGCTTATAAGAGTGACGCCCAGAGGCGTAGTATCCGTAGTACACAGCTTTAGCTTGCAAGAGGGTTATAGTTTTAGCGGAAATTTGCTCCTTGATAATGATGGCAATATTTACGGTGTTGCCTCCGGGTCTGAACAACCAACATCGAGGGCCGGCGATATATTCAAAGTATCGTCATCCGGCGTCTTTTCGATACTTCACCAATTCGCCGGAACTGAGGGAGCTTATCCTGTCGGGCTTACTTGGGGCACGGATGGTAGCATGTACGGAGCTACAAACACGGGTCTTTTGCAATCAAACGTACGCGGGACGATTTTTAGAATAACCAAAGAGGGCGTATTTACATATCTCTACACCTTCGATGGTGGTGCGGCGGGTGCGTATCCTGGTTCTGCTCTAGTTTTGGGTCGTTCTGCCGTGCCGTTATCTGATCCGCTCGACATATTTTACGGAACTACGGGCGTTGGTGGCACCAACAACCTCGGCACGATATTCAAATATTAACGTCCACTTGATGCCGATTTGCGGGGTGACGGTTACGCGGTTCGGTTACAGGGCGGTGTCAATTTTGAAATGGGCACCATAACATTTGCTGCTTGCTCGTCATCGCTCCACGTCCCCGCGAGTTGAAGTCTCCGACAAGCCCGGGGCAATTCGATTGGCTGGATCGGCTCGTCGCTTCAAGCTGCCGGCGGCGGTGGAGCATAGACTGGGCGCAGCCTACCCTGGCGATCGCGGTACAGATAGCGATCCTCATCCTCGTCGATCGTATGCGGCGAGACGCGATCGGGCGCCTTGTCGAACTCGCCGGCGATCGCCTCGGCCTCGCGGTCGGAACGCCGGCCGCGACGGACCCAGATGATCCCGATCCAGGCCAGCACCGGCCCGGTGACGATGATCGGTACGATCTGGATTGCCGTCGCCAGCACGTTCCAGCCGTTGCAATCGCCGGCGCACCGCCCAGCCAACCAATCGAACAGCGCCTGGAGTTCGATTGGTCCCGCCACCTGGATGATCATCAAGACCATCGCCGGTAGATAGACCACGCATCCCAGCGTCAGCAGCGCGATGCGAACGAGGTGCCTTCTGGTCACCGCTCGGCGTCGAGGAACGCCTCGACATCGGCGAGGTCGACCGAATGGTCGAGATAGGTCCGGCCGATGCCGCGCGCGAGGAGAAAGGGCAGGGTGCCCGCGTCCATCTTCTTGTCGTGGCGCATATGGTCGACCAACGTCGCGCCGCTTGCGTCAATTCCCGCGGCCTTGACCCCGTCGGGTAGGCCGACCGCGCGCAGATGCGCCGCGACGCGCTCGGCGTCCTGGCCGGGACACAGGCCGCGCCGCGCCGAATAGGCGAAAGCCAGCGCCATGCCCGCCGCGACGCCTTCGCCATGAAGCAGGCGATCGGAAAACCCCGTCTCCGCTTCCAGCGCATGTCCGAACGTATGGCCGAGATTGAGCAAGGCGCGCTTGCCCGTCGTCTCGCGTTCGTCCTCGGCGACGATCCGCGCCTTGGCGCCGACCGAATGCGCAATGGCATGTTCGCGCGCCTCGGGATCGCCGGCGAGCAGCTTTTCGCCATTCGCCTCGCACCATTCGAAGAAGGCGAAATCGTCGATCAGCCCGTATTTGACCACCTCGGCATAGCCGGCGCGCGTTTCCCGGGCGGGCAAGGTGTCGAGCACGTCGGGATCGATCAGCACCAGCCCGGGTTGGTGGAACGCGCCGATCAGATTCTTGCCGGCGCGCGTGTTGATCGCGGTCTTGCCGCCGACCGAACTGTCGACCTGGGCAAGCAAGGTGGTCGGTATCTGGACGAAGCCGCACCCGCGTTTGACGATCGACGCGGCGAACCCGACCAGATCGCCGATCACGCCGCCGCCGAGCGCGATGACATGATCGCCGCGCTCGACGCCATGCGCGAGCAACTGGTCGGCCACGGCCTCGAGTTGCGCCCAGCTCTTGGTGCTTTCGCCCGGCGGCAGCACGATCGCCTCGCTCGCGATACCGGCTGCGGCGAGCGCGGTCTGCAGTGTCGCGAGATGCGGCGCGACATTGGCGTCACTGACGATCGCCATCGACCGGCCACGCGACAGCGGTTTCAGATGCGCGGCGGCACGGGCGAGCAGGCCGCGCTCGATCACGATGTCGTAACTGCGCGAACCGAGCGAAACGGGAACGATGGTCACAGGCCGATGGCTTTCAGGATGGCGTTGACGGCCGATTCGTGCGGCGCTTGGTCGCTGGCGATGCGAATCGGTGCTTGCGCATAGATCGGATTGCGGACCGCGGCGAGTTCGTCGAGCACCTCGCGCGGGTTGCGGTTGCGCAGCAGGGGGCGCGTGTCGCGGCGGCCGACGCGCTCGGCCAGGATTCTGGTCGGCGCATCGAGCCAGATCGCGATCGATTGATCGAGGATCAGCGCGCGCGTCTCGTCGTTGATGAACGCGCCGCCGCCGGTCGCGATCACCTTGGGCTTGCCGTCGACCAGCCGCGCGATGACGCGGCGTTCACCGTCGCGGAAATACGCTTCACCGAATTTTTCGAAAATCTCGCTGACGGTCATGCCGGCGGCTTCCTCGATTTCGGTGTCGGCGTCGGCGAAGGGCAAATGCAGCCGCGCCGCGAGGCGACGGCCGACGGTCGACTTGCCGACGCCCATCAACCCGACGAGCACGATCGGCTTGCCGGTCCAGGAAAGAATGGGAGGAGCGCTTTGCAACATGGTCTTGGGGGCTATACAGCGCACCGCACGCTCGGGCACAAGCGCCGAGCCGGGCGGCGTGCCGGTTTGAACGCCGAAAGACTGTAGAGGTTATTGTCGCATGTCGCGAATGTTGGTGGTGCTGATCGTCGTGCTGGTGGTGTTGGTCGGAGGAATGTTCTTCCTGTCGGGCCGGGCGCACGAGACGCAGCAGACACGGGTGGAAAAGGCGGTCTCGCTTGCGAATCTCCAAGGCTAGCGCCGGCGCGTCGGCGCTGGCGATAGCGCTGCTCGCGGCGGGCGGCGTCGCGCTCGCGCAGAAAAAGCCCGAATCGATCCTGCCGCCGGGGTTCGACCAACCGGTCGCGCCCGCCCCTGCGCCGCGCCCGTCGCCGCGCGCCCAGACCCCTGCGCCGACATCAACGCCGGCGCCTGCGCCCGCGCCGACGACGCCTCCCGCCGTCAGCGTCGCGCCGACGGCCAGCCCGGCCGTTCCCGCGTTGCCGCTACCCGCGCCCGCCGCGACGGATCCGTTGACCGGGCTGCCGATCGCGACGCCGACGCCGGCCGCGACTCCCGGCCAGGTGCACTATACCTTGCCCGAATCGTCGCGCCGCAATCTGGCGATGATCGGCATCCTGCCGACCGCCGAGCGGATGATGAATCCCGCGGCGTTCGGTAATGCCGATGGTCGTTATATCGAACGGCTGATGCGCGACACGCGCGCACCGATCGCCTCGCGCTGGGTGTCGATCGCGCTGCGCCGGCTGTTGCTCCAGCCGATCAGCACGCCGCGCTACGTCAACGGCGCCGATTTCGCTGCCGAGCGCGCCTGGCTGCTACTGCGTATGGGCGAATCGGTCGGCGCCCGCGCGATGGTGCAGTCGGTCGACCCGCAGGATTACACGCCCAAACTCTATCAGGTCGCTATGCAGGCGGCGCTGGCGACCGGCGATGTCGGCGCGATGTGTCCGTTGGCCAACGAGGCAGTCAAGGTGTCGAGCGAGCCGGCCTGGATATTGGCGCGCGCGATGTGCGCTGCTCTGTCCTCGACGCCCAGCCAGGCGACGCCATTGATGAACCAGGCCAAGCGCGTCGCCGCCGGAATCGACCTGGCGCTCGCGCAGAAGATCGCCGGCCGCGGGTCGAACAAGGGCGACGTGGTGATCGAATGGGACGGCGTCAGCAATATCAATTCGTGGCGCTACGGCCTCGCGACGGCGGCAGGCGAAAAGATTCCCGACCCGTTGTTCGCGGGTACCGGCCCCCAGATGCGCTATTGGCAAGTGCTGGCGCCGCAGGAGACGCCGGTCGAGCGGTCGCAATTCGCCGATCAGGCGGCTGCCCAGGGTGTTCTTTCCAACCTCGCTTTGGTCGATCTCTACGGCCTGATCGACGCGGGCGACGATCAGGGCAATCCAGCCAACGGTGTCGCGAGCGACTTGCGCACCGCTTATACGGGTGAAACGCGCGATGCGCGGCTCGGCGCGCTGCGTGGACTTTGGGGTCAGAATAGCAACGGCCTTGCCGGCTATGGCCGGTTGGTGCTGACGGCGCGCGCGGCAAAGCGCATTCCGGTTGCGGGCAAGACCGATGGCAGCGATCAGCTGGTCGCCTCGATGCTCAGCGCCGGGCTCGACCGGTCGGCGGCGCGGTGGCGCAATGCGGTGGCGCGGGGCAGCCTGGGTTGGGCGTTGATCCTGGTATCCGATCCCGACAGCAATGCGCATTATGGTTCGGGCGAAGTCGGCGCCTTTTCGGGCGATGCCGCCAAACAGCGGATGTTCGCGGCCGCGCTTGCCGGGCTCGCCAGGCTCGATCCGGCAGTGGCGCAAAGCTATGGCGCGGACGTGCAAGGCGACAATGCCTGGACCCGCGCGATCGATCGCGCCGCGGCGCAAGGGCGTCCGGGCGAAGTGCTGGTATTGAGCGCGGTCGGCCTGCAGACGCCGGATTGGCGCGGCGTGTCACCGGCGGCATTGTTCCACATCGTCAATGCGTTGCGGGTCGTGGGGCTCGGCAGCACCGCGCGGATGGTCGCGGCCGAGGCCGTGACGCGGGCCTAGGGTGCAGACCCGTTACTAATGAGGATCGAGACAGCCATGTCCGGAATGCTGTGGGAGGAGGGGCGCGAAGAACGGGGGTTTTCCCCCGTTCGAGCGCTCCGACGCGCCACAGCGCCCGGACATGGCTGCCGCGAAGCGGCGGGACGAAAAAGGCCGCTGGAGCGGTCGGACGCTTGCCAGATAGACACCGCTATCTGGCTGCGCGCCCTCCCTCCCAGCAGCCTTTTTCGTCTCCATCTCGACCTCATTAGTAACGGGTCTGCACCCTAATGGCCGCGACCGGCCTCGACGACCGCGCGCTGATCGAGCGCTTTCTCGAAATGCTGGCGGCGGAAGCGGGGGCCGCCAGGAACACCATAACGGCTTATGCCAGCGATTTGCGGCTAGCGTCGGAGGCGCTCGGCGGGCAGTTGGCGTCGGCGGGCGTCCTCGATGTCGAACGGCTGGGCAATGGCTGGCGCGATCTTTCGCACGCGACGGTCGCGCGCAAGGCTGCGGCGTTGCGCCGGTTCTTCGCGTTCCTCGCCGATGAAGGACATCGCGCCGACGATCCCGGTGCCGCCTTGCCACGGCCCGGCGCGCGGCGACCTTTGCCCAAGGTGCTCAGTCATCAGGATATCGATCGCCTGTTCGCCACGATTGCCGAGCGGCAAGCGCGAATTCCGCCGGACCCCAACGACCTGCGCCTCTCGGCCTTGATCGAATTGCTCTACGGGTCGGGACTGCGCGCGACCGAGCTCGTCTCGCTGCCGCGCAACGCCGTCCAGCCCGATCGCCCCTATATCATCCTGAAGGGGAAAGGCGGGCGCGAGCGGCTGGCGCCGGTTTCCGATCGCGCGCGCGCAGCGGTGGCGGCGTGGCGCGCGCATGTCGCGAGCGACCGGCCGTGGTTGTTTCCCTCCGGCAAGACGCATCTGTCGCGCATTCGCCTCTATCAATTGATCAAGGTGCTGGCAGCCGATGCGGGCATCCCGCCAGATCGCGTCAGCCCGCACGTGCTGCGCCACGCCTTTGCCACCCATTTGTTGGAGGGCGGTGCGGACCTGCGCGCGCTTCAGGCGATGCTGGGGCATGCCGATATCGCGACGACCGAGATTTACACGCATGTCGACAGCAAACGGCTGATCGAGCTGGTCAACACTCGTCACCCGCTCGTTGACGTCGCCCCGAGGCGGCCTTAACCCGCCCGGCCATGGCTACCTTCCTTGAATTCGAGAAGCCGATCGCTGAGTTGCAGGGTCGGATCGATGAACTTCGCGACACCGCTTCGGACGGCGCGATCGATATCGATTCCGAGGTAAAACGGCTGCAGACCAAGTCGGACGCGTTGCTCAAGGCGACCTATGCCAGACTGACGCCGTGGCAGAAGACGCAAGTCGCGCGCCATCCCGATCGTCCGCATTTCGGGGATTATATCGCCGGGCTGTTCGAGGATTTCATGCCGCTGGCCGGCGACCGCGCGTTCGCCGACGATCAGGCGATCCTGGGCGGTTTCGCTACGTTCCGCGGGCAGAAGGTGATGGTGATCGGCCACGAAAAGGGCGACGACACGGCCAGCCGGCTCAAGCACAATTTCGGCATGGGCAAGCCCGAAGGCTATCGCAAGGCGATCCGCCTGATGGAACTGGCCGACCGGTTCGGCCTGCCGGTCCTTACCCTGGTCGATACGTCGGGCGCGTTTCCCGGCGTCCAGGCCGAGGAGCGCGGCCAGGCGGAAGCCATTGCGCGCTCGACCGAGGCGTGTCTGAAGCTTGGCGTGCCGATGATCGCGGCGGTGGTCGGCGAAGGCGGATCGGGCGGTGCGATCGCGCTGGCGGCGGGCAATCGCGTGCTGATGTTCGAACATGCCGTCTATTCGGTGATCTCGCCCGAAGGCTGCGCCTCGATCCTGTGGCGCACCGCCGACAAGGCGCCCGACGCCGCCGAGGCGATGAAGGTCACCGCGCAGGATCTGAAAGGCCTGGGTGTGATCGATACGATTGTGACCGAGCCGTTGGGCGGCGCGCATCGCGACCCCGACAAGGCGATTGCCGCGCTGGGTGACGCGATGGCCGACGCGCTGGGCGGGCTGCACAATCTCGGTCCGGACGATCTGCGGCGCGACCGTCGCGACAAGTTTCTGGCGATGGGACGGTTGTAATCGATTAGTCGGAGGCATCCGCTGAAGCATCGATCCATGCGACTGCGACACCCGCTTGGCGCAACCTATACCGGTCTGGTGGCCATGGGACTGCTGGGCAGCGGGTCGTTTGGTCTGCTGAGTGCGGTAATGTTTCTCGACCGCCCCTTGGGCGAACCCCTGATCAACCTGATATTGTTGCTGGCGGGCGCAATGATGCGTGGCCGGGGCGGGATCGAGTACAATTCGAATTACTATTATTGGTGGGCTACCGTCGCCGGGCTCATGGCGCTTCTCTGGGCTGTTCTGTCGATCCGCTCGATCGTGGAAAAGCCGCAGGAGGATCGCAGGTTGGACGCGGCGATCAAGTCGAAGCTCGTGCCCAGCGCTCGCGGAGCGCCGCTTGAGCCCGAACAGTAAAAGGGCGACGGAACCGAAGTTCCGCCGCCCTTCTCGTTCAGCTGTAAGCGTTGAAGCTTACGTAGCCTTCATGTTCGACGACACGTTGTTGAACGTCTTGGTCAGCTGGTTGCCCAGGCCCTGCATCGCGGCAATCGCGGCGACGGCGATGAGCGCGGCGATCAGGCCGTACTCGATGGCGGTGGCACCCTTCTTGTTGGTAAAAATCTTGCGAACGGTCTTCATATCCGGTCTCCAGTGGTTCGAACTACTTCAGTCACCCGGCTGAACCAGGATATGCCCCCGTCCAGCAGCCCGAATCAGTAGGCCAGCGCGGTTGAGAAAAGCTTAAAGCCGAAATGAAATATTTCCGGTGCGCGGGTCGGGATCGTTTTCAGCTTCGCTGAAATCGGCGCCGCAACCGCTTTAGCTTGCGGAACGGTGTCTGGTGCGAAAGGTCGGTGGAGAGGCGAAGACGAGCGAGCGCAACACTAGGAAGGTTGCGATGATCATCGCAACCGCGCCGGCCATCGCAAATTCGATCAAGCGGAACATGAACGCGCAGATTGCCAGTGCCGACCCGGCCTGGATCAACGCGGCAATCTGCCACCCCTTGCCATCGCGCCGCGTCACGGCGAGCGCCAGGGAAAGGATGTCGGCAAGGAAGAAGAAGCGATCATGCATGCGCGGGAGCAAACCGACGGTGATCAAGGGCGCAAGCAATGCCGCAACGACTAATGTCTGTCCCTCCATGTCGCGCCTCGCGAACCACCAGACATACAGGATCGTCGCAATCAGGGTCATGCCGAAAGCGATGGCGGTCAACGGTAGCAGATCGGCACCCGGCAGCACTTGAAGGATTATCCAGATATTAGGCGCATTGTTGGATAGCTGCTGCGAGAGATCGGCCTGACGGATATAGACGGTAGCGAGGTCGAATACCGGCCACCCCAAAATCAAGGCCGGCAGCATCATTGCGACCGCGGCGAGCGGGGTCGTCAGCCACTTCCATACCGGTATGCGCCGGGCGATCAGCAACGCCACGAAGAAGGGCGCGAGAAACGCGGCTTGTGCCTTGAAGGCGATCGCCACTCCGCACCATGTCAGCATCGCTACATGGCGTCGCTTAACGGCGCAGGAAAGGGCTGCGACGCAGGCCGCGGCCCACCAGGCGTCCGCCTGACCAAGTATGCCGCCATTGATTAGGACGGTGGGCAGGGCAAAAGCGAGCGCCGCGCCGCGATCGGCATCCGGTGAATCCAACGCGAGAAGGAGGCGCCGCACCGAGAGTGCGAGCACGCCGTTGCCGACAACCGCCAGCAGCTTGATGATCGTCACCTTGGGTAGCAGCCCAGAGAGCAATGTGGCTGCGGATAGCAGATAGAGGTAGGGCGGCGTGTAATTGCTGAAGGGATGAGAGAATACGGCCAGGCGCCCCCGATCGACGATATGGTCGAACCAGGGCAGGAGGAACACGTCCATATCGATGGAAACAGCCCGCCACGACAAGCCCAGCATGGCTATGGCGACCGCCAACGACAGCGAGGTTGGCGGCAACCCGCTTCGCGGACGAGTGGGGATGACCGCCGACATGCCATAGGCCTAGCGGAAGCATGGTTAAGCGCCTGTTACCGTTTGACGGCGCTCGCCGGCCACATGCTTGCCTCGCCGGCTCCATGGGTACGAAAGTCTTAGCGACTTGTTCACCATTGCCGGATACCGCCAACGATATGGGAGGGTCGTTGCCAATATCTATCCCGCGACAACCGGCCGTTGGCCGGTCTCCCGGCCGGTTGCTCAGCCGGACGTCCCTTGTCGCAGCGCTGATCCTGTTGTTGTCCGGCGCCTTCCTTTTCATCGACCGGACGACGTTACCCATTCAGTTGTGGGACGAGTCGCGCAACATCGTCAACGCGCTGGAAATGCACCGAAACGGTTTGGGTCTGGTCACGACCTATGGTGACGCTCCGGATTTGTGGAATACCAAACCGCCGCTACTGATCTGGTTGATGACGGCGAGCGTCGGAATCTTCGGGCCCAGCGAATGGGCGCTGCGCTTGCCGAGCATGGTCGCCGCGCTCGGGACCATATCACTCCTTTTCTGGTTTGTTCGGCGTACCACTCGGTCGACGGTCAACGCCGCGCTGAGCGCGGCCTTGCTGGTATTGAGCCCGGCATATTTCGGCGAGCACAGCGCACGCACGGCAGACTTCGATTTGCCGTTGCTGTTCTTCGTCACCGCCTATCTCTTTCTTCTGTTTCTTGCTCTTCATCGCCCGCGCCCTTCTGCCGCGCTGCTGGCGCTGATCGGCGCGGGGATCGTGTGCGCCTTTCTGACGAAGAGCGTCGCGGCGCTGGTTCCCGGGTTGGGCGTGATCCCCTACGTGATCCTGACGGAGCGGTGGCGCCGGCTCTTCACGACGCCGCGCTATATTTTCACGGCGCTTGGCGTTGTGGTGGTCCTGACCGTTTTCCTGTTACTTCGCGAGACTCAGTCGCCAGGCTATCTGCGCGCGGCATGGCTCAACGACGTGAGCGGTCGCTTCGTGTCATCGCTCGTCCTGCCGAAATCCCGCTGGTTCTATATCGATCAACTGTGGGCTGGTTTCTTCGCAGCGACGCCCTTGTTGCTGCTCTCGCCGATCTTTTTATTCTGTGTTCACGGCCGCGAGCGATTCGTGTTGCTGTTCTCGCTGTGCATCGTCACGACAATGCTGGTCGTGTTCACGTTCGCGGCGTCGAAGCTCCATCATTATATCCTGCCAGCATTTCCGTTCATGGCGATCGCCGCAGCGACGTCCTGTCGTACCGCCGTTGCGGGCGCGAGAACGGCGTTGCGTCGCAATATGCGCTACGCGCGGCCGGGCGCGGCGGTCCTGCTGCTGGTAGCGGTCGTGCCCGTGATGATGGGCGTGACCGGAGCAATCGCCCGTCGCTATTATGTGCCGACCGTCGGCGAAGGTGCCCGGTCAGGGCAATATGGCGCACTGTTCGCGACAATTGTGCCTCGCGCCGACCGGCAAATTCTCGTCGTCGATCCCGGTTTCGTTCTTGAAGGCAAACCGCATTACACCCCCGTGCTTCTTGCCTATCGGGAGATTTGGGCGGCGCGCGGCGTGGCCATTGGACATTCAACCGACCTTGCCGCTACCGACCGAAATCGCGGCGTGATCCTGGCCAGTTGCGATCCGGTCGAGGTCGCGCGGTTGCGGGCGAAAGGGCGCGATATGGCCGGCGTGCGCGACTGTGCGGCGGTAGCCGTCAACTAGCTGGGATCGACATTTGGGTTCCCAGGCGCACCCCTCGTTGATTCATGGGACTCCGTGTTGACGCGCCGAGCGAGCGATGCGGATCGTGCGATACGAGTTGGGCGATGCATAGTGGGCCAAGGTCGCGACGCTGAGCGGGTCAGATCGAAATCGTCTCGGGCGCATCTGCGAGCACCGCAACGCCCCTCAGAAGCACGACTGGCGTACCGAGATCGTGCTTCTGAGCGCCCAAGTCCACTAATGTGGGTTCTGGACCTTGTCGGACACGTTATTCCACATGCCGGTTGTCGTGCTGGCCAGCCCTTGCAAGGCGGCGAGCATCGTCAGGACGACAAGCGACAGGATCAGCCCGTACTCGACGGCGGTCGCGCCTCTTCGACTCCTGGCCAGTTGGCGTAGGACATGGATCATCGCTTTTTTGCCGCGTACGGCTCCCCAATCTGAGTATCGATGGTAGGCACGTTTCGTTAACGAATGACCAACAGCGCGAAGGGACGGCGCCGAAATGGACTTATTGCCCGTGGTTGCCGTCGCGCTAACCGATGTCCAGGGGCGCGTGCTGATCGCCCAGCGTCCATTCGACAAGGAGTATGCCGGTTTGTGGGAATTTCCCGGCGGCAAGATCGAGCCCGGCGAGTCACCAGAGGCAGCCCTGGTCCGCGAATTGCGTGAGGAACTGGGCGTTACGGTCGTGCCCGAGCACCTTGAGCCGCTGACATTCAGCAGCGCCGGTCGGGCAACGCGGCATCTGCTCTTGCTCCTCTACCGATGCACCGCTTGGCAAGGCGAGCCACGCGCGCTCGACGCCGCGGCGATCCGCTGGGTGCTGCCAGCCGCGTTGGAGGAGTATGATATGCCGCCCGCCGACCGCCCGTTCGTGTCAGCCCTTATGGCCGAGCGCGGTAGCTAGCGAGACGGTGGCGCTGCCGCGCCGTGCCGGCTTCGGTTGGTCGGGCGAGGGAGCCCAACCGGTCAGGAAGATCAGGTCGAACCGCTCCGCCGTGCGGCCGTCGGGGTCGGCACGCTCGCCAAACGCTTCGGCGGCGGCGGCCAGCGTCGCCCGGGCGAGCGGCACGCGGCCCCGCAGCACGTTGGTCGCCGCCATGCCGCGCAGATCGCCGATCAGCCGGAACAGGTCGGGATAGCGGACGCTGAGCGTTTCGCTGTCCGCAACCGGCAGAGCGAAGCCGGCGCGCACCAGCAGGTCGCCGGCCGACCGCACGTCGATCATTGGGTGAAAGCGGGCGGCGGGGCGATCGGCCTCGGCCTGAAGAAAGCTGGCGCGGATCGTCGGCAGCGATGTGCCCCCGACGAAAGCCCCCAGGAACAAGCCATCGGGCTTGAGCGCGCGGCGGATCTGCGCCAGCGCGCCGGGCACGTCGTTGACGTTGTCGAGCACGCCTGCGGAGACGACCAGATCGAAGCTCTCGGGTTCGACCGGCAACAGATCCTCATCCGCCTGGATGCCGCCCGCTTGCGCGGCGAACAGGCGCCCCGCATCGATTCGCGTCACCGCGCTGTTCGGCGGCGGCACGAATGCTCCATCGAAGCAGCCAAGATCGAGCACGCGACTGAAGCCGCGCTTCACGCCATCCAATCGTTCGGCAATGCCGTCTAGCATCGCCTCGCGCAGGAAAGCGTGACTGGCATAGATCGGCGCGGCGCGATCGCGGTGTAGTCGCCGAGCGGTCCGATCGAAGATTTCGGGAGAGTCCATCGGCCGCGCTTGTGCCGCCGCGGCGACCGCGCGACAAGAGCGGGATGGGGGTCAAGCAAGTCTTCGCGGATACCGTGTCGCTGGCGCTGCCGCCGCGCTGTCCGGGGTGCGGCGCGGTGGTGCGGGGCGACCACAATTTCTGCGCGGCGTGCTGGGATTCGCTCGATTTCCTGGGCGAACCGTGGTGCGCGACGTGTTGCGCACCGTTCGAGATCGATCGCGGCCCCGACGCGCAATGCGGCGCTTGCCTCGCCAAGCCACCGGCCCATGCCGGTGCGCGCGCCGCGGTCGCTTATGGCCCGGTCGCCAAGACCGTCGCGCTGCGGCTCAAATATGGCGGCCGGCTGGCCTTTGCGACGACGGCGGCGCGGCTGATGGCGCGACATATGCCTAAAGATGCGACGCTGTTGGTGCCGGTTCCGCTGCATCGCTGGCGGTTATGGGGCAGGGGCTTCAACCAGGCCGCGCTGATCGCCGATGCCTTATCCGCGGCGAGCGGAGTCGCGCACGATCCGTTGCTGTTGCGCCGCACGAAGCGGACGCCCGCGCTGCGCGGGATGAACCCACGTCAGCGCCGCGACGCGGTTCGCGCCGCATTCACGGTCGAACGCCGCATAGAGGAGAGGCACGTCGTGCTGGTCGATGACGTCTATACCAGCGGCGCCACTGCCGATGCCTGCACGCGCGCGCTGCTCAAGGCGGGTGCCGGCAAGGTGACCGTCCTGTGCTGGGCCCGCGTCGTCGGCGACACGTCCGATTGACAAGCCGCGCGACGCTCTCCACCTCTTTCGGACTATGGCGAAGGTAGAAATCTACACCAAGGCGTGGTGTCCTTATTGCGTGCGAGCGATGACGTTGCTCGCGTCGAAGGGCGTCGAGCCGATCGAATATGATGTCACGATGGGCGGTCCCAAAAAGGCCGAGA
>Ga0207649_10000765_pt1 | contig 20907 bp, 19 predicted proteins | sample KBSC43metaG_FD_184317 | JGI IMG/M metagenome (GOLD analysis project Ga0207649, IMG submission 184317) | Corn rhizosphere microbial communities from Kellogg Biological Station, Michigan, USA - KBS C4-3 metaG (SPAdes) (version 2) | ecosystem: Host-associated > Plants > Roots > Rhizosphere > Soil ... | reverse complement strand
CATCATCTTCATGGTGACCGCGCCGCTCATCTAGAAGGGCGTGAAGGTCGATCTGCCCGAGGCCAGGGCCTCCCCGGTCGAGGCCAGCGAGAAGAAGCTGGTCCTGTCGGTGGACGCCAAGCAGCGCGTGTTCCTCGGTGAGGTGGAGGTGCCGCTCGACGAGCTGGAGGACAAGCTCCGGACCAACGCCAAGGCGCAGGCGGACAAGGAGATCTACCTCCACGCGGACAAGACGCTCCCCTACGGCGTGGTGGTGGAGGTGATGGCCGCCGCTCAGCGAGCGGGCATCGGAAATCTCGGGATGATCACCGACCCCGTCTCTCCCGGGCGGAAGAAGGGCGCGCCCGGGCGATGACCACGCTGGCCTCCGCAGCACCGGTGTCGCTGCTCGCCCGGCGCTTCGAGGCGACGTTTCCCAAGTTCCTCTTCTGGTCGGCGCTGGTGCACCTCGCGCTGTTCTCGCTGGCACTGGTGTGGGCCAAGCTCCACGAGGAGCCCGCGATCGACCTGGACCAGAAGCCGATCAAGGCGACGCTGGTCCGGCAGGGAACGCCCCGGGACGAGAAGCTGCTCCCCCGCATCGAGCAGCCGCCGCCTCCTCCTCTGGAGCAGAAGGCTCCGGAGCCGGTCGCGGCGCCCGCTCCGCCGAAGACGGTGGCACCGGCCCCGGTGCCCGCTCCGCCGAAGACGAAGCAGGCCGGAGAGAAGAAGGCGGACCCCCGCCAGACGCTGATGGGCGCCTTCGACAAGATGAGCAAGTCGAAGCCGGACACCACTGGCGCGGCGGACGGAGACCCCCACGGAGACTCGGCCGTCGCCGAGGGGGAGGCGTACTACGCCCGGCTCCGGTCGCAGATCACCCGGTTCTACGACGTCTCCGATACCATTCCCGATGCCGAGCGGATCCGGCTCACCGCCCAGGTCGCGGTGGTCATCTCTCCCGCCGGCCAGCTGGAGCGCGCACGGCTGGCCAAGTCGAGCGGGAACGACCTGTTCGACTCCGCGGTGATGGCGGCGGTGAAGCGCGCTGCGCCGTTCGCTCCACCACCCACTCACCTCCGCGACGCTCTCGCGAAGTACGGTGTCGTTCTTCAGTTCCGGCCTTAGAACCCTCACAGGAGTGACCGCGCGGTGATGCGCACGCTGACCTTGAGTCTCCTGCTCTGTCCCCTCGCCGCGCTGGCCCAGGCGCCGGTGATCGAGATCTCCGGGGCCAATTTCCGCCCCCTGCCGCTGGCGGTGCCCCTGCCGCAGGCGCTGAACGACGGCGCGCGAACGGTCGCGCCCGAGTTCGACGATGCTTTCTTCTTCGACTGCAGCGCTGCGGGCATCTTCCAGGTGCTCGACCGCAAGAGCTACCTGGCCGACGCCCGGGAGGGCTTCACCGCCTCGACCATCACCTTCTCCCGCTGGGCGGACGTCGGGGCCGAGGCGCTGGTGAAGGTGCAGCTCTCGGTGGACGGGCGCGAGCTGCGCGGGGAGATGCGGCTGTTCACCGTCTCCAGCGGCAAGGAGGAGCTGCGGCTGGTGCACGTGGTGCCGCTGGACCAGCCGCGAAAGCTCGCCCACTTCTTCGCCGATGCGCTCTACAAGCAGTTCACCCGCGAGCCCGGGCCGTTCCAGTCGCACCTGGCATTCGTCCGGCGCGCGGGGAAGGGCAAGGACGTCTGGCTCGGCGACTGGGACGGCAAGCGCGCGGTTCCACTCTCCCAGGGGGGCATCAATCTCCTTCCGGTGGTGAGCCCCCAGGGCGATGCGGTGGCCTACACCAGCTACCGCTCCGGCAAGCCGGCGCTGTACTCGCAGCGCCCTGGAGGCGCGCCGGTCTCGCTGGTGAACACCGGGGCGATGGCGACCGGGGTGGCCTTCTCGCCCGACGGGCGGCGCATCGCCTACAGCATGGCCCAGGGCGAGGGGGCCCAGCTCTTCGTCGCCGACGCCGGTGGGGGCAACCCGCAGCCGTTGACCGACACCCCTTACTTCATCAACTCCAGCCCTACCTGGAGCCCGGACGGCAGGCGTCTGGCCTTCGTCAGCAACCGGGCGGGGACACCGCAGATCTACGTGCTGACCGTGGCCAACCCCAAGGAGGTCCGCCGCCTCACCTTCCAGGGCAACTACAACCAGACCCCCGACTGGTCCCCCCGGGGCGACCTCATCGCCTTCACCGCCCGTGACGAGCGGAACGCCTTCGACCTCTTCACCGTGAACGTGGAGAGCGGGAAGGTGACCCGCCTCACCCAGGACCAGGGCAACAACCAGGAGCCATCGTTCTCGCCCAACGGACGGCTGATCGTCTTCAACAGCAACAGGACTGGCGCCTCGATGCTCTGGGTGATGACCGCCGAGGGCCAGAATCAGAAGATGCTGCCGCTGGAGAAGGGCGACTACAGCACCCCCGACTGGGGGCCCTGACCGCCGCCGAACGCGGTGATCAGCGCCCCGGCAGCTCGATCAATACGAGATCCGAGTTGTCCTTCACCTGCTCGAGCACCAGCTGGCTCCCGTCGGGAGAGAGGTCGAAGTCGCGAACGTCGACCTCGGCGGGCAGCTGCAGCATCGGCTCCTCGGCGCCCGATTCCAGATCGACGCGGAAGAGATCCTTGTGACCGATCTCTCCGCGAAGCACGAGGAGGGCCCGTCCTCCGGGGAGGAAGGCCAGGTGGCGAGCGCCACGGGTCAGGGTGGGGGCCCGTAACGGGGAGCGACGCCCATCGGCGGTGACCAGGCGGACCGGGAAGGTGGTCCCCACGTCGGCTCCGGAGAAGGCGATAAGGGCCCCGTCCGGCGACCACACCGGCTCCGCCGCGTGCTCCGCCACCAGGACCTTTGGGGGACTCCCGTCGATTGGTACCCGGAACAGCTGCGGCGCTTCGCTCACCAGCGCCGCCGCGGTCAGGGTCCGTCCGTCGGGCGCCCAGGCCGGCGAGCCCTGCACCTCGAGCCCCACGGCCAGCTCGTGCGCTTCGGTCCCATCGGCGTTCACCACCACCACCGAGCCGCGGCCGTCCCTCTTCAGGGCGAAGGCGACCTGACGACCGTCGCTGGAGGGGACGGCCGCTCCGAGGATGCGGGCTCCCGGTGCGCTCCAGAGCTCCGTGGCCGCCTCTCCCTGGAGCTTCCATACCGCGTCTTCCGCTGCCCTGGAGGAGACGTAGAAGAGCGCGTCTCCCCCGAGCCGGGGAGATCTGCCGTTCAGCGTGGTGAGCGGGACACGGCTGGCGGACGCCATGTCTGCCCGCGGTCCGCCGAGCCGCAGTCGCCAGAAGGTGGTCCTGGGCACGGCCCGGGTGGCGACCAGTCGGCGACCGTCGGCGCTGGCGGAGAGCGAGGTGTAGCGATCCAGCGACGAGCCGAGCCGCTGCCCGGCACCGGTCCGCAGATCCAGGCTGCGGATCGAGGGACCGGATCCATCAGGGTCACTGGCGAGGTAGAGGACGGTGCGCGGGTCGACGAAGACCGGGTAACTCACCCGAGCGTGGTGGTGGGTGAGGCGCTCGGGTGTGCCGCCCGAGGGGGCGATGCGCCACAGGTCCATCGGGTCGGGGACCGAGCCCTGGACGAAGAGCAGAGACGCGCCATCGGGAGACCACACCGGGAAGTGCGAGTGGAGCCCGGCCGGGGCGGAGAAGATCCGTGTCGGCTCGGAGTCCGGCGCGGCGGCACGGACGAACGTCGGGTCCCCGGGCGCCGGGGTGTGAAACACCAGCCGCTCGCCGTCCGGAGACCAGTCGTACTCGGCGACCCCTTCCAGATAGGGACGCGGCGGACCGCCGAGGAGTGGAGCGGCCCAGATCGAGATCTCCGGACGGTCCGAGCCCGCCGGCCGCCGTCCCCAGAAGGTGACCAGGCTGCCGTCGGGAGAGAACCCGAGCGTCCGCACCGAGGGATTGACCAGCTCCAGCGCGCTGCCATGGGTGAGGTTGGTGAAGCGGCCCGTCCCCAGCTGGGTCACCCAGACGTCCATCCGGCCGTCCCGGTCCGACTGGAAGGCGACGAAGCGTCCGTCGCGGGAGAGGGCCGCTGCCTGCTCGATGCCCTCGAAGTCGGTCAGCGGCTGGAAGCGCGCCTCGGCCAGAAGCCGCTCCGCAGTCCCTCCCCGGGTGCGGAAGGTCCACACCGCCAGCGCGGCCAGCAGCACCACGCCCAGGCCCACCCAGGGCAGGCCACCCCGGGTGCGCCACGGCGAGGTGGCCGGAGGGCCACCCCCGGGAGCAGGGTCGGGTGAGACGGCGGCCGGGATGTCCGCTTCACCGCCCGGGGCGCGGGTCCGGGTCCAGGCGTCCAGCTCGCTGCGGAAGGCGTACACCGAGCCCATCCGGTCGTGCTGGTGGCGGTGCACCGGCATCCCCTCGCGCTTCTCCCAGCGCTGGACGGTGGTGACGTCCCTCCGGAGGTACCCGGCGATCTCCTTCCAGGAATCCAGACGATCGGAAGGAGAAGGTGGGACCCCCGTCGGGTTTCTGGGGGCAGGCGGCTCGGGCATCGACCGAGCCGATCCTCTATCGCCCCCGGGGCGCGCACGGCAAACAACGGCACGGCGCGGTACTCCACTGCAAGGGGCCTCCGCCGTGGTTCGCCCGTTGAGCGACCGGGGTCCCTGGCCGATTCCTGGCGCCGACTCCGGGCACCGGAGTCCCACCAGGAGGACACATGCGGAACGCGCTCAACATGCTGCTGCTGTCAGGAACCCTGCTCGCCGGAGCGGCGCAGGCCACGGACCCCAAGGGCTTCAAGGGAGTCACCCTGGCCTCGGGGCCCTTCGAGGAGCTCAATCTGTGGAACCACTGGTTCCTCTCCCCGCCCACCGGCCGTACAGACCACCGGATGCACAACCTCTGGTACGCCCACATCCGGACGCACGGGACGTCCGACCTCTTCGTCCAGGACAACACCTGGGATCCGGGGGGCTCGACCGGCTGGCACACCCACCCGGGCGCGAGCCTGATCATCGTCACCCAGGGAACGGTGACCGCCTACGAGGGGGACGACCCGAGCTGCACGCCCCACGTCTACGAGGTGGGAGACACCTTCGTGGACTCGGGAGGCAGCCACGTGCACCTCATCCGCAACGAGACCGCATCGACGGCGAAGACCATCGCCGTCCAGCTCGTCCCCCACGGGCCGATGCGGCGCATCGACGCGGCAGCGCCGGGCAACTGCAAGTTCTGACCACCCGGCGACGCGGCGAGGAGCACAGTCCGGCTCCGATCCGGAAGAAGGAGAGCACGCCGGCGGCGCTCCTGATATTCCCCTCGGTCCGGCATGTCCGACTTCCAGGTCAGCGTTCGTCCTGCGCGACCGGGCGACGTCCCGGCGCTGGTCCACCTCTTCGAGCAGCTGGGCTACACCACCGACGAGCCCACCCTCCGCGCCCAGCTCGACCACTTCGGGAGGGGCGGGGCGCACGCGCTGGTGGCCGAGCTGTCGAGCCTCACGCTCGCCGGGCTGGCCACGGTGACGGTCCACCCCCGCCTCTACTCCCGGACTCCCTCCGCCCAGCTCACAGCGCTGGTGACGGACCGCGAGGCGCGGCGCCACGGCGTCGGCCGCGCGCTCACCCGGGCTGCGGCGGAGGTCGCCCGGGAGGCGGGCTGCGAGAAGCTCTACGTGCGCACCAACCGGCGGCGGCAGGAGTCCCCTCCCTTCTACCGGAGCCTCGGGTTCCAGGAGACGCATCTCACCTTCGATCTCCCGCTGGTTGCGCGATCGGGATCCGGGCCGTGAACCGTCCCGGGCCGACGCCGCTCGCCGCCCACTGGACGCTCGATCCGGACATCACCTTTCTCAACCACGGCGCCTTCGGGGCCTGTCCGCGCGAGGTGCTGGCGCTGCAGTCCGAGCTACGCGAGCGCATGGAACGGGACCCGATCGACTTCTTCGTCCGGGCCCTCGAGCCGCTGCTCGACGAGGCCCGCGGGCGACTCGCAGAGTTCCTCCACGCCGATGCGGACGACCTGGCCTTCGTGGACAACGCCACCGCCGGGGCCAACGCCGTGCTCCGCTCGCTCGCCTTTCGTCCGGGAGACGAGCTCCTCACCACCGACCACGTCTACAACGCCTGCGGCAACGCGCTCCGCGGGGTCGCCGAGCGTGCCGGGGCCAGGGTGGTGGTGGTTCCGCTGGGATTGCCGCTCCGGGGCCCGGAGCAGGTCCTGGAAGGTGTGCTCGGCGCGGTGAGCGATCGCACGCGGCTGGCGTTGCTCGACCACGTCACCAGCGCGACGGCGGTGGTGTTCCCGATCGAGTCGCTGGTCCCTGCGCTCCAGGCCCGCGGGGTGGAGGTGCTGGTGGACGGGGCGCACGCACCGGGGATGGTGCCGGTGGACCTCCGGGCGCTCGGGGCCGCGTACTACACCGGGAACTGCCACAAGTGGCTCTGTGCTCCGAAGGGAGCCGGATTCCTCCACGTGCGCAAGGACCGCCAGGCGGGCATTCGTCCCCTGGTGGTGAGCCACGGCGCCAACTCACCGCGGACCGACCGCTCGCGCTACCGCCTCGAGTTCGACTGGACCGGCACGCGCGACCCATCGCCCTTCCTCTGCGTGCCTCGGGCCATCGATCTCGTGGGGGGCCTCGTCCCAGGTGGCTGGCCCGAGGTGCGCGCCCGCAACGGGGGCCTGGCCCGCCGCGCCCGGTCGCTGCTCTGCGAGGCGCTGGGCGCCGCCCCGCCCTGCCCGGAGTCGATGCTCGGCTCGCTGGCGGCGGTGGAGCTCCCGGGAGGACCCCGACCGGCGGCGCTTCCGGACCAGGACCCGCTCCACCTCCTGCTCTTCGAGCGGTACCGGATCGAGGTACCGGTCTACGCCTGGCCCACGCCGGAACGGAGATGGATCCGGGTATCACCGCACCTCCACAACTCCGAGGCCCAGTACGCCTTCCTGGCCGGGGCGCTCCGCGAGGCGATGGCCTGATGAGCCTCGGGCTCGGGTAAGGTCGACGCCGGCATGGCCGGACCCGACACCGCGCTGCTCCTCGTCGACGTCCAGCGCAACATCCTTCTGGGGAAGGGCGGTCCCGAGGCGCAAGCGGCGCTGGAGGCCACGGTGCAGCGCATCGCGGGGCTGCTGGACCGGGCGCGCCGCCGCGGCTTTCCTGTGTTTCACGTGCAGCACGATGGAGACATCGGCCACCGGCTGGAGCGCGGGACGCCGGGCTGGGAGATCCGCCCGGAGGTCGCGCCGCGGGGCAGCGAACCGGTGGTGCACAAGCGCAGCTGCGATGCGTTCTTCGAGACCCGGCTGGCGGAGATCCTCAACGCCCAGCAGATCCGCCGCCTGGTGGTGGCTGGCTGCATGACCGAGTACTGCATCGACACCACCTGCCGGCGCGCGGTCTCGCTCTTCCGTGACGTGGTGCTCGCCGCCGACGGGCACACCACCGGCGACTCGGAGGGACTGTCGTTCGCGCAGATCATCGCCCACCACAACCGGGTGCTGGACGGGTTCTCGGCGGGACGGTGGAGCATCAAGGTGGTGCCGTGCGCCGAGATCAGCTGGTCGCTCGCATGAGCCGGCTGGCCGCGGTGGACGTGGGAACCAACTCGGTGCTGCTCCTCGTCGCCCAGCGCACCGCCGACGGAGCGCTGCGCCCGGTTCGGGAGGAGGCGGAGATCACCCGGCTGGGACGCGGCGTGGACCGCACCGGCCTGCTCTCTGCCGAGGGCATGGAGGCGACGCTGGAGGTGCTGGCGCGGTTCGCCGCGCTGGCCCGTGAGGACGGCGCGCGGGCGCTGGTGGTGACCGCCACCTCGGCGGCGCGCGATGCGCGTAACGGCGACGAGTTCCTGACCCGCGCTGCCGACCGCACGGGAGCGAGGGTGGAGATCCTCTCCGGCGACGAGGAGGCACGACTCTCCTATCTCGCGGTGTCCCACGACTTCGCAGCCGAGGCCGGCGAGGCCGGGCTCCTGGCCATCGACGTGGGCGGCGGGTCGACCGAGTTCATCCACGGCCGCGGACCACAGGTGCTCTTCCGGCGAAGCCTGGACATCGGGTCGGTCCGGCTGACCGAGCGGTGCGTGCGCGGCGATCCGCCGGCGCTCGCCGAGCAGGAGGCGATCCGCCAGCTCGTCCGCGGCGCGCTCGCCACGCTGCCCGCCTTCCCGGGGGAGGTCCGAGTGGTGGGCGTGGCCGGAACCGTGACCAGCCTCTTCGCCATCGGCCACGCCATCGAGCCCTACGATGCCGCCCGGGTGCAGGGCGGCTGGCTTCCGCTCGAGGAGGTGGTCCGGGTCCGGACCCGGCTGTGCGCGCTGCCCCTGGCCGAGCGGCGAGTCCTGCCGGGCATGCAGCCCAGGCGCGCCGACGTGCTGCCTGCCGGCGCGCTGCTCTTCGAGACCGCGCTCGCTCACCTCCGAGCCTCGGGAGCGCGGGTGTCGGACCGGGGCCTGCGCTGGGGAATCCTGCTCGACCGATGGGAGACGCTCGGATGACCGCAACCGAACCCACCGTCCCGGTGCCTTCCTCACCCGCCGTCCGCAGCGCGCTCCCCGGCGCCGGCTTCGCGCTGGGCGTCCTCACCTTCATCAACGTCATCAACTACCTGGACCGGTACCTGGTCGCCGGCATCCTCCCGCGGATCGAGGACACGCTGCACATCGACCACGCGCAGGGAGGACTGCTCCAGTCGATCTTCATCGTGGTGTACATGCTGGTCGCGCCACTCGGTGGGTACTTCGGCGACCGGTACCCCCGCCGATGGGTCCTCTCCCTCAGCATCCTCGTCTGGAGCCTCGCCACCTTCGGGTCGGGGCTGGCCGGCACCTTCGCCGTCCTGCTCCTGGCGAGGGCCCTGGTGGGCGTCGGCGAGGCGGGCTACGGGACCGTCTCCCCGGGGCTCATCGCCGACTTCTTCCCGCTGTCCCAGCGAACCCGCGCCCTCTCGGTCTTCTACGTCGCGATCCCGGTCGGCTCGGCCCTGGGGTTCGCACTGGGCGGCTGGATCGGCAACACCTGGAGCTGGCACACGGCGTTCTTCGTCGGCGGGATTCCGGGTCTCCTGGCCGCGTTCCTGGCGCTCCGGATGCAGGAACCGGCCCGCGGAGCGACCGAGGAGGGGGGTGCCTCCTCGCAGACCAAGATGCCCTTCATGGAGGGTCTCCGCGGGCTCCGGTCCAACAGCTTCTACTGGGTGAGCGTCGCGGGCCTGACACTGATGACCTTCTCCATCGGGGGGCTTGCCGTGTTCATGCCCACCTTCCTGGAGAAGGAGCGCGGTGTCCCGGCGGCGCAGGCGGCGATCGTCTTCGGCGCCCTCCTCTGTGTCTCCGGACTGGTGGGAACCCTGGTGGGCGGAGTTCTGGGCGATCGTGCGGAGCGCAAGTCCTCGACCGGCGGGCTGTGGCTCTCCGGCTGGGGAATGCTCCTCGCCGCGCCGTTCATGGTGTGGACGGCGTACAGCGCATCGGTGCCGATCATCTACGCCGCATCCTTCGCCGCGATGTTCCTGGTGTTCCTGAACAACGGACCCCTGAACGCCGCGATCGTGAGCGCGGTGCCGCCGCTGTTTCGTAGCTTCGCCGTCGGGCTGAGCGTTCTCGCCTACCACGCTCTCGGAGACGCGATCTCACCGCCGATCATCGGATGGCTCGGGGATCGCCTGAGCCTCGGGCACGCCATCGCGCTGAACGCGATTCCTGTCTTCCTCGGCGGGCTCCTGCTGGTGGTCGGCGCCCGGCTGCTCCACGGGCCACCGGCTCCCAGGGTCGCCACGTGAACGACCAGAACGCTCCGTGTTGCCTTCCTCCCCGGGGCTCGATTAGTCCCCGAATCGCATGAGGCCGGCGCCTGGACCGTGGGTTCGCAGCGTGGGTACCGCGCTGCCCCCGAACTGGGTGGACCAGGAGACGTTGATCTCCGTCTTCCGGGAGCACTGGGCCCGCGAGCACTTCAACGTGGAGCGCATCGAGGAGCTCCACCGCTCGGTCCAGGTAGGCGGCCGCTACCTCGCACTGCCGCTGGAGAAGTACCTCCCGCTGGAGCGCTTCTCCGAGCGCAACGAGGCCTTCAACCAGGTGTCGCTCGAGGTGGGCGAGCAGGCCGTGCGGCGCGCCCTGGATCTCGCGGGGATGCAACCGCGCGAGGTGGACCACCTGTTCTTCGTCACCGTGACCGGAATCGCCACTCCCTCCCTCGATGCCAGGCTGATGAATCGGCTGGGGCTCCGTCCGGACGTGAAGCGCACGCCCATCTTCGGGCTCGGCTGCGTGGCCGGAGCGGCGGGCACCGCGCGGGCGGCCGACGTGCTCCGGGCCTTCCCCGAGCAGGTGGCGGTGCTCCTCTCGGTCGAGCTGTGCTCGCTCACGCTCCAGCGCGAGGACGTGAGCATCGCGAACATCATCGCCAGCGGCCTCTTCGGTGACGGCGCCGCGGCCCTGGTGCTCACCGGCGCGGGACGACCGCCGCCCGGCGCGGCACCGCGCGTGCTCGCCACCCGGAGCGTCTTCTACCCCGACACCGAGCGCATCATGGGCTGGGACGTGGTGGAGAGCGGCTTCAAGGTGGTCCTCAGCGCCAAGGTGCCCGCCCTGGTCACCGAGCACGTCCGGAACGACGTGGACGCCTTCCTGGCGGAGCAGGGCCTGCGGCGCACCGACGTTCGCCACTGGATCGCCCACACCGGCGGCCCCAAGGTGCTCCAGGCGTTCGAGTCCGCGCTGGAGCTCCCGCCGGAGGCGCTCCGCCGCTCCTGGGACTCGCTCCGGCAGACCGGAAACCTCTCCTCGGCCTCGGTGCTCTTCGTCCTCTCCGAGCTGCTCGCCTCGGGCGAGGCACGCCCCGGCGACCTGGGCCTGCTGATGGCGATGGGCCCGGGCTTCTGCGCCGAGCTGGTGCTCCTCCGATGGTGACCTCGGTCCAGCTCTACCTCGGTGTGGTCCTGGCAGTGGCTCTGGAGCGCGGGCTGGAGCTCGTCCTCTCGGTGCGGAACGCCCGGCTCGCCCGCGAGCGCGGCGGAGTGGAGACCGGCCAGGGACACTATCCGGTGATGGCCGTGTTCCACGGCGTCTTCCTCCTCGCCTGCGCGCTGGAGGTGGTGCTCCTCCACCGGCCCTTCCCCGGCGCCGTGGGATGGGTGGCGCTGGTGGTGGTGGTCGCGGCCCAGGGCCTCCGCTACTGGGCCATCGCCACCCTCGGCTGGCGGTGGAACACCCGGATCGTCGTCGTTCCCGGCGCCGCTCCGATCACCGGCGGCCCGTATCGCTTCGTTCGCCACCCCAACTACGTGGCGATCATCGCCGAGATGGTGGCCCTGCCGCTCGTTCACGGCGCCTGGCTGACGGCGCTGGTCTTCTCGCTGGGCAACGTGTTGCTGCTCCGGGTGCGGATCCGCGCCGAGGAGCACGCGCTGGGAGCACCCTGGGAGCAGGCCTTCGCCGGGCGGCCGCGCTTCGTTCCCGGAGGGAACGGTGGCCACTGAGGCCCAGGTCCTGGACGCCATCCGCGCCATCGCCCGGAGCGAGCTGGAGCTGGAGCGTCCCATCGTTCCCGAGGACGACCTGCTGGGCGACCTCCTGCTGGACAGCCTCGGGCTGACCGTGCTCGCGGTGGGGCTGGAGAACCGCTTCCGGGTGAAGCTCAGCGAGGAGGACGCCTCGGGAGTGCAGACGGTGGGCGACCTGGCGCGGCACGTCGCCTCGCGCACCGGGGAGGCGTGATGAGAGCTGCTCGCCTCCACGGGGCTCCACAGCCCCGGCCGCGCCATTCGAGCCTCAACGAGGCGCTGGAGCGCGCCGCGGTCTCCGGACGGCCCGGGCTCACCTTCGTCGCCGCGGACGAGACCGAGACCTCTCTCGGCTGGGACGCGGTGCGGGAGCGGGCGGCGGCCGTCGCGGGCGCTCTGGTGTCGCTCGGTGTCCGCCCCGGCGAGCGGGTGGCGCTGGTGCTGCCCACCGGCCCCGACTTCATGGACGCGTTCTTCGGGACGCTTCTCGCCGGGGCGGTGCCGGTGCCGCTCTACCCTCCGGTGCGCCTCGGCCGGCTGCCCGAGTACCACCTCGCGACGGCGCGGATGCTCCGGCTCTCGGGCGCGGTGGCGCTTCTCTCCGATGGACGGGTGGGAAGGCTCCTCGGCGAGGCGGTGCGCCGTGCCGGGCCACGGCTGGGACTGAGGAACGTCGCCGGATTGCGCGAGGCAGGCGCGGGTCCCGTCGCCCGTGAGGGGGACCCGGGCGCGCTGGCCGTGGTGCAGTTCTCCTCGGGGAGCACGGTGGACCCCAAACCCGTCGCGCTGTCGCACCGGGCGGTGCTCGCACAGACCGACGCGCTCCGGGCGCTGATGCCGGACGACACGCCGGACGATCCTCAGCTCGGCGTGAGCTGGTTGCCGCTGTACCACGACATGGGACTCATCGGCTGTCTGCTGAGCGCACTCACCTACCCGGGCCCGCTGGTGCTGCTCGGGCCGGAGGTGTTCCTCGGACGGCCGGCGCTGTGGCTGCGTGCCCTCTCGCGGCACCGAGGCACGATGTCCGTCGCTCCGAGCTTCGCCTACGCGGTGTGCGCGCGGCGGGTGAAGGATGCGGAGATGGAGGGCGTGGACCTCTCCCGCTGGCGTCTGGCCCTGAACGGCGCCGAGCAGATCTCGGCCGAAGCGGCCCGGCGGTTCTCCGAGCGCTTCTCCCGCTGGGGATTCCGGCCGGCGGCGCTGATGCCGGTGTACGGCCTCGCGGAGGCAGCTCTCTGCGTGACCTTCTCGCCTCCCCGCGCGCCGCTCCGGTCGGTGGCGCTGGACCCGGTCGAGCTCGCGCGTGCCGGCCGTGTCCGTCCCGGAGGCCGCGTCCTGGCGAGCGTGGGGATGCCGATGCCCGGGGTCTCGGTGGAGATCCGGGACGAGTCGGGAACCGTCGTGGGCGAGGGCGTCGTCGGGCGGATCTTCGCCCACGGGCCGTCGGTGATGGACGAGTACCTGGGGCAGCCGGAGGCGACGCGTGCAGTGCTCGACGGTGGATGGCTGGACACCGGCGACCTCGGCTTCGTCCAGGACGGCGAGCTGGTGGTGTGCGGTCGGGCCAAGGACGTGGTGGTGCTCCGGGGAGCGAACCACGCCCCCCAGGAGTTCGAGGATGCGCTCGACGGAGTCCCCGGCGTCCGCCTCGGGTGCGCGGTCGCCCTGGGCTTCGTGCCACCGGGCGGCGACGGGGAGGAGCTGCTCCTGCTCGCGGAGACGACTGCCGAGGCCGGCTCGGACCTCGCGGACCGGATCCGGGCGGCGGTGGCCGAGCGCACCGGAATGCGACCACACACGGTCCAGCTGCTCTCCCCCGGTACGCTGCCTCGAACCTCGAGCGGGAAGCTGCGCCGGTCCGAGGCGCTCCGGCGGTGGACGACGGGCACGCTTCACCCCCCGGCGCGGATGACCGCCGTCCGGATGGTGGGCGAGATGCTGCGCTCGGCGATCGCCCTGGTCCGGGCCCGTCCCCAGCCGGAGCCGGAGACGTGAGCCCGGCCCCTTCGGTGGACGTCGCGGTGGTGGGCGGCGGACCGGCGGGGCTCGCCGTGGCGGCGATGGCGGCGCGGCAACGCCTGTCGGTGACCCTCCTCGAGCGGGCCTCGCTCCCGCATGACAAGGCCTGCGGCGAGGGAGTGATGCCCGCGGGGCTCGCGGTGCTGGATCGGCTAAGCGTCCTCTCGCGGATTCCCGGCGAGGAGTCGGGACCCATCCGGGGCGTTCGGTACGTCCAGGAGGACGGGAGCTGCCTGGAGGGAGCCCTCCCCGGAGCGGGCGGCCTGGGCATCCGGCGCACCGCGCTGTCCTCGGCGCTGCTCGACGTGGCTCGCTCCGCCGGGGTGGCGGTCCGCGACCGCACCACGCTCCGCTCTCACCGGAGGACGGCGGAGGGGATGGTGCTGGAGACCGACGCCGGCCCGCTCCGCGCGGAGGTTTTGGTGGCTGCCGACGGGCTGCACTCGCCCCTGCGTCGAGCTGCGGGGCTCGAGGTCCCGGCGCGGGGAGGCCGCCGGTTCGGGCTGCGGCAGCACTTCCTCGCCGCTCCCTGGACCGACCGGGTGGAGGTGCATCTCTCCCCGGGCGCCGAGGCGTACGTCACCCCGTGTGGTCCGGCGCGGGTGGGGGTCGCCTTCCTGTGGTCGGACCGGCAGCTCGAGGAGCGGCCGTCGATCCCGTCGCTCCTGGCGCGGTTCCCGTTCCTCGCGCGCCGGCTCGCCCCGGCGGAACCCGATTCGGAACCCCGCGGAGCCGGGCCCTTCCTGCAGCATTCGCGGCGGTGGGCCACCGAGCGGCTGGTCCTGCTCGGCGACGCCGGTGGCTACGTCGACGCCATCACCGGCGAGGGGTTGTCGGTGGCGCTGATCTGCGCCGAGGCGCTCGCGGCCTGCCTGCCCGAAGCGGTCCAGAGCGGCGGAGACGTGCGCGCGTTCCGGACCTACGAGGCCACCGCCCGGCGGGAGTTCCGGAAGTACGCCTGGACGGCCAGCGCCGTGCTGGCGCTGGCCCGGCGCCCGTGGCTGCGACGCGGCGTCGTCGCGACGCTCGCGCATCAGCGGCGCGCCTTCGAGTGGCTGCTGGCACGGACGGTCAGCTGACCCTATTCGCGGACAAGCTCCTCGATCGGCCGAACCTCCGACTCGCCCTCGAATCCGGGCCAGTGCTTGCGGTGCAGTTCCATGAACTCGGTCGCGACCCGGAGCACCTCGGCCCGTGTCCCTTGGAGGACTGCCCAGCCGCCGATGACCTCCTTGGTCTCGGTGAACGGGCCATCGGTCACGCTGATCTTCCCGTTGGCCAGCCGTATCCGGAGCCCATCCTTGCTCGGGAGCAGACCCCCGGTGTCGACCAGCATGCCCTCCTTGAGCGTCTTCTCGACGAAGGCACCCATGGCCTCCATCAGCGCCGGCGGAGGTGCGGAATCGCGGTAGGACTCGGAACAGCGGATGAAGCTCAGGTACTTCATGGTGTCTCCTTCGAGGGGTTCGATGAGGCGACGAACGAGAGCGCCCGAGATCGACATGCCGGGCGTCCTCGCGAAAAGAGGACTCGATCCGGCGACTTAGGCCGACTGAGCCGGGCGCCGGATCCGCGCGAGCACGTGCCGCCGCAGCGGGTGGCCCGGCGGGATGCGCGGGTGATCGAAGTCGTCTCGAGGGTCGTGGCTCATCCCCAGCTTCTCCATCACCCGGCGCGAGCGGACGTTCGCCGGCACGGTGAACGCCACGATCTCCTCCAGCCGCGGCGCCTGCAGCGCCCAGCCGAACCGGAGCGCCTCGCGCGCTCCCTCGGACGCGTAGCCCCGGTTCCAGAACTCCGCCGCGAGCCGCCAGCCGATCTCCACGCAGGGAGTGAAGTGCGCCTCGAATCGCGGCCGCGCCAGCCCCACCCAGCCGATGAAGGGCGCCACGCCGGGAACCTCCACCGCCCACCACCCGAAGCCGTGCTCCTCCCAGTGCTGCCGGAAGCGCGCCAGCTGGGCCGCCGTCTCCTCGAGGCTCATCCGCGCCGGGAAGTGTTCCATCACCCGTGGGTCGGCATTCAGGGCGCCGAGCGCGGCCAGGTCCTCGCCCCGGAATCCCCGCAGCAGCAACCGTGCGGTGCGGCGCTCCGGAACCGGCTTCACACGAATCCGGGAGGGTGAGCGTCGATCATCTTCGCCGCGGCCTCCAGCGCCATGCCCACCGAGCAGAGCGTCCCCTCGTCCCAGAGATGCCCGATGAGCGACACGCCGTAGGGCATCTTCCGCGGCGGCGACACCACGGGGTGCTGCTGCCCGGGCGGCGGCAGCCAGTCGCTGCGGATCCGGTCGATCATCACCCATCCGGTGGGCAGGACCAGGCAGGGGTGACCCGTGGAGTTGGTGGCCAGGGGCTCGTCTCGCAGCGACGGGGTGAGGACCAGGTCCACCTTCGCCATCTGCTCGGCCCAGACCTTTGCCACGTGCCGCCGCAGCCGGTCCGCCTGCACGTAGTCCACCGCGGAGATGAAGCGCGACTGGCGGAAGAGGTTCGGCCAGGCGTCCCGCACCTGCATGCGCAGCTGGGCGTCCTCGCCGGAGAGGGTGAGGCGCTCGAAGGAGGCCGCCGAGTCGGCAAGCACCAGGGACTGCAGCGCAGCCCAGGGCAGCTCCGGGAAGGTGAGGTCCACCCGCCTCATCCCCAGCTGCTCGAGCATCTTCACCGCCGCCGGCTCGACGTCGGTGGCGGCCGGGCCGCCCATCCACGCCGGCACCACGCCGAGCTTGAGCCCCTTCACCGAGCGAGTGGCGTCGAACGCAAATCGGCTAGCCAGCGAGGACAGGTCGGAGGCGTCCGGCCCGGAGATGGCGGCGAGAACCAGCGCGGTGTCCTCCACCGACCGGGTGATCGGTCCGAGCTTGTCGTGACTCCAGGAAAGCGTCATCGCCCCGGTCCGCGCCACCCTTCCGAAGGTGGGCCGGAGCCCGGTGACTCCACAGCGCATGCAGGGGTCGACGATGCTGCCGAAGGTCTCGCTTCCGATCGCGAACGGCACCAGCCCCGCCGACACCGCCGCCCCCGAGCCGGCACTGGAGCCACCCGAGCCCTCCTCGAGGAACCAGGGATTGCTGGTGCGTCCGCCGAACCACACGTCGTTGAGAGCCAGCGCTCCGAGGGAGAGCTTGGCGACCAGCACCGCGCCGGCGCCCCGGAGGCGCGCGATGACGGCGGCGTCCTCCTTCGGCACCCGGTTGCGGAAGGGCTCTGCTCCCCAGGTGGTGCGGATCCCGGCGGTGTCCAGGAGGTCCTTGGCGCCGTAGGGGATGCCGTGCAGCGGGCCTCGGTACTTGCCGCGGGCGATCTCCCGGTCTGCCGCCTCGGCCTCGGCCAGCGCCTGCTCCCGGACCAGGGTGATGCTGCAGTTGAGCTGTGGCTGGTACCGCTCGAGCCGGGCCAGGGCCAGCTCGGTCAGCTGGACCGAGGAGACCTCCCGGGCCTGCACCCAGCGGCCGAGCACGTGCACCGGGGCGAAGGCCAGCTCGTCGTTCCTTGGCGGCCGGCGCGACCTCCACGACGAGCGCACCACCCGGTTCCTCTTCGGCATCCGCCCCGTGCCCTGGAGCACCGGGTTCCACACCGTGGCCGGCGACTCCTCTCCCAGCGGGAAGTCACGCCGGGCGAAGAAGGGACCGATGATCGTGTCCCAGGACTCGGCTGCGAGCGTGCGCTGCTGGGGCGTCATGCTCACCCGCATCAGCTTCTCGGCGTGGGCGAGGTCGTCGGCCGTGACCGTCGGCCCGGCGGCGCCCGCCCCGTCCCCCGGCGTGCCGGAGAAGATGCTTCCGGCGCCGGTGGGAGATCCCGCATCGGGAGCTCCGCGCGCCCCGCCCGGTGCCCCCGCGGCCACGCCGGCGAGCGCCAGCGCGCCCTCCGCCAGGAACCGCCGTCGCGACTTTCCTTCCGCCATGGGCCACTTCCTCCTCGAGGAGGACAGCTCAGAACAGACCGACGCTGAATTGAATCGCAAAGATGGGTTCGTTCAGCCGGTCGTCGGGCGACAGGTTGAAGCCCACGTCCAGCGCCAGGGGCCCGACCGGGGTGACGTAGCGGACGCCGGTCCCCGCCACCGGCCGCAGCTCGAACGGCTTCCAGGTCCTCGACGAGTACCAGAGATTCCCCGCCTCGAAGAACACCCCCAGCTCGAAGTCGCCGACCAGCGCGAATCGCAGCTCGGCCTTGAGCAGCTCGAAGAGCGTGCCTCCTTCGGATGGCAGCGTGCCCCCGTTGCGGAGCGCCAGGGCGCGGCTGGTGCACCCGCCGGTCCAGGCGAGCGCGTCGCAGAAGGCTCGCTCACGGGCGTACTCCCCCCGCACGTCCTGGGGGATCAGCGCATCGTCCCGGAAGCCGCGGAGGGTGGTGGCGCCGCCGAGGAAGAAGCGCTTGGGGGTGATGATCAGGCTGTCGGGCTCGAGGGCGAAGATCTTCCCTCCCCGCACCGAGAGGGCCATGGTCACCCGGGGTGCCAGCGGGAGATAGCCGGTGATTCCTCCCGCGGCCTTGAAGGTGAAGATGCGCGCCGGCACCGCGTTCTCGCCGTTCACGTCGGTGGTCTCGGCGCTGATGTCCTTGGTCACCTCGCCGGTCGCCGCGATCAGGACGCCCGAGTGGGGGTTCACCGGCTCGTCCCGGAAGTCGAAGGTCAGGCTGCTCCCGACGGTGTGCATGAAGAAGTTCCCGGTGGGGAACCGGAGCCGCTCGGCGTCGGTGCGGTTCGGCTGCAGGAGGTCCCCCACCCCCGGCTGCGCCCGGACCAGCACGTTCTCGATGAGGTAGCTCCCGGTGAGCTGGAGCCAGCGGGTGATGAACCAGTCCACGCCGAGCAGCCCGGCGATGCGCCCGAAGAAGTAGGTGGGGCGGTGCACGCGCTCGGCGGTCACGGTCATCCGCGCGCTCACCCGCGCGGGGAGGAACTGGTAGATGCGCGGCTGCACCAGGCTGGCGTTGATGTTGAAGTCCAGGCCGTTGAGCCCCTGGAGATTGGACCCGTCGACGTAGTCTTGGAGCGGCAGCGCGCTCGCCCCCACGTAGTTGAGCTTGCCCCGCAGGTTGAAGTTGATGCCCTGACCGAAGATGTTGGGGTAGGCGAGATCGCCGGTGATGCGGGGACCGTCCTCGAGCGAGTAACCGGCGCCGATGCTGCCCGAAAGCCGGGGAAGCTCGCGCAGCTCGACCACCACGTCCTTCACCGGCTCGGGGGTATCCGGGGAGATGAGGCGCACCGACGCGGTGCGGAACAGACCGAGAAGCAGCAGCTCGCGCTGGCTCTCGAAGAGCGCCTCCGGGTCGAGCGGTGCGCCCGGCGTCATCTTGAGGTTGGCCCGGACCAGCGCCTCGTCGGTGCGCTGGAGCCCGCGGATCACCACCTGGCCCACGCGGACCGCCGGGCCCGGGTCCACCACCAGCACCGGCTCGGCCGTGGTCCGGTCCGCTGAGAAGCCGGGCTGCGCTTTGACCTGGGCAAAGAGGTAGCTGCCCCGGCCCAGCCGGCGCACGGTGGTCGAGGCCGCCTCGTCCAGACGGGACTGACTGAAGGGCTGGCCGATGCCGAGCATCGGGAGGTCGGGAGGAGCGAAGCCCGGCGGCAGACCCTCGAAGCGCAGCCCGCTCACGAAGGTGCGAACTCCCTCGACGATGCGGAAGCGGACGTCCAGCGTGCCCGAGGGGACATCCTCGGTCGCGTCCACCAGCGACACCGACGCGTCCACCCAGCCCAGCTCGCGGTAGGCGCGCTGCATCGCCTCCGCGGCATCGCGCCACGCCTCCTCGACGTAGACCTCGGAGGGCGGCGGGTCCGGCGTGTCCGGACGGCGGCTGGGAGGGCCGCGCCCGGAGAGGTGCAAGGGGTCCGTCTCCAGGCGCCGGTCCGACGGTTCCGGCGTGCGGTCGCGAATCACCCGCTCCAGCAGCGTCCGGAGCTCGGCCTCGGAGAGCCCGGAGCGGCCCTCGTACTCCACGCTTCGCACCCGGGACTGCCGGCCCTCGGAGACGTGGAAGACCACCACCGCGCGGGTGCCGTCCGGGCTCACCACCTCGCGTGGCTCGACGCGAACGCTCCGGAAGCCGCGGTACCGGTAGAAGGCCTCCAGCCGGCGCGCCTCGCGCTCGAGCACCGAGCGGTCCAGGGTCTCGGCGGGGTCGATCGCCAGCGCGGAGCGGAGCCAGGCCGACGGGTAGCGGCGATTTCCCTCGAACCGGAGGGTGAAGGCCGGCCCGGCCTCGACCGGGACGGTGACCACCGCGCCGGATGCCTCCTGCGTCACTCGCGGCGCGCCCACCCGCGCCCGGGCGTGACCGGTCTCCCGGTAGAGCGAGCGGAGCGCCTCCGCCCCCGGGTCGAGCCGGGTGCGGTCGAGGATGTCTCCCACCCGCAGGCCGAAGGCGGAGGAGAGCCGTCCGGCGGGGAGCCCGGGCTGACCGTCGAAGCGTACCGCGGCCACCCGGGTGGGCTCCCCCTCGCGGACGTCCAGCTTGACCACCATCCCCTCGGGGGAGGGCTGTGCGGTGGCGGAGATCTCGGCCTGGTTCCAGCCTCGCCGGGCGTAGGCGGCGAGGAGCCCGGCCCGGGCCTCGTCCAGTCGCTCCGGCCAGAACTCGCTGCCGGTCTGCAGCCGGGCCGCGGCCAGCACCTCGTCGTTGCCCAGCGCCCTGACCCCGGTCAGGTCGATGCGAGCGATGCGCACCACCGGGGCGAGCTCGAAGGTGACCAGCAGGCCGTCCGGCCCCTCGTCCGCGCGGGCCACCACGTCGGAGAAGCGGCCGGTGGAGAAGAGGCGCTCGATGCTCCGGCGCACCGCGCGGCGGGACAGGGGCTGACCGGGGGTGACCGCCACCAGGCCCTGGAGGTCGGCGGGCACCTGGCCCCCGCCGCGAATCTGCAGCTTCACCGAGGCGACCACCGGCTCGGAGGGAACGCCAGGTCCCTGCGCGCGGGCCGGCGCCGCGGTCAGGAACAGCGCGAGCAGGAGGGCTACTCGACGTTCCAACGGAGCTTGAGATCGACCCCCAGGTTTCCGATCGGAACGTCGTTGTACACGTTGTCCCACTGGATCAGGGCGGAGACGCGATCGTCGAACCGGTACTCGGCGAGGGCCCGCGTCCCCTTTCCGGAGACCGGCTGGGAGAGGCCGAGCCTAAGCTGATCGGTGAGCAACTTCGACTCCAATTGCACCGTCGGCTCCACGAGCCCGTTGGCGTCGTTGTAGAGCGTGGAGACGTGGAAGCTCAGGTCGCGGATGACCGAGTTCCGGGGGAGGAACTTCTGCACCTGCCGGTCGAGGCCGGAGGCCTGGTACAGCGCCTCGGCGGCGATTCCCGCCCCCGTGGTGGTGGTGTTCGCGTTGGCGCGGTCGCGCGAGGTCACCCCCAGCGTCAGCAGCGAGATGATGTCCCCCTCGGGGAGGCTGGGCTCGCTGGAGAGGAGCACCTGGGGCTGGCTGGTCTT
>Ga0207649_10000746_pt1 | contig 21330 bp, 21 predicted proteins | sample KBSC43metaG_FD_184317 | JGI IMG/M metagenome (GOLD analysis project Ga0207649, IMG submission 184317) | Corn rhizosphere microbial communities from Kellogg Biological Station, Michigan, USA - KBS C4-3 metaG (SPAdes) (version 2) | ecosystem: Host-associated > Plants > Roots > Rhizosphere > Soil ... | reverse complement strand
CGCGGGTGTGAAATCCGGGGTTCCGGGAACGGACGGAACCGAAGAGGGCGTTTTCGGGGCCGGAGTTCCCAAGAATTGCAACCTCGCGCCGCAGGGGGCATAAGCCCCCGCAAGGGGGAGGGGACCCACCCCCGAAAATTTGAAAACGAATACCGCGCTGTGACCGCAGGCAATCGGTGGTCCGCTGCGGAGGCGAAAAAGAGAGAAAAGTCGTATGGCGAATTACGATGTGGTGGTGATCGGCGGCGGACCCGGCGGCTACAACGCGGCGATCCGCGCGGGTCAGTTGGGCTTGAGCGTGGCCTGCATCGACAAACGCGGCCTCTTCGGCGGCACCTGCCTCAACGTCGGTTGCATCCCGTCAAAGGCATTGTTGTTCGCAAGCGAGCGCTATGACGACGCGCGCAACCATTTCGCCAGGCTCGGCATCAAGGCCGATGTCAGTCTCGATCTGCCGGGCATGATGGCGCACAAGACGAAGGTGGTGGGCGAACTCACCAAAGGCGTCGAATTCCTGCTGAAGAAGAACAAGGCCGAAGGCATCGTCGGCGAAGCGGCGATAGCAAGTCCCGGCCGCGTCGATGTGAAGACGCAAGACGGTCAGGTCCGCTCGCTGGAGACGAAGAACATCGTCATCGCCACCGGTTCCGACGTGATGCCGCTGCCGGGCGTCACCATCGATGAAGACCGTGTCGTTTCGTCCACCGGCGCGCTCGAATTGAAGGAAGTGCCGAAGCGTCTGCTGGTGGTCGGCGGTGGTTATATCGGTCTCGAACTGGGATCTGTATGGCGCAGGTTGGGCGCCGAGGTGCTGGTGGTTGAATTCCTCGACCGCATCACGCCCGGCCTCGACGGCGAGATCGGCAAGCAGTTCCAGCGCGTCCTGCAAAAGCAGGGCTTGAAATTCCAGCTCTCGACCAAGGTCGTGGGTGTCGAGAAGAAAGGCGACGTGTTGCGCGTGACGGTCGAACCTGCCGCTGGCGGCGTGCCGCAAACTATCGAAACGGACGTCATGCTCGTCTGCATCGGCCGCCGTGCCTATACCGACAAGCTCGGTGTCGCGAACGCCGGGGTGAAACTCGACGCACGCGGCCGCGTGACGACGGACGCGCATTTCAAGACCAACGTGCCGGGAATCTGGGCCATCGGCGACGCGCGCGAAGGCGCGATGCTGGCGCACAAGGCCGAAGACGAAGGCGTTGCCTGTATCGAGAACATCGCGGGCCGCGCGGGGCATGTGAACTACGACGCCATTCCCGCCGTCGTCTACACCGCGCCGGAAGTGGCAAGTGTCGGCAAAACCGAAGAGGAATTGAAAGCCGCCGGAGTAGCCTACAAGGTCGGCAAATTCCCCTTCACCGCCAATGCGCGCGCCAAGACCATCGCGGCAACGGACGGCTTCGCGAAAATGCTGGCCGATGCGAAGACGGATCGCATATTGGGCGTGCACATATTGGGCGCCGAAGCCGGAAACCTGATCGCAGAAGCAGCACTCGCCATCGAGTTCGGGGCGTCGTCGGAGGACATCGCCCGCACCAGCCACGCCCATCCCACCTTGGCCGAAGCGGTGCGCCAGGCCGCGATGGGTGTCGAAGGCTGGACGATGCAGATGTGACGGCGGGTTTAGTCTAATTGCCGGTCTCGACGTCGGCATCCAACGGCGCAAACAACCGATCACGATCTCTGCGCACGCGCGCGAGATCGCTCTCGAGCGTTGCGTCGTTCAATTCCTGGCCCAGCACCGGACTGCCCGCCATCATGCTGGCGATCATCAAACTCCCCAGCGCGGGCGTATAGTGTGTGGAATCTCTGTACCAGCGCATCTCGGCCTGGGTGTCTCCCGGCGGAGGAACACGCTCGCCACTGATGTCGTCGTAACCGGAAAAATCATAGAGCAGGACCAGATCCCGGCGATTGCCCGCCGCATCGTCGACCGTTCGCACAAGGGCGCGTTTCCAACCTTCGAAGCCGGCCCAGAAGCCGGTTTCGTGCAGGATCTCGAGATAACGGCTGTGATAGGGGGGAATGTAAAGGATGAGACGAATGTCGTTCTCTTTTGCCAGCTTGACGATGTTTGCCAGCGCGCGGAACTGGGGATTGCGCGTTGGGGAATAGAAGTAGGAAAGCAGAGATGCGCGATATTGCGCCCGATAGCTGGCGTCGTTGTGGGAGAAGACGGCTTCGGCACCGGAAGCGTGCAGCACCGTTTCGTAGCCGTGCGAAGGATTGAAGCCAAACTCCGACATGGTGGGAGCGGAAGAGGTGTTGCGCAACCGAAAGGTCTTGATGCTGTCGGCGATCGCTTGACGCGAAAGCGTTGTGGCGAAGAAATCGACCCACAATTGGACGCTTCGTGAATCATTGGGCTTGCCGTCGCGTCCGACGAGCAGGCGCGCTTCGCCGTCGCGCTTTGGTTCGACGCCGTACTCCGTATTCGCTTTCACGAAGTCGAGGAAATCGAGACCCAGGATGACGAATTGTGGCGGCTTCGCAGCAATATCGTGCTGCAGCAGCCGCCAGGCCATGAAGACGTCCACGTCGGCTCCGGCCGCGTTGAAGGCCGGTTTCGGAACGTCCGGCCAATCCTGGTTTGCGGGATCAAGCCCCATCTCCACCGCCTCGTTGCCGAGGATCAGAGTGTCCGGCCTGACGCGTTCCAGCATGTAGGTTTTCGCGAGAGCAGCTTGCGCATAGATTTGCGGTTTGTTCGGGATCTGGTCCGTGCCGTACATCCGATAGGGATCGACATAGACGCAGAAAGCTATCGAAGTAGCGACAAGCGCGGCGAACACGATGCCCGCCAGGGCTAGAAAGCGGCGATAGGGATCTGTCAGCATGTCACAAGCGCCAATGTAGGAGTGGATTGACGCTGTTCAGGCAAACAAGACAAACGAAGGCGAGCACCCCGATAGCCACCGACCAAAAAGGTGAAAGAGACCAGCGCAACGCAAAAATCTTCCGTATCGCCGGCCTGTTGTCGACCAGAAGCGGCCGATACGATGACAGCAAGCTCTCGGTGTTCGGCAGGGCGAAGATAACGACGAGGCATAACAGGATCGAAGCCCATGCCCGCAGCAACAGGCCGCCATCGGCAGGCACAAAGTCGATTCCTGCCGCCTGCAGGAATTCCGCAAATGGCCCCATAAAGACAGCATAGTCGAACGGCAAGAACGCGCCGTTCCGGCCCGACAATGCTGCGAACATATTGATGGCGGCTTCCGCGTCGGGCGAACGGAACAATACCCATGACAATGTCACGACCATGAACGTCAGCGCGATGCTCAGAAGTCGCACAAAACGGAAATCGGCAAATGAGGAAAGTCCATCGAAACGCCGACGGGCGCCGCGCCATAAGCGATAGAAAAGGATGAAGCTCGCGTGCAACAGGGCCCAGGCGATTAGCATCTGGCTTGTCCCGTACCAAAGTCCGCCAAGAACCATTGCCGCGATGAAGCTCAATCCTCTCGGCAGCGAGTGCGAGCTCTTTCCGAGCGGTCGATAAATGTAGTCCCGCAAGAAATCGGAGAGAGTGATGTTCCAGGTTAGCCAGAAGTCCGCGATGTTTGTTGTGCGATAGGGCGACCGGAAATTCGTCGGGAGCTTAAGACCGAAGCAGCGGCCGAGCCCGATCGCCATATCGGCATATCCCGAAAGGTCGAAATAAATCTGACAGGCGAATGCCAGCAATCCCGTCCAGCCGGCAAAGAACTCGATCCGCTCAGCCGATCCCGCGGCCGAGAAGACGGTGGCAGCGATGGGCGCAACCAGATCCGCAAGCAAAATGACCTTGGCCAATCCAATGGCGAACGTGGTCAATCCGGCCGCAAAATCTTCGGCGTCCGGCGCGCGCGAAGTCCATTGGTCTTTGATTTGTCCGTATCGCAGCAACGGGCCCGCAATCAGCCGGGGAAAGAAAGTCACGAAGGCGGCATAGCGAAGGATATCGGGTTTGCCGTTCTTGCCGCGATGAAGATCGACAAGGTAGGCAATCTGATCGCAAGAGAAGACCAGCACGCCCAGAGGCATCAGGATTTTTCCGGCATCGAAGCCGGTATCGGCGAGGCTGTCGACGGCGGTGGCGATCAAGTCGCCATACCGGAACATGGCCAATACACCGAGATTGAATATGACGCCGGTGGCCAGAAACGAGTTGGAGAGAACCTTTCGGCGGTCTTCACGCGCCTGTTCCAACAGTCGCCCGATGCCATAATTCACGGCGACGGAGCCCGCCAAAACGGCCGCGGCGCGAATGTCCCACAACGCGCAAAACGAAAACGAGATCGCGATCAGCGCGCACAGCCGCAGTCGTTCGCCCAAACGCGCAGCGAAGAAATGGAACACAAGGGATGCCGGCAGAAAAAGGAATAGGAACGGTAGGGAAATGAGCGGCAATCTGGGTCCCTCGACAGCGCGCAGATCATGGCAGGTCGCAAGGCTGCGACAAGCGGCAGGACGTGCGGACGCTTGACGCACGAAAATTTCACAACCCTTCACCCCTACATCTCGCGCCCTCATTTGTTTTACCCGGCAAGGACGTAAGCTTTTGGCCGAGAGGCGGGAAGCGGCAGGGATGGCCGAAACACCGGACAAGAATCGCGAAGCCCTCCCGCAACCGGCGGGGAGCGCAGGCGTGTCGGCGGTCAACGACTGGTTCGTCCGGGAAGTCTTGCCGCTGGAGAGCGCCTTGATGCAGTTCCTGCGCCGGTCCTGGCGCAACCGCGGTGACGCCGAAGATCTCTGCCACGACGTCTATGTGAAGGTTTACGAAGCGGCGAGCCGGGAAATCCCCGATCCGGCCAAGCCTTTCGTCTTCGCGGTGGCCCGCAATCTGCTGATCAACCGTTCGCGGCGCGAGCAGATCGTTTCGATCGACACGGTTGCCGATCCCGACACCTTGGGCATCGCCCGCGACGAGCCGGGGCCCGATCGCGCGGCAATTGCAAAACAAGAGCTGCATCGCCTGCAGGCGGCGCTGGATCGTTTGCCGCCGCGCTGCCGCGAGGCGGTGGTGCTGCGCAAGATCGAAGGGCTGCCGCGCCGGGAAATCGCGCAACGCATGGGCATCAGCGAAGCAACAGTCGCCGAACATCTGGCGGCCGGAATGTATGCGCTGGCCGACGGAATACACGAAAACGAAAGCGGACGATGAGTGACAATCAAGAACAACAGCAATCTGTAAGCGCCGCGAAGGATGTTCGCGTACAGGCTTCGCGCTGGCGCGAACGCCGCGACCGCGAAGATTTCGGATCCGCTGATCAGGCCGAACTTGATGCCTGGCTCGCGCAATCGCCGGACAACATGGTGGCCTATCTGCGCGTCGACGATGCGTGGAGCCGCGCCGACAGGCTCGGTGCGTTGCGACGCCCCACGCGGCCAGTTGGGCCGGAACGCCGCGTGCTGATTGCGCGCATAGCGGCAGCCCTCGGTCTGGCGGCTGTGTTGGGTGTTGTCGCCTACTCCGAAATGGATACGCCGGTTCGCGAACATACATATGCCACGGCCATCGGCAATCGCGAACAGATCAGGCTCGCCGATGGCTCCGAGATCGAACTGAACACCGATACAACCTTGCGCACGCGCATCACGCCGCAGGAGCGCCGGGTCTGGCTCGACAAGGGCGAAGCCTATTTCAACATCCGCCACGATGCGGCCCACCCCTTCATCGTGATGGCGGGCACCCATCGCGTCACCGATCTCGGCACCAAGTTCTTCGTTCGCCACGACAGCGACCGGCTGGAAGTCGCCGTGATGGAGGGCAAGGCCCAGGTCGATGCCAACGGCAAGACCGATGTGAAGCCCGCCGTTCTTCTGCCGGGCGATGTGGTCGTGGCGACCGCCAGTTCGATCCTCGAAACGAAGAAGTCGGTTCAGGATCTGTCCGACAAGCTCGGCTGGCGCCAGGGCATGCTGGTGTTTCACCATACAGCGCTCGCCGACGCAGCCGCCGAATTCAATCGCTACAACCGCGAAAAGATCGTCATCGGCGATTCCGCAATCGCGCGGCTGACGATCAACGGCACGTTCCCGTCGCGCAACGTCGGCGATTTCACGCATCTGACACAGGAAGTTTTCGGCCTCCACGTCGAGAAACAGGGCGACATCGCCGTGCTCTCGCGCTGACAGGCATTCGTATTCGCGGGCGGGAAGCCCGCACAACAGGGGGAAAGATGACCAAAGCATATTCCATAAAAACCGCGGCAATGTGCGGCGCCTGCAGCCTTCTTCTGGCCGCCGCCGCATCCGCGCGCGATTTCAACATCCCAAGCGGCGATCTCGAAGCCGCCCTCGATTCCTACACCGCCCAGACCGGCGTGGCCCTCATCGTCTCCAACGAAGCGATCCACGGTATCCGCACCAAAGGCGTCCAGGGTGACCTGTCAGCCGACGACGCGCTGACCCGACTCCTCTCCGGCACCGGCTTCACCACCCGCCGCACAGCAGCCGGAGCGGTCGGCATCGTGCGCACCCAGTCACAATCCGAAGCTGATGTGTCACCGCTCCAGCTTGCACAGGCAGCACCTCCGCCACGCGCGTCGGTGGAAACGGTAACGGTTACCTCGTCAAAACTCGGCGGCGCAGATGTGCAGAGCATCCCGATTGCGATCACTGCATTGTCGCAAGAGCAACTCACCTCAACCCAAACCGCCGGCGGCCCCGATCTGATCAAGCAGGTTCCCAACCTGACATTCACCAAAACGAACTTCACCGGCTACAACATTCAAATCCGCGGCATCGGCACCCAAGCCATCTCGGTGACGACCGATCCTGCGGTCGCCGTATCCTTCAATGACGTCCCTTTCATCCGCAACCATTTCTTCGAACAGGAATTCTTCGACGTTTCCCAGGTGGAGGTGCTCCGCGGCCCGCAAGGTACACTGTATGGCCGAAACGCAACCGCCGGCGTCGTCAATCTGATTTCCGCCAAACCCACCGATCAGTGGGAAGCACAAGCATCCGTCGATGTCGGAAACTACAATAGCCGTCGCATGGAAGGCATGCTCAACGTACCGCTGGTTGGCGATCAGCTCGATCTGCGCGTCGCCGGCGAATGGACCAAGCGCGACGGCTATGCCTTCAACGACATCACCGATAAGTCTCTCGATGGCCGCAATCTATGGTCGGGCCGCGTTTCGCTGCTGATTCATCCAATTTCGAACCTGATGGGTACGTTCGTCTACGAACACTTCCAGGAAGACGACAATCGCGCCCGCTCGACCAAGCAGCTTTGTGCGCGTGCCAATCCGCCATCTTCGGTGGACGGCCCCGAGGGACCGCAGACGCCCGACTACTTGCCATATTTCTTGGGAGGCAATTTGGGTGCGCCGTGGCTCTCGCAAGGATGTCGGCCAGAATCGCTCTATTCGTCCGCTTCTTATCAAACGCCGATTGCCGGTGCGACGCCGTTCTTTGCGCCTTTCGCTATTTTTAATACCGACTATCTGACGACGGCGAATTGGACAAACCCTTATTCTGATGTGAAGCAAACGAGCGACCTTCGCCGTATATCTTCGCAATACGATCCGACCTATCGCGCGAAAAATGATACATTCGAATTCAATGTGGATTTCAATGTTACGCCTGCGCTGACGTTGACCTCACAGACCGGCTACAACAAGGATTTCCTTTATTCGACGGAAGACTTCAATCGCTTCAATACACCGGAGAATTTCCTGCAGGATCGGATCACTGCGGGTGGGTACCCGGGCAACGGGACATTTGTTGGGCAGGACAATCAATTCTGCGATCCGCAATTCGGCTGTTCAAGCCGTTGGCTGGCAGTGGATCGTTCTTCTGAAGCCGCGCGCCAGTTCTATCAGGAGCTTCGCCTGGCTTCGAGCTTTCAGGGAGATTTGAATTTCGTCGCGGGCGCCAACTACACAAATTATGATACCAGCGAAGATTACTACGTTTTTTCGAATGTGCTGACGTTGCTTGCCATGCATCAAGGCAACGTCGTTTTCGGCGGTGGAACGCCCGGCACCGATGCGCCGCACATTCCCTTCGACGCGGCGATAGCGAATTCGTGTAACCCGGCGCCCGCCGACCCCAACAACATAACGAATGCCTTCTTCGGAGGGATGGGTTGCCAATATATCGATCCCAATCCAATCGATCAGGTGAACGGGCAGGGGCACAACTATTTTCTCAGCCATAATCCTTATTCGTTCAATTCCTGGGCTGCGTTCGGCGAGGTCTATTATCAGGTCGCGCCGGATGTGAAACTGACGGGTGGTTTGCGTTACACAGACGACAAAAAGGATTTCTCCGTCTTCCCGAGTTGGGCGCTCATAGGCGGCAAGGGTATTCCGCAGACCGCAGAAATAAAGCAGGAATGGAGGGAATTCACCGGCCGCGCGGTGGTGGAATGGACGCCCAAGTTCGACTTCTCAGACCAGACTATGGTCTATGCGTCTTACGCGCATGGCTATAAGGGCGGCGGCGCGAATCCGCCGGGCGTTACGCCGCTTCGCGACCCATTTTCCCAGATCGATTTCTCGTCTCCCAGTAACCAGACCCATCCGTTGACCTTCAAGCCGGAGTTTAACAATGCTTTCGAGCTGGGCACCAAGAATGTCCTTGGCGACGGCTCCGTGACGTTGAATGGCGATGCGTTTTACTACAAATACAAGAACTACCAGATTTCGCAGATTATCGATCGCACCGCCGTCAATATAAACCTCGATGCCACGGTTACGGGCGCGGAAATCCAGTCCACATGGTCGCCTTTGCCAGGCCTCACGTTCGGCTTCAACGGGGGGTACGAAAACGCGACCATCGACGACAACCAATATGCCATCGACATCATGGATCGCACTGCCGGACATCTGGATTGGCTGGTCGTCAGGCCATTTCCCACGCAGACCTCGAACTGTGTCTTGCCGAGCGACGTGGTCAATGAATTTCTGGCGCGAAAATCCAATGTCGGTCTTATCCCGTTTGGCTGCATCATTGCCTACACGTTAGGCAACGATCCGATCACTGGTGCGCCCTACGCGGCCAGTCCCGATCCGGTAAACTTCCCGGGTTACGCCGGCTTCGATCCTTCTACGGCGCCCAACCACGGCGAAGGCTTCGCCAAGAATGTCGGTGGCAACCAATTGCCCAACGCGCCGCATTTCACCACGTCGCTATCGGCCGATTATTCGATGCCGCTTTCGAGCGATTGGACAGGCACGCTGCACGGCGACTTCTATTGGCAGTCGAGATCCTATTGGCGCATTTTCAACGACAACGACTATGACAAGCTGCGCGGTTATACCAACATCAACCTCGCCCTGATCTTCACCAATCAGGAAGGCTGGCAGACCATGGTCTATGTGAAGAACCTCGTCGATAACACAGCCATCTCCGGCGCATTTCTAAACTCGGATGACACCAACCTGACCACCAACGTGTTCATCACCGATCCGCGCCTTTTTGGAATCCGCATCACCAAGAACTGGTGATCGAGAACACATCGCATGAGCGGCAGAGAAATCTGCCGCTCATTTCTTTTTCGTTCGATGATTGGCAGTGGTGGCCCCGGCCCGAGTCGAACGGGCACGTCCCTTTCGGAACTACGGATTTTAAGTCCGGTGCGTCTACCAGTTCCGCCACGGGGCCCTGTTACAGTTTGAAAATTAATCCCCTTCTTTGGGATGCCACACCTTTCCAGCTTCCGCTATAGTGTTGTTCGATCAGGGCTATTCCTGATTCAAAGCAATTTCGAGGTCTGGAACGTGCCCAAAGGCCCCCGCGGTGAAAAGCGTCCCGCCGACGTGATCGGCAATGCTGTCCATGTCATGCGGATTGCGACGGGCCAGATAGAGGATAAGCCATCAAAGGCCCCTAATAGGGCGAAGGGCGGCAAAAAAGGCGGAGCAGCGCGGGCAAAATCTCTCACGGCGGATCAGCGCAAGAAAATTGCTCAAAAGGCAGCGCGGGCTCGGTGGGGTAACGACGGGTAGAATTTCTACAAACTGTTGCCTTCTGTAGAAGTTTATGGCATTGACTCCCCTATGGTCGAGTTAATGTCCCCTGATGCGCGCCGTGCGGCCGCTAAAGTTATCGAGGAAAAGCGAGATTTGCTGCTCGCCGAACGGAACCAACTTGCCAAAGAGCGGCAAGAACTGCTGGACCGTACACGGCGAAATGATCGTGAGTTGGCAGATTGCAAAGCTGCGGCTCGCCTGTTCGATCTGAATATTGAATTCCCGATGGATGAACGAGAGGAGATGGAGCGTCATCTGATGGTCCGTCGCGCCGAAATGGAGGCGCGTGACGCAGCACGTCGGCTTAACGAGCGGCAAGCGGCAATTGAGGTCGCAACAAAAACTGCAGCGCTAGCAGCGGCGGCGAGCCTTGCTAAGGCGGCAACGGTCTCGGCAGTCATTGACGTTAAACCCAGCGAAATACCGCCAAAGGTGACCACTACATCGCCAAAGGGCCGCCCTCCTTTGCGTGTGATTGTGCTTGAGCAACTCAAAAGTGCCGGTGATAGGGGCGCAAAAGCGGCGACAATTCGCGATTTTATCGAACGCACTTACGGAAATGTTCTTCACGAAAAAACTGTCGGCATGACGCTCTACCGGCTTCTTAAGGAGAATCTTGCTCGCCGTGATGGGCACATTTGGTTCGCTGCACAGTCTGCCACAGAAAACGGAAACCCCGACGTTGCTGCGCCGGGGCATTAAAGGAAGCGATGAAAGGGAGAAGTACGATGCTTTATGACACTAGCTGATAGGTCCTACTGAGGTGGGGAGCGGAGCGCCAACTCCGCCCCCATTCTCAGTATGCCCTGTGTGTACCCGTAGCTCAGATGGATAGAGCGTCGGTCTGCTAAACTGAAGGTCGCTGGTTCGATCCCAGCCGGGTACGCACCCTTCTTATATAAATATAATACCCATGCTGTCAAGAACCTCTTGGGAATCAAGGGGTTAGCGAAGCGTTGCCTAAACGGAATCAAAATGGACATTTTGCTTGACAAAAGCAATCAAAGTGGCCATATTGCTTGTCATGAACAAATTGCCCTTCGAAAAGCGCCGCCAAATCCTTCACCTCATGGTCGAGGGAAATTCAGTTCGCGGTATTGCCCGGCTGGTGGACGTGTCCCCGGTGACGGTCCTTCGCTATCTCGAGCTGGCCGGTAAGGCTTGCCTTGCCTTCCATGAAAAGCACGTTGTGAATGTCCGCTCTAAACGCATTCAGGCGGACGAAATTTGGTCGTTTAACTACTGCAAGAAGGCATCGCTGCCGACCGCCAAGGCCGCCCCAGAAGGCGCGGGCGATGTTTGGACGTGGACGGCGATTGATGAGTCTAAGCTGATCGTGACGTGGCTGATTTCAGATCGCAGCCTTGAAGCTGCCGTCCAGTTCATCGGCGATCTGGCTCATCGCATCGCGGACGATGTGAAAGACGATCTGCAAATCACCACGGACGGCTTAGGCCTCTACAAAAGCGCCATGGAGGTACATTTCGGAGCTCAAGGGCACTTTGCGCAGTTAGTCAAAATGTACTCTGAAACGCCCGATAGCGGCCCTGCGCGCAAATATAGTCCCGGCATTTGCACTGGTGCGAAAAAGATCGTCGTGACCGGCAATCCTGATTTGGCGCATGTCTCGACCAGCTACGCTGAAAAGCATAATCAGACGATGCGCCAGCATATGAAGCGGTTCGCCCGCCTTACGAGCGCGCATTCAAAGAAAATCGAGAACCACGCTCACATGGTGGCGCTTTATACGGTTTGGTACAATTTCGCCCGGATTAATTCAGCAATTCGTATGTCCCCAGCGATGAAGGCGGGTCTAGAAAAGCGTCTTTGGGACATTGCCGATATCGTTACTTTAACTGACGCTTACGAAGGCTTAGAAAGCTGACCTATTTCCGCTTTTTAAGTTCATCAATGATGATCTCAAGCTTTCCATTTGTCGTTGCTACCCCCTCGCGGACAGCGGTGACTTGATCCTTCACTGAGTCAACTGATGATCGCACATTAGACATATCATCATGAAGCCAATAAAAACCGCCACCAATGACTATTACAACGATGCCAGAAATTACCGAAAATTGGTTCCATGTGAGATAATCAGAATTTGCTTTAGGCATTTGCAAAGTCCTTTCGGTCAGTTTTTGCTTATAAGGGTTCGCTATTTGACGCTGCGGCCGTGTTTCTCGTTGCCGTGACGGCAGCACCGGCGCTGCAATTTCAACGTATTCAAGCCCTCTCGCGCTCATGCGTCTGCCTGCAGATTTCGTAACTCATTGACCCGATCCTCAGTGATTAGGCCTTGAGCGATGTAACCCTTCAACGCGTTGTCAAAAAATGTGACCATCGCGGCGAAGCCATCCATTGGCATTGCTACTTGCGCGATAGCTTGCGTTGACGAAGTTCTGTCTCCGGAAAAACTAGGGTCAAAACGCAAAAAATAGAATTTCACCATTGCGGAGCTGTTGGCGATGCTCATGACGCCGTCCGCAAATAGGATTGGAAATCCGGGATATGGATAGTTTGGAGGTGTGCTTTCCGACATTTGACAGTTCCCCTCGCCTGAAAGGCGGACGATAGCTCCCCACAACCAAAGCGGGAACGGTCAAAATGTAACAGTGCCCGCCACGGGGCCGCAACTTTTGGTTGAAGGCTTGCTAAAACATCTTTCCAGATCAAGAGGTTGGAGAGGTGTTTGACAGGTGGGGGCCCCTGACTATAGTGCGCCGCCTTCGCGTCCCCCCGACGCATCGAAATCCAGATCGGATCATATAATGAGCAAACGCAGCACTTCAAAGTATAAGCTCGACCGCCGCATGGGCGAGAGCGTTTGGGGCCGGCCCAAGAGCCCGGTCAACAAGCGTTCCTACGGTCCCGGCCAGCATGGTCAGCGCCGCGCCAAGAAGCTCTCCGACTACGGCACGCAGCTTCAGGCCAAGCAGAAGCTCAAGGGTTATTACGGCAATATCACCGAGCGTCAGTTCCGCCGTTACTATCAGGAAGCGGTGCGCCGCCAGGGCGATACGGGCGAAAACATGATCGGCCTGCTCGAACGCCGTCTCGACGCCGTCGTCTATCGTTCGAAATTCGTGCCGACTCCATTTGCCGCGCGCCAGCTCGTGAGCCACGGCCATGTGAAGGTCAACGGCAAGCGCGTGACGGTTGCGAGCTACATGGTGAAGGAAGGCGACACGCTGGAGCTCTCCGCCAAGGCGCGCGACATGATCCTGGTGCTGGAAGCGGTTAAGAGCGCCGAACGCGACGTGCCGGATTATATCCTCGCCGATCACGCCAAGATGAGCGCCAAGTTCATCCGCACACCGAAGCTGGGCGATGTGCCGTATGCGGGCCAGATGCAGCCCAATCTGGTGGTCGAATTCTATTCTCGCTAACGCCGGATTGAATTGCCAGAAGCCGAAGACCCGCGGATCATATCCGCGGGTTTTTCGTTATGGAGGTCGCAATGGCTTACATAATCTATGGCGACAAGGCGTCAGGTGCGTTCGCGGTGGAAGCGGCTCTTGCCGAGGCGGGCTGCGACTACAGCTTCGAAACGGTTTCGCTGGATAAGAACGAGCAGCGGTCGGATGCGTTTCGGGCCGTCAATCCCAGTGGAAAAATACCGGCGTTGAAACTGCCGAGCGGCGAGATCGTCACGGAGTCTTCGGCGTTGCTGTTGACCATCGCAGACCGGCATCCGGAAGCAAAGCTGTTGCCGCCGCAGGGAAGTGCTGCGCGTGCCGAAGCCTATCGCTGGATCGCGTTCATGGCGTCGGAGATTTATCCGATGGTCGAGATTGTGGATTATCCGGAACGCTTCACACCGGACGGCGCGGACAAGGAAACCGTTCGCACCAAGGCGCGAGATAGAATCCGCGAGCGGTTTCTGATCCTTGAAAACGCGATTGCGGAGCCTTGGCTTTCGCCGACGGGGTTTTCGGCCGCCGATATTTACACAGCGATGTTCAGCCGGTGGTCGCTTGGGAAAGAGTGGCGCGATTCAAATTTGCCAAAAGTGAACGCATTGACGAAAGCAGTGTGGGAGCGGCCGCGGATTGCGCCAGTCTGGCAGAAGCATTTCGCGGGACGTTAGGCGTTTTCGAGCACGATGCCTTTTTCTGCGAAGAAGGGGGCCAGTTCGTCCGCTTCGTACATTTCGCGCAGGATATCGCAGCCGCCCACGAATTCGCCCTTCACATAAAGCTGGGGGATGGTGGGCCAGTTGGAGAATTCCTTGATACCCTGACGGACTTCGGGGTCTTTCAGAACGTCGACGGCTTTGTATTTCACGCCGAGATTGGAAAGGATCTGCACCACTGTCGCCGAGAAACCGCATTGCGGGAAAACGGGCGTGCCTTTCATGTAAAGCACGACGGGGTTTTCCTGGATGTCCTTGGTGATCTGGTCGTGGGCGGTCATGGCTTGGAGCCTCGATTTTCAATCTATGACTTAGGGAGCAGCAAGGGCGACGTCAAGGTTTCTAGTCCTTTGGCGCGGTTTGCAGCGACAGCGCGTGCAGCACGCCGCCCATACGGCCCTTGAGTGCTTCGTAAACCATCTGGTGCTGCTGGACGCGCGTTTTGCCTTTGAAGGCGCTGGAGGTGACCATGGCGGCGAAGTGATCGTTGTCGCCGGCCAGGTCGGTGATCTTGATGTCGGCGTCCGGGAACGCCTCTTTGATCAGTTTCTCGATTTCGCCTGCTTGCATTGCCATGGCGGACCTCAATTCGTGTGCGGCGCGGACATATAGGCGGGAAACCAGCCTTCGTGCGCGCGCGTCAATTCGGCAAGCGTAACGCTTGCGTTGCCCACTTCGATCTTATCGCCGCCGGTGTGCCCAAGCAAAAACGCCGGAACGCCTGACGATTTTGCGTCGGCAAGGATGCGGTCCGCTTCGGCTTGGGGAACCGCGAGCAGATAGCGCGCCTGATCTTCGCCATAGAGGAAGGCGATGGAGTTCTCCGCGATCTGCGCGCCGATGCTCTTCGGCATTCCCATTTCGGCGAGCGCCACAAGCAGGCCACCGTCGGACAGATCGTGCGCCGTGTCGGCGCGGCCTTGTTCGATCAGTCCGCGCACGAAATCGCCATTGCGTTTCTCTGCCGTGAGATCGACAGGGGGAGCCGCACCTTCCTCCTTGCCTTCGATTTCGCGCAGATAGATCGACTGGCCGAGATGGCCTTTGGTTTCGCCGATGAGGATGATTGCATCGCTGTCGCGCTTGAACGCAACGGTCGCCATGCGGGTCACGTCTTTCATCAGGCCGACACCGCCGATGGCGGGCGTCGGCAGAATGCCTTCGCCATTGGTCTCGTTGTAAAGCGAGCAGTTGCCCGAGATGACGGGATAGTCGAGGCCGCGGCAGGCTTCGCCGATGCCATCCACGCCCGCTACGATCTCCCACATGATGTCGGGCTTCTGCGGATTGCCGAAATTGAGATTGTCGGTGATCGCGAGCGGTTTTGCGCCCACCGCCGTCAGGTTTCGCCATGTTTCGGCGACGGCTTGTTTCGCGCCTTCGAACGGATCGGCTTTGCAATAGCGCGGCGACACGTCGGTCGAAATCGCGAGCGCTTTCTTGGTGTTGTGAACGCGCACGACTGCCGCATCCCCGCCCGGCACCTGCACAGTGTCGGCCATGACGGTGTTGTCGTATTGCTCCCATATCCAGCGGCGCGAGGCCATGTCGGGGGAAGCGATGATCTTCAGAAGGGATTCCATCACCGGTTTCGAAGCGTCGATGGACGGATTGCCGGTCGTGGGCGCGCGCTTGGTGTAAGGCCGGTCATAGATAGGCGCGGCATCCGACAACGCTGTGATCGGCATATCGGCAACCGTTTCGCCCTTGTGCTTCACCACCAGACGGTTGGTGTCGGTGGTGAAGCCGATGACGGCGAAATCCAGTTCCCACTTTTTGAAAATCGCTTCGGCCTGGGCCTCGCGGCCGGGTTTCAATACGGCCAGCATGCGTTCCTGGCTCTCCGACAGCATCATGTCGTAAGCGGTCATGTTGGCTTCGCGCTGCGGAACGCGGTCGAGATTCAGTTCGATGCCGCTGCCGCCCTTGTCGCCCATTTCCGCGGACGACGAGGTAAGGCCCGCAGCCCCCATGTCCTGAATGGCGATGATCGCATCGGTTGCCATCAGTTCTAGACAGGCTTCCAGCAGGAGCTTCTCGGTGAAGGGATCGCCGACCTGGACCGTGGGGCGCTTCTCATCCGAGGCGTCGTCGAATTCCGCGCTCGCCATCGTCGCGCCATGGATGCCGTCGCGGCCCGTCTTCGAGCCGATATAGACGACCGGATTACCGGCACCTTTCGCAGCGGAAAGGAAAATCTTGTCCTGCCGCGCAAGGCCCACGCACATCGCGTTGACCAGGATGTTGCCGTTGTAGCTTTTGTGGAAATTCACTTCGCCACCGACGGTGGGCACGCCCATGCAATTGCCGTAACCGCCGATGCCCGCGACAACACCTTCCACAAGATGCCGCGTTTTCGGATGCGACGGTTCGCCGAAGCGCAGCGCGTTCATCATCGCGATGGGACGCGCACCCATTGTGAACACGTCGCGCATGATGCCGCCCACGCCGGTCGCCGCACCTTGATAGGGTTCGATGAAGCTCGGGTGATTGTGGCTTTCCATCTTGAAGATGGCGGCATCGCCGTCACCGATGTCGATGACGCCGGCGTTCTCGCCGGGACCTTGCAGCACCCAAGGGGCTTTGGTCGGCAGCTTCTTCAGATGGATGCGGGTGGATTTATAAGAGCAATGCTCGCTCCACATCACGCTGAAGATGCCCAACTCGACGAAACTCGGTTCGCGGTTCAGGAGCTGTTTGATGCGGCCATATTCTCCGTCGGTCAGGCCGTGTTCACGGACGAGTTCGGGGGTGATTTGTGTCACGGGCGGCCGGGCCTACTGCTATTTGTTTTCGCGTTTTTGAAAATGAGGGAGGGGGTGGGGTAGCCCTCAGGCAGCGAGTTCGTTGCGGCTTCCCCCCATCCGCTGCCGCGCGGCGTCGACCGTTCCGCGCAGTGGGCGATAAGATAAGGGGCTAATCCGTTGAAATCGCTCACGTCTAACTCGTCTAAAGATATCCTATCTATGAATATAGTCTCTCGAAGCCTGTTTTCAAGGGGCGTCAGGAGAGTGCCTCGATCAGGCTTTTGAACATCGCCTGGCCGTCGGTGCCGCCCAGCAGCGGGTCCACCACCCGTTCTGGGTGGGGCATCAAGCCGAGCACGTTGCGCTTCTCGTTCAGGATGCCCGCGATGTCGCGCGCCGAGCCGTTGGGGTTTTCGCCCTTGGCATAACGGAACATCACGCGGCCTTCGCCTTCGAGACGGTCGAGTGTGGCATCGTCAGCGAAGTAGTTGCCTTCGCCATGCGCCACCGGAAACACCACGCGCTGGCCCTTGTCGTATTTGCGGGTGAACGCGCTTTGCGTTTCTTCCACTTCCAGCGGCACGGGACGGCAGACGAATTTCAGATCGGCGTTGCGCATCAGCGCGCCCGGCAAAAGGTGGGATTCGGTCAGCACCTGAAAGCCGTTGCAGATTCCGAGAACCGCGCCGCCTTTTTCCGCGTGCGCCTTGATCTCGCGCATGATGCGCGATTGCGCGGCCATCGCGCCCGACCGCAAGTAATCGCCATAAGAGAACCCGCCCGGCAGCACGACAAGATCGACGTCGGGCAATTCGCTGTCCTGATGCCAGACCATGTGAGGTTTCGCGCCCGTCATCTGCGTGAGCGCGGTGGCCGCGTCGCGGTCGCAATTCGATGCGGGAAAGACAATGACGGCGGACCGCATCAAACCTCTCCATGGCCGGGCTTGACCCGGTCATCCAGCAAGCGCGCGTCTGCGCGCGTCAAAGGCTTTTTGCTGGATGAAGAATGTTGTCTTGCGGCGCAGGCACGCCGCGGCTGGGTGGCCGGGTCAAGCCCGGCCATGGTGACGGATGAGAGGAATGCGCAATTCATGCTCGCAGTTCAATCTCGTATTTCTCGATGACCGTGTTGGCGAGAAGCTTCTCGCACATATCCTTCAGGCTCGCGCGGGCCTTGGTTTCGTCGCGCTCCGAAAGCTCGATGTCGATGACCTTGCCCTGGCGCACGTCGCCGACAGAGCCGAAGCCCAGACCGTGAAGCGCGTTGCCGATGGCTTTTCCTTGAGGATCGAGAACGCCGTTTTTCAACGTAACAAAGACGCGTGCTTTCATCGTACGAGAACCGGACCTTTCGTCTCTCCTTGCCCCGATTCGGGCATGATTCCCAGACGTCTTGCGACTTCCGAATAGGCCTCGACCACGCCGCCCAAATCGCGGCGGAATCGGTCCTTGTCGAGCTTTTCGTTGGTGGTCGCATCCCATAGCCGGCAGGAATCCGGGCTGATCTCGTCGGCCAGGACGATGCGCATGTAATCGTTTTCCCAGAGGCGGCCGAATTCGAGCTTAAAGTCGACAAGCTTGATGCCGACGCCGAGGAAAAGACCGGAGAGGAAATCGTTGACGCGAATCGACAGGTTCACGATGTCATCGAGATCCTGGGGCGACGCCCAGCCAAACGCGGTGATGTGTTCTTCGCTCACCCAGGGGTCGTGCAGCGCATCGTTCTTGTAATAATATTCGATGATGGAACGCGGCAGCGCGGTTCCTTCCTCGATGCCGAGGCGCTTGGACAGGGAGCCCGCCGCGACGTTGCGCACCACGACTTCCAGCGGGACGATCTCCACTTCCTTCACCAGCTGCTCGCGCATGTTGAGCCGCTTCATGAAATGGGTGGGCACGCCGATCGCGTTCAACTGCGTCATCAGATATTCGCTGATGCGGTTGTTGAGCACGCCCTTGCCGTCGAGCGTGGCTTTCTTCTGGGCGTCGAAGGCGGTGGTGTCGTCCTTGAAATACTGGATGACCGTTCCGGGCTCGGGCCCCTCGTAGAGGATCTTGGCCTTGCCCTCGTAAATCATGCGGCGGCGTTTCATTGGGGTGTCCTCGGGCGGGAAAAATGCGCCCAAAAGCAAAAACGGGGCTTGTCCGGCCCCGCAGGAGAGCCAACTTAAAACAGGGGGAAGGTCGCGGCAATGCGGCGGTTCTTTCACCCCCAGCCTTCGGCTATTGTCGGCCAAGAAGGCGGCAGGTCGCATAAATAGTGCATTACTTTCAAGAGGTTATGGAATGAGCGATGCGTTCAAGGATCGGGAGAAGGCTGCCGAAGCCAAATGGGCCCATGACGAGGAGACGCGCTTCAAGGTGAACGCGCGCCGCAACAAGCTTCTGGGCCTGTGGGCGGCCGGCGAAATGGGCGTCACCGGGGACGCCGCCGACGAATACGCCAAGGAAGTGGTCAAGGCCGATTTCGAGGAAGAGGGCATCGAGGATGTGGTGCGCAAGGTGCTCAAGGACTTCCAGGCCAAGGGGATGACGCTCTCCGACCATGCGATCCGCAAGCGGCTCGAAGAGCTGCAGACCGTGGCGGTGGAACAGGTCGTCAAAGAAGGAAAATAGGCATGGGCGGCGAAGGAGTGCTGAAGGTACTCGCTTCGCTGACCGCGCTTCTGTTGGCGGCGGCGCCCGCGAGCGCCGAGCCCGGCTGGCCGGCTTATGGCGGCGACCAGGGCGGACAACGCTATTCCGCCGCGCGCCAGATCACCCCTGCGAATGTCAGCAAGCTCGAAGTCGCCTGGAGGTTTTCGACCGGCGAGATGGAACGTCATGCCGATTCCATCAAAGGCGCGTCGTTCGAGAATACGCCGATCCTGGCGGATGGCAGGCTTTATGTCTGTTCGCCGTTCAATGCGGTGAGCGCGGTCGATCCTGGAACGGGAAAGCAATTGTGGCGCTTCGATCCGAAGATCGATCCGCATTTGAGGTATGCCAACAACTACAACTGCCGCGGTGTGGCGTTCTGGAAGAGCGGCGGCAGCGGCGTTTGCGCGGCGCGCATCTTCCTCAACACCAATGATCGCCGCCTGATCGCGCTGGATGCGAAGACGGGAAAGCCTTGCGCGGGTTTCGGGCGCGAGGGGACGGTGGCGGTCGATCCCGAATTCAAGCCGGCGCGCAAAGGACAGGCGGCCATCACCTCGCCGCCCGTGGTGGCGCGGGGATTGGTGATTGTGGGGTCGTCGATTGACGACAATCAGCGGCTCCATGAATTGCCCGGCATCGTCAATGCGTTCGACGCGAAGACGGGCGCGGTCAAATGGCGGTTCAATCCGCTGGCGACCGCGCCGTTCAAGGCGGGCGCTGCCAATGTCTGGGCGCCGATGAGCGTGGATGAGGAACGCGGCCTCGTGTTCCTGCCGACATCGAGTCCGAGTCCGGATTTCTATGGTGCGGAGCGCGTGGGCGACGATCGCTTCGCCGATGCCGTGGTGGCGCTGAAGATCGACACGGGCGAAGTCGCGTGGTCGTTCCAGATCGTGCATCACAATGTCTGGGATTACGACGTGCCCGCGCAGCCGACGCTCGGCATGGTGACCTACAAGGGCAAGACACGGCCCGCGGTGTTGCAGGCGACCAAGCAGGGGTTGCTGTTCAGCTTCGACCGCGAAACGGGCGTGCCGCTCATCCCCGTGGTGGAACGCAAGGTGCCGCAAAAGGGCGCGCCGGGCGAGAAGCTTTCGCCGACGCAGCCGTTTCCCGTGGCACCCGTTGCGCTTTCGCCCAGCCGCATCAAGCCGGACGATGCGTTCGGGCTGACGTTCTGGGATCGCGGCGCGTGCCGGAAGATGATCGCGGCGAACCGCGCCGACGGGCTTTACACACCGCCGACCTTGCAGGGCACGCTCATCTATCCGTTCACCGGGGGCGGCATGAATTGGGGCGGGCTTGCCTTCGATCAATCGCGCGACGTGGTTTATGTGAACACGTCGAGCGCGCTGCATGTCGTAAGGCTCATTCCCCGGAAAGATTTCGCCAAGCGAAAGGCGGCGGAACCGGGCAAGGAAATCTCCTCGCAGGCCGGCACGCCTTATGGGGTGCGGCGCGATATTGTGCTGTCGCCTCTGGGTATGCCGTGTAATCCGCCGCCCTGGGGCCAGCTCCACGCGATCGACATGCATGACGGGCGCGTGTTGTGGTCGGTGCCGCTGGGCACGACGGAAGATCTGGCGCCGTTCTCGGAATATATCTTGGGCAAGAAGACGGGCACGCCGAATTTCGGCGGGCCTATCGCGACGGCGGGTGGGATTGTCTTCATCGGGGCGGCGCTCGACGATTACCTGCGCGCGTTCGACGCCGGGACCGGCAAGGAATTGTGGCGCGGCCGCTTGCCCGCGGGCGGACAGGCAACGCCGATGACCTATGTGTGGAAGGGGCGCCAATATGTCGTCATTGCCGCGGGCGGACATGCGAAATCCAACACG
>Ga0207649_10000744_pt1 | contig 21400 bp, 19 predicted proteins | sample KBSC43metaG_FD_184317 | JGI IMG/M metagenome (GOLD analysis project Ga0207649, IMG submission 184317) | Corn rhizosphere microbial communities from Kellogg Biological Station, Michigan, USA - KBS C4-3 metaG (SPAdes) (version 2) | ecosystem: Host-associated > Plants > Roots > Rhizosphere > Soil ... | reverse complement strand
TTATCCCGCAACTCGAAATCGAAAGGTCTCTCGGCGTTCGAGTTGCGGGATAATCTGATGATGCTGAACGATCGGCCCGGCAATCAGCTGCGGGAAGAAAGTGACAAAAAAGCAATACTCGAGGAGCGTGTATTTCCCCGTCCGCCCCTGATAGGCATCGACCAGGTAGGCAATTTTTTGGAACGTGAAAAATGAAATCCCCAACGGGAGAATGACGTGCTGGAGATTGTAGGACCAGCCGGTGATTCCTCGCATGGAATCCAGAAAGAAGTTGGCGTATTTGAAGTAGCCTAGGAGGCCGAGGTTGAACGCCAAACCGGCGTAAAGGAGCCAACATCGAGATCGCAGCCCAAGCCGGCTGTCATCCGGCGCGATCCGGGTGCCGATACTGAAATTCACGGCAATCGAAATCACGATGAGGGTCACGTAAACCGGATTCCAATACGCGTAAAACACCAGGGACATCGCGACGAGCCACCCCAGGGCGAGGCGTTCGCAGTGCCTCCCCGCCAGCACTCGAAAGACAACCCAGGTGAGCGGCAGGAACGCGAAAAGGAAAATGGGCGAGTGGAAAAGCACGATCGTTACTTCGGGGTGGAGCCTCGCGAAACCACGGGCTTGAGCCCTTCGATCAGTTGCTTCGTTCGAATTTCACGACCGGCGGAATTCAGGTGATAGACCGAATCGAACATCAGACTTTCCCCGTAAAAATTCGTGTTCTGCCTCGCGATTACCGGGATGCCAAGACTTTCGTAGTGCTTCTCGCCGGCGGCGAAAATCTGCCGGTAGTCGGCACCGGTAAGAATCGGATTATCAAGGAGCGCCGGCGCGGCAAAAACGACTGTCACCCGCTTTCTTTTGGCCCAGTTCCGGAGTTCCCGCACAACTTTCCAAAAGTCCGAGTGGCCCTCGGCCTCCGCGAGCGTGCATGGATGCGGTGTGAGCCCGAGGAGCCGGGCCAATTCCGACTTGGCACGCCGCTCGGGAAAGTTGCCCATGAAGTCGCCCCACGAGTCGATATGCACTCCACGAACCGAGTCCATGTAAACATTTTGAACCCCCGCGCTGGCTTCGGGCGAAATGGTCAACGGCAGGACCAGACGAGACACGGGCGCCGAAAAACAAATCCGAAGCTGCTGGCTTGCGGGGAGCCGCCAGAAATATCGCGGCTCACCACCCAGGATGCAGCCCGTGTAAACGGAGTTGAGATCGTCCAGTGGGCGATGCAGATATTCCCATTCAAGTGATATCACAAGAATATCCCCGGGGCTCACAACCTGCTTGACGCGATGCAAGAGATAGTCGAACGGGAGGCCGGCATGGGTGCCGAAATTCAAGCAGGGCATTCCGAAGGCCTGCTCGACCTCCGCGGCGCTGATGCCGTAAAGGACGTTCGACCCTCCAACGAACACGATTTTTTTCGCACCCGACTTCGTCCCCGCCACCTCCTGCTTGATTTGATACCAGGCGGTAACCGTCCGGTCACCATGGGTATCGAGAATGCCGAATGAGGCCAGAAACAGCCCCACCCAAATCACGCCGGCGCCCGTGAATCCGGAAACAATTCCAATTACATAACGCAGCATAGCTGCCGGCTACTCCTGGCGCAGGCCATCCTGGACCGCGAAGTTCGCATTCATGAGGTCGAGGATGCGTTGGGCGGGGAGGACCTTGGTCGAGAGGCAGTCGAGATTGCCGTCGGGGCCGATGACGGCGATGGCGAAGCCTTTCGTGATTTCGTAGAGGAACGCGACGCGCGGGCCGTCCGCCACCGTGACGAAGGGAATGTTCGAATGGATCGTGCCGCCCTCGTTGGTGAAGGCCGCGAAGCACACGAGCTTCGCCGCGGCAAAGCGCTGGTAGGCCTTCTGCAACTGCCGACCTGCGAGCGGAAGGTCCAGTCGCGCGGAGACGGCGCGATGAGAATGACGGTGGCCTGGCCGGCGAGGCTCTTGAGATTTTGCGCTTTGCCGGTGTAATCGACCCAGGCGAAATCGGGGGCCGGTCGCACGACGCGGGCCGGGGCCGTCCAGGTGCTGGCAAGGAAAAGACCCGCGAGCAGGCCGGTAAAAAGACGGTTCATGCGCGTCACACTTTCATGATCTCGGCTTCCTTGCCCGAGAAATGTTGCTCGATGGAGGCGATCTGCTTGTCGGTGATTTTTTGGATGTCGCCCTCGGCGTCGCGGAGGTTGTCCTCGGTGATGGCGCCTTCCTTCTCCATTTTCTTGGCGGCGTCGATCGCCTCGCGGCGGCAGGCGCGCACGCGCACCTTGGTATCCTCGGCGATGCCCTTGATCGTCTTCACGAGATCGCGGCGGCGCTCCTCGGAGAGTTCGGGAATGGGAATGCGGATGAGCTTGCCATCGACGGCGGGCGAGATGCCGAGGCGGGATTCGTTGATCGCGCGCTCGATGTCGCGCGTGGTCGAGGCGTCGAAGGGTTGAATGACGATCAGTCGCGCCTCGGGCGTGGTGATGAGCGCGAGCTGCTTGAGCTTCATGCTCGTGCCGTAGGCTTCCACGTCCATGTTTTCCACGAGGGCGGGCGAGGCCTTGCCCGTGCGAATCGACGAAAATTCGTGCGCCATGAACTCGACGGCTTTTTCCATGGCGGCCTCGGCCTCCAGCATCACTTCATCCAAATCCATATCAGGCAGCTTCGGTAAGGTCCGCGACGAGGGAACCCACGGGCTCGCCCATGACGGCGCGGCGGATGTTCGTCGTGTCGGACATGTCAAAAACGATAATCGGCATGCGGTTGTCCATGCAAAGACTGAATGCCGTGGAATCCATCACCTGCAGGCGGCGGTTGAGCGCCTCGCCGTAGCTAATCTGCGCGAACTTCTTCGCGTCGGGATTTTTCATTGGATCGGAATCATAGACGCCATCGACTTTGGTGGCCTTGAGGATGACCTGCGCGCCGATCTCGTTGGCGCGGAGGGCGGCGGTGGTGTCCGTCGAGAAGAAGGGATTGCCCGTGCCGGCGACGAAGATGACGACGTGGCCGAGCTCGAGGTGGCGCGTGGCGCGGCGCAGGATGAAGGGCTCCGCGACGTTGTTCATCTCGATGGCGGTCTGCACGCGCACGGAGACGCCGATGTCCTCGAGGCCGCTCATGAGCGCCATGCCGTTGATGACGGTGGCGAGCATGCCCATGTAGTCGGCGGTGGTGCGATTCATGCCGCGATGGCTGGCGGCGAGTCCGCGCCAGATGTTCCCGCCGCCGACGACAACGGCGACCTCGACACCGAGATTGCGCACCTCGGCGATCTGGCGGGCGACGGAGCTGACGATCTGCGGCGAAATATTATCGCGGCTGCCCGGCTCACGCAGGGCTTCACCGCTGATTTTAAGGACGATGCGCTTGTATTTCGGGGTCGCGGGGTCGGTCATTCTGCTGGTGGCGGATGAAACCGGAACGTCCCCGCCTTGGGAAGGAAAAACCCCGCCGCCTTACGCGCAGCGGCCGCCGATGGCGGGGGCGTGGCCGCGCAGCCATTCGCCGGCGGGCATGCGACGGCCGCCTTCGCCCTGCACCTCGACCAACGTGATCGCGCCATCGACTGCGGCAACGCGAATGCCGGCCGCGTCCGCCGCGAGCACCGTGCCGGGCGCGGCGGCCTCCGCGGGACCCAGCGCGGCCGCGAAAATTTTCAGGCGCGCGTGACCGCCGGCCGCGAGGGGAATGTCCGCGGACGCCGCGGGCCAGGGATTCATGGCACGGACGAGGCGCTCGATTTCGACGGCGGACCGCGACCAATCGATGCGGCCGTCGTCGCGGGTGAGCCGACCGGCGTAGGTGGCGAGGGCTTCGTCCTGCGGCGTGCGCGGGGCGGCGCCGGCCGCGAGAAGGTCGAGCGCAGCTTCGAGGGCCTCGGGCGCTTGTTCGGCGAGCCGGTCGTGCAACGAGCCGCCGGTTTCATTGGCGTAAATCGGCAGCCGGCGCATGAGCAGGATGTCGCCGGTGTCGAGGCCCTCGGCCATGTGCATGACGGTGATGCCGGTCTCGGCGTCGCCGCTCACGATAGCCGCCTGAATGGGCGCGGCGCCGCGGTGACGCGGGAGCAATGAGGCGTGGAGATTGAGGCAGGCCAGCCGCGGAAGATCGAGCACTGCGCGGGGCAGAATCTGGCCGTAGGCCATGACGACGATGACGTCCGGCGCAAAGGCCGCGAGTTCGGCGACCGCGGCCGGCGCGCGCATTTTTGCGGGCTGGAGCACCGGGATGCCCGCGGCGGCGGCCATTGTCTTGATCGCCGGCGCGCGCAGGCGATTTCCCCGGCCGGCCGGGCGGTCGGGCTGCGTGACGACGGCAACGACTTCGCAATCGGGACGGTCGATCAACGCGCGCAAGGCCGGCAACCCGATGTCGCCGGTGCCCATGTAAACAACGCGCATGCGGTCGCTGACGGCTAAGCCGCACTCGCTGCGGCGGCGGCCTCGAGCTCGGAATCCCGCGCGGCGATGGCGACGATTTTCGAGAAGACCGCGATCGGCTCCTCGGTGGCGTCGATGTCGCAGATCAGATCCTTGCCGTAGTAGTCGAGCAGCGGTTTCGATTCGCGCTCGTAGGTTTCGAGGCGATGGCGGATGACGGATTCGTTCGCGTCGTCGAGGCGGTTGTCCTTGATCGCGCGCTTTTTCAGGCGCTCGACGAGCTTCGAGCGATCCGGGCACGAGAGGTGAAACACGTGCTTCACGTCGATGATGTCGCGCATGATCTCGGCTTGGGCGATGTTGCGAGGAATGCCGTCGAGCACGAGGTGGTCGATGTCGGGCTTGAAGATGTGGGCCTCGACGCAGTGAAGGATCCGCACGCGCCAGAGTTCGACGGTAACCTCGTCGGGCACGAGTTCGCCGCGGCTGGAGTATTCCACGAATTTGCGGCCGAGCGGCGTGCGGGTGTCGATCGATCGAAAGACTTCACCGCACGCGCAATGGAAGAATCGCGGGATGGTGCCGAGCGTCTTGCCCTGGGTGCCCTTGCCGCTGCCGGGAGCGCCAAAAATGAGGTAGGTGCGGTATTTGTTCATGCGAGAAGTGAAGAAAGGAAACGGGGAACTCGCGAAAATACCACCAGCTGCGCACGCGCGCGCCAAGCTCCTTCTCCCGGGATTGTGTCATCAAATCCCGGAAGGCGTGCCCGCGCGGTGCACCGCCGGTCGGCGCCCGTGGCGCGAACTTTGCGAACAAACGCATCGCAAGCCGCCACCGGGTTTGACAACCTCGCGCCGCGCCCCTAGACAACACCGAAAAGGAATTCCCCCGTGCCTCTGAATGACGATTACGTAGTAGATATTCTCCTGGAAGCGGGCCTCATCAACCGCTCCCAAGTCCAGGAGACCCGCGAAACCGCCGACGGCGGCAATGTGTCCGACGCCTTGGTGAAAGCCGGGCTCATCACCCACGAGGATATTTCCCGCACCCTCGCCGCGAACAGCGGCATGGAGTTCGTGAGCCTCGCGCAGGTGACCGTGCCGCCGAACATCACCGGCATCCTCACGCCGATCGACGCGCGCCGTTACCAGGCCATCCCAATCGCCGAGCGCGACGACACCGTGACGATCGCGATTGCGGACCCGATGGCCTTCGAAACGTTCGACAGTCTCAGCTTCCTGCTCAAGCGCCAGGTGGAATTCGTCTGCACGACGCCCGAGCAACTCGAGCAGGCGCTCACGCAATACTACGGCCCGCCCGAGGGCGAGGCAGCCACCGGCGAGGGCTTCAGCCTCGACGAGGACTCCACCGGCGAGGGCGACGCGCCGATCATCAAGATGGTCACGACGCTGCTGCTCGAGGCCTACAAGATCAAGGCGAGCGACATTCATCTCGAACCACTCGAGCGCAGCTTCCGCGTGCGTTTCCGCATCGACGGCGTGCTGCAGGAAATGCAAAGCCCACCGAAGAAATTGCAGGCCGCCATCCTCAGCCGTCTGAAGATCATGACGGGCACGATGAGCATCGCCGAGAAGCGCCTCCCGCAGGACGGCCGCATCCAGGTAAAGATCGGCAAAGCCGCGGTCGATCTGCGCGTTTCCACGATTCCCACCGTGCATGGAGAGAGCGTCGTCATGCGTATTCTCGACAAGTCCTCGCTCGTGCTCGGCTTGCCCGAGCTTGGCTTCCTGAGCGACGACCAGGCACAGTTCGAGCAGCTCATCAGCCTGCCCGACGGCATCGTCCTCGTCACCGGCCCCACGGGTTCCGGCAAGACGACCACGCTCTACGCTTGTCTGAACTACATCAACAAGCCCGACCGCAAGCTCATCACGGTCGAGGATCCGGTGGAGTATCAAATGTCGGGCATCAACCAGGTGCAGGTGAACGCCGACATCGGCATGACGTTCCCCGCGGCGCTGCGTTCCATGCTCCGCCAGGCGCCGAACATCATCATGATCGGTGAGATCCGCGACGCTGAGACCGCGAGCATCGCCATCAACGCCTCGCTCACCGGCCACCTCGTGCTCAGCACCCTGCACACAAACGACGCGCCGAGCGCCATCCCGCGTCTCGTCGATATCGGCGTGCAGCCGTTCCTCGTCTCCAGCTCCGTGCGCGCCGCCATCGCCCAGCGCCTCGTCCGCCGCCTCTGCCCGAAGTGCAAGGAGCCGACCGTGCTCACTGAATACGAGCTGCACACCCTCGGCCTCGAGCCCAGCCAGATGTCCGGCGCCCAGCCAAAGAAGCCCGTCGGATGCGACGCCTGCCGCGGCCGTGGCTACAAGGGCCGAATGGGCATCTTCGAGATGTTCCTCATCGACGACGAAGTCCGCCACATGATCAACAACAACGCCTCCACCATCGCCCTGCGCCAGCGCGCCCGCGAGCTGGGCATGCGCACCCTGCGCGAGGACGGCGTCCGCAAGGTTCTCGCCGGCCTCACCACCGCCGAGGAAGTGATCACCACCACGATGACCGACCTCGCGTAACCCCCAACTTCCTCCCGCGAAAATGAACACCGCCCAAGTCCTCGACATCCTCAAAGATGCCGGCCTCATCCAGGCCGCCGAAGCCGAGGAAATCGAACGCGAAACCACCGAAACCGGCCGCCCCGTCGAGGAAACCGCCGTCAACATGGGCTTCCTCACCGAGGAGGGTCTCTACCAGGCCATCGCCGACTCCATCGGTGCTGAACGCTACGACCTCGCCGAGTTCACTCCGCCGGCCGAGACGCTCGCCCTCATTCCCGGCGGCCTCGCCCGCCTCCACGGCGCGCTGCCCATCGGCGCCACGGAAAACACGATCTTCGTCGCCCTCATCGACCCCCTCGATGGCCAGGCCGTCGAGGATCTCCGCTTCGCCCTCGGCCGCGAAATCCAGCCCTGCGTCGGCCAGACCGTCGAGCGCATCCGCACGCTCATCAACTCGCATTACGGCACCGAGGACACGAGCATGGAGGACATCCTCGCCCAGCTCGGCGAGACCAATGTCGAGCTCGCCGAAGGGGGCGGCGAGGAAGTCTTCAACGCCGCCGCCGCCGCCGCCGAGGCCAACGCCACCCCCATCATCCGCTACGTCGATCTCATCCTCGACAAGGCCATCCAGGCCCGCGCGAGCGACATCCACTTCGAGCCCTTCGAGACCGAGTTCAAGGTCCGCTACCGCGTGGACGGCTCCCTCTACGAGATGGATCCCCCGCCGCGCCACCTCGCCCTCCCCGTCATTTCCCGCGTGAAGGTCATGTCGAACCTCAACATCGCCGAGCGCCGCCTCCCGCAGGACGGCCGCATCCAGCGCGTCATCGGCGGAAAGCAGGTCGATCTCCGCGTTTCCACGCTGCCCACGCAGTTCGGCGAGAGCGTCGTGCTCCGCGTGCTCGACCGCTCGTCGGTCAATCTCGACCTGAACACGCTCGGGATGCCGAAATACATCTACGACCACATCCTCGAGACCATCGAGAAGCCCAACGGCATCTTCATCGTCACCGGCCCCACCGGCTCCGGCAAGACCACCACGCTCTACGCCTGCCTCCGCGTCATCAACACCATCGACACGAAGATCCTCACCGCCGAGGACCCCGTCGAATACGAGGTCGAAGGCATCATCCAGGTCCCCATTCACGAAGGCATCGGATTAAATTTCGCCCGCGTTCTGCGCGCCTTCCTGCGACAGGACCCCGACCGCATTCTCGTCGGCGAAACACGCGACATGGAAACCGCGCAGATCGCCATCCAGGCATCTCTCACCGGTCACCTCGTCTTCACCACACTGCACACGAACGACTCCACCGGCGCCGTCACGCGTCTCGTCGATATGGGCGTCGAGCCCTTCCTCATCAGCGCCTCGCTCGAGTGCGTGCTCGCCCAGCGCCTCATCCGCAAAATCTGCACCCGCTGCCGCGAAGCCTACGAGCCCAGCGAAGCCATCCTCCAGCAGCTCGGCCTCTCGCCCTACGACATCGGCGACAAGAACTTCTACTACGGCAAGGGCTGCGAAGCCTGCAACCATACCGGTTACAAGGGCCGCAAAGGCATCTACGAGTTGCTGAAAATCTCGGACCCCATCCGCGAACTCATCAACCAGCGCGCCCCCGGCGTCGTCCTCCGCCAAAAAGCCGTCGAGCTCGGCATGACCACCCTCCGCGAGGACGGGCTCCGTTCGATCTACGACGGCGAGACGACCATCGAGGAAGTCCTCAAATACACGTAGGCCGCCGCCGGAGGGAGGGAATCGTGCTCGACGAACCTTCCACCGCGCCCGCGTTGACGGGCGCCCCCGTCGTGCCACCGCCACTGCCGGAGCCCGCCGCCCGCCCGCCGCGAGGCTTCTGGGCTGCGCTCGGGCTCGGCCTTGCCGGCACGGCCGTCCTGCTCGTCACGCAATTCATCGTCGCGGCGATCTTCGGCGCCGTCCGCGGCGCCCAGTTTTTCCTCGAGAACCACCGGGTCATGCCCTCGGCCTTGTTGCATCAGCTGGCCACGGACCCACTCTTGCTCGCGATCTGCGTCCTGGCCACGCTCCCGACCATCTGGGGCGCTCTGTGGGTGATGGTCCGTATCCAGCGCGGCGGCCGCTTCGCCGACTTCCTCGCCCTGCGCGGCTTCCGCTGGACCCAGCTCCTGCTCTGGTTCCCCGTCCTCGCCCTCGTCCTCTTCGGCAGCCAATGGCTCCTGCACGCGCTCGGCGCAGGTGACGACTCCGACTTCGCTCTCAACCTCCTGCTCCCCGGCCCCGCCGTGCCGTGGATCATTGCCGCCATCGCCCTCGGCGCCCCGCTGGTCGAGGAGCCGCTTTTCCGCGGCTTCATGTATCGAGGCATGGCCCGCTCGCAGTGGACCACCGTCCTTGCGCTCCTCATCCCGAACTGTCTCTGGGTCCTCCTCCACGTCCAATACCACTGGCCCACGCTCATCGTCCTCTTCCTCGTTGGCCTCGTCTTCGCCCTCTCGCGCCACTACTCCGGCTCCACCTTCGTGCCCATCCTGCTCCACCTGGGCATGAACACCTTCGCCGTCCTCGCCACCCTCTCGCTTCTTCACCCCGGCCTCGACCTCTCCCGCCCCACCGTCCTCGCCTGCATGATGCAGGCCGCCGCCGCGCAAAAAACCGGCGACGACTCCGCCGCCATCGCCGCCTACACCGAGGCCCTCGCCCTCGACCCGAAAAACCAGGAAGCTCTCGAAAAACGCGGCCTCCTCCACCAGGCGGACGACGACCTCGACGCCGCCGTTGCCGATTTCACCGCCCTCCTCCGCCTCGCGCCGGATTCCGCGCACAACCTCTACCTCCGCGCCGACGCCCTCACCGACAAGGGCGACTATGCCCCCGCCCTCACCGACCTCGACCACGCCATTGCCCTCGATCCCGACGCCTACCGCGCCTACGCACTCCGCGCCTACATTTACGGCCAAAAACACGACTTCAAACGCGCCATCGCGGACGCTCAGACCACTCTCGGTCTGCATCCCGACTACCTCCCCGCCATCCGCTACCTCGGCACCGCCTACCACGACAGCGGCGACTACGTCCGCGCCATCAAGCAGTTCGACCGCGCCATCCAGCTCGCGCCGCGATCCGCCCGCGATCGCGTCAGCCGGGGCACCGCCTACGAATGGAAAGGCGACTACGACCACGCCATCACCGATTTCTCCGAGGCCATCCGCCTCTCCCCCCGCTACGCCTTCGCCTACTTTCATCGGGCCTACTGCTGGCAGCAAAAACACGCCTACCGCAAAATTTACCTCGACCTCACCCGCGCCCTGGAAATTTACCCCGACTACACCGCCGTCGCCAACGGCCTCGCCTGGCTGCTCGCCACCTGCCCCGATCCCATCTTCCGCGATGGCGCGCAGGCCATCCGCTACGCCGAGCAAGCCTGCCGCGACACCCACTGGAAAAACCCCGCCTACCTCGACACCCTCGCCGCCGCCTACGCCGAGCACGGCGACTGGAACAAAGCCATCTGGTGGCAGGAGCGCTCCCTCGCCACCGCGAAAAATCCCGACGACATGGCCCGCCTCCGTCTCACCCGCTACCGCCACCACCAGGCCTACACCGAGTAGGCGGCCCGCTACGTCTCCCCTGCCGCATCACATACGCCGGCTCGCGAACTCTTCGCGCAAAAGCTTTTCTTGTGCTCGTCGGACTCCTCCGCCCTTGGGTTCGACCAAGGTCGGGAACTACTCGCAAAACAGATCCGGATGCTTCGCTCGAACCTTTTCCGCCGTGCGTTCGAACCAGTCGGCATCGTAATACGAAATCCGTCCCGACTTCCGGGCGTCTCCCCACATGCCCACCCCTGGCATCGATTCGCCAAAGCGAAAATTCGTCCAGTAATTTTGCTGCGCCATATCCACAAAACGCCGCGTGCAATACCTTATCAGGGTATACCAGTTTCTCGTCCGCACAAAATCGGAGCCATCCCATGTATCGAGGATGGGGACGATGCGATCTTTGCCTAGTTCGCCGCGCCCAAGGACTCTGAGATTGTGAAAGCAGAGCGGGCAGACATTACCTCCCACTCCATCCTTCTCGTTAAGGTCGATTTCCACCGTCCCGTAGATTTCGAGGAGGAAGTATTGAGGAGCCGGTCTTGCTGCGAGCCGTTTGTTATCGATTTTCACGATCTCCGTCGGATGTGCCAGAAAGCCAGTGAGCCCTTCTTCGATCATTACCTTCACGACCCGTTCATGAAAGATTGAGAGGCCATGGCAGTTCAAGAAGTCCGGCCATTTCGAGCCCGGCCCCGCGATGTGAATCTTTGCATTCTTAAAGCTCTTTAAAGGTCGATACCTCCCGCACGCCGGACAGCGCTCATCCGGCCCCTCGTATTCTCGCTCTACGCGGGACGTCCCCACCCCGCCAAAAGGGCTGTAGCCCCAGAACGTGAGCATCGGATGTGTCGACGAGCTGCTCATCTTCGTCTTACCGCCCCTCGGCGACTTCCCGCGCAAAATACGTGAGGATCATGTCCGCTCCCGCGCGTTTGATCGCCAGCAGGGATTCGTCGCGCGTGCGTTGGTAATCCAGCCAGCCAAGCTGGGCGGCAGCGTGGATCTGCGCGTATTCGCCGGAGACTTGATACGCCGCGAGCGGCAGCGTTGTCGCCTCGCGCACGGCGCGGATGACATCGAGGTAAGGGCCGGCGGGTTTCACCATCACGATGTCAGCACCCTCGGCTTCGTCGAGCGCCACCTCGAGGGCGGCCTCGCGGACGTTCGCGGGGTCCATTTGGTAGCCGCGTTTGTCCAGCGGCGTCGCGCCCGTCTTGCTGCCGACCGCGTCGCGAAACGGCCCGTAGAACGCCGAGGCAAACTTCACCGCATACGAGAGAATCAGCGTCCGCTCGCAGCCGGCGGCGTCCAACGCGGCGCGGATCGCACCGATACGGCCGTCCATCATGTCCGACGGCGCCACGATGTCCGCGCCGCCCTGCGCCTCGCGCACCGCGAGCCGGGCGAGCTGCGCGACGGTTTCGTCGTTCGCCACGCTCGCGCCATCGGCGGCGAGGATGCCGTCGTGTCCGTGATCCGTGTAGGGGTCCAGCGCCACGTCGGCGATGACGAGCAAATCCGGGCAGGCATTTTTTACCGCGGCGAGGGCGGCGTAGAGGACGTTGTCGTCGGCGAGACCGCATTCGCCGTGGGCGTCCTTCCGCTCCGCCGGCAGACTAGGAAACAGCGCCACCGCGCGAATTCCCGCCGCCGCGCAGCGCCCGCATTCCTCGACGAGCGACGCCACGGAATGCCGCACGACGCCGCGCATGGACCCGACCGGCGCCGGCTCGCCCGCGTGGACGAAGAGCGGTTGGATCAAGTCGTCGGGCAACAGGGTCGTCTCCCGCACGAGGGCGCGAATGGCGGCGGTGGAACGGTTGCGCCGGGGGCGGCGCGCCAGGTGCAAACTCATGCGCGATGAAATCGCCCCCACGCGCGGCGGGGTCAAGCGCGCTCTTGCGCCGCGCCGGCTGGCCGCTATTTTCCTCGGTTTACCCATGGACGTTCTCTTTGCCTCGGCCTTCCAGTCCATCTCGAATTTCTTCCTGCAGGGCGGCATTTTCATGGTGCCGTTGCTGTGCCTGTCCGTGCTTGCGGTGACGGTGATGCTGCTGCGCGGCTTTGCCCTGCGCGAGGCGAGCGTGATGCCCTCCGTGATCGGCGACGAGGTCCGCCGTCTCGAGCCGGGCGACGAGCTCGGGCAGCTCACCGACCTCATTCGCGAACACCCCGCACCGCTCAGCCGCATTCTTCGCACCCTCGTCCAGCATCTTTCCTGGCCCCGCACGGACAACGCCGAGGCCGTGCAAACCCAGGCCCGCCACGAAACCGCGCGCCTCGAGAGCGGCCTTGTCGTGCTCGAGATCGCGACCGGCGTCGGCCCCCTCATCGGCCTCCTCGGCACGCTCTCCGGCCTCGTCGGCATGTTTGCCAACATCGGCACGGGCGACCCCATGGTCATCGCGCACGGCATTGCCGAGGCGCTGAACACCACCATCGTCGGCCTCTCCGTCGCGGTGCCCAGCCTCGTCGCGCACAACTATTTCATGCGCAAGATCGAGGTGATGTCCGTGGACATGGAGGCCGTCGCCGCCGAGCTGCTCGGCAAATGCTATCCGAACCCGGATCAGCAGCCATCCATCGAGCGGGAATGAGATTCTACACGCGCAAACGGCGCCCGCCCGTCATCAACATCGTGTCGCTCCTCGACATCGTGGTGATCCTCCTCATCTTTTTCATCGCCACCTCGACGTTCAAAAAGGCCCAGCCGCAACTCGAGATCAACCTCCCCGAGTCGAAGACCGCCGCCGCCTCGGCCGCCGCGAAGTCCGAGCCCATCCTGCTTTCCGTCAAGACCGCCGACCAAATCACTCTCGACGACAAACCCGTCGCCCTTGCCGATCTCGGCGCCGCCCTCCAAGCCGCGCGCACGAAAGCCCCCGAGCGCCCCGTCGCGATGCAAGCCGACACGAAAGCTCCCTTCGGCGTCGTCGTGAAGGTCCTCGACGCCCTCAAAAAGGCCGGCGTAAAAAATATCCCCGCCTTCACGCAGCCAGAGGCGGAGCCTCCGGCTCCGAGTTTATAGTTGAGAATCGAGCGCAGCGAGATGGCCTTGCAAAACTTCTCCCCTTTTAAAAAGGCAATTGATGGTTGAGAGGCCCTGAGCCGCCTCGCGGCGGACCCAATCCAAAATCCCAAATCCAAAATCCAAAATGGTTTTGCCCATCGTTGAATACGGCCATCCCGCCCTCCGCTCGAAAGGCCGCCGCATCGAACGCATCGACGCGCGCATCTTCAAGCTCGCCGACGACATGATCGACACGATGAACGATGCCAACGGCGTCGGTCTCGCCGCCCAGCAGGTCGGCCTGCCGATCCAGCTCTGCGTGATCGACGTGCTCGACGCCGAGGAGCCCGGCGCAATGATCGTCGCGGGACAGATCGTTCCGCTCGAGGACTACATGCCTCTCGTCCTCGTGAATCCCGACGTGGAGACCTCCGGCCCGATCGAGTCCGTCAAGGAAGGCTGCCTCAGCTTCCCCGGCATGCAGGGCATGATTCCCCGCCCCGCCGATGTGACCGTGAAGGCGACCACTCTCGAGGGCGAGCCGCTCGAATTCCAGGCCACCGGCCTCCTCGCCCGCGCCGTCCAGCACGAGCACGACCACCTCCACGGCATCCTCTTCATCGACCGCATGGAGCCCGCCGACCGCGAGGCGACCGCGCCCATCGTCGAAAAATTGCTGCGCCGAAACTCGATGTGAGCTGCGCCTCTCCATTGCGCCAGCCGCTTTCCGCTTTCCGCCTTTTCCTCCTCTTCCTCGCGGCTTATCTCGCCATGCTCGGCTGGGGCTGGCTGCAACAAACCAGCACCGCGGGCGAGCTGGCCGGCCACGCGGCGAAGATCGAGGCCATCCTGCGCCTGCTGCGCACGGGCGACTTCGCGTGGTTCCCCGATTATTTGACGGGCTCGCCCAGCGCCACGCTGCTCAGCTTCGCGCTCGCGATTCCTGTCTATGCCCCCGGCCTGCTGCTCGCGCCCACGCCCGAGATCGGAATGAAGGCGACTGGCCTTGCGCTCCTCGCGCTCGGCGGCATCGCGGCATTTTTCTTCGGCCGACGACTCGCGCGCGACGGCTGGTCGGGCTTCGCCATCGGCTGTGCCTACCTGCTCGCGCCGCAAGTCCTGTTGCGCCTCGGCTGGCAGGAGCACATGACGATTGTCGTCGCGATTCCGCTCGTGCCACTCACGTTTCTCGCCCTGCTGCGCGTCGCCGAGCGCGCCGCGCCGCTCGATGCGCTGTTCCTCGCCGTCAGCTTTTCCGCGACGTTGCTCGCGTGGAGCAAGATGGGCGCGACCCTCGTCCTTCCGCTCGGCCTTTTCGCATTGTGGCTCTTCGTCGCCCGTCCGGAATGCCGCGCGCCCCTGTTGCGCGGCGCGGGCTGGGCGATCCCCGGCATCCTGCTCCTCGGCGTGCTGCCGCTGCTCCCACTTTTGCGCGAGCGCGGATTCATGACCGTTTTCGAACTCGATCCCTTCGCCCAATGGCAGCGGGCCTACTCGATCAAGACCGCGACGGCGTGGTTCGACCGCGGCGGCGAACTCTTCCACGGCCTTCCGCAACAACTCGACATCGACCGCGGCGGCTACTACCTCGGCCTCGTCGGCTTCGCCGCCGTCGCGCTCACGATTTATCTCACGTGGACCCGCCACCGCGACCGGCGCGAGATCGCGCTCATCCGCATCTTCCTCGCGGTCGCTCTCGCGATGTTCTGGATCTCGTTCGGCCCGCGAAATGTACTGCAGGGTCACTTCGAGTTCCTCGCTCACGCCCAGGACTTTCCCGACATCGGTATTCCGCTGCACTGGCTCGCGCTGGCCGCCCAGGGCGTGCTGATCTACTGGTGCCTTCCCGCGAGCCGCTGGCGGATGCCCACCTTCGTCCCGCTCTTCGGCGTGTATTTGCTCCTGCCCGCCTTCCGCGTGCTGGAGTGGCTCCCTGTCTACACGGACCTCCGCGCGCCCGATTCGTTCTGGATCCTCAACGGCACCTTCGCATGGGCTGTCGCCTCCGGCCTCGCCGTGGTCTTCGCGCTGCGAACCTGTCCCGTCCCCCGCCTGCAACCGCTCCTCGCCGCCGCCGCGCTGGTCGCCGCCTGCGCGGATTTCGCGCCCTACTTCGCGTATTACTACCATCGCGGCCTCGGCCATGCGCTCTTCGCGGACTTCCACTCCGCCGAATCCAAACTGCAATCTGGCTCCGGCCGCGTGCTGCCCATCTCCGGCCGCTATTTCCCCCTCGATCTCCCGCTCGGCGCAAATCGCCCCGTCTCGACCGAAGCCCTCAACCACTACCTCACGCCAAAGGACACCGCGCGCCTGCAAGCCGCCGCGCGCCTCTCCGCAACGGACACGCTCGCGTATTTCCGCCTCAGCGGCATCTCGGACATCCTCGTCGAGCGCCGCGATCCCGACATCTCGCCGGCCTTCCAGCAGTGGTTCCGCACCATGCTGCCGCTGAAATTCGAGAACGCGTCATTCTTCGTGCTGACCAACGCCGACACCCTCTATCCCGGCTTCTTCGCGGAGGCCGCCGCACCCGCCGAAACCGGCTACCCGGAATACGTCGATGCCGTCCGCCTCGCGCGGAACCACGCCGTCACCATCGCCAGTCCCGCCGCCGATCTCCCGCTCGACCGCCTGCCCGGCATGCAAACCCTCGACACCGCGAGGACCTCCACCGCCCCCGACTTCACTCGCCTCGACTACGCCGCGCCTCGCACTGCCAGCCACGCGATCTTCACCGCACCGAGCAAGGCCGGCTGGGTGGTGCTCGACGAATCGTGGCACCCGGACTGGACCGCCACCATCGACGGCGCGCCCGCGCTGGTCTATCGCGCCGCGGGCGGATTCCCCGCCGTGCCCGTTCGTGAGACAAGCCGCATCGTCGATTTCCGCTTCACGCCTCCCGCGTGGTATGCCGGCTGCCTCGCCGTCTCGTCGCTCGGCTGGCTGGCCGTGCTTGGCCTCTTCGTCGCCACGCCCCTCCTGCCCGCTCCGCTCCGTCGTCGCCTCCGCGATCCCATCGAAGAATTTGTCGCCTCCACCGCGGGCAACATCGTCCGCGCTCCCATCACGCGTCCCATCGCCCTCATCCCCACCTACAACGAAGCCGGCACCATCACCGCGTTGCTCGACCGCATCCTCGCGACCGCGCCCGGCATCGAGGCCCTCGTCATCGACGACGCCTCGCCCGACGGCACCGCCGCGCAGGCCCGCGCGCATGCCTCCTTCGGAACCCGCGTCCATTTGCTCGAACGCGCCGACAAACAGGGCCTCGGCTCCGCCTACCGCGCCGCCTTCCGCTGGGCCATCGACCGCGGCCACGACGCCTGCATCGAGATCGACGCCGACTTCTCGCATGATCCGGCCGACATCCCGCGCCTCCTCGCCGCACTCGATGAAGGCGCGGACGCCGCCATCGGCAGCCGCTACCTCGACGGCGTGCGCGTGATCAACTGGCCCGAGCACCGCCTCATCCTCAGCGCCGGCGCGTCCCGCTACGTGCGCGGCCTCACCGGCCTGCCGCTCACCGACGCGACCAGCGGCTTCAAGGCGCTGCGCACCGCCGCGCTCGCCGGCATCGATTGGTCGCAGCTCCGCGCCGATGGCTACGGCTTCCAGATCGAGCTCCACTGGCTGCTCTGGATCGCCGGCTTCCGCCTCGTGGAAGTTCCCATCGTCTTCACCGAACGTCGCGTCGGCCAAACGAAAATGACCCTCGCCATCGCCGTCGAGGCCGCCACCCGCGTCCTCCAGCTCGCCTGGCGCAATCCCTCCCGCCGGCCGCCGCAATCCCTCCCTCCCCGATGAACGCGCCGTCCGCCATCAAAGACCGCATCTTCCCGCGCGGTGACTGGCTCTGCGGCGCGCTCGCGGCGTTGATCGCGCTCGCCGTCTATGCGTGGACCACCGCGCCCAGCGTGACGTTGCTCGACTCCGGCGAATTCCTCACCGCCGCCCAGCGCTTCGGCGTGCCCCATCCCACCGGCTACCCGCTCTGGACCCTGCTCGGCTGGCTGTTCCTGCTGCTTCCGCTTGGCAACGCCGCCTGGCAGCTCGCCCTCCTCAGCGGCATCTACGGCGCCCTCGCCGTCGGCCTCGTCGCCATGCTCATCCGCAGCACCGTCCGCTGGCTCGCGCCGGATCCCGCCCTCCGCCCGCTCGGCACGATTTCCGCCCTCGCGCTCAGCCTCGCCTTCGCCTTCAGCCAATCGATGTGGTCGCAGGCCGTCATCGTCGAGGTTTACACGCTCCACGCCCTCCTCATCGGCCTCTACCTCACCAGCCTCTACGTCTGGCTGCGCCGCCCCGAAGGCATCGCCCCGCTCTATTGGAGCGTCTTCCTGCTCAGCCTCTCGTTCAGCAACCACCAGCTCGCCCTCGCCCTTGCGCCGCTCCCGCTGCTGGTCGTTCTCCTCGTCCGGCGCGATCTTTTCTGGGACCTCATCCTCGCCGCTGCGGTCGCCGCGCTCATCGCCTACCTCTCCTTCGCCCTTCTCGCGAACGACACCGCGGTCATCAAGGCCGCCATCCGCCTCACCTATCTCGTCGTCACCATTCTCGTCCTCGCGCTCATCCTCATGCGCGGCCGGCTGCACTGGAAGCTCATCGCCTTCGTCCCCATCCTCCTCGCCGCCGGCCTGCTCCCCTACGCCTACTCGCCCCTCGCCTCGTCCACGAATCCCCCGATGAACTGGGGCTACACCCGCACCCCCGAGGGCTTCTTCGCGTCCTTCAACCGCTCGCAATACGCCGGCAGCCTCTCCCATCTCAGCCTCTCCGTTTTCAGCAAAACCCTCGGCGTCGCCAACGAACGCGACCTCGCCGCGCCCGACTCCGACGCCACCACCACCTCACCGCTGAAGACCCTCCAGACTTGGTCCGCCTTCTTTTGGGAAAAAATCATCGCCAGCTTCACGCTCCTCGGAGTCCTCTTTTTCTTCGCCGCCTTCCTCGGGGCGCTGCGCGCGCCCCTGCCCCTCCGCGTCTGGATTTATCTCTCGCTCCTCGCCTTCTGCCTCGCGATGTGCCTGCAACCCACGCTCGAGCACGCCACCATCGACAACGCCGGCTGGTGGGTGCAAATGCCCTACCACACCTACACGAATTTCCTCTTCGCCCTCCTCGCCGGCATCGGCGCCTTCGTCACGCTCCGCGCCCTCGGCCAGCGCGTGCCGCGCCTCCGTCCCCTCACCTGGGCGCTCCTCCTCCTGCCCGTCTGGCCGCTCTGGCAGAACTTCGCCGCCTGCAGCCAACGCGGTCACTGGTTCGGCTGGCAGTTCGGCCACGACATGCTCGCCCCACTTCCCAAGGGCAGCGTCCTCTTCGGCGGAACGGACCCCGGCCGCTTCGTCCCGACCTACCTCATCTTCGGCGAAAGCGCCCTCCCGCCCGGCCGCCGCATCGACCCCGCCTTCGACCGCCGCGACCTCTACCTCATCACGCAAAACGGCCTCGCCGATCAATTCTACCTCCCCTACATCCGCGACCAATACACCACCGACCGTCCCCCCGTGCGCGGCGCCTTCGAGCGCTGGCTCGGCCGCGACCACACCTACCCGCAGGAGCCTCTCGCTCTCCCGACCGCCGCGGAAGTCCACCGCATCTCCGAAAAGGCCGGCGAACAGTGGCAAAAAACGCACCCCGACGCCGGCGCGCAGGACCTCACCCAGGCCATGCATGGCGCCATCGCCCAATGGATCTTCGAGCACAACAAAGCCCGCCACCCTTTCTACGTCGAAGAAAGTTTCACCATGCCGTGGAGCTACGACTACGCCATCCCCGAGGGCCTAATCTACCGCCTCAGCCCCACCAAGTTGAAGACCCTTCCCCCCGACGTTGTCCAAAAAGACTTCGCGTTCTGGACCGACACCATTGCCCGCCTGAAGGCCGATCCCCACTACGCCGCGGACTACGACGCCCGCCGCTCCTTCTCCCACCTCCGCCTCGTCGGCGCCAAAATCTACTATCACGACAAAATGAAGCCCGAGGCCGAGCGCGCCTACCGCCAGGCCCTTGACCTCTGGCCCGCCCACGTCGAGCCCCTCATCGCCCTCGCCAGCCTCCTCTGGGAACGCCGCGCCTTCGACGAAGCCATCGACTTTTTCGACCGCGCCCTCGTCGAGGACCCCAACAACGCCGCCCTCCGCCGCTACCGCGCTCTCGCCGACGAACGCAAACAAATCCAGGCCGAAATCGACCGCACCCTCCCCCTCTGGCAAAAAAATCCCGCCGACCTCGACGCCCTCCACCGCCTCGTCGAGCTGAATTCCCACATCGGCGCCAACGACGCCTTCGATGCCCTCCTCCGCGAGGCCATGCAAAAAACCGGCGGCTCGCCCGACTTCCTGGAGTTCGCCACCCAGGTCTCCGAGGCCCGCAACGACTGGCCCTCCGCCGCCGATGTCGCCGCCCGCTGGGCCGCCGCCACCCCGGCCTCCCCCGACGCCTTCTACAGCCTCGCCCGTGCCCAGCTCATGATGGATAAAAACCCGGAGGCCATCCGCGCCTTGGGTCAGGCCATCAAACTCGGCGGCCTCGAATACCGCGAACGCGTCATCAGCGATCCCCTCTTCAAGAAACTCAAGGATTCCCCCGAGCTCTACGACCTCATGCTCTCCGCCCCACCCGCGGCAAAATAGCGTCCACGGAAAATATTCGTGCTTTGATGCGCCCGGTCCCGGACCGATAAATGGAGGCGTCATGAAGTCCCCTTGCCCGCTTCTTTTGCTCGCGCTCGCGGCACTCTCACTCCCCGGCTGCTCCGCGCTGGATGAAATGCTCACGGAGGAGCCCAGCTCCGGCCCCACCGTCGTTTACGTTCACCAACCGAGCCACCCCGCCTACTACGACCCCTACTACAACCAGCCCAAATACATCGTCGCGCCGCAGTATTACTCCGAGTCGAAGTCCAAAAAAATCAAGGGCAACAAGGTCACCACGACGAAGACGATCCGCAACGAATGGGGCCAGACCGTTTACAAGGAGAAGACGACCAAAACCAAAAAGAAGAAATAATAGCGCCCATGAAAACGCCCCTTCTCCTCGTCCTCCTTTGCATTCTCGGCCTCGGCCGCGCCGTGGCCTCCGACCTCGACTTCACCCTCGTCAACGAGACGAACCGCAGCTTCGAAGCCGTCTATCTCACCGCCACCAGCAACCAGGATTGGGACGGCAACCTTCTCACCGCCGGCAAGCCCCTCGCCGCCCACGGTCAAATCCTCGTGCGCTTCAAGAACGACGCCAAATCCCCCACTTGGGACCTCAACGTCGTGGACTCCGAAGGCCTCGCCGTCGAATTCAAGGCCCTCAAACTCACCGGCGAAGACACCGTCACGCTCAAAACCAAAGACGGCAAAATCACCGCCGAGGTCGAGTAACGCTCCGCGATCGATCTTGATGACTTCGTCGCGGAGCGGAGCTTGGGATCTCCGGGCTCTAGCTCAACACGCGCCGCGCCACGGCGGCGTCGCTCGCGATCTGCGCCCGCAATGCATCAACGCCGTCGAACTTTTTCTCGGCGCGGAGGAAGCTCACGAAATCCACGTCGAGATCGCGTCCGTAAAGATCACCGTCGAAATCGAAAACATGCACCTCGAGCCTGCGCTCGACTTCGCCCGTCGCCACCGTGGGACGATAGCCGACGTTCGCCACGCCATTCCACGTGCGCCCCTCGATGAGCAAGCGCACGGCATACACGCCGTCGGGCGGAAATTGCTCGTTGTGCGCCCGGAGATTCGCCGTGGGAAAGCCGATCCGACGCCCGAGTTGCGCGCCCGCTTCCACGGTGCCGAGCACCGTGTAATCACGGCCAAGAAGATGGCGCGCCACGTCAAGGTCGCCGCGCTCGACCGCTTCGCGAATCCGCGTGCTGCTCACCGTCACGCCATCGATCCGCAC
>Ga0207649_10000743_pt1 | contig 21413 bp, 22 predicted proteins | sample KBSC43metaG_FD_184317 | JGI IMG/M metagenome (GOLD analysis project Ga0207649, IMG submission 184317) | Corn rhizosphere microbial communities from Kellogg Biological Station, Michigan, USA - KBS C4-3 metaG (SPAdes) (version 2) | ecosystem: Host-associated > Plants > Roots > Rhizosphere > Soil ... | reverse complement strand
CGTGGCGCGCGATCTTCTGCCGCTTGGCTATCACGTCACCATCTACGACGCCGATCCGTTCGCGGGCGGGATGATGCGCACGCAGATCCCGAAATTCCGCCTGCCGGAAAGCGTGCTGGACGAGGAATGCAATTACATTCTCGATCTTCAGCCCGAAACGAAATTCGGCCAACGCATCGACAGTCTGAAGGCGCTGCTCGCCGAGAACTATGATGCGATCTTCGTTGGTTGCGGCGCGCCGCGCGGGCGCGATCTCGACGTTCCGGGACGCAAGGAAGCGGCCGCGAATATCCATATCGGCATCGACTGGCTTTCCAGCGTTTCGTTCGGCCACACCACCAAGATCGGCAAGCGCGTGATCGTGCTGGGCGGCGGCAACACGGCGATGGATTGCTGCCGCACCTCGCGGCGGCTCGGCGGCGAGGATGTGCGCGTGGTCGTGCGGTCGGGCTTCGAGGAAATGAAAGCCAGCCCTTGGGAAAAGGACGACGCACTGGGCGAAGGCATTCCGATACACAATTTCATGGTGCCGAAGGAATTCACGCATAAGGACGGCAAGCTGACCGGCGTGATCTTCGAGAAAGTGAAAGCGGAGAAGGACGAGAAGGGCCGCCGCAATCTCGTGCCGACGGGCGAGCCGGACGTGCATATGGAATGCGACGATGTTCTGGTCGCCGTGGGGCAGGAGAACGCCTTTCCCTGGATCGAGCGCGATATCGGAATCGAATTCGACCGCTGGGACATGCCGAAGGTCGATACCATCACCTATCAATCGACGAATCCGCGCATCTTCTTCGGCGGCGACGCGGCATTCGGGCCGAAGAACATCATCTGGGCGGTGGCGCATGGCCATGAAGCGGCCGTTTCCATCGACCTGATGTGCAGCGGGCACGACGTGCATCTGCGCCCTTCCCCGCTTACCAATCTGGCGAGCCAGAAGATGGGCATTCACGAATGGTCCTATGACAACGACGTGTCGAACGATCTTCGCTACAAGGTTCCGCACGCGCCCAAGGAACAGACGCTCAAGAACGTGCTGCTGGAAGTCGAACTCGGCTTCACCCGCGAGCAGGCGTTTGCCGAAGCGCAACGGTGCCTGAATTGCGATATCGAGACTGTGTTCGAACGCGGTCTCTGCATCGAATGCGATGCCTGCGTGGATATCTGCCCGGTGGATTGCATCACCTTCACGCCGAACGGCGATGAGGAAGAGTTGCGCAACCGGCTGACGGTGCCCGCGCTCAACCGCACGCAAGATCTATATGTCTCCGATCTGCTCAAGACCGGGCGCGTGATGGTGAAGGACGAGGACGTTTGCCTTCACTGCGGGCTCTGCGCCGAGCGCTGCCCGACGGGCGCGTGGGACATGAAGAAATTCTATCTTGAAACTGCACAGGCCGGCACTCCATGCAAAGCCGCATAAACGCGACGAACGATTTCGTCGTCAAATTCGCCAACGTCAACGGATCGGGGTCGGCGAGCGCGAACGAGTTGTTCGCGAAATGCATCCTGCGGTCGGGCGTGCCCGTGGCCTCGCGCAACATCTTCCCGTCGAACATCCAAGGATTGCCGACGTGGTACGAGGTCCGGGTTTCCGGCGCGGGCTGGCTGGGGCGGCGCGGCGGCGTGGACATGATGGTCGCGATGAACCCGCAGACCTGGGACAAGGATGTCGCCTCCATCGATGCGGGCGGCTATCTGTTCTACGATTCCACCAAGCCTCTGCCGCCGTCGAAATTCCGCGAGGACGTGAACGTCATCGGCGTGCCGCTGACCGAGATCACCAATCGCACCTATACCGATCCGCGCCAGCGGCAGCTGTTCAAGAACATCATCTATATCGGCGCGCTGGCATCGCTTCTCGGCATAGATCCGAAAGTGGTTGAAGGGTTGCTCGGCGAGCAATTCAAGAAGAAGCCGGAATTGATCGCTTCCAACGTAAAGGCGTTCCGGCTGGGGTTCGACTATGCGGCGGCCAATCTGGCGGGCGCCTGCGGGTTGAAGGTCGAACATGCGGACAGCGTGGGCGATCGCATCTTCATCGCGGGCAACGACGCGGCGGGATTGGGCGCGGTCTATGGCGGGGCCACGGTATGTGCGTGGTATCCCATCACACCGTCGACGTCGGTGGCCGAGGCGTTCACCAAACATTGCAAGGCCCTTCGCGTCGATCCCGAAACGAAGAAGAACAATTACGCCATCGTGCAGGCGGAAGACGAGATCGCGGCCATCGGCATGGTGATCGGGGCGGGCTGGAACGGCGCGCGCGCCTTCACCGCAACGAGCGGACCGGGGATTTCGCTGATGCAAGAGTTCTTTGGCCTTTCCTACTTTGCCGAAATTCCTTCGGTGATCTTCGATATCCAGCGCGGCGGACCCTCGACCGGTATGCCCACGCGCACACAACAGTCGGACATTCTGACGGCGGCCTATGCCAGCCATGGCGATACCAAGCACGTTCTGCTGATGCCGAAAGACCCGAATGAGTCGTTTCATTTTGCCGCCGAGGCGTTCGACCTGGCCGAACGGCTGCAAACGCCGGTGTTCGTGATGATGGATCTCGATATCGGCATGAACGACTGGCTGTGCGAACCGCTGACCTGGGACGACACGGAACGTTATGACCGCGGCAAGGTGATGTCCTTCGACGATCTGGAGAGTGGCAAGACGTTCGGGCGCTATCTGGACGTGGATGGCGACGCCATTCCCTATCGCAGCCTGCCCGGCACGCATCCGACGCGCGGCGCCTTCTTCACGCGCGGGACGAGCCGCGACCGGTATGCAAAGTACAGTGAAGAAGGCTCGGTCTATGTCGACAACATGCAGCGGCTGTTGCGCAAATTCGAGACGGCAAAGTCGCTGGTGCCCGCGCCCGTTCGCAAAGATGCGAAGGTCGGGACGCGGCATGGCGTGATCTTCTATGGCTCGACCACGGTTGCGATGGAAGAAGCGCTCGCCGCACTTGAAGCGCAAGGGCTTTACCTCGACACGCTTCGGGTGCGCGCCTTCCCGTTCTCCGAAGAGGTGGTCGACTTCATCAATGCGCACGATCAGGTGTTCGTTGTGGAGCAGAACCGCGATGCGCAACTCCTGAAGCTGATCGTCAACGAATGTGCGCTCGATCCGGCGCGGTTCATTTCCATCCTGCATTACGACGGCACGCCGATCACCGCGCGGTTCATCACGGCCGCGATTGCCGAACGCATGAACATCGCCACGCGCAAAGAGGCCGCGGAATGACCTACATCGCAAAACCGAAGCTGCATCATCCGAGCCTTGTGCCGAACAAGCTGGGCTTCACCCATCGCGATTACGAAGGCTCGATCTCGACCTTGTGCGCGGGCTGCGGGCACGATTCGATCAGCGCCTCGCTGATTCAGGCCTGTTACGAGCTTTCCATCGAGCCGCATCGGGTGGCGAAGCTTTCCGGCATCGGGTGCTCGTCGAAGACGCCGGACTATTTCCTGGGCAACAGCCACGGCTTCAATTCGGTGCATGGGCGCATGCCGAGCGTGCTGACGGGCGCCAATCTCGCCAACAAAGACCTTATCTATCTGGGCGTTTCGGGCGACGGCGATTCGGCTTCCATCGGATTGGGGCAGTTCGCGCATTGCGTTCGGCGTGGCGTGAACATGGTCTACATCTGCGAGAACAACGGCGTTTATGGCCTGACCAAGGGGCAGTTCTCGGCCACAGCCGATAAAGGCTCCAAGAGCAAGGCAGGTGGATACAATTCGGATTCGCCGATCGATCTGGTGAGCCTCGCACTGGTTCTGGGCGCGAGTTTTGTGGCGCGCAGCTTTTCCGGCGACAAGAAGCAGTTGGTGCCATTGTTAAAAGCGGCGATTTCGCACCGTGGCTCTGCCGTGATCGATGTCGTTAGCCCGTGCGTGCAGTTCAACAATCATCCGGGATCGACAAAATCCTATGATTTCGTGCGCGCGCACAACGAGGCGGTGAACCGGCTCGACTTCATGCCGCCCAAAGCCGAAATCACTGTCGACCACGAACCGGGAACGGTGGAAATGGTGACGCAGCATGACGGATCGGTGATCAAGCTGGCGAAGCTGCATCCCGATTACGATCCCAACAACCGCGCGGCGGCGCTGGCTTATTTGCAGGAACGGGAAAAGGCGGGCGAGGTGGTGACCGGCCTGCTTTATGTCGATCCGGCGGCCGAGGATTTGCACGCCAATCTGAATACGGTAGATACGCCGCTGAACCGGCTCGGCGAAAAAGAGCTTTGTCCGGGCGCGGCGAAACTGGCCGATATCAACGCGGCCTACCGATAGGATTTTCCATGACCTCGAAGCTTTTCGACATCAGCGGCAAGACGGCGCTGGTAACCGGCGGATCGCGCGGCATCGGCTTGATGATCGCGCGCGGTTTCGTGGAGAACGGAGTGAAGGTCTACATCTCCTCGCGCAAGGCGGATGCCTGCGCGCGCGCGGCGGAGGAGCTTTCAAAATTCGGCACCTGCATTCCCGTGGCGCACGATCTGGGGAAGATGGACGAAGTGAAGGCGCTGGCCGACGACATCAAGTCGCGCGAAACCAAGCTCGATTTCCTGATCAACAATGCAGGAGCTGCCTGGGCCGAACCTTTGGAGAAATACTCCGAAGAAGGCTGGGACAAGCTGATGAACGTCAATCTGAAGGCGATCTTCTTTTTGACGCAGGGATTGCTGCCGCTGTTGAAGGCGGCGGCGAGCAAGGACGATCCGGCGCGGGTGGTGAACATCGGCTCTATTGACGGCATCTTGCAGCCGTTTCTGGAATCTTATGCCTATTCGGCGAGCAAGGCTGCGGTACATCACCTGACGCACAACCTCGCCAAGCATTTGGCGCGCGAGAACATCAACGTGAACGCGATCGCGCCGGGGCCGTTCGAAACCAAGATGCTCGCGCCGGTTCTGGCGACCGGGCGCAAGATGATCGAATCCTCCGTGCCGCGCGGACGCATTGGCGAAGACGACGATATGATCGGGGCGGCGATCTTCTTCTGCAGCAAGGCGTCGTCTTTCGTGACGGGTCAGGTGCTGGCGGTGGATGGCGGCATCGTCACCTCCGCCTATATGTCGCCGTCCTGATCATGTTGCCGGTCGACGTCGACGCTTTCCGCCACGCGCCGCTCACGCGCGAACCGTTTCCTTATGTGATCGTGCCGGGGTTCGTGCGCACGGATGCGATGGAGGCGATCCAGCGCGATTTCCCCGACATACCGTTGCCGGGAAGCTTTCCGCTGCCGACCGTGAAATATGGCAAGGCGTTTGCCGAGTTCATGGACGCCATTCGCGGCGAGGAATTCACCGACGCGGTGGCGGAGAAATTTGGGATCGATCTTTCGGACCGGCCGACCATGATCACCGTGCGCGGAACAAGCCGGGCGCAGGACGGACAAATCCACACCGACAGCACGACCAAGCTCATCACCGTTCTGATCTACATGAACGGCAAATGGGAAAGCCCGCAGGGGCGTTTGCGGTTGCTGCGGTCGCCGACCGATCTGAACGATGTGATCGCGGAAGTACCGCCGGATGAAGGCACGCTTCTGGTATTCAAGAACCAGCCCAATGCCTGGCACGGTTTCGAGGCGTTCGAAGGGCCGCGGCGGGTGATCCAGTTGAACTGGGTGACGGACAAGGGCGTGGTGTGGCGCGAGCAGACGCGTCACAAGGTGAGCGCGTTCTTCAAGCGGCTGCGCGCCTAATACTCGTGCCAGACGCCCGCGTGGTCGCGGATGCGGTGGCGGCCGTTTTCCAGTGCAATCACATCGTCCGAGTTGAGCGGCACCTTGGCGTGACCGCCGGGGATATCGAGCACATAGGTCGGCATCGCGATACCGGAAAGGCGCGCGCGCAATTCCCGCATCACGCGCTGGCCCTGCGCGATGGTTACGCGGAAATGCGAGGTGCCGGGCGCAAGATCGGGGTGGTGCAGGTAGTAAGGCTTGATGCGGTTTTCGACGAAGGTCCGCATCAGGCCTTCGAGGGCTTCGACATTGTCGTTGACGCCGTTCAGCAGCACGCTTTGGCTCACCATCGGGATGCCGGCGTCTACCAGTCTGGCGATTGCTATTCGTGCAGCTTCGCCGAATTCGCCCGCGTGGTTGGCGTGGAGGGCCACATGGGTCGTCAGGTTCTTCGCTTTGAGGACGGAAACGAATTCATCCGTCACCCGCGGCGGATCGACGACGGGGACGCGGGTGTGCCAGCGCGCTATCTTCACATGCGGGATGGCGGCGAGGCGTTGGGTGATTTCCTCCGCGCGGCGCGGCGAGAGGATGAACGGATCGCCACCCGTCAGGATCACTTCCCAGATTTCGTCGTGGTCCGCGATATAGGCGAAAGCGCGATCCATCGCTTCGGTTGAGAGCGTGGCGTCGCCCAGCATTTCGCGGCGGAAGCAGAAGCGGCAATAGACGGGGCAGACGCTTACCGGCTTGAACAGCACGCGATCCTTGTGCCGATGGACAATACCTTCGACGGGAGAATGTGCGTTGTCGCCGATGGGATCGGCACGCTCTTCGGGGAGTGTGAGAAGTTCGGCATCGCTGGGGAGGAACTGGCGCGCCAATGGCTCGCCTTCGTTTGCGAGCAATTCCGCGATGGTGGACGACACGGCAACGGCATAGCGGGCGGCAACCGGCGCGAGGCTTTGTTTCGCGGCGGTCGGGATCAGGCCGTTGGTGACGAGATCGTCGAGGTTCATGCCTTCGCTTTAGCAGCGTGCATGTTGGGAAGAAAGACGGTCAAAAGCCCGAGTAGCGGCAGAAAGGAACACAAGCGATAGACATAATCGATGCTTGTCAGGTCGGCGATATAACCCAAGACCGCGGCACCCAACCCGCCCATGCCGAAGGAAAAGCCATAAAACATGCCCGAAACCATGCCCACTTTGCCCGGCATGAGTTCCTGGCCGTAAACCACGATGGTGGAAAAGGCCGATGCCAGGATGACGCCGATGACGACGCTGAGCACGCTTGTCCAGAACAGGTTGGCGTCCGGCAGCATCAGCGTGAATGGTAGCGGACCCAGGATCGAGAGCCAGATCACATATTTGCGGCCGAAGCGGTCGCCCAGCGGGCCGCCGGCAATCGTTCCCGCCGCCACCGCCGCCAAGAACAGGAAGAGGTGAATCTGCGAGGTTTGCACCGAGACGTGGAATTTGTGGATCAGATAAAAAGTGTAATAGCTGGTAATGCTCGCGAGATAAAAATATTTGGAGAAGATCAGCAGCAGCAGGATCGCCACCGAAGCGACGACTCTCTTCTGCGACAGGCCCGTCTCCACGACGGAACGCGCATGATGCATACGCTTGAGACCGTGGTGCTTGTACCAGCCACCGACATTCCAAAGGATGATGATCGCGATCAGCGCCAAGAGCGAATAGAGCGCGACGCTGTGCTGGCCGTAGCTCGCCACGATGGCCGCAGCCGTCAACGGGCCGAGCGCCGAACCGATATTGCCGCCGACTTGAAACAGCGATTGCGCGAGACCGTGACGTCCGCCCGATGCCATGCGCGCGACACGCGAGGATTCGGGGTGAAACGTCGAAGATCCGACGCCCACGAACGCGGCCGCCAGAAGCACTATGGCGTAGTCCCAGGCGATGGAGAGAACGAGCAGGCCGATCAGGGTCGACACCATTCCCGCCGCCAGCGAATAGGGCATCGGGCGGCGGTCGGAATAGAGGCCCACTAGCGGCTGCAGCAGCGATGCCGTGCATTGAAAGATCAGCGTGACCAGACCGATTTGCGCGAAGTTGAGATGAAACGCCGTTTTCAACGTGGGATAGATGGCGGGCAGAAGTGCCTGCATCATGTCGTTGAGCAGGTGGCAGAACGACACCGCGAACAGGATCACGAAGGTGGTCGTTTCGGGCGCGGGGGCTTTGACGGAAACGGTCTGGTTCATGGGATTTGCTTAGCGGGACCTTCCCCCGCCGCCAACCGGTCAAACGACATTGCAGTCATGCAAGGGGCGTCCAGAGCACATCGTCGAGCTTTCTGGCGCCGGTCGCCAGCATCACGACGCGGTCGAAGCCCAGCGCCACACCGCTGGCGGGCGGCATGTGGCCGAGAGCAGCAAGGAAATCCTCGTCCAGCGGATAGCGTTCGCCGTAAACACGTTGCTTTTCATCCATTTCGGCGGCGAAGCGGCGGCGCTGCTCGCTCGCGTCGGTCAATTCGCCGAAACCGTTCGCGAGTTCCACGCCGCAGGCATAGACCTCGAAGCGTTCGGCCACGCGCGCATCGCGCGCGGTTGCACGGGCCAAGGCCGCTTCGCAGCGCGGATATTCGTAAAGCACGGTCGGCTTGCCGCGACCGAGTTTGGGTTCGATGCGGGCGACCAGCAATTTGCTGAAAATGTCTGCCCAAGTGTCGTCTTCGGCCACGTCCATGCCGCTGCGTTGGGCCTTGCGCGAAAGACGATCCCGGTCGCCCTCGCCTTCCGGCGACAGAGTGGCGAGCAGGTCAATTCCCGCGTGGATCGTGAAAGCTTGCGCGACGGTGAGGCGTTCGGCATTCGCGCGCGGATCGCATTCTTTATCGCGGAATGAGAATGTCCTGATGCCGGTCGTATCGGCGGCGAGGCGGATCAGCGTGAGCGTGTCTTCGATCACCGTCTCGTAAGGCTCGCGCGCGCGATACCATTCCAACATGGTGAATTCGGGTGCGTGCAGGCGCGTGCGCTCGCGGTTCCGGAACACGCGGGCGAAATCGAAGATGCGGGTTTCGCCGGCGGCGAGCAATTTCTTTGCGGCGAATTCGGGTGAGGTGTGAAGGTAAAGGGGATGGGAAACCCCGCCCGTCTCGACCAGGCGGGTCTCGAAGGCGTGCAGGTGGGCCTCGTTTCCTGGGGAAACGGCCAGCGCTCCGCACTCGACCTCGGTGAAGCCTTCTGCCTCGAAATGGCCACGAAAGGCGGTTTTCATGCGATTGCGCTGTAGCAGCGCTGGCCGCCGGTCCGCATGGACCTGGGGGCTCCAGAAGGGGGAGGTCTCGCCGTCTTGGGCCTGCTTGGACATGCGCCGTTCGCCTGCTATGACCCCTGCCGTTTCAGGGTAGAGGTGGCCTTTGGTTTCCGTCATTGCAAGCAATATCCGCAAAGGGCATGTCGTGGAGAAGGACGGCAAGCTTTATGTCGTTCTGACCGCGGAGAACATCCATCCCGGCAAGGGCACGCCGGTGACGCAGCTCGAAATGCGCCGCATCTCGGACGGCGTGAAGGTCAACGAGCGCTACAAGACGACCGACACCCTGGAAAAGGCGTTCATCGAGGAGCGCACGCAGAACTTCCTCTATCAGGATGGCGATCACTACGTCTTCATGGACCCGGAGACGTTCGACCAGGTTCACGTCGGTGCGGACGTGATCGGCGACATGGCGCCCTACCTGCAGGAAAACATGGAAGTCCGTCTGTCGCAGTACAACGGTCTTCCGATCTCCATCGTGTTGCCCGCGCGGGTGACGCTGGAAGTCACGGACACAGAACCGGTCATCAAAGGGCAGACCGCATCGGGCTCGTTCAAGCCCGCGATGCTCTCCAACGGCGTTCGCACCATGGTGCCGACGCATATCGTGACCGGAACGAAGATCGTCGTTCTCACCGAAGACGGCTCCTACGTCGAACGGGCGAAGGAGTAAGCAAACGGAGGCTCGAATGTCACTGATGCGGATTGCGATTGTGTTGGGCATTGCACTCGCCCTTTCGGGATGCGTAGCGGGACGAGCCAAGGACACGCAGCTTTATCGGCAAAGCGTGCTGCATTCGCCCGTCTATAGCATGGGCTACAACGACGGCTGCTCGGTGGCGAATTACAATTGGCAGCGCCAGCAATCGGCGCGCGACAAGAAGAGTTTCGACACCGATTCCGACTATCGCGAAGGCTGGCTGGCCGGCACCACCAACTGCAAAGATGTGGTGTTCATGGTCAACACCGGAAAACCGAACGATCATCTGAACGGGTTGTTCTAAACCCATCCTCCCCCGCTTGCGGGGGAGGTGTCGCGAGCGTAGCGAGCGCGGAGGGGGTAAGTCGGCAGCTTGCGAGACTGCCCCCCTCCACCGCTTCGCGGTCCCCCTCCCCCGCAAGCGGGGGAGGAACCTGGCGTTCCAGATCCTACGCCGCGTAACCCAACACAGCCTTCACTTCGAGGAATTCTTCGAAGCCGAATTCGCCCCATTCGCGGCCTGTGCCCGATTGCTTGTAACCGCCGAACGGTGCGTTGAGATCGACGCCCGCGCCATTCAGATGCACGTTGCCGGTGCGAAGCTGCGAGGCGACTTTGCGCGCGTGGTTGATGTCGCCCGACTGGACATAGCCGGAAAGGCCATAAACCGTGTCGTTCGCCATTTTGATGGCTTCTTCCTCGGTGTTGTAGGGCAGGATCGCCAAAACCGGCCCGAAGATTTCCTCGCGCGCGATGGTCATGTCGTTCGTTACGTTCGCGAAGATCGTGGGACGCACATAATAACCGCGGTTGAGACCTTCGGGACGACCAAGGCCGCCGGTGACGAGCGTTGCGCCTTCCTCGATGCCTTTCTGAATGAGGCCCTGGATCTTGTTGTACTGCGTCTCGCTGACGACGGGACCCATGGTGGTGCCTTCGGCAAACGGATCGCCGACCTTCACCTTTTCAGCCGTTGCTTTGGCGATCTGCGCTGCCTGATCGTGCTTGGCCTTCGGCACGAACATGCGGCTCGGCGCATTACAGGACTGACCGGTGTTGGTCATCATGGTCATCACGCCGCCGACGACAGCTTTCTGCAGATCGGCGTCGTCGAGGACGATGTTGGCGGATTTGCCGCCCAGTTCCTGTGCCACGCGCTTGACCGTATCGGCACTTGCCTTTGCCACCGCGATACCGGCGCGCGTCGAACCGGTGAACGACATCATGTCGATGCCGGGATGAGACGACATCGCCTCGCCCACCGATGGGCCGTCGCCGTTGACGAGATTGAACACGCCGGGCGGCACGCCGGCTTCATCCATCACTTCGGCGAACAGCATCGCGTTCATCGGCGCGATTTCCGATGGCTTCAACACCATCGTGCAACCGGCGGCGAGCGCGGGCGCGACCTTGCAGGCGATCTGGTTGATCGGCCAGTTCCACGGCGTGATCATGCCGACGACGCCGACAGGTTCGCGCACGATGGCGGTCGAGCCTTCGACTTTCTCGAATTCGAAGTCTTTCAGTACCTTCATGGCTTGCGTGAAATGCGCGATGCCCATCGCGGCCTGCGCGTTCTTCGACAGGCCGAGCGGCGCGCCCATTTCGCGGCTGATCGCCTGAACGATGTCGCCGTAACGCTTCTGATAGACCTCGACGATCTTTCCCATCAGCGCGAGGCGTTCTTCCTTGCTGGTCCGCGACCAGGTTTCGAAGGCTCTGCGGGCGGCGGCAACCGCCTTATCCACATCGGCCTTCGAGCCCATGCTGATGCGGGCAAAGGGTTCTTCGTTGGAGGGGTCGATCACCTCCAAAGTCTTCGGCACGACGGGGTCTACCCATTTGCCGTCGATATAAAATTGTAGTTTGTTTTCCATGACTTAGTTCTCCCTTGACGATTCTTTTGACGGGGGACCGGCGCCCTGCCCGCGCATGTCTGATGACATAAAATCACATCCCGTCGGGGCGGGCAAAGGACGAACGCGGCCATAAAGCTGGGCGAGCAATTTGTCGGTTTTCTGAAGCTCTTTGAGCACTTCGGCCCGCAATTTGAGAAACCTGGCCGTGCGGCAGCCATGTTTGACGGCGTTCTGATTTCCGCGCGGAGCACCTCTAGCCATCGTGCGCCTCGCCGGCCTCTATACCACTATTTGTTTGTCGATTTTTTTGGAGGGAGGAGGTGCGCTCGTAGATGAAGCGGTGCCGGACCTCTCCGCCATCGCCGCTACGCAATACGCGCGCAAGGTCCAGCGATGATTTCATCAGCTTGGCGGCAATCTTGAAGGCCTCCATTTGCGCGGAGAAATACATGCCCTCCTCGTCAGCGAACTCAAAGCACTTCGCGGTCGCGCGATGGCAACGGCGAAACTGATCGGACAGTAACCTATCCACATCGGATGCGTCGGCCGCCGGAGGGAAAATCTCGGTTCCAGTCTCAATCGTGTTTGCGGGCACGGCCCGTTCTTCGGTCATCATGGCCGCAAATGTAAGGCCGTTTTGGAGGTGTTCGATAACTATCGTGTTTTTCGAGGAAGACCGCGGAGTTTTCTGTTCAATAGCCACAATGATGAACGGAATGTGGCGGCGAATCTTGCTTTCTATAAGCAAGGCTCTGGAAAGAGCTTACCTCCCCCTCGCGGGGAGGTCGACGCGCGATAGCGCGGCGGGCGGGGGGGTAGTGCAACGAACTCGGTGCGGAACGACGGCCGCACGCTTCAAAAAAAATCTATCCTACGCCCACCGTCTTTGTTGCGCGTCCCCCCACCCGCCATCGCTTCGCGATGTCGACCGCCCCGCGCAGGGGGCGGTAAGCCCTATGGGATAACCCTGCTCCTGTGGGAGAGAATCTATTTTCTCTCTCACTTCCTCGGCCGCCATTCCGGCTCGCCCGCGCGCCAGAACATGAAGGCGATCATGTCTGCATAAAGCTCGTCGTTCTGGGTTTTGGTGGAGCCGATGCCGTGGCCGGCTTCCAGGTCGACACGCAGCAAGACCGAATTGGGTGTGCCGGAGGCTTGCAGGCGGGCGGCGAATTTGGCGGGCTCCCACGGGGAAACCCGCGGGTCGTTGATGCCGGTGGTGATGAGGACGGGGGGATAGATCGTTCCATCCTTGACGTGTTGGTAGGAATCCATCGCGAGCAGATTCCTGAAGCCCTGTTCGGTGGTGATGGTGCCGAATTCGGGGATGTTGGGCGGGCCGTTGGGGGAGAATTCGCTGCGCGTGGTGTTGGCGGCGGGTACGCTGTCGATCACGCCCGCGAAGAGATCCGGGCGTTCGGTGAGCGCCATGCCCATGGTGATGCCGCCCGCCGATCCGCCGAAGATGAAGAGCTTGTCTTTCGTGGTGATGCCCTGCGCGATCAGGTCTTCGGCGCAGGCGATGAGATCGCGCCAAGTGTTGGGTTTCTTGTCGTCCTTGCCCGCGAGACGCCATTCCTCGCCCTTCTCGCCGCCGCCGCGCACATGGCACGAGGCATAGGTGCCGCCTTCGCGCACGAAGCTGACATTGCGCGGGCTGAACATCGGCCATTGCGAAATGCCGTAGGAGCCATAGGCCTGGATCATGGTGACCTGCGGGCCGCTCACGCCCTTGGGCTGCATGACGGTGAGCGGGACCATGACGCCGTCTTTTGCGGCGGCGTCGAGATCGCGCACGACGAAAGCGGAGGGATCGAAAGCGGGTTTGATGCCGAGCTTGAGATCGGTGAAAATGCCCTGCTCCGGATCGTAGGTGTAAACGGTGGGCGGCACGTTCCAGCTTTCCATCGCGATGGTGACGCCGGAGACGCGCGGATCGGTGAACACTTCGGACACGGTGCCCTTGTAAGGCAGCATGACTTCTTCCGTCAGTGAACCGTTGGCGGGGATGCGCAGCAGATGCGAGTAAAGGCCCTGCCGCGTCAGCACGTAGAGCGCGTCTTTCGCGGCGTGGATGGATTCGGCCAGCCGGTCGGGTTGCACGGGCAACAGTACTTTGGCTTTCGACAGCGGTTCGCCCGCCTTGACGCCCAGAACCTGGAAGGTGGGCGCGTTCTTGTGCGACAGCAGGAAGATTTCGTTGCCGCGCATATCGGCGTTGGTGATGCCGTCGTCGCGGGTGACGAAGAATTTCCATTGCGTTTTGGGATTGGAGGCGGCGGTCGCGGGCGCGAGGAAGATCGCCCATTCGTTCTGCACGCCGTTGATATCGAGCGCCAGGGCGTGGCTTGCGCCGGGAACGATGGCGACGACGGGCATTTCGTCGTGGCCGAATTTCATTGCGTTGGGCGAGCCGTTGCCCAGCACGCGCACGGGTTCGTGTTTCAGATCCCAGGCTTCGACATTGGAGTCCTTGTATTTCTCGATTTCGGGCTCGGTCTTTGCGAGCGGCTTGAGGCGATTGAAGTAAAGGATTTTGGAATCGCCGCTCCAGCTCTGCGCGCCGAAATCGGCACGGTCGAGCGGGCCCGCGATCGCGCTTCCCGTTGCGGCATCGTAGACGGTGACGGACGCCTGTTCCGAACCGCCCTGCGAAATGCCGACGGCGACCTTGGCGCCGTCGGGCGAGGCGGTGAAATAGTTGATGGCGTAGGGCTTGTTGCCGTTTTTCGCGCGCAGGCCCGCGATGTCGACGATCTTTCGCGTGCCCTTGGCGTCGGACACCATCAGATCGAAATTGTCGGAGCCGGGAGCGCGGTATTCGTAGAATGTGCGTCCGCCATAGCGCTGGTACATCTGCACGAAACCAAAACTGCCGCTGAAATCGGCAATGCGTTTTTCCAGCGCCGCGCGCGGTGCGATGGCATCGAAAACGCTGCGGGTGTAGGCGCCCTGCGACTTCATCCAGTCGACGGTTTGCGGGCCCATCTTCTCGAACTGGCGATAGGGATCGGTGATCTGCGTGCCGTAAAGCGTTTCGCTGACAGGTTCGGATTTGGCGGCGGGCGGCTTGTCGCCGAGGCCGATCGGAGCAAGCGGATCTGCGGGCGGCGGCGGGGTTTGCGCCCATGCGATGGCGGCGATGCCCGCCGCAACAACGCCACACAGAACAGCCTTCGCTTGCATGGATGCCTCCCCGCCCGGAAGGCCTGGAAGATTAGGCCTCTTCGCCAGCTGCCGCTAGATTTTCCGGCTGTCATAGGCCCAGTGCAGCACGGCCTGGCGCTGGCGGGGGCGGCAGGCGAGATCGCCCTTCTCGCAGTTCTTCTGGATCTGGCGGATGTGGCGCTTGATGGCTTTCCAGCGGCCGATCTGGCGGGCGTCGTCTTCCATGCGGCGGCCCATGTAATAGCGGCAATACCACTGAAACCAGCCGCGCGGATCGTCCACATGGATCCAGCCCTTCTTCTTCCAGACCGAGAGCGGCTGACTGGCGTCGACGCCGAAATAGTTGAGTTTGGGATCGCTCTTTCCCTTGGCCAGCCTGGCGTGGGTGAACCAGCTTTTGGGAAATTCCTTTTGGCAGTCGGTCATGTATTTGCCCGCGAAAACGCCGAGCGCGAGCATCTCCTTGGGCGTGAGATCGGGCCTGAATTCGGGATCGAAATTGCGACCCACGGGCTCGGTGAGTGTGTAGCGGTAATTCCGCTGCATCTTGTCGTGGACGGTGACGCGTTTGGGCTTCATGCGAGTATCGTACAGCTTCGTCGTGCGATTGGGCAGATTTGGCGCCCGACAAGGCGTAGGGTGGCCGGATGCGGCGGCCGATGGGCGCCGCCGCCAGCGGAAGGAACACGCCATGGCCAAGAAGACTGCGAGCAGCGGAGTGTACCGCGTGACCGAGATCATCGGCACCAGCACCACATCGTGGGAGGACGCCGCCAAACGGGCGGTGGAGACGGCGGCGAAAACCTTGCGCGATCTGCGCGTGGCAGAGATCGGCAAGCTCGATATGACGGTGGAGAACGGCAAGGTCGCGACCTATCGGGCGCGTGTCATGCTGTCGTTCAAATACGAAGGCTAGAATTGGCTCAGGAACGAAAAAGGCCCGGAGGATATCCGGGCCTTTTCCATTCGATGTTCGATGCTCAGGCCTTGCGGCGGCGGCGCGCGGCGAAGACGCCGGCGAGGCCGGTGCCGAGAAGCGCAAGCGTCGCGGGTTCAGGAGTGGCGACCTGCGCATTGGACCAATGCGCCGTATAGGGCGTGACGACAGCATTGGGGAAATTTACGATGTCGTCGAAATTGTACCCCTGCATGATGACCGCATCGAACTCGGTGGAGCCGAAGCTGTTGGTCTGCGTGTAAATGTCAATGCCATTCAATGTGTAGACAATGCCGGTAGCGTCGAGCCTGATGGACAGGGAATTCCAGCCATCGACATTGTAGGCGGCGTTGAGTTCGAACCATCCGCCGTTGCCTGCATTCAGATTGTCGTCCCAGACCTGGAATCCGACATAACCTGAAGCGCCCGAATTCGTGAAGCCGATGATCGGATAGTCTGTGATGGATGTCCCGTCACCCATGACGCCCCACATATCGGTGCGCACCGCCCCGTTTGCCGCATCGGACCATGCACGTTCCACGTAGAGATCGGCACTGATGGAATCGTCCATACCGCCGGACACTGCATGCTGCCTGCCCTGCGTATCGTAGAACTGGCTGGATTGGCCGCCGGGACGATTCGCTGCGGCGCCATTCGAGCCGATCCCGATTCCCAGGACGTCAGAACGCCCTGCATAGGTACCGACATTGGAAAAGCTGTCCGGATCATAACGGTCGGTGGTCCAACCGGTGGGCACGTTGGCGAAACCCGGCATCAATTCCGTTGCCGAGGCGGTGGGGCCAATGGCGAATGCAATTGAGAAGGCCGCCGCACATGCGAGGCCCGTGATGTCAAGCTTCATATGGAATCCCCTCCGCTATATCGACGTGCGATACAGCTGAGGCTCTAGCAAAATCTGTACCATTCCGGGATTTGCCTGGGTTTTATCGTAGCACGAGCTATTTCCTAGCTCACCTTGTAAGCGGAATTTACAAATCAGCCGTAATAGTCTGCGCTTGACGATATAGAATTCGCCAACCCCGAGTGATTCGAATGCAGAACGGAAATCCCCGCGGGGCTTTTGTTTTCAGTCGCGCTTGCCTTTGTGGGGCTTGCGGCTCAACTCCGGCACGACGAAGGGCTGCGGGGCCGCCTTGGTTTTGGTGTCGGCGTTTGCCTTGGGTTTCTTCTTTTCCTTGTTGCTGCGCTGTTCGCGGTTGGCCATGACGGGCTCTTTCCTGGCTGAATCGAGGGGGGCAAGAATAAAGCGCCCCGCGCGCGACCGGAAGGGCTATCGCGCTTTCGGCAGGGTGGGAAAATCGCGCATGACATCCTTGGGGGCGCGATTGGCGTCGAACAGGCCCCAATGGGCTTCTTCGGGGTGGAGGCCGCCGCCAACCACCGCATCGGAGATTCGCCAGGGCGCATCGAAGGCCGAGAAATAGGAGAAGGCGCGCGTCGCGGTTTGGGAAAAGCGTTTTTCCAGCGCACGGTAGAAATCGCGCTGCATGGCCGGCATGAAATTGAGCGTTGTCGGGCCGGTGGGGATGCCGGTTTCCTTTATCAGCACCGGGCCCAAGCAGACGCCGGCCAATAGATCGCTCACTTTGGCGACGAAATCGGCCCAGTTCCCGGCGTGGGCGGTGCGAAACCACGGCTCGAAGATGGGATGGACGTTGGCCATCAGGAAATCCATCTGCGCAAGCACCGGCTTGGCGTCGGCGTGGTTGAGGAATTCGGCGAAGGCTTCGGTCACGGTGAGCGGCACGGCGGGAAGTTCGGCGCGCACCTGGCCCAGCATGTGTTCGAGATCGCCCCAGGCCGCGCGCCTGGAAAGGATCATCTCGTTGCCGAGCGAGAGACCGGCCACGATATGCGGCATGCGTTTGGCGGCGGCGATGGCGTTGGCAAGTTCGGCCTTGTTGTAGAAATCCCAGACGCCCATCACCACGGCGCGGAAACCGAGACCGGATGCGATGTCGGCGATACGTTCGGCACCGCCCTGCGCGCCATAGGTGATGAGCGAATCGAAATGCGGGCGTAGGACGCGGAGATCGTCGCGGATGTTCTCGTCGCTCGCCTGGGTGAGCTTGCCGTTGATCGCGTGGATGCCGGTGGGCTGATAGGTGACGAAACGGCCTCTCGCCATGGAAGATTGCAAAAGCGTAAGATTGGCCGCGCGTGTGGGAACGACCGGTGCCGCATGCGCCATGGGAACCGCGGCCAGCGCGGCGACGCCATATTGCAGCAATGCGCGTCTATTGTGATGCATCAGGGCCGAATCCGGAAAAGGCGCTCAGAACTCAAGCGTCCTATTGCGGCAAATTTTTGGGATAGAGAATACCCGCAATCGCCCGCAAAATAGCCCCGGAAACATCGGGTTTGCCCTTGATCTCGCGCTGGCTGTTGACGAAGGCGATGATGGTCACGTCGCGTTCGGGCAGATAATAGGCCGATGTGTTGTAGCCGGTGATGCCGCCCGTATAGCCGAACCAGCCGGCCGAACAGCCCACGCCGAAGCCGAATTTCACGCCGGGACGCGGCGTCTGGCGGCAGGACAGCCGATCTTTCTGTGTGGCGGCGCTGTTGACCGCGCCCGTCACATACATCTTGACCCAGCGGCGCATATCCCCTGCGTCCGAGATCATCACGCCGGCGGCACCCGTGGCGACGGGCGGAAGCGAAACAGTCTCATCATCCCAGCCGCCTTTGGCGTTGAGCGTGTAACCGTGCGCGTAAGGATCGGGCATTCCGGCGTCGCTTACCGGATAGCTCGTGTTGGTGAAATGATGCGGTTTGAGAATGCGGTTTTCGACTTCGGTAGCGGCGCTGTGACGGGTGACGGCTTCGATCACCATGCCGAGCAGGATGTAATTGGTGTTGCTGTAGTCGAACTGCTTGCCGGGTAGAAACAGCGCCGGGTGATCGAGCGCTTTCTGCACCCACGGCAGCACGTCGAAGGGATCGCCTGGCTTGAACTGATAGGCCTGGAATTCGGGCGAGGAATAGAGATCGACGATGCCGCTGCGCATCTCGCCCAGTTGACGCAGCGTGATGTGGTTTGCGTTCGGCACCTTCACGGGCAGCTTGAATTTGTCGAGCGTGTCGTCGAGGGAGAGCTTCTTCTCGTCGGCGAGCTGCAGGATCACCGTGTCGATGAAGGTTTTGGTGTTGCTGCCGATGCGGAATTTGTCGGCGACGGCCATAGGGCGCTTGGCTGAAAGATCGGCCATGCCAAAGCCTCGGAACATGACGCCTAGCTTTGGATCCCAGATGCCGACCACTGCTCCTGGCACCGGCGTTTTGCCGCCATAGGCTTTGAGCGTGACGCTCACCGCATCAGAAATCTTCGCCTGGATGTCGGCGGGAAGTTGCGTTTCGGCAGCGCGCGCGGGCGCGAAAGCAAGAAGAGCGCCGGCTAAAGCGAACGCCGAGAAATGGCGCATGTGCGGTCCCCGTTGTGCCCGGAACGAAATCTGCTCCTGGAATCTACCCGGGTAAAGGTTCGTTGCATTTGTATAGGCATTTGCCTATAATATGATTTGGGGGATGACGATGGATTTTTCGGGGTTCGACTGGGATCATGGCAATCGCGCGAAATGCAGGAAACATGGGGTTTCCACAGAGACCATCGAAGCTCTTTTTCGCGGCGGCGTGACGATCCTGCCCGACGATGCCCATTCGCAAATCGAGCGGCGCTTCAAGGCCATCGGCAGAACGGATGAGGGCCGAATGATTTTTGCGGTGTTTACGATAAGGCGGCACGGTAGCGCACTTTTGATCCGGCCGATCAGCGCTCGTTACATGCACAAGAAGGAGATCGAACACTATGAAAAAAGCGCCAAAACCTAAGAAGCTGCCGTCGTTCAGAAGCGACCGCGCGGCAGAAGAGTTTGTCGAGAAGGCGGATCTCTCCGAATACGATCTTTCGGGCGGGGAATTCGTGCGCTTCGAACTGAAGCCGAAGGACAAATCCGTCAACCTGCGTTTGCCCGGACAGTTGCTCGACGCGGTGCGCAAGCGTGCGAAACGTGCGGGACTGCCGTATCAGCGATTTATCCGGATGGCGTTGGAGGAGGCGGTGAGGAAGTGATCTAGAAAAGTGGTCTAGATATGAGATGAGAATTGTCGCCGCGCTGCTGTTGTTGTCGCGGAAGCCACTTCAATCACCTAAAATAACTCCCGTCCACGGTTTGACCAACTCTTTACCGTTCAATATCGTTATTTGATATTTGCCATCGCGTCCGCAATCAGCTTTGAAAATATTGGCGCCGGAGTTGCTTAGCCCCCGGATCCCCCACAAATTTTTCACGGAAAGGCAATCGTATCCGGTGCTGAGAATATCCGTTCTGACAGCATCAATGGCGCCGGCATCGTCGATTGCAAATAGTGCGACCAGTTCGGGAGGCATGCCTCTGACAGATTGTATCTGCTCCTGCCTGTCCGTGGTGGCATTTGTGGAAAGCGGAGACGATTTAGCGGGCGACGAAACGTCCGCTACAGTTCGTGAGACGGGAGCAACGAAATTTTGACCACGCAGCCTTTCCGGTCCATTGCTTGGCGAGAACGAAATCCATAGCGCGAGCGTTGCAGCGCATCCGAAAACGAGTAACAGCGGCAAAGACAATACCCATCGCTTGAATGTCCGCTCAGCGAGACCCTTTTGATGCTCAAATCTTTTCCCCTGAAAGTATTCAGATAGGAAAGCCGACTCATCCGGCGTCAGCGCGGCAAGCTTATTGTGAGATTGGCGATAGAGTTTTCGTGCGAGGCCAGCTATAGGCGTTCCATCCTCGCTGTCGCGAAACGGTGCCAGTTCATCGATACCGAACGGCCGATAGGCAGGACGGCCCAATCGTACGTTCAATCGAATGCGACGATCAGAATGCTCTATCCCCGCTACTTGGGCCTCGAAGGCAAGCCCCTCACCGCCCGCGGATTCTGCCGACCAAATGAAGAGTTCGTCTCCGACGGCGATTTTCTCGCCGCCAAACATCGGGCGCGATGAGAATGTCAGGGTATCTCCCTGTTCGCCCCCAACGGCGCTTACCTTCAGAACATATGACATATGTTCCCCCCGCCACGAAGTTAGCGAAAAAAATGCAGGGCAATCAACACAGGAAAATAAACAAAAACCCCGCGATCTTTCGATCGCGGGGTTTTCGAATTGTGTTGGCGGAGTTCGTTCTGTCCTTAGCAGGACTGGCAGCGACCTACTCTCCCGCGGCTTGAGCCGCAGTACCATGGGCGCTGGGGGCTTTGACGGCCGAGTTCGGAATGGGATCGGGTAGAATTCCCCCGCTAGGACCACCAGTCCGGCAAAGGACAGAACGTTTTCAATACGACACTTGAGCTGAATTTGCTTGTTATATGTCTGGCCTTGTTTCCAGACATGGAACGAGTGCTGGCGTTCAAGCCAATCGAGCGATTAGGACCAGTAAGCTCAATGCATTGCTGCACTTACACACCTGGCCTATCGACGTGGTAGTCTTCCACGGCTCTCAAGCGAAACCTGGTTTTGAGGTGAGTTTCCCGCTTAGATGCTTTCAGCGGTTATCTCGACCGTACTTAGCTACTCGGCTGTGCCACTGGCGTGACAACCGATCCACCAGAGGTACGTTCCTTCCGGTCCTCTCGTACTAGGAAGAAGTCCTCTCAAGTTTCGAACACCCACGGCAGATAGGGACCGAACTGTCTCACGACGTTCTAAACCCAGCTCACGTACCACTTTAAATGGCGAACAGCCATACCCTTGGGACCGGCTACAGCCCCAG
>Ga0207649_10000730_pt1 | contig 21636 bp, 19 predicted proteins | sample KBSC43metaG_FD_184317 | JGI IMG/M metagenome (GOLD analysis project Ga0207649, IMG submission 184317) | Corn rhizosphere microbial communities from Kellogg Biological Station, Michigan, USA - KBS C4-3 metaG (SPAdes) (version 2) | ecosystem: Host-associated > Plants > Roots > Rhizosphere > Soil ... | reverse complement strand
GCTGGGCGCGAAATAGGCACTGATCAGGTCGACCCGCATCGCGCGTTCGAGATCGGCGCGAACCGCCTTGGCCCAGGGCGAAGGCTTGCGCGTCGGTCCGCCGAACAGCCAGCGCGTCGCGCCATAAGGTTCGCTCCATTTCGACAGCAAGGCACGCAGCGACCTGAGCGGCGCCTGATCCTGCTTCGCCCAACGATCGAGCGCATCGAAATAGCCGGTCAAATGTGCGGCCGAGGGACCCTCGATATAGAAGCCCAGGTCGCGCCACGCTTGCTCTTCGTTGGTGCCGAAATAGCTGTCCTGGATGTTGAAGCCGCCGATGATCACCCGTTCCTCATCGGCCAGCGCGAGCTTCTGGTGGTTGCGCAACAGATAGCGCCGGCCGAGACGCGGGACGAACCGGCAGACGTCGATCCCGGCCTGCTTGAGCGGATCGAAGAAGCGATGATTCTCGGCATGCTCGCTGCCCAGCCCATCGACGATCAGCTTGACCTCGACCCCGCGTCGCGCCGCGTCGATCAGTGCCTGGCGAACCTTCGCCCCGGCATCGTCGTCGACATAGATATAATAGAGAATCCGCAGCGATCGCTCGGCGCCGGCGATGAGGTCGAGCAATGCCGTCAGCCGCTCGGGTCCCTCGGTGATGAGCCGGAGCGTGTCGCCGTCGATCGTGAAGCTGGGTTCGCCGGCCATCGCGCCTCTATTGGAACGCGGCGCGGCGCGGGGCAAGCGGGTGACTCGGTTCTCGACGGCAACAGGCGGAAAACCGGTTTTCTTGACTCTTCCCGTGCCATTGCCCTAAGCGCCAAGGCTTCCCATCTTGGTGTTTTGCTGAAGGAAAGCGTTTCATGGCGCGCGTCACTGTCGAAGATTGCGTCGACAAGGTTTCGAACCGTTTCGATCTGGTGCTGTTCGCGGCCCAGCGCGCCCGCCAGATTTCGGGCGGCGCCGAGCTCACGATCGATCGCGACCGCGATAAAAACCCGGTCGTGGCACTCCGCGAAATCGCCGAGGAAACGGTGCGCCCCGATCATCTGCAGGACGCGGTGATCAACGGCATGCAGAAGGTCCAGATCGACGACGACGACACGCCGGACGAAATCGGCTCGCTGTCGCAGTCGGCCGAGGCGCTCCGCCTCACCGCCGCCGCGCCGCCGCGCAACCAGAATCTGGGCGGCGATTATGATGGCTGAGCACGAGGCCCGAATTTAGCCGAGGCTAAATCCGGATAAGCCGAGTGCCGGCCGGCGGGCGCAGCCCGACCGACGTCGCGGCTTCGCCGCGACGGCTAGCGTTAGAGACAGAGAAGGCCTGTGGAGCGATCCGCAGGCCTTATTCTTGACCCAAGGTCCGCCGAAACCCCGCCATCCGCCCGATCGCCGCGTCGAGCGTCGCATCGCTCTTGGCGAAGCATAGCCGAACGACATTGGTCACCGGGTCTTCGGCATAAAAGGCCGAGACCGGGATCGCCGCCACCCCGGCTTCGTCGAGCAGGCGGTTGCAGAACGTGACGTCGTCGAGCGCTATCCCGGACGCGGTCAGGTCGATCGAAATGAAATAGGTCGCGGCCGACGGCAACGTCACATAACCCGCCTCGCGTAACCCCGCCGCGAGCCGGTCGCGGGAGCGCTGGAAGCCGGCGCGTTCCTTGTCGAACCAGGCCTTGTCCTTGCCGAGCCCGTAAGCCGCGGCCCATTGCAGATTGGGCGGCGTCGTGAAGGTCAGGAACTGGTGCGCCTTGGCCAGACCGCGCGCGAGAGCCGGCGCGGCGCACATCCAGCCGACTTTCCATCCGGTCAGCGCGAACATCTTGCCCGCCGATCCGATCTTGACCGTACGCTCGCGCATCCCTGGCTGCGCCATCAGCGGCACGTGGCGCGCGCCGTCGAAGACGAGTTCTTCCCACACCTCGTCGCAGATCGCGATCAGGTCGCGCTCGACGCAGAAGCGCGCGATCACGGCCAATTCCTCGGCGCCGATCATCGAAGCGGAAGGATTGAGCGGGCTGTTGAGCACCAGCAACCGGGCCTTGGGCGACCACGCCGCCTCAAGCATCTCCGCCGTCACGCGCCAATCGGGCGGGCTCAGCCGCACCAGTTTCGCTACGCCCCCGGCGCGCTCGACCAGCGGGAGATAGGCGTCGTAGAGCGGCTGAAACAGGATCACTTCGTCGCCCGGCGATACCAAGGCGAGCATCGACGCCGCGATCGCCTCGGTCGCGCCCGACGTCACCACCACGTCGTCGGGCGACAGATCGAGCCCCTGATGCGCGGCATAATGCGCGGCGACTGCCTGGCGCAGTTCGGCCAAGCCGATCATCGGCGGATATTGGTTCGATTTCTCGACCAGCGCTTTTGCCGCCGCATCGATGATATCGGCCGGCCCCTGCGCCTCGGGAAATCCCTGGCCCAGGTTGATCGCCCCGGTCGCCCGGGCGCGCGCCGACATCGCTTCGAAGATCGTGGTGCCCATGGCGGCGTAGATCGGGTTCATGCGTGCTTATTAGTCTCGGTTTCAGCAAAGCTGAAACGGTTGCCGCACCGGCCCGCTCCCCCACCCGGCCTCCCAATCAGGATATTCTATGGGAGGCCGGGTGGGGGAGCGGGCTGGTGCCGCACAGCGAAGCTGCAAACGACACAAGCGGAGCAAAAACCCGCTGCATCTGTTAATGTGGCGTACAGGTTGCGAGGCACTAACCCGGTGTCACTTGTCCGAAAAGGTCGCCTATCGTGCCCGGCAACGTCTATCTCAACGCAATCGGTACCGCGGTGCCGGATCATGAAGCGCACAGCGCGTTCATCGGTTGGGCTCAGCCCAAGATCGCCGACCCGCGCCTGGCCAAGCTATTCGGCCGGATGGTCGCGCGGTCGGGGATCGAGCATCGCTGGACCGTGCTGCCGCGCGCCGACGATGGCGGATCGCCGATCGGCCCCGGCGGCTTCTACGAAAACGGCTTCATGCCCGGCACCGATGCCCGGATGCGGGTCTATGCCGAGCAGGCGCCGGCGCTGAGCCTCGAAGCGATCGACCGGCTCGCCGAGCAGGTCGAGATCGACCGCATCACGCACCTCGTGCTCGCGAGCTGTACCGGGTTCGTCGCGCCCGGGGTCGATCAGATCGTCGCGCGCCGGCTCGGCCTGGCCCCGTCGGTCGAGCGGCTGCTGGTCGGGTTCATGGGCTGCTATGCCGCGGTTGCCGCGTTGCGCAGCGCGCGCCACATCGTGCGGTCCGAACCGGCCGCCCGCGTGCTGGTGGTCTGCGTCGAGCTCTGCTCGCTCCACCTCCAGGATACCGGTGAGATCGAGAAATTGCTGGCGATGCTCCAGTTCGGCGACGGCGCGGGCGCCGCGCTGGTGACGAGCGATGCCGCCGGCTTCGAACTCGAGGCGCCGTTTGCCACCACCTTGCCCGATTCGGACCGGCTGATCCGCTGGGACATTACCGACAAGGGGTTCGAGATGCATTTGTCGGGCGAGGTCCCGCAACGCATCGCGCAAGGACTCGCCGATCCCGATTTCGCCGCCGCCGCTTTGGGCGGACGCGATGTCGAGGCGATCGACGGCTGGGCGGTGCATGCCGGCGGGCGCTCGATCCTCGACGCGGTCGAAACCGCTTATCACCTGCCGCAGGGCGCGCTCTGGGCATCGCGCGAGACGCTGCACGATTACGGCAACATGTCGTCGGCGACCCTGATGTTCGCGCTCGGCAAGATGCTCAAGGGGCCGCGCATCGGCCAGGGTATCGCGCTGGCGTTCGGGCCGGGGCTGGCGGCCGAAGGGTTCGGGTTCCGGAGCGCCGCGTGAGCCAAGAGCGTGATGACGTGGGTTTGACCCGCCGTGATTACCCGGGCGTGTTCGCTGGCAAGGAGCGGTGTGCAGCGCGTAGCGGCGCTACGCGCAAGGACCGCGACGCAGACCAGCGGGCGCGCCCGGGTAACCGCAAAGCGGCGGGCGCCTTTTGGCGCAGAGCAGCGTCTCTCGTCGGTCACGATGCGTCTGCATCGCTCCGCTCCTCGTTCCTCGCCCTGCGCCAAAATCCGCTCCGTCACGACGGGTCAAACCCACGTCATCACGCTCTAGCTCAGCGCGCCATCGCGGATGAGCTGATGGACGCCGACGATCTCGACGCGGCGACCTATGCCGCGGTCGTGGGCGATCTCGCCAAGGTCAATGTCGTGACGATGGCGGCACGGCCGACTCTGTCCTTCATCGAGCGCGCGCTCCGCGGCCGCACCGCATTCAAATTGCTCGATGTCGGGTTCGGCGATGGCGACATGCTGCGGAGGATCGCGCGCTGGGCGGCGAAGCGCGGGGTCGCGGCCGAACTGGTCGGCGTCGACCTCAACCCGCGCAGCGAGGCGGCGGCGCGGCAGCACAGCGCGCCCGACACAAGGATTCGCTGGATCACCGGCGATTATGCCGATCTCGCCGGTCAGGGCTGGGACATGGTGATCTCCAGCCTGGTCGCGCATCACATGACGCACGACCAGCTGGTGGCTTTTCTGCGCTTCATGCAGGCCGAGGCGCGGATGGGATGGCTGGTCAACGACCTCCACCGCCACGGTTTCGCGCATTGGGGATTCCCCCTGCTCGCCCATACGTTCGGCTGGCATCGCATCGTCCGGCTCGACGGCACCTTGTCGATCGCGCGGTCGTACCGCCCCGGCGAATGGCCGCCGATCCTGACCGAGGCCGGCGTTACCGACGCGCGCATCTATCGCGCTTTCCCCTTTCGCCTGTGCGTCGAACGCCTGCGCTGATCGTCGGCGGCGGGCCGGCCGGTGCGATGGCCGCGCTGCTGCTCGCTCGCGCCAGCGCGCCGCACCTGCTGGTCGAGCGCAGCGCGGAGACCGGCGATGCCTTGTGCGGCGGATTCCTGAGCTGGCGGACGCTCGAGGCGCTCGATCGGCTCGGCATCCCACGCGATGCGCTCAACCGCGAGGAGATCCGTCGGCTGCGGCTGTTTGCCGGCGCGCGCCGGGCCGAGGCGTGGCTGCCGCACCCGGCGCTGGCGGTGTCGCGCCGGCGGCTCGATACCTTGCTGCTCGATCACGCGATCACCGCAGGGGCGGCGGTCGAGCGCGGCGTCGCGGCACGCGCGCTCGAAGGCGATTGCGTGCGTCTGGCCGACGAAAGCGAAATCACCGCCGACGCCTTGTTTCTCGCCACGGGCAAGCACGATCTGCGCGGACTCGCGCGCGGTGCCGAGCGCGGCGAGGACCCCACGTTGGGCCTGCGCGTCCGGCTCGGGCTGAGCGATGCGCTCGACCGCTTGGTCGGCGATACGATCGAGCTGCATTTGTTCGATCGTGGCTATGCCGGGATCGCGCGACAGGAGGACGGCACGGTCAATCTGTGCATGGCGGTGCACCGCTCGCGGTTGAGCGCGGCGGGATCGCCCGACCAATTGCTGACCGCGCTGGCGATCGAATCGCCGCGGCTGGGCGAGCGGCTGGCGCATCGCGCCGGCGCTGCGTCGATCGATGCGGTCGCCAATGTCCCTTATGGCTGGCGCGCGGTGAGCGGCACCGCCGGCCTGTTCCGGCTGGGCGATCAGGCGGCCTGCATTCCCAGCCTGGCGGGCGAAGGGATGGGAATCGCGATCGAAAGCGGCGCGCGCGCGGCGGCCGCCTATCTGCGCCATGGTCCAACCGGCGCGATCGCCTATCAGCAGCGGCTCGCGCGCGACCTGACGACGCCGTTCGCCATCGCCAACCGGATCCGTGCCGCCGCCGAGCGCCCCGCCTGGGCGAGCGCGCTGACCGCGGCGGTGCGGCTGGCACCGCAATTGGCCGGAATCGCCGCCCGACTAACCCGGATCAGCCACAAGCCGCTTGACGCATGATCGCAGCGTAACGATCTTCCAGTCCATGGAACATCTCTCGCTCTCCGAAACCGAATGGCGCAAGCGCCTGACCCCTGAGCAATATCATGTGCTGCGCGAGGCGGGGACCGAACGCGCCTTTGCCGGCATCTATAACGACAACAAGGCCGACGGTATCTATGCCTGCGCCGCGTGCGGGCTCGACCTGTTCGACAGCGCCGACAAATATGATTCGGGATCGGGCTGGCCGAGCTTCACCCAGCCGATCGCCGAGGATCACGTCACCAACCATAGCGACACCAGCCATGGCATGACGCGCACCGAAACGCGCTGCGCACGCTGCGACAGCCATCTCGGCCATGTCTTCCCCGACGGGCCGCCGCCGACTGGTCTGCGCTATTGCATGAACTCGATCAGCCTCGATTTCCGTCCGCGTGCGGATTGATTGGCGCGGCGAACCGCGTGAACGCGCGCTTGTCGAGGCTCGGTTAACCCTCTAAGCCCTCGCCCATAACGATGGCCAAGGCGTCCAAAATTGTCCCCCGCTGGCGCCGCTGGCTCGTGCTGGGCCTGCGCCTTACCGGCGTCGCCGCCTTGCTCGGCATCATTGCGCTCGTCGTCACCGTCTATGTGACCGAATCGCAGCTGCCGAGTTTCGACGAGCTCAAATCCTCGCCCAACGGCCAGATGATCCGCGTGCTGGCCGATGACGGCACCCCAATCGTCAGCCTGGGGCCGAGCTATGGCGAGTGGCTGCCCTACGCCCAGATCCCGCAAGTGATGAAGGATGCGATGGTCGCGGTCGAGGACCGCCGGTTCCGCAACCATCCCGGCGTCGACCCGATCGGCGTGATCCGCTCGTTCCAGGTCCGCGCGCAACAAGGGCATTGGACCCAGGGCGGGTCGACCATCACTCAGCAGCTGGCGCGCAATATCTTCCTGTCGTCGACCAAGAAGTTCGGCCGCAAGTTCCGCGAAATGATCCTGGCGTTGGCGCTCGAGCGCAAATTCTCCAAGGACCAGGTGCTCGAACTCTATCTCAACAAGGTCTATTTCGGCGGCGGCGCGTACGGCATCGACGCCGCCAGCCGCAAATTCTTCGGCCATGGCGCTGGCCAGCTGAGCCTGGGCGAAGCGGCGATCATTGCCGGGCTGGTCAAGGCGCCGTCGCATTATTCGCCCACCGCCGACGCCCAGGCCGCGGTCGACCGCGCCGGCGTGGTGATCGGGCTGATGAAGGAAACCGGCAAGATCTCCGCCGCCGAAGCCGCGTCGGTCGATCCCAGGACGGTCAAGCTCGCGCCCGAGCCCAACCAGAACAGCGTGCGCTATTTCACCGACTGGGCGCTGCCCCAGCTCGAGAATCTGATCGACGAACCGACCCGTCCGCTCGAAGTATGGACGACGATCGACATCAAGATGCAGAAAGCGGCCGACGCCGCAATCGCGGCCTTTGCGCCCAGGAACGCGCAAGGCGCGCTGATCAGCCTCGACCGCGACGGCGCGGTGCGCGCGATGGTCGGCGGCAAGGATTATGTCACGTCGAACTATAATCGCGGCGTGACCGCTTTGCGCCAGCCGGGATCGTCGTTCAAATTGTTCGTCTATCTGGCGGCGCTGGAGGCGGGCCATCGGCCGAGCGATCGCGTGGTCGACGAGCCAGTGACGATCAACGGCTGGAGCCCGCGCAACTCGTCGGGCCGCAATGCCGGCGAAATGGATATCCGCACCGCCTTTGCCTATTCGGTCAACACCGTCGCGGCGAAGATCGGCCAGGAAGTCGGCTTCTCGACCGTCGCCGACATGGCGCGGCGCTTCGGCATCTCGACCCCGATCTCGACCGTGCCGTCGATGGTGCTGGGATCGAACGACGTCCACCTGATCGACATGACTCGCGCCTTTGCCAGCGTCAGCAACAAGGGCGTCGCGGTGACTCCGTACGGGATCACCAAGGTCACTTCGATGGGCGAGACGATCTACCAGCACGAGGTTGACCGCAGCCACGTGCTGGTCGCGCCCTATGTCGCCGCCGAGATGACCGACCTGTTGCAGACCGCGGTCGCCACCGGCACCGGCAAGGCGGCGCAGATCGGGCGTCCGGTCGCGGGCAAGACCGGGACGACGAGCTCGAACAAGGACGGCTGGTTCCTGGGCTTTTCCTCGGGACTCACCACGGGCGTGTGGATGGGCCGCGACGACGCCAAGTCCATTCCTGGCCTTCAGGGCGGCACCTTGCCCGCGCGCGCCTTTGCGGCGTTCATGAAGATCGCGACCGCCGGCCGCCCGATCGAAACGTTCGACACCCAGGTAACCCTGCCCGAATGGCAGCTCGATAACGAAAGCGATTTCGGTCAGCCCGACAACGGCCTGTTCGTCGACCCCGACGGCAATCCCATCCCACCCGACCAGATCGCGCCAGATGCCCCGATCGGCGGCGGCGATGCCGGCCTGCCGCCACAGTCGGAGAACGACCCGCCGCAGACCGCGCCCGATGGGGCCGACGATGGTACGCAACGCTCCGACGAGCGGCTGGACCGCAAGTGGATCGATCGCATGACCGGTAGTCCGGGCGCCGATCCCAATCGGCCCAAGCGCGTCGTGCCGAACGGCGCGACCCAGGCCGATCGGCCGCGTGAGGTTCAGCCGCCCCGGCCGACCCAGTGAAGCGCGGCGCCGTGACGGCGCAACCAAGCGCGCGCAGGGGCCGGATCTGCCTCCAACAATTTCCGGTAGGCGGCATGGAACGCCGGCGAATGGTCCATATGCAGCCGGTGTGCGACTTCGTGCGCGACGGTCGAGCGACGGACATAAGACGGCGCGCAGATCAGCCGCCAGCTATAACGGATCGCGCCGGTCGAGGCACAACTGCCCCAGCGGCCCTTCGGGTCGGCGACGGTAACGCGACTGACGGTGACGCCGGCCTTGGCCGCGAATTCGGCGGTTTCCTCTGTTAGTACGGCGAGTGCGCGGCGCTTGAGCCAGGTTTCTATGCGGCGTGAGAGACCTTCCAACGGCCCGCCACACACGAGCCTTTCGTCACCCCGGCCTTGTGCCGGGGTCCACAGAGCCGCAAATCCCGGGTCGTGCGGCTCCGTGGATGCCGGCACAGGGCCGGCATGACGGATTAGGGTAATCGTCCGTGACCGCTCCGGCGACCAGTCGATCGCCACATCCTCACCCTCGATCGGGATGGTCGCGCCCGGCACGAACGGACGGCCTTGCGGCAATTTAGCCCGCTGTGCCTCGATCCAGCCGCGATGATCGTTGGCCCAGGCCATCGCCTGTTTGAGCGAGGCGCGCGGCGGGATGGTCAGCCGCACGCGCCCGCTCGCCGGATCGACCGACAACCGCATCCGCCGGGCGCGGGCATGGCGGACGACGTCGAGATCGCCGCTCACAGCTTGCGATCGACCAGGTGGAATTCGAGTTCGCCAGCATCGTCCTCGCTGACCGTCCAGCCGCGCGTCGATTCGCCCGCGCGATGCACCGCCTCGCGATCGCCGCTGACGAGATAATGCCAGTCCGGCAGCTTCTCGCCATTGGCGCGCAGGCGATAGGCGCAAGTCGAGGGAAGCCAGTCGGTGGTATAGACGTTCTTGACCGTCAGCCGCACGCAATCGGGCACATAAGCGCGGCGATTGCGATAATCCTTGCACTGGCCGGCGCGGCGATCGAGCATGCGGCACGCGACATTGGTCGGATAGAGTTCGCCGGTCTCGTCATCCTCGAGCTTATGGATGCAGCATTTGCCGCAGCCGTCGCACAAGGCTTCCCATTGGCCGCGATCGAGTTCGGCCAATGTCTTGGTTTCCCAGAACCTGTCGGTCGTCACGTGTCGGTCTTTACCCAGCGCTTGATCTCATCGGCGGTCGCCTGCGGCCCCTGCTCGGTCGGCAGCAAGGCGAGCGGCTTGCCGTTACTGTCCATCAGATAGGCAGCGTTGGAATGTTCGACCAGATAGCCGCCATTGGGCGTGGTCTTTCCCTTGGACGCGAACACGCCATATTCGGTCTTGATCGTGTCGATCGCCGCCGCGCTCCCGGTCAGGCCGACGAAGTGCGGATAGAATGCGCTGACGAACTGCTTGACCACCGCCGGCGTGTCGCGATCGGGATCGACCGTCACGAATACCGGCACGACCCTGGCCGATAGCGCGGGATCGCTCTTGTCGAGCAGCCGCATCGCCGCGCCGATGGTCTGCGCCGTGGTCGGGCAGACATCGGGGCAATAGGTATATCCGAAATACATGATGCGATATTTGCCCGCGAACGCCTTGTCGGTGATCGCCCGGCCGTCCTGATCGATCAGCTGGAACGGGCCGCCGATCTTGGCGCCGGCCAGCGGGGGGTCGGCTGGAGTGGCGTTCGAGCAGGCGGCGAGCGCCAGCAGCAGCGAAATCGGAAGCAAACGCAGGTTCATCGCAGCGCCAGCCTTGATCTTTTACGGGCGGCTACGCAAGTTGATCCCGACTTTCCCCGCAGGGCACCAGATCATGATCGCACGTCTTTCCCGCATTGCGTCTATCGGGGCGCTCGCCGCCGCGCTGGCCGTCACCGCCCTTCCCGCCGCGGCGCAGCTCGCCAGTGGTTCGCCCGGCTATCAATTCCTCGACGCGGTCAAGAACGACAAGGGCAGCGAGGTCGAGTCGATCCTGGCCAAGCCGGGATCGCGGATCATCGACACCCAGGATCCGTCGAGCGGCGAAGGCGCGCTGCACATCGTCGTCCGCCGTGACGATTCGCGCTATCTGTCCTATCTGCTCGCCAAGGGCGCCAACCCCAATATCAAGAACCGCCAGGGCGACACGCCGCTGCTGGTCGCGGTCGATCGCGGCTATGGCGACCTGATCCCGATCCTGCTCAAGTACAAGGCCAACCCGAACCTGGCGGGCGACGGCGGGCAGACCCCGCTGATCAAGGCAGTGCTACGCCGCGACGAACAGATGGCGCGCGACTTGATCGACGGCGGCGCCGATCCCGAAAAGCGCGATTACCTGGCCGGAAAGTCGGCCCGCGATTACGCCAATGGCGATGCGCGCAGCCCGGGCATGATCAAGCTGTTCGCCGGTCTGCCGTCGGCGCCCAAGCGCGGCGTGTCCGGCCCGACGCTTCGTTGAGGCGGTGCGGTACCGTTTCAGCTTTGCTGAAACAGAATCTAGCTAGCCGCGGCGCTCGCCCCGGGCAATTTCTTGAACAACGCGCGGTCCTCGGGCCGGAACGCCCATTTCCATAGCACGAACAGATAGGTCACCAGGATCGCGGGCTCGCCGACCGAGAGCTCGATCCATTCGTAGCGCTTGGGCAGCGAGGTGAACGCCGTCCCGACCAGGATGGTGATCGCCGCGGTCCCGAGCAGCGACCAGCGCCACCCCGCCACGCGCGCCTTCAACAGCCGGGCGAGGAAATTCGACTTGATCACCGACCCGACGCTGAGCGCGACGAACAAGGCGATCGCGACGCTCACCCCCTGGACCGAATCGCGCGTGCCGAACCGCTTCAGGAACGAGTGGTCCCAGTCGATCGACCGCATCGCCGCGACCAGCGAGAAGCTCAGCACGATCTGAAGCACCAGCACACCGATCGAGATCATCAGGTTGCGATGGCGCGCGATATAGACCAGCGCCGATTCGCACACCGCGCCGGTCGAGGCGAACACCTCCGCCCATAACAGGAAGGCAAGCGCGGCGGTGCCGGCGACGAATTGCTTGCCGACCAGCCCCATCACCGCCTCGCCCGGGATCGAGCCCATCAGCGCCAGGCAGGTCTGCAGCGCCATGATCCAGAAACCGACCTGGCGGACCTGGTCGGCGATGGCCGCCTTGTCGTCGCGCGCCAGGCTGGTGGCGATGACCGGTCCCAGGATCGGGTCGAAACTGGTTTTGAGCTTCGCCGGCAGCGAGGCGACCTGCTGCGCCATGTAATAGATGCCGACGATTGCCGGTGGGAATAACAGCCCCAGAATGAAGCGATCGACGTTGCGCGTCGCCCATTCGATCGCGTCGGCGCCCGCCAGCGGTGCGTTGCGTCGGGCCAGGATCGCCACTCGCGCGACGTGCGGCGTCCAGCCGTGCGGCAGGCCGTAGCTGCGGATCAGCGGGATCAGCGAGGCGACCATCGCCGCGACCATCGACAGCATATAAGCGAGCACCAGCCCGTCGCGCGCGCTGACGAAGTAGAAACCGAGCGCCGCGATCGAAATCGTCCAGGGCTCGACCACCGCGCGTGCGGTGACCGCCGCTTTGATATTGTGGCGAAAAGCGAGCGCCGAGAGCGCGACGTCGGACCAGGCGCTGGCGACGATGATACACGGCAACAACCGCTCGATCAGGGTGATCTCGCCATGCGGGTACATCACCCGCGGCAAGGCAATCAGCACCGCGCCGGCAAGGGTCGAGGCGAGCATCGCCACCGCCATCCCGTCCCACACGACATGCGGATGCGGGCGCTCGGTGGTGGCCAGCGCCTGGGCCAGCCCGCGCTTGAGCCCGAGCGTCGCGATCAACGCGGCGAGTTCGACCACCACCAGCGCGAGCGCGAACCGCCCGACCGCATCGGGTCCATAGAGTCGTCCGGCAACGAACAGGAACGGCAGGCGCGCAACCAGCCGTAGCGCGAACCCGCCGATATTGGTCCGTCCGCCCTTGGCCAGCACGGCGAGGTCGTCGTTACTGGAAATCGCCTCAGTCACGCGCGGCGCGCCATTGGGTTATCCGTATCGCCTTGATGTCGCGAGCGGTCTGCACCGCCACTGAATCGGTCGCCAATTCCAAGTTCGTAACGCCGCCGTCGCCCCGCCCGCGATCAAAAAGGAATTCCGCGCATCTGGTTTGCCGCCCCTTCACCCCGCAAGTCGAGACATCGAATAGGACGAGCCTGCGCAAATCGAGCGCGCGAATGCTCGCCTCTGGCGTGTCGCAGGGTTCATCCTCGCGATACAGCGAGTTGGGATAGCAAACGACCTTCACCTTGCCCGAGTTGATCGCCGCCACTGCCGCGCGCAACGCGATTTCAGCAGCGACCTTATCCGGCGGCGCGCTTTGTAGTGGCGCCGCCAACACCAGGCTGGCCGTAACGAAATCGATCAATGCGCCGCGCCCCAACTGCTACCGGTACCGATCTCGACCGCGAGGGGCACCGACAGCGGCACGGCCGGCTCCGCCGCGGTCGCCATGACACGCTCGATCACCGGCTTGGCCGCCTCGACCTCGCTTTCGGGCACTTCGAACACCAGTTCGTCATGGACCTGGAGCAGCATTTTCGAGCCGGTGAGGCCGGCATCGGCCAGCGCCGGGCCCATGCGGGCCATTGCGCGCTTGATGATGTCGGCGCTGGTACCCTGGATCGGCGCGTTGATCGCGGCGCGTTCCGCCCCCTGGCGGACATGCTGGATCGGCGCGCGGATCTGCGGGAACCAGGTCTTCCGGCCGAACAGCGTCTCGGTATAGCCTTTTTGCCGCACGCCCTCGAGCGTCTCGTTGATATAGGAGGAGATGCCGGGGAAGCGGTCGAAATAGCGCGAGATCATCGCCTGCGCTTCCTCCGCGTCGATCTCCAGCCGGGCGGCGAGGCCCCAGCGCGAAATGCCGTAGAGGATGGCGAAATTGATCGTCTTGGCGCGCCCGCGCGTATCGCGATTGACCTCGCCGAACAATTCCTTGGCGGTCGCGGCGTGGATGTCCTCGCCGCGCAGGAAGGCATCGCGAAGTGGCGGCACGTCGGCCATGTGCGCCGCCAGCCTGAGCTCGATCTGCGAATAGTCGGCGGCGAGGATGACGTTGCCTGGTTCCGCCACGAAAGCGTCGCGGATCTGGCGGCCGATCTCGGTGCGGATCGGGATGTTCTGGAGGTTGGGGTCGGTCGAGGACAAGCGCCCGGTCTGCGCGCCGGTCAGCGAATAGCTGGTGTGGACGCGCCCGGTGTCGCGATCGATCTGCTGTTGCAGCGCGTCGGTATAGGTCGATTTGAGCTTCGACAGCTGGCGCCAGTCGAGCACCAATCCGGCGATCGTCACGCCCTCGGCTTTCATCTTTTCGAGCACAGTGACGTCGGTCGAATAGGCGCCGGACTTGCCTTTCTTGCCGCCCTTCAACCCCATCTTGTCGAACAGGATCGCCCCGAGTTGCTGGGTCGATCCGATCTGGAACGGCTGCCCGGCCTCGGCCTGGATTTCTTCCTCCAGCCGCGCCATTTCCTGCGCGAAGCGGCTCGACAGGCGCGAGAGCTGATCGCGATCGACCTTGATCCCGGCGCGCTCCATCGCGGCGACGACCGGAATGATCGGGCGATCGACCATCTCATAGACCCGCGTCGCGCCTTCATACGCCAGTCGCGGCTTGAACCGCGTCCACAGCCGCCAGGTCACGTCGGCATCCTCGCCGCCATAGCGGGTCGCCTGGTCGAGCGGCACTTGCGCGAAACTGATCGCTTTCTTGCCGGTGCCGGTCACGTCCTTGAAGCTGATGCAGGTGTGTTCGAGCGTCGCATGCGCGACCTCGTCCATGCCGTGGCCGCTGAGCGACTGGCCAGCATCGAGATCGAAGCTCATCACCATCGTGTCGTCGATCGGCGAGACGGGCAGGCCATGGCGGATCAGCACGTTGATGTCGTATTTGATATTGTGCCCGATCTTGAGCACGCCGGGCGCGGTGAACAGCGGCTTGAGCCGGCTGACCACCTCGGCCAGCGGCAGTTGCGGCGGGACTTCGCCGAACATGTCGTCGCTGCTCTTGTGCCCGATCGGGATGTAGCAGGCCCGGCCCGGTGCGGTGGCCAAGCAGATGCCGACCAGATTGGCCGCCATGCTGTCGAGCGAATCGGTCTCGGTATCGATCGCGATCGTGCCGCTGGCATGGCTTTCGGCGATCCACGCCTCGAGCCGGTCGATACTCGTCACGGTCTCATAGGCGTCGCAATCGACCGGGGGCAGTTCGATAAAATCGGGCGTGACGGGCCCGGCGGTCGCGACTGCCGCAGCGACCGGATCGGGCTGCTCGCGGCCCGGGGCATGCGCCGCCATGCGCGACAACAAAGTCTTGAATCCCTGATCCTCGAGGAACGCACGCAGCGGCTCGGGCGGAATGCCGTCGAGCTTGAGCTCGTCGAGCGTGTGCGGCACCGCGGTATCGACATGGAGCGCGACGAGCCGGCGCGAGAGGCGGGCCATGGCTTCATGCTCGATCAGATTGTCGCGCATCTTGCTCGGCTTCATCTCGGACGCGGCGGTCAGCACCGCATCGAGATTGCCATATTCCGAGATCAGCTTGGCCGCGGTCTTGGCGCCGATGCCGGGTACGCCCGGCACGTTGTCGACCGCATCGCCCATCAGCGCGAGCACGTCACCCAATTGGTCGGGCCGGACGCCGAACTTGGTCTGGACATAGTCCGCGCCGCGCCGCTCGTTCTTCATCGTGTCGAGCATGTCGACACCGGGCTGGATCAACTGCATCAGGTCCTTGTCGGAACTGACGATGGTCACGTCCCACCCCGCCTCGACCGCGCGGCAGGTATAGGTGGCGATGATGTCGTCGGCCTCGAACCCCGCTTCCTCGATGCACGGCAGCGAAAAGGCGCGGGTCGCCTCGCGGATCAGCGGGAATTGCGGGATCAGATCCTCGGGCGGCGGTGGGCGCTGCGCCTTGTACTTGTCGTAGAGATCGTTGCGGAAGGTGTGCGACCCCTTGTCGAGCACCACCGCGAGATGCGTCGGCCCCTCCGCCTTGTCGAGCGCGTCGGCGAGCTTCCACAGCATCGCCGTATAGCCATAGACCGCCCCCGCCGGCGTGCCGTGGCGGTTCGTCAGCGGAGGAAGCTGGTGATAGGCGCGGAAGATATAGCCCGAGCCGTCGACGAGATAGAGATGAGGCATCGCGGGAGGAGATAGCGTGGCGCGCGTGCGGGAACAAATAGATAGGTCGATTGGGCGGACATTCGTCGGCTGCGGTGTGGCGGAAGAACCATCCTTGTCTCCATCGTCACCCCGGGCTTGTCCCGGGGTCCACCGGGAGGCGAACGCGAAGCAAGCGGTTCCAGCCCCGGGATCGAGGCACTGTGGACCCCGGCACAAGGCCGGGGTGACACTGGAGAGGGTGCGAGGACAGCCCCTTTTCCAAGGCTGCGACTAAGCCGCGTCGTGGAAAATGATCCCCAGCGTATGCCGCCGCCCCGACCGCAACGTGCTGACGCCATGACGCATCGCAACGCGATAGTCGCCGCGGCTCCCCGCGACCGGGCGATGGTTGACCGCAAACACCACCGCATCGCCCTGGCCGAGCGGCACGACCTCGACTCGCGATTGCATGCGTGGGCGCTGTTCGGTCAGGACGAACTCGCCGCCGGCGAAATCCTCGCCCGGCCGCGACAACTGGATCGCGACCTGGAGCGGGAAGACGTGCTCGCCGTACAGATCCTGGTGCAGGCAATTATAATCGCCGGACCCATAGCGCAGCAGCAATGGCGTCGGCCGCGTCTGGCCCGCTTCGTGGCACCGCGCGAGGAAATCCGCATGCTTGGTGGGAAAGCGCGCCGGCAGGCCGAGCCGCTCGTGCCAGCGATTGGCGATCGGCGCGAGGCGCGGATAAAGCGTAGCGCGCAACCCGGCGACCGGATCGGGCAACGGATAGCGATAGTAACGATATTCGCCACGCCCGAAGCCGTGGCGCGCCATTACCACCTGGCTGCGGAACTGCGCCGGCTCGTCATAGCCGGCGGCAATCCGCGCGCAGCTGTCGGTATCGAGCAGGCCAGGCAAGATCGCCCATCCGCGCGCATCGAGCGCGCCGGCGAGCGCCGTCCAATCGTGATCGTCGTTCATGGAGAATCCATAGGGCGCGGCCTTGCCGGACCGCGCCCCGGGGATTGCGGTCAAATCACCAACGGTGGTTGCTCACCACGCCGAGTACGACCGCCTGCATCAATTGCTGACGCTCGGGGATGGTCTTGGGCGTGTCGCCGATCATCACCGCGATGGCATAGGCCTTGCCGTTCGGCGCGATCAGGAAACCGACATCGTTATAGCCGGCGGTCCGTCCGCTGAAATCCTGGCCGGTGCCGGTCTTGTGCCCGAAGGTCCAGCCTTCCGGCACCGCGCCACGCAGGCGCTGCCGTCCGGTACGCGAGGATTCCATCGTCGAGATCAGATATTGGGTCGAGTTCGGCGAGAGCAAGTCGCCTTTCTTGAGCCGAGCGAGCGCGGTGACGATCGCGCGCGGCGCGGCGCCGTCGGGCGGATCGGCGACATAGCGTTCGAACGCGTCCATCCGGGTCGAGGCGGGGATTTTCGCCCGCGCGGCCTCGAACGAGCGGCCGGTCGAATATTGCGGCTTCCATTCGAGACCGGCGGTGAAGCTCTGCAACAGGCGCTCGCCCGGGCCGAAGCGGATATCGGCGATCCCCTTCCTGGCCAGGAAGGCGCGCACCGCGGTCGGCCCGCCGGCGAGCCGCAACAGGCAATCATTGGCGGTATTGTCGCTCTGCGTCAGCGCGCGCTGCAGCAATTCGCCGACCGTGGTCTTGTAGCCATCATCCTTGACCAGAGCCGCGATCGGCTGGTGGAACAGGGTGAGGTCGTCCTTGCGCACCGTATAGGGATCATCGAGCGTCAACTTGCCCTGGTCGCGCAGGTCGAGCACGGTCATCGCCACCCACAGCTTCGACACGCTCTGCTGCGGCAATTTCAGGTCGCCGTTCGAGGTAACCGTCCAGCCATCGTCGATGCTCATCACCGCGATGCCGACCTTGCCGCCGAAATCGCGCGTCAGCGAGGGCACCAGCGCGGTCAGCGCCGCGGGTGCCAGCACTGCCGGCTTGGCCGTCGGGATCGGCTGCACCACTTCACGCCGCGGCGCATACGCGACCGGCGGCGCAGCGCTGCGCGCGAGCCTGCTCGACTGGCTGTCGGAGACGCAGCCCGCAATCGCGAGGCCGACGATCACACCAAACGCAATTTTACCGAAACGCTTCACAGAACGACCCATGACCCCCGCCCGTATCTTTCTCGACGACATGAGTATCGCAGGAAAACGGTTGCGGAATCCCTGATATAGGGTCTCCGCGATGAACCGCACCTGAAAAGCGGCGGGGCGAGCAACCAACCCGCTGAGAATCCGTGGATTCCCTTAAGGAACCAATACGGTGTCGACCGCGACCGGCAAGGTTTCGGGATAATCGAGCGTATAATGCAGCCCGCGTGATTCGTGGCGATGGAGCGCCGAGCGCACGATCAGGTCCGATGTCTGCAGCAGATTGCGGAGCTCGATCAGGTCGGGCGTCACGCGGAAATGGCCGTAATAATCCTCGATCTCGCCGGTCAGCATCTTGATCCGGTGCGCGGCGCGTTCGAGCCTTTTGGTGGTGCGGACGATGCCGACATAATTCCACATGAAGCGGCGGATTTCGGTCCAGTTCTGCTTGATCACGACCTCTTCGTCCGAATCGGTCACGCGGCTTTCGTCCCATGGCCGGATCGCGGGGGGCGGGGGCAGATCGTCCCAATGCGTGTTGATGTGTTTCGCACACGCCTCGCCGAACACGAAGCATTCGAGCAGCGAGTTGGACGCCAGGCGATTGGCCCCGTGGAGCCCGGATTCGGTGCACTCGCCCGCTGCATAGAGATGCGGCAAATCGGTGCGGCCATCGAGATCGATGACGATCCCGCCGCAGGTATAATGCTGCGCCGGCACGACCGGGATCGGCTCCCTGGTCATGTCGATGCCGAGGCCCTTGAGCTTCTCGTAGATCGTCGGGAAGTGATGGGTAACGAACTCGGCGCCCATATGGCTGATGTCGAGATGGACGTAGTCGAGCCCGAGCCGCTTGATCTCATGGTCGATCGCGCGCGCCACCACGTCACGCGGCGCGAGTTCGGCGCGCGGATCGAAATCGGGCATGAAGCGATAGCCGGTCTCAGGGATCTTGAGCTGCCCGCCCTCGCCGCGCACCGCCTCGGTGATCAGGAAATTCTTGACGTCGAGATTGTAGAGACAGGTCGGGTGGAACTGCATCATCTCCATGTTCGAGATGCGGCAGCCCGCGCGCCACGCCATGGCGATACCGTCGCCGGTCGCGCCGCGCGGCGCGGTCGAGAACAGATAGGTGCGCCCCGCTCCGCCGGTCGCCAGGATCGTCGCATTGGCAGTGAACAGCTCCACGCGCCCGGTCGCGCGATTGACGGCATAGACGCCCCAGACATTGCCCGCGCCCGAATAGCGCTGCTCGTGCTTCGAGGTGGCGAGGTCGACCACCACCATATCGGGGACGAGCGTGATATTGGCGTGCGCTTGCGCTGCGTGGAGCAACGCCTCTTGAACGGCCCAGCCAGTGGCATCGTTGACATGGACGATGCGGCGATGGCTGTGCCCGCCTTCGCGCGTCAGATGGAGGTCGCCGCCTTCCTTGTTGAACGGCACGCCGAGTTCGATCAGCCGCTCGATCGCGCGCGGCGCGTTCTCGACGACGAATTCGACGGTCTTGCGGTCGTTCAATCCCGCGCCGGCGATCATCGTGTCCTCGATATGGCTCTCGAACGTGTCGCCCGGTTCGAGTACCGCGGCGATGCCGCCCTGCGCCCAGGCGGTCGACCCTTCGGCGAGGCCACCCTTGGCGAGCACGGTGACGCGGAAACGGTCGGCGAGGTTGAGCGCGGCGGTGAGGCCCGCGGCGCCGGAGCCGATGATCAGGACGTCGGCATTGTGGGGGTCGGTCATTGAATTCTCCCTTGCCCCTCCCCTTCAGGGGAGGGGTCGGGGGTGGGGCAGTGCCTCAAGCGACTTGCCTGTGGATAGGCCCCACCCCAACCCCGTTCGGGGTGAATAATCCCCCGGATTATTCAGGTTGTGCCGGGGGCACAACCGACCCCGAACGCCTGAAGGGGAGGGGCTTATGCATTCTCAGGCATTCGATGCCCTTGTCAGATTGAGGAACACATCCTCGAGATCGGGCTCCTTGGTCGAGACGTCGACGATCCCGAACCCGTCCTTCTGCACCGCGTCGAGCACCTGGCCGGCATTGGCGAGATCCTTGCGATAGGTGATTTCGAGCACGCGATCGCCCTTGAGCTCGACCTTCTGGAAACAGCTCGCCTGCGGGGTCGAGGTCACGTCGCGGTCGACGGTCACTGCGACGACCTTTTCCTGCGCCATGCCGACCAGGTCACGCGTGGGCTCGTTGGCGATCACCTTGCCGTGATTGATGATCGCGATGCGGTCGCACAGCTCTTCGGCTTCTTCGAGATAATGCGTCGTCAGCACGATCGTCACGCCGCGTTCGTTGAGCTGGCGGACATAGGCCCAGAGCTGCTGGCGGAGTTCGACGTCGACCCCGGCGGTCGGCTCGTCGAGGACGAGCACGGGCGGCGAATGGACCATCGCCTTGGCCACCATCAACCGGCGCTTCATGCCGCCCGACAAAGTGCGCGAATAGGCCTTGGCCTTGTCCTCGAGGTGCACCGCGCGGAGCAATTCCATCGAGATGCGCTTGTTCTTCGGCACGCCGTACAGGCCGGCGGTGATCTCCAGCGTCTCGAGCGGGGTGAAGAAGGGATCGAAGGTGATCTCCTGATTGACGATCCCGATCGAATATTTCGCGTTGCGCGGATGTTCGTCGATATCGAAGCCCCAGATCTCCGCCTTGCCGCCGGTCTTGTTGACCAGCCCGGCGAGGATGTTGATCAGGGTCGACTTGCCCGCGCCATTCGGCCCGAGCAGCCCGAACACCGATCCGCGCGGCACCTCGAAACTGACGCCGTCCAGGGCTTGCTTGCCCCCCGCATAGGTCTTGCACAGCTGGTCGATTACGATCGCGGCGTCGGTCATAGCCGGGACTTAGGGCGGCGGGCCCGTTACGCCAAGAGTGGGCCACTGTTGCTGGCATTTAATCCTCCCCCGCCAGGGGGAGGTGGCGCCGGAGGCGCCGGAGGGGGCGGAAGCCACAACGTCTGAAGGGAAACCTCCCCCTCCGTCACGCTGCGCGTGCCACCTCCCCCTGGCGGGGGAGGATTGGTCAGAATGTCGATACGCTCTACCGCTTCCGGAATGAGCGCCTTCGTCCTCGCCGACCCCGGCATCGCCATGGCCTTGCTGACCGGGCGCAAGACCGAGATGCGCGTGCCGGCACATAGCCCGCTGGCCTCCGTCGTGCCCGGCGATCGCATCCAGGTGCGCGAGGCGTGCATCCCGGCGCGGATTGTAGGCGGCAAGCTCCACGCGACCGACCGCCGCCGCGCGGAGCTGGTGGTGTTCGCCGACGGCTGGCGACAGCATCGCGACGGCCGCCATGAGCGCGGACGGCGCCCGACCGACAGCTACAGCCAATGGATCGGCGCGATGTACATGCCCGCCTGGGCGACTCGGCTGACGCTGGCGGTGGACTCCGTGCGGCCGGGACGCTTGCGCGAGATGACTCGAATGGAGGCGCGGGCGGAAGGCGCGATTCCCCTGCTTGCCGGCCTGCTGTGGCGCTGGCCCGGCTCGGTCGGGGGCCGGTATCTCGACCCGCGCCGGGCGTTGCAGGCCTATTGGGACATGCTTCATGCACCCGGCGATCGCTGGGCGGACGATCCGGACGTCGTGACGATCGGATTCCGCGTCGAGCAAGGAGCGTAACAGCAATTCCTTCCCGGCACGGGCAGGGGAATCGCATATGGACTCGTATCGTGAACTGGGTGCGACGTGCATAATCCTGCGTCACCCCGGGCTCGTCCCCACAGCTGTCCGGGATTTTCACAGCGCGAGAGCGAGCTGTGGGATTGGGTGCAGTTTTGCTGGTTGGATGGGCGGGGGTTTGGCGCGGTTGGAGAGGTCGAGGGGACTGAAGAGGGCGA